>Ga0310691_10000633_pt1 | contig 62448 bp, 46 predicted proteins | sample 176DNAGHGlowgp2_FD_203887 | JGI IMG/M metagenome (GOLD analysis project Ga0310691, IMG submission 203887) | Sheep rumen microbial communities from Palmerston North, Manawatu-Wanganui, New Zealand - 1766 DNA GHGlow gp2 (v2) (version 2) | ecosystem: Host-associated > Mammals > Digestive system >... | reverse complement strand
TTCAGTTCCACTGCCGATGGCTGCAGCAATTTCAAATACAGGCATATCGTTGGAGGGATATTTGTAATTCCTGACCGTCATCTTTCCCTCGCTATCGCCGTCGCTCTGGCTGTAGATGGAGAGTCCGTATGGTTCCTCCAGCTTGATGTGCCTGCAGTCGAGATTACAGCCGTCAGCGAGGATGAGGTGTACGTCATTGCCCAAGATGTGAAGCACCTTGTATTCGGCATCGCCATCGGCCACGTAGTAGCCGTTGTGCAGTTCAAACCAGTCGTCGGGGTGACTGCCATCTATCGGGGTGCAGACCTTCGTCACTGGGGTAGTGACTACTTGCTTGTTCACGTCGTCCCACGAGTGGACATTGAAGGTGATGCTTTTGCCATACTGCAGTTCGTCGCCGTCTTGTGCAATACTGAATTGGCTGTTGTCGCTGCAGAAGATGGTTGCTCCGTCTGTCGTCGGGTTATATTTCTTGTAGTCTTTAGTGATGGTGCGACCGCTTTGCTCGATGCTCACGCCGATGTGGCTGCCCGTCAGGTCGCCCGTCACGTTGATGACGCTTTCGCCGTCAAGATAGAGGTTGCTATACAGTCCGTCCTTCCAGTTCTCCCCGATTGAAACCTCGCCCTGCATGTTGAGCGTGCAGCCCGGATAGTTGAAGATGCCGGCGCCGCGGTCGCCGCAGTTGTTACCGGTCACTGTGCCGCCCTTGACGGTCAGCGTGGCCGGATAGCCGCCGGCCGTAGCCGGTGCATTGTAGATGCCGCCGCCGTTGGTGCTGGCCGAGCAGCCCGTGATGGTGCCGCCCTCGAAGGTCAGCGTGCCGTGGTTGCAGATGCCGCCGCCGTTGATGGCCTTGCCGCCCGTAATCTGGCCGCTGTTGTTCCCGCCACTGTCCTTGACGGTCAGTTGGCCGCCCACCTCCACGCGGATGACGTTGCCGTCGTCGGCATAGTCCGCCAGCGAGCGCGACAGTTTATGCCCGTTCAGGTCGAGCGTGACGTTCTTGCCGTTCTCAATCACCAGACGGCTACCCAACTGGATGTCGGCAGTCATCTTGACCGACTTGTTGCTGCCGTTTTCATTGATGACAGTTCTCAGCGCCTCTTCGGTGCTGACTTCCGTTTGTGCCCAAGCCCCCTGCACGACTGCGCACAGCAGGGCGACTGTCAATAGAAATAATTTCATTTTCATAATGTGTATTTGTAGTTTATCATTCGTTGATACTAAAAACAATGCGGCCTCCCTTGCATTTCTGCAAAGAAAGCCGTATATTGGCGCACGTATGCGCACGTATGAAAAGAGGTGGACTGGCGGTTAGCGCATGAGAGAGAGAGAGAGAGAGAGAGAGAGAGAGAGAGAGTAGCAAAAATATTGGAATGGCCAAATGTTTCGGTCATTCTTTGCTCTCGCTTAACAATATTTAGCCTTTGGTCGAAACAGCTCACGCTCGGCAGAGTCCAAACACGTTTGGCTCTGCTCTCGCTTACTCGCTGCTTTATGTTCTCTCTGTGGTACATAAAATAAAGGAAATCATTTACGCATAATGTTGACCGATTTTGCGAAAGGAGAACAGCGCTTGCATCATGCCTCCTGTCTTATCGCTTTAGCGGCGTTTACGCCACACAACTGCGGTTAAGCGAGAAATGATACTTGCATCAATTGCCGAGCATTAGCAGTTTCGCAGCCTTTCGGCTGCAAAGGTACAACTTTTTTTTCAATTAACGATAAGATTTGTAGAGTTTAACGTGAATTTGTGACTATATCAGCACATTCATGAAAGGAAAAAAGAGGGTATGCACTTCAAGTAGGCACATCCTCACTTATAAAGAAAGTTAAACTAAAATGCTGCGGAATTAAGGAGTTACAAAAAACGGCTGACTTTAGGAAGCAATTTTGGAGAATTAACGCAGAAACCTCGTAAATAAAAGGCAAGATTCTTTATACTAACAAGTTTTTGAGACATTTCTGCCATTTTTTGCCCCAAAAGTGGTTTCACATGCCGCGTGAAAGGTTATTTTTATTCTTTTTTTAGATAAAACGATATATATTCCTAAAAATTTCGTATCTTTGCAGTGTTTAGGAATCGTACCAGTTTGCTGGCTTACTGCCATCGGGAAGTAAGAATGCCGAAGCCCAAGGGCTGAGATAGCTGTTCCCGGCTTCTTTGACTAAACATGGATACAAGATGAATACAAAAGAGAAAAAAGAGTTTAACATCCAGTTCTGGAGGTTCTTGTGGGCATCAATCCTCATCGGATTGTCAGCCTGCTTAGGAAATGTGGTGGATGCGATGATTGTGGGCAACCTGATTGATGAGGACGCTGTGAGCGCCATCAACCTGTCATTGCCTTTCCTTCAGTTTATGTTTACCGTCAACATGCTGCTGGCTACGGGAGCGGGCATGCTGGTAGGTATGGAATTAGGGAAAAAGGACACACGGCGGGCATCATACATCTTTGTCATCTCGATGCTGGCCTGTCTGTTGACAGGTTTAGTGCTGACAGCATGCGGCGTGCTGAGACCCGATGTCGCAACACGGCTACTATGTGATAACGAGCAACTTTATCAACCCACATACGAATACCTGCGGGTGACGCTGATAGGAGCACCGGCCTACTTGCTGATGTGGGGCCTTGACACGATGGTCAGCGTTGATGGAAGCCCGCGCCTGGTGTCTGTATCCATCTTGGTGGACAATGCCCTTCACTTGTTGCTCGACGTGGTGTTCATCAAGTATTTCGGCTGGGGCATCGAGGGCAGCGCCTGGGCTGCCGTCATCGGTCATGTTGTGGGCATCGCCATGATGGGCCTCCACTGGTGTGGAAATGAAGAATTAAGAATGAAGAATGAAGAATTTGCTACCGCCACAGAAGGGGAAAGCCAATTTGCTACCGCTGCTGTCCATGCGGGTGCAAGGCTACGCCTTGTACGCCTCTGGCCGTCACAGGAGTCAACAACAGCGGAAAACGATTCTTCATTCTTCAATCTTCATTCTTCATTTAAAAAAATCATCTCGCAGGGCGCACCACTGGCCATCGCCTCCATCTGTCTGACAGTACTGATGTTTGCATCCAACAAGATTATATTGTCATCCTTGGGGCGTACCGGTATCTATGCCTTTGCCCTCTGCATGAACCTGCTGCTGATATACAACTTGTTCCTGGGAGGCGTCTGCCGCACTATCCAGTCGCTGGGTTCCATCCAGGTGGGGAAGGGCGACAACGAGGCTTTCACGCTGGTGTTGCGCAAGTCGTTCAACTTCATTACCGTAGCGATGGCCATCACCTGCATCTACGTATGGATATGGCCCGAGAGCATTGTGATGCTCTTTGGTGCCAACGAGAGCGACATGATCACCGAGGGCTGCCGTGCCTTGCGCATCTTCGCCGTCTGTCTCATCCCCTTCTGCTACATCTACACCATCATGATTGTCTATAAGCTCTACAACCATCACCACATGGCACTCTTCATTTCCTTTGCCCTGTCGCTGACGGTCATTCCCGTGCTGTGGTTGTTTTCACTGTATGCAGAAAAATGGATATGGTATGGCTTCCTGACTGCCTACACCATAGAGATGGTGGTCATCTTCGTGCTCCACAAAATGACACATGTCAAGTTTGAATTAACAGATACTAAACAATAGATAGAATTTGCTTATGAAGACTTCAGCCCCTTTAAAAAAATCGCAGTATGGTCTTTATGTGGAGTGCGCCCAGCATCCAGGCGAAGCCTATTACAACATACCTTACCTCTATACATTCGACGGCAGTCTGGACGAGGACAGGCTAAAGACGGCGATAGAGACTGTGGTTAACGCCCATCCTACGCTCCTGACACGCATAGGAGTGGACGAACATGGCGACCCGATACAGACGGTCGATGACAGCGAGAAATGGACGCTGGAAGTGGAGCGTGTCACGGACATCAGGGCTGCCATAGAAGGCTTTATCCAACCGTTCGACATCTATAACGACCAATTCTTCCGTATGCGGATGCTACGCGATGACGAGCACTACTATTGGCTCCTCGACATCCACCATATCATTGGCGACGGTTCGACGCTGAAGGTGCTTATGGACGACATAGGGGCAGCCTACGAGGGCGAGGAACCGACACCCGAGACGATGACAATGGCCGAATTGGCTCGCGAAGAAGAGGAACAGCGAAAGACGCCCCAGTTCGAGGCTGACAAGCAGTGGTATGCACAGAATTTCGACTGCGGCGACTGCTATTCAACCCTATTGCCCGACCTCGACGGCACTGAGGATGCTGACGGTCTGGAGGCGCGGTGCATGAATATAGAAAGTACACGTGTGGATGCCTTCTGCCGCGAGCATGGCATCTTCAAGAGCACCCTCTTCACAGCAGCCTATAGCTTCCTGTTGGCTAAATACAATAACGAGCAGGCGGCGCTGTTCAGCACCATCGTCAGTGGTCGCAACGACCGTCGGACGGCACATACGGTCGGTATGCTGGTCAAGACTGTGCCCGTGTATGCACAATTCACCGACGAGACGACCGTGCTCGATTTCCTGAAGGCCGGACAAGAGCAGATGACGGGTTGCAGGGAGCACGGGCTGTATGCATATACCGACGCGGTGAACGACCTGAAACTGCAGATAGGCACCTATTTTGCCTGGCACGGGTTTGTGCTCGATAATGTCATGATTGGCGGTAAGCACGTGCAGTCGGAACAGCTGTGCAACACCACCTTGGGAGTACCCTTCTTCGTGAAGGCACTGATTCAGGACGGCCATTACCTCGTGAAGGCAGAGTACAAGACCAATCTATATTCCAAGCAGTTGGTCAGCCAGTTCCTGGAGAGCTATGAAAATGTGGTGGAGGGCTTGCTTACTGAGACCAAGCTCTCGGACATCCGGATTGCCGACACATCGCAGATGGAACTGCTCGACGCGTTCAACGACACAGACCGGCCATACGACGACACCCAGACGGTGGTGTCGCTGTTCCGCCGTCAGGCCAAGGCAACGCCAGGTGCCGAAGCCGTCGTATTCAAGGACCATCGTTACACCTATGCACAGGTGGACGACATCAGCGACCGCATAGCAGCCTATATAAGTGAAGAATTAAGAATGAAGAATGAAGAATTTGCTGCCGCCTCAGAAGGGGCTGTAGTCTCGATTCTGATTCCTCGCTGCGAGTGGATGGCTATTGCCTCGCTGGGTGTGCTGAAGGCTGGCTGTGCCTATCAGCCGCTGGACCCCAGTTATCCGAAGGAGCGTCTGAACTTCATGGTGAAAGATGCTGATGCGCGACTGCTCATTGCCGACGAGTCGCTGCGTGACTTAGTAGATGAATACACTGGCGAAGTGCTGCTGACGAAAGACATCGCGAATCTTCCCGCCCTTACTGCCGAAGCAAAGTCTCAGCTCTCAACTCTCAACGCTCAACTTTCCCCGTCCGACCGTTTCATCCTGCTCTATACCAGCGGATCGACAGGTGTTCCCAAAGGCTGCCAACTGACGCATGCCAATCTGGTGTGCTACTGCAACTGGTACTGGAAATATTACGACCTGAAGCCAGAGCACAACGTGGCTGAGTATGCCAGCTATGGCTTCGATGTGCACCAGGAGGGTATCTATCCGCCACTGACGGGCGGTGCCACCGTACACATCATTCCTGAGGAACTGCGCCTGGATCTTGTGTCGCTCAACGAATACCTGGAGCGCGAACACATCACCCATACCTTCATGACCACGCAGGTGGGCTATCAGTTTGCAACGAATATCGAGAACCACTCCTTGTTGCACCTCTCGGTGGCGGGCGAGAAACTGGCCAGTATCGCTCCGCCTCAGGGCTATCAGTTGCACAACGGCTATGGTCCAACGGAAGCCACCATCCTCATCACTATCTATCCTATTACAAAGAAAGATACGGACGTGCCCATCGGCAAGCCTATGGACAATGTGCGGCTTTATGTGGTCGATCAGCATGGACACCGTCTGCCTGTGGGTGCTTTGGGTGAATTGTGGGCAGCCGGACCACAAGTGGCGCTCGGCTACCTGAACCGTCCTGACAAAAACGCAGAAGTGTTTATCCCAAATCCCTTTGTGGCCGGTGCCAGCCAAATAGTAAATAGTAAATCCGTAAATAGTAAATATAACAGGGTCTATCGTACAGGCGACATCGTGCGCTACCTGCCATCGGGCGACATCCAGTTTATTGGCCGCAGGGACGGCCAGGTGAAGATCCGTGGTTTCCGCATCGAGCTGAAGGAAGTGGAAGCCGTCATCCGTCAGTTCCCGGGCATCAAGGATGCCACGGTGCAGGCTTTCGATGATCCTAACGGCGGTAAGTTCATCGCGGCCTACATCGTCGGCGATGAGCAGATTGACGTGAATGCCCTCAACAACTTTATCCTGGAGGAGAAACCGCCATACATGGTGCCTGCCGTGACGATGCAGATTGAAAAGATACCGCTGAACCAAAACCAGAAGGTGAACAAGCGCGCCTTGCCGAAACCGGAAAAGCCAATAGACAAGAGTGAACAGCCATCAGCCAATGTACCCATGAATCTGCTTGAGAAAGAGTTGCATGAGATGGTTGCCGACATCATCGGCAATACCGATTTTGGCATCATGACCGTTTTGGGACATGCTGGTCTGACTTCTATCTCTGCCATCAAGCTGGCCATACAGGTGAACAAACGCTATGGCATTACGCTTGACGCGAAATCATTGGTAAAGAACGGTACGCTGCAAAGCATTGAGAATGAAATATGGAGAAGCCTCACCCCCCGCTCGGCCGAAGGACGCTTGCAAGGCAAGAACCCCTCTCCCGAAGAGAGGGGAGTAGATTCTCCTACGCATTCCTCTCAGCAGCAAGGTAACTACGCCCCTCCCTCACAGGGAGGGGACGGGGGTGGGTCTACCCCATTGAGCTACGCCCAGACTGGTGTCTATTTCGACTGCCTGAAGAATCCCACATCGACGCTGTACAATATCCCATATTGCATTAAGTTCCAAAAGGATACGGACACGACAGCACTTGCCGAAGCTGTCAGGACGCTCGTCAAGGCACATCCTCAGATGACTGTTCACTTTGGTAATGGCCAAGAAGGCATCAGCCAGACCGTTGATTTAGAGCAGGTTGTAGAGATACCCGTAAAACAGATGGGCGACGAGGAACTGGCGCAATATAAACAGGATTTCGTAAAGCCCTTCGATCTCAGCACGGGTCCGCTCTATCGTTTTGAGATAGTGGTTACAGACGAGCAGACCTATCTGCTCATGGATGTGCATCATCTTGTGTTCGACGGTGGCTCTTCCGACATCTTCCTGCAACAACTATGCAGCATCATGAACGGTGAGATGATCGAAGCCGAAGACCAGAATTATGCAGCATACGTGACAGCAGAGAAGGCCGCTGAAGGTGGGGCAGACTATCAGGCTGCTGCTGACTTCTTCAAACAGCGGCTGTCTATGGTGGAAGCCGCTACGGAGGTTCGGCCCGACCTGCCGAATCCCAGCAAGGGTACTATCGGCAAGGCCGTCGCCACACTTGACTTCGAGGCTATAGAAGCCTTCTGCCGCAAGAGCGATATTACGCCTGCCCACCTGATTCTCGCGGCTGTCAATTATTCATTGTCGCGCTTTGCCAACAGCGAGCAGGTTTGTATCACCACCGTCTCAAGCGGTCGCAGCAACCTGCACATCCGCAACACCGTGGGTATGTTTGTCAACACGCTGGCCCTGAGTGCTACTGTCGGAAAACAGACCGTGAAGGAATTTCTGCAGGAGGTCAGCGAAAACTTCGACGAGACATTGCGCCACGAGAACTATCCGTTCGCACAGATTGCCGCTGACTATGGACTGACGGCTGAGATACAGTATGTTTATCAACTGGGCATGAACAGCCAATACGTCTGTCAGGGAGCCCCGTTGGAAATAGAGAATATGGAACTCCAGATACCCAAGTTCCCCATCACTTTCTTCATTGCTCCGGTGGCAGGGCAGCCCAGTGTCTGTGTGGAATATGATAACGGAAAGTATTCCTCCCGCCTGATGCAGAGCCTCGCAGATGCCGTGAGGGTGACAGTAGAGCGGATGATGGCAAAGCCCGACGCAGTCCTGACCAGCATCAGCATTGTCAGCGACGAGGAGGCCGGGCGTATCATCAAGATGGGTACGGGTAAGGAGATTGACGTGGACCTGAGCAAGACCTTTGCCAACCTGTTCACCGAACAAGCACAGCGCACACCTGACAAACCCGCCGTGGTGGACAGGGACAGCCAGCTGACTTATGGTGAGATGGACCGCTATTCGAATGCGCTGGCCCACCAGTTGATAGACTTTGGAGTACAACCCAACGACTTCGTCTGCGTGATGCTCGACCGTTTCAAGGAGTTCCCACTCTCCGTACTGGCCATCCACAAGGCCGGTGCGGCCTATACACCGCTGGACTTCGAATATCCCAACGAGCGACTGAGTTATATGCTGGAGAATTCGGAGTCGAAGGTGCTCATCACCACCCACGATGTGCTGGCTGCCAAGCAGGCAGAGGGCAATTTCAGCACCGCTGCTGCCAAGACCTTCTTCATCGACGACTTCATGGAGAATGAAGAATTAAGAATGAAGAATGAAGAATTTGCTGCCGCTATCGACCTGTCCACTCCCGACGGCCTCGCCTACATGATCTACACCTCCGGTTCTACGGGTAAGCCTAAGGGTGCCATGCTCCATCAGGCTGGCTTGCGTAATTTCATTGCTGTGGTCATCGACATGGAGAAACTGACGGCCAATGACCGCATCAGCGGACACCGTTCGTTCTCGTTCGATGCACATATCGAGGATATGTATCCCGTGCTGACGCTGGGTGGCTCGTTCCACATCATGCCGACAGAGATACGTAAGGACTTGACAGCCATCCGCCAGTTCCTCATCGACCATCAATGCACAGGCGGCGGCTACTCTACGGCCATGACCTGTCTGCTGCTCAACACCTTCGACGACCTGCCTATCCGCTTTACCACGGGTGGTGGCGAGAAGATGGATGGCGTCTATAGTGACCACATCGAGATTATCAATGTCTATGGACCGACGGAGTGTACCGACGATACCTCTTATTATAGCATCGCTCCTGGCCAGAGGGTGGAGAATATTCCCATTGGCCAGAGTGTTGCCAACAACTGGAACTTCATTGTCGATACAGCGGGCAACCTCGTGCCACAGGGCGTGGCGGGCGAGCTCTGCTTTGCCGGCATTCAGGTGGGTCGCGGCTACTGGCGACTGCCCGAGCGCACGGCACAGTCGTTCGTCGATTGTCCGTTCGTCAGAGAAGACCGCTGGGGACGTCCTGTCCGTATGTACCACACAGGCGACCTCTGCCGATGGAATGAGGATGGCCAGATAGAGTATATGGGTCGTATCGACACGCAGGTGAAGTTGCGCGGCTTCCGTATCGAACTTGGTGAAATAGAAAGCAAGGCTCTGAACGTCGGTGGAATCCGTCAGGCTGCTGCTGAGGTGCGCAAAGTGATGGGCAACGAACATCTGGTGCTTTACTACACTTTGGAAGAGGGCTGCGCACTCACCGACGAGGATATCCGCGAGGCGCTGGCCGGCACATCGCTGGCTGAATACATGGTGCCCGACACCTATATGCGCCTCGATGCGATGCCGATGACGCCCAACCTCAAGATAAACCGTAAGGCGCTGCCCGCTCCGGAGATCAAGCGAGCGAACGACTATGTGGCTCCCGAAGGCGAGACGGAGACACTCTTCACCCAGATTTTCTCCCAGGTGCTCAATATTGAACAAGTGGGTGCCACCGATGACTTCTTCGAGATAGGCGGTACCAGTATCAATGCCATCAAGGTGATTGTGGAGGCCAGCAAGCACGGTGTGCATATCGTCTTCAACGACCTCTTCAACTTGAAAACCCCGAAGGCTCTTGCCGATTATGTGAGCGGCAATACGGAGACTCCAGATGCGGCTGCTCCGACGGTCCCGACCAGTCAGCCAAGTCCTGTGGACCATCCCGAATACGCTGCCTTCATTCCCGTTTTGGACAAGAACGTCCTCAACACTTTCCGCGATGGTGAGCGACAGCCCGTCGGCGATGTGCTCCTGACCGGTGCTACCGGCTATCTGGGCATCCACATCCTCCATGAGCTGCTGACGAATTACGACTGTCACATTCTCTGTCCGCTGCGCAGTGAGCAGGATTCCGACCCGATGCTCCGCCTCAAGACCCTCCATTATTACTATTTTGGAGAATCAGAGACTTTTGACCACTTTGATGAGCGGGTGGAAGCGTTCGCTGCCGAGATTACGCAGCCCGATGCGCTTAAAGGTATCGACAAGCGTGGCCTGACGGTCATCAACTGCGTGGCCAACGTCAAGCACTTCTCCTCCGGCAACGACATCGAGATGGTGAACATCGAGTCGGTGCGCCATCTGATCAGCTTCTGTCTGCGCACCGGTTCGCGTCTCATCCATATCTCGACGAACAGCATTGCCGGCATTAGCATCGACAATGTCCCTGGGCCTGAGGTCAGACTGACGGAGCACGACCTCTACATTGGGCAGAACATTGATGCCAACAAGTACGTCTATTCCAAGTTCAAGGCCGAGGAACTGGTGCTCGACGCCATTGCTCACCACGGTTTGAATGCGAAGATCATGCGTGTGGGCAACCTCTCGGCACGCCAGAAAGACGGAGAATTCCAGATCAATTTCTACACCAACAACTTCTTGGCGATGTTGCGTGCCTACGTGATTATCGGAATGGTGCCTTACGATGCCCTTGACCAGCGTTTCGAGTTCTCGCCCGTCGACGAGGTGGCGCATGCCATCATGAAATTGGCGCAAACGCCGAAGGACTGCACGGTGTTCCATCCCTACAATACGCATCGCCAGTTCATGTCTGACATCCTCACTGGTTTTGCCGAGGCCGGCATCACGTTGAAGCGTGTTGAGCCCGAAGAGTTCCAGCGGACTCTTGAGAGTGTGATGGAGAATCCCGACCTCGTGACCCTGCTACGCCCGCTGATGGCCTACGATATGGGGACTGGTCATAAGACACGCTGGATTGAATCGGCCAACGACTACACCACCCAGGTCCTCTACCGCCTCGGATTCCAGTGGCCTCCTACTGCAGCCGCCTACGTCCATCGCTTCGTAGACACCATTATGGGCTTCGGTTATTTTACAATACCAGGAACGGGAAAAGGTATGTGGAACTTATGAAAAAGATTTTATTATCTCTTGCAGCTCTTGCATTTGCGGCTACAATGAATGCTCAGGTATGGATTGGTGGCGAGGTAGGTTTCAACATGAATCACACCAATGGCAGTGACCACACCGCTATGGAGCTCACTATTGCTCCTGATATTGGCTACAGTCTGAGCAGTAACTTCAGCGTTGCCGTCGCCCTCAGTTATGGTCATACAAGCAATGGCGATGGCAGCAAGTACGGCATGCCCGGCATGACGCTCTCGAATGTCAACGCCTTCAGCATCAATCCTTATACCTGCTACACCTTTGTCAAGGCTGGCAATTTCGCGTTTTTCGTTATTAGCGGTCTGAAGTATAGAATCGCTCACGCTCAGGGCATTGAGAACAACTTCAACCAGTTCAGCGTAACCGTAATCCCTGCTATCGCCTACAGCGTATCTGACAAGGTAACGCTGGCTTCTCACATCGGCGATGGTCTCTACTACAACCACACTTGGATGAAAGATGTTGCACGCAGCAACGAGTTCGGTTTCAATCTGTTCCACGGCATCAGCTTCGGTGCTTACTACTTCTTCTAAACGACGGTAAGGAGTACACCGGCATCCCCCTTATTATTCTTGATTGACTACAGAGGCCTGCCTCAGCATAAAAGCGGCGGCACGCTGATGTTCAAGACCAGCGTCAGCGACTATTCGGACCTCCCCGACGGTTGGCAGCTCTATCGCCGGTTGCTGTCTGAACAGCCCGACCATAGTGTCAGCATCTGCTCAATAGGCTTCGTGACGGCGCTGGCGCAGCTGCTCAAGTCATAAGGCAGACTGTAGCTGGACAGATTGTTACTACAATGCGTCCGCGCTGCCAAGTTACAACTTATTTCCTAACAAGCAAACTTTTAGTGATAAAAATCAACAAAATTATTCAATATCCCAACATTGCCGCTGGTGTTATCCCCAAGGTGGAACAAAGCAAACGGGCAATCTTCAAAGTGGGTTCTGCCCTGCCGGAAACATAGTCGCTGATGCGTGAAGGGCTGACCCCAATCTCAGTAGCCAACTGTTTCTGACTCATATTCTTCTCGTCCAGCGACAGCTGGATCAACTGGGCTACTGAGGGCTTGCCTATGGGATAGTGTTCCTTCTCGTAGTCTATGACAACATCCGACATCATTGTCAACTCCACAGCATTGCGGTCGTTGGCAGGTGTGTTGTCATCCACCACTGGCAGCAGTTCTTCAATCCGTGCCAATGCAAACTCATATTGTTCTTTTGTAATCTTTGCCATATTCGTACCTCCTTTATTATATCGTTGAAACGTCTATCTTATCATATTCACTATGCGTACCCACAAATCGGATGAAAATATACCCGATTGTAAACTTTACTACCACAACAAGACGATATTTGTTACCCCTGATGTCAAAGACATAATGTTGGTTTCCAACGTAGTCTGTCAAGGGGAAGTCTACCTTTATATCCGACAGGTTCTTCCACTCCGCCTTTTCTGCGATGTCATACCATCGTTCAAGTGCAGCCTGAGCGTCTCCATGCCCCTCTGAACTGTAGAACTCAACTAATCGTCTGTGTGATACTATTCTCATTTCGGTTGCAAATTTACGAAATAGTTTTGATTTTCAAAAGAAAACTGAAAATAATTTCTAAAAATCAGAACTTTTCCGCTATTTTCCTTTGTTATTTGATGATTTCAGGCTATCTTTGCACCGCATACGTGCAGGACAGATGATGATACTCTTCTGAGTGAAGAGCGAGTCCAGTGGAAGACCTGTTGATAGACTAAAGGGGCGAGAATCGCAAGAGTCCATTTCCCAGAAGTCCTTTTGTACAATTCAAATCATAAAGCAAAGTCAGTCAACATCGTATCATTACTGCGTGGTAAATAATAGAATAATTTCTAATTTTGAAGCCTTAAATGTTTAGTATATGATTAGTATTATTGCAGCGGTGGCTAAGAATCGTGCCATCGGACGAGAGAACAAGTTGATTTATTGGTTACCCAACGACTTGAAGCGTTTCAAGACGCTGACCACTGGACATACCATCATCATGGGTCGCAACACCTACCAGTCTTTGCCCAAAGGGGCACTGCCCAACCGTAGGAATGTGGTGCTTTCTACTACGTTGAGGGAACTGCCAGGCTGTGATGTCTACCCTACCCTTGAAGCGGCTCTGCAGAGTTGCAAAGCCGACGAGGATATATATATAATAGGTGGGGCGCACGTCTACGAACAGGCTCTGCCACTGGCCGACCGTCTGTGTCTGACCGAGGTAGACGACACGCCCGCCGGGGCCGATGCCTTCTTCCCTGACTATAGCGACTGGGAAGAGACATGGCGCGAGGAGCATGACACCGACGACCGGCACAACTATCGCTATGCCTTCGTCGACTATAAGAAAGTTTAACGCTGATTCCCTTACTGTCAAGGGAAAGCCTTGACGGTTATTCCACTTTGTTAAGGAAATCCATGACGGGCAGCTGACGCTCAAAGGCAGAGTGGAACGAGATGAGTGTCTCAGAACTGCTCAGTCCTAAGGGTTGCAGTTTGTCATGGATAATGGTGAGGAGATGGTGGTTGTTCTTCGCGTAAATCTTGATGAACATATCGAAGTTGCCCGTAGTATAGTGGCACTCCGTCACCTCGGGAATCTTCATCAGTTCGTCCACCACGTGGTCGAAGTCTTCTGGGTTCTTCAGATTCAGACCTATGAAGGCACACGTCTCAAAGCCCATCTTCTCGGGGTCGATGAGGAACTGCGAGCCTTTCAGTACGCCCATATTGGTCAGTTTCTGAATACGCTGGTGAATGGCAGCGCCACTGACGTTACAAGCGCGGGCTACTTCTAAGAATGCTACGCGGGCATCTTCCGACACCATGCGCAGTATCTGCATGTCTAACTGATCAAGTTTCTGCATAGTGATATTTTCTTTTCCTTTATTACTGGTTGTTTAACTAATCTGTCCTTGATAAGGATTATTTTGATTTCTTTTCCTTTTTGTCTGCTGTATAGTTGATGTTCAGCGCTCCAGCCTTGCGCAGCTCCTGCTTCACATCGTTGATGATGCCCATCTCGGTGTCGCGGTCGGCCCGGATGCTCACCACCATGTGTTCACGGTCTGATTCCGACATCCTGGCACGCTCTTCATCAATGGCCTTAGCTATCTCACTGATGGTGACATAACGGTCGTTCAGCTGAATGCGAGTCTCGCCGCTCGTCACCAGGCCGTGGTCGTCAATCGGCTTGCCTATGAACAGATACACCATACCGGCCTTGCGCACCTTCTCTACCTCCGTACCCTGGGGCACCTGTGTCTGCACCTTGGGGGCCACCACCCGCATGTGGGTAACTATCATGAAGAAGAAGAGCACCGTGAATATCAGGTCGGGCATGGCAGCCATGTTCAACCCGGGGACCTCGTGTCGTTGTCTGCGGAACCTACTCATTGCTTTTACCTTTGAAGTTTGGACTATGACCATCTCCCGACCCTATCACTCCTTCCTGAATACGAATAGGTTGGCGGCCCAGCTTCTTGTAGGCTGCCACCACGGCATTCTGCATCTCAAAGTAAGCGTCATAGCTGGTCTGTCGGTCTGTCTGTACGGCAATCACGTAGTTCTCCGTGTGACGCGATGCCAGGAACGACTCCACCTGCTGTCTGAACTCATCTAACGTCACCCGCCGGTTGTCGCAGAACAGGACGTCATGACTGTCGATTGTCACCTCCAGCACATCACTGCGATGAATGTCACGTTGCTCCTGCTGCTGGTCGTCCAAGGGTGACAGCTTGCGCCCCATGCCCTTGTCGCTATCCATCGACGATGTCACCAAGAAGAATACCAACAACATAAACGAGATGTCGGCAGTCGATGTAGTGTTGAGTTCAGGGATGTCCCTATGTTTTCTACGGAAGAACAAACGGCAGATGTTTAAATATGAAGGATGCGTTAATGCTTAATCTTTAGCCTGAACTTCCTGCTCAGCCCAGAGGCACCGAAGCAGACGAAGCCGACGGCAATGACAATGAGTATCAAAACAGACAGCAATAGCATGTCCGTCACTTTCAGCCAGAAGGCATCACGATAGACGGCGCCATTGATGTTCAGTGGTTGGTCGGAGCCTAAGAAGTAGGTCACCAACAGCAATACCACGGTCAGTCCTATTACCAGCCATCCGCGGTTTCCCGCATTCCGTTGAGGGGCTATCAGCAATGGACGGATGGCAGAGACTGCCGTCACCACCAGTGTGGCAGCGATGGCGATGTACATCAGCCACAGCATCACCTCAGCCAAAACGAAACTCCCTGCGTCAGCCATTGATGTTTGATGTTTGATGTTTGAAGTTTGAAGTTTGAAGTTTTGCTTTTTCCTGATATTTCGCTATCGAGTCCGTCAGAGAGATGGCACTCTCCTCCATCTGCGAAGTCAGGTGTTCTATCTTCGAGAGGATGTAGTTGTAGAAGAACTGCAGCACGATGGCCACAATGATACCGAAGATGGTGGTAATCAGTGCCACCTTCATACCCTCGGCCACAATGGTGGGACTGATGTCGCCGGCAGTCTGGATGCGGTCGAAAGCCATCACCATACCAATCACCGTGCCCAAGAATCCTAACGACGGCGCCACGGCGATGAACATTCTGATCCACGAGCATCCCTTCTCCATATTGGCAATCTGTACGGCTCCGTAGTTGGTCAGTTGACGGTCTATCTGCTCCAAGGGTTCCTTTATATGCAGCAGTCCCTGATAGCATATCGACGCCACCGGCCCACGGGTATCACGGCACAGGTCTTTGGCACCCTCCACATCGTTTTGTTCCAGCTTCGCATCAATATCTTTCATCAGTTGCTTGGCATTAATCTCCGAGAGGGTCAGGTAGATTAGTCGCTCAATGCAGAAAGCCAACCCCAGCACCAGTGCCAGTGCCACCAACGACATAAAGCCTGCCGAGCCCTCCATGAACTTACGCTTCAGCTGCTTGTGCAGTCCGCCACCCTCCTCAGCCGCAGCATCGTCCTCAGCAAGGTCGGCCGTGGTGGCGGCCATAGCCGAGTCGGCCACCACGGCAACAGCAGAATCGCTGTCAGTAATGGCAGTTGACGTGTCTTTTCCGACAGCTGTCGACGCGTCTCTACCTACTGGAGTCTGCGCCTGCATCACAGGAAATCCGGCCAGCAGAACCATCAAGATAAATATTGTTAGTCTTTTCATTCAATTAGTTACAGATTACAATTTGCACGCAAAGGTAATCATAAAAAATGAAATAGACGCACCTTTCCCCTCTTTAACCCTTTTCTTTTTTACTTTTTTACCTTTTCACATACTTTTCAACATCCACACGCGTCACGATGCCTGCCCGAGAGACGAAATAGATGCGGGGAATGATGCTCGTGGCAAAAAGTTCATATATACGCCGGTCCTCCTGAGCGGAATAGGGTATCTGCAAGTTGTTGGCCGACCAGAAGTCTGCCACACTCTCTGCACCCTCTGCCCTGCTGATGGCCACCATCTGGAAACCGTCATCCCCCTTGTGCTGTAGATAATATTCGTTCAGCAATGGCAGGTCGCGTTGGCAGTCGGAGCATCCAGTATGAAAGAAGACGATGACCGTCTCGCCCGTCAGCCTGCCGGTAGAGAACGTGCCACTCACGTTTCCTTCCTCCGTGGGAATCACCGTCTCAACCGTGAACGAAGGCACGCTCTCGCCCACCTTAACACGCTCCACCACTTGGTCCTCTTCATCAATGATGCTGCTGCACCCGACCCACGCCAGGCACAGTAGCATCACAAAACATATCTTATACATATCCTTCATCGTCATTTATCTGACGAACACCTTCATGGTTTTGTAACCAGCAGCACCGTCTGTTTCTACGATGTAGACACCCTGCTGAAGCGGGAACTGCACCGTGTTGCCACAGCCGGAAGACTGATAGACCGTGGCTCCGCTGACACTCAGGGCACGCACAGCACCCAGTGCCTGCCGGGCATTGACGGTCACCATGCCGTTATGGACACTCACCACGACAGCCTCAGCCACGTCATTCTCCATCTCGTCCGAAGCAGCAGACCTTGTCAGGAAGTAGCGGCCATACTCGTTAGGCACTATCTCCATAACACTTCCCTCGTCGACCTTCGTGGTCTTGCCATCCACGGCATCCACCATATAGAGATCACCTTCTATAGTATCCATGCCTGTCAGCGTCACACTGACAGTCTCATCGCCCTTACATGTCACACCGAAGCACACTGTTTGCAGCGCCTTCAACCGGTTGATGCTTACTGCCTTGCCGTCGGTAGCCACGGTGTACACCATCGGCATCTCCTCCAGATTCGAGTCGAACAGCGTTTCCACCGTCTTCTCGTCCTCACCTACCGATACAGAAGCCGCCGACTGTCCACAGTTGTTTGAAGCAGTGAGGGTGAATCCGAAGAAGGGAGCAGGAGCAGGAACAGTATTGGCATTACCGTCAATCATCATTGAATTATCAAAGTTGACACCCTTTGAACGGTCTGTTGTCTTCACGAAGAACGATGTCATTGGCTTGATCTGTCCTGTAGATGACCCTGCGGCTGGATTACCATCCACCATCCAATACTGACCTGTAAGATGACTATTCTTTGCAAAGAAAGCAGCCATATCAATGGATGACATATAAGGATTGCCCACCAGACAATACTCGTTATCCGTATTGATGTTTGCTTCATCAAGTGGCATGGTCGTCATCGTTGCCTTATTGTCATAGTCATCTGTTACAAAACGACCGTAGACACCTGCACCCTTAGTCGTTGTAGAAGTCACTGTCCCAGCAGCATCATTATAATTATAATAGGTATAGCTTTCATCTGCCTTCGGCAAACGAATAACAGCCTTCTCACCCACTGCACCATCCTTCTTATGAGCACGGAGGGCAAAACCTTGCAGGGCTGTATAATTCACTGCCATATCATTATAGGTATGCGTCCACTGTGCCAAGGTAGAAGTAACGGCTCCATTGAATTTCAGATTAGCCGTGTATTGTGTAGCACGAGGATCTGAGGTCTCTGTATAGACCTTACCTCCATCCTGACTATGATCCCATGAACGCTGATAGACTGGATAAGCCGAGCGACTATAAGTCGTCGAATTGAAACTAATTGGCTGGAAAGCCTCTGTATCCTGCTGACCATTTGCCTTCGGCACATACATGTCACCTGCATAAGTTCCCTTTAGCGGGGCAGAGAGGAGATACCACTTGTTACGATCCATTTCCTTCTCCACCCATGCTTTCTGATAGGTCAGACGCTGCTGATTTATCATCTCGGCACCTGGCTTGAAATATATCTCACGACAGATGTTGCCATAGAATTTCTCACAGTCGTAAACCTTAGTATCACCCTTGCCGATAATAGTCACACCATCACTCTTATAGTGTCCCTGACACTCATCCTGTTTGTCACTGCTATCATAGCTGTAACGTACCAACATATCGTACTTAATATACGATGTAGCATCACTCGTTCCACCCTTAGGACTTCTGTCCGTGCCCAAGTCACCCGCAAGAAGGATACCACCTGTATAGTCTGATCCCGGATATGCTGTGATATCCATATTAATCAGACTCGGTGCCTTACAATTAGCAGGTAGTGTCACATAACTGAACTTCATAGGTACATAGGTTTGAGGAGTAGAAGTAATACTTGACAAGCCACCCTCGCCATTGTTCTCATAGCCGTCCGGATGTCCTGCTGTCGCTGTATTCGTAGTACTACCCTTATCACCTTTATAAAGTTCAGTACGGGATGAACGCTGCCAGTTCGTATCGTTATTCCAATTGACATTATAATAGGTAGCATCAATAGCGTATGGATTCCATGTCACAAACTCTGGTACGATCTTAACGACCAGATAGATATCCCCCTCACAGCGTCCAACGACACTGACGTCACGAGTGTCAAAGTAAGAAGTAGACACCTCATACTCGAAACCTTCATGGAAATTGATTTCACAATTAGTTCCAGAGAAGTCTAAGGTCAGATACATATGGTCTGCATCCACTACAGGATCCGCACTTGGGTCTGTAGGACTGACTATCTTAGCGAACTTGGCACCAGTAGTTGTAATAGTGGGGTCAGAAGAAACAGCAGACAATGTCAAATACTCACTGGTAAAGCTCAGTGTATTGTCCGTCTTCTTATCTCTGTCCTTATACAGTCTGATAGGAACATGGAGCTTGTATCCATTCTCACGGAGGTTCTTCAACTGTTCCAGTCCAAGACGCAGCACACGCTTAGTATATGCTGGTGGATACACGACATCGCTATATCCTAACTCCAGTTCAGGAGAGCTGCCCTTCAAACTAAAGGTTACCTCAAAGGGAGAACAAACGGTTGTCACTCCACTTGAAATAGTAACACTCTGTTCTGCAGGCTGACATGTCACAGTAAAGTCTGAGCCACTGAAGGTTGTACTGAAAGTTGTTGAATAGTCAAGTGCCAGCAAGCCTTCAGCGATAGCATAGCTCAGCAAATTGTAATAGTCATTGTTCACTAACTGATAGCCTGCATCCAGTCCTATCTTATCTTTATAAGCAGAACTTGCGCCACGATAATCTGCCAAAGCAGTCTTTAAGTCTTCATATTTGTAGTCTGTACCACCATGATTGAACGTTGCAGTAGTTGAGTTCCATGTATCCAGATGAACAAACACGAAGTCATAATGTAAATCATCAAAGCTCTTAAAGCCTGTAGGCTCAGCGACATCCGGCACCTTCAGAATCATCTGGACACCACTTACAGAAGAAGCACCTCCACAGGCCACCATCAAATCACCACCCTCAGCACCTCCAGCACCATCTGTATAAGTCACATACTGACGCCGGGGGATAAAGAAGTTACTGAATACTGAGCACTTACTGGTAGCACCAAAGTGCAAACCACCCCAGAAGGCATCCTTGGAGGCATCAAAAGGCTGATTAGGATCATATACAGACACGTAGTAATGACCGCCCTCTTCCAGACCCGGGAAGTTCTGGTTGGCAATCTGGAAGTAGATAGTATTATCAGCGGCTTTGTACCATCCGTAAGCATCAGCTTCACGGTCAGCCTCATCCTTCACATCACCCGCTGGGTCCATTGCTGGATTGAAGTTCGGCTTCACCTTCGACATACCATAGGTATGCAAGTTACCTGGGTCGTTATCTGGTATCAATGCTCCTCCACCATCATACTGCGGATACATTCCAAGACCTGTCACCACAGAGCCATCCTCCTCACGGCAGATACGCCAGTAGATGGTCTGCTCGGTATCACTCTTGCCAAACACGTTCTGCAAGCCCTCAGCATCCATATAGACCTTCAGCTTACCGGCAGTCGGGTCGGCACAAGTGCTGCCCGTCTGTGCCAGCATCACCTTCGACGTGTTAGTGAATACTTTCAGTTCATCAATAGCGAAGTCGGCACCTGACGTATTCTTGGCATAGTTGATTACCTCTGCCACAAAACTCGTAATTTCGTCATCAAAATCGCTAGGTATGGTAGACATTCCATACACTTGATTCCATTCACCAGAAGTACCTCCCGTGGTTGAAATGTCGCAGGTATGGAAGGCCACCACACGCTCTCGCTTACCACCCTTTAACCCCACTATTCGAATCAGCAATTCCGGCTTTGTAGCTCCCCCAGTCATATCTGCAACCGCTGCAGTGAAATAGATGGAAGAACCGTGGCAAAGATCTGCAGTAAACGGTATGGTAGCGATGGTTCGAGATTCGTCAGAGGCATCAGTATACAGGAACGAGCCGTATTGAGAGTTGTCTTTCACCGTATGCGTATAGTCATAAAGTATGTTTGCATTATTCCACCAATAGAAATTATAGGGCGAGGTGTTCATCTGTGTAGAGATACCAGAGGCATTCATTGACTTCACGATAATATAGTCGCCGTGCTCTGGCGATACGCCGGTATCCAGTCCGTTCTTGATGGTAGGCACCAACTGAGGATAGCAGAAGCCATACTGGATATTATCCCATGGGAATGGAGTCCATGTCATATTATTGGCAGAGGAGGTTGGAGCGTCCGACCAGTTTGCCGTACTATAGTATTCCTTCTCATGACCTGTCACATTTTCATTGGTCTCTGGATTACCGTCGAAGTCTACAGTACCTGCCAGGTCATAGTGATATTTCATATAAGCATCTGTACGCTCCAAGTTACTTGACAAACTTGTTACAGGAATAGCTGGTGCCTCTATAAAGTGCAACTCGTAGTGTACTACTGGAGCATAGTTTCCTGTGCCAGCCACTGGATTAAAGGATCCGTTGCCTACATAACCAACTACATGGAACTTCTTACCATCTGTAATATTGGGACCTGTCTCGTTCTTCAGGTTAGCATAATCTCCCGTGAAATTACTGAACGAGAATGTCGTAATACGGTTGGTTTCCGTATTGCCTATCTGTTTCCTCCAGATGCCACTCTCGTTCTCGAAGTAAGCATACCATTGCACGTTGTCTGCAGATACATAGCCAGTGCCACCATCTGGCAGGATATAGTTCTTCAAATTATGCTCATCGAAGCGTAAGGCAAAAGAGCCCGTCTTGCTGGCACCCAACGACACTACAACTTTACCCTTGTCCTCTGCCAACTTGAACATTGTATTCTCCTTGCCAACAAACAGGTCGTGCATAGCAGCATTGTCAGCTCCTGCCTTAATGGCTGTCTCTGCCGCCTCAAGAGTGGACTTTGATGTTTGCAGTTTCGTTGCGCTCTCACTGGCAGGATGAATGTGGAAGATGTAGCGGTTGCTCAAAGTTGGCTCATGAATCAGATAGCTGGTACCGCTAATTGTGGTGATTCCGTCCGAATACTTACTGACATCGCAAGCGATATCAATAGACTCTGTAAAATCAACATCTGGTGTGAACGTCACGCCCACATTATCAAAACTAGGATGATCAGTTTTTGCCACTGAGAGAGCAAAGAGTCCTCTGCTGTCAATGCTTTTCAGTAAGGTGCCCGTAGGGGCAGCAAAAGTAAACTTATCATTTACCACCGCCTTGTCAGTCTTCCAGTCATACCACCGAAAAAAACCTCGCGGCTCAAGAGCATCATCATGACTTGTGTTGTCAAAGTCCTGAATAGGCAAAACCAACTTACGCTCTTCACCTGGCAGGATATACACATCATATTCCCAGGTATGCACACCTTGGCGCATATCGGCAGTAACATCTACCGCCGTTCCCGTGCTGTTGTCCCAGTATTGCTGCGCCTGACTGCCCGTGCTACCATCAGGAACTATCCAGTCGCGCCCGCTTTGTCCCTTATAGTGTACGAAGGGCAGGGCAGCAAACTCTGTCTCTGTCAATATTAGGTTGAAGACATATTTCACCTGCATGGTGGTAGGCTCACTGTCGGGCAGTGACATGCCAGTTCTGTCCGTAGTAATAACACAAACCACTTTGTAGTTCTTATAGTCTGTATCCTTATTATAAGTGGACGGAAGAGTGATTGTTGGGTCAAATTGTGTCTTGTTGTAATCGTACAAATTTGGCAGAATATAATAACCATAGGTATTATTCTTGGTATAGGTCTCAGTAGCCGTAAAGCCCCAGTCTGCCATATCTGAAACTAAATTTCCTGCAGCATCAGTCACATACCAGCGAACATATCCATTTGTCGTAACATTGTCAAGAGTGGAGGATAGCTCTGTCAGTATTTCTTGATAATTTGCGAAGAGTGACGGAGTGATATTTCCAGTGCTCTTATCATACAAAGCAGCTTTATAGATGGTCTTTACAGTTGACAGGTTTTCTGCCTCAAAGGGAGCATCTGCAAAGTGGAGAGTGTACTGCATCTGAAGAGTCGTTGGCTCCATGGTCACCTGGTTACTACCATCCAATGTCTCACTGCCATCAGTACCGATGGTGCAGACAAGGTCGTAGTCAGTAATATTAAAATCTGTGCCAGGGCTGTCTGGCGTACCATCAATCTTGATACGCATGATGTTGTTCAGGTCAGTCTGCCCATCTCCAATCTTCGTACTCCAGAATCTACCATACTGCGCCTTTGCACAGTCTTTATATGTACTTGCACCATTGACATTACGAATAGCATTAGCAATATAAGTCTCCACACCTGTCGACTTATTCTTCAAGAACCAACGGATATAGAAATTCTTTCCGCTGACAGAAGCACCTGAATAGTTTGTGTCCCACCACGTCTTATCAAAGTCAACGCTGGCAAGTGTAGCAGAATTATCCTTATCCTTCAGCAATATCTTCGAATTGGTAAAGTCGAAGTCTATGCTAAACTCCTTCGGCGATGTCGTCCACTGAGAGGCTGGCAACTTAAATGTCTTCTCAACCTTCGTGGCTGAAGACGCATCACCCTTGAAAGGATATTCAAAGGTATAGGTGTATTGCAAGTCCCAGTCAGGCTCTTTTGCTGGAAGTAAAGAAGTTGCATCATCTACAGAGAATACACACATTACCTGATAGTCCTCAAACTCACCGGCAGCAAGAGACAATGTTATGCCGCTAAGGTCTGATGCTGTCAGTCCTGTAGGTTTTGAGATATAGAAACCATGTTCCAACTCAGGTCCTGGTGTTCCACCTGTAACTGACAATTTACCTGTTGGATTAACTGCTGCTCCATCCTTCACAAGGTAGATGCGTGCATACTTTGCTCCAGACACCTCTGCTAAAGCTGCTGACAAATCTAATGTTGCACTTGCGTCTGATGCGTTTAAGACATCTGCCTGTCCAATAACCTTACCACCAGAAAGAGGACTACCAGACTTTAAATGTCCAACGAAGGTATCAACCTTAACTCCAAAGTGGAATGTATATTTTACTTTAAAATTTGGTTCTGTATTTAAAGATCCGGCAGTCCAACTATTAGGAGCTTTTGTTGTCCCCGTCAAATCATCAGAAATATAACAAACAATGGTGTATTCACTAAAATCTGCAAATGTTTTATTATTATGTACGCCTACAGATACTGACAATTTCGTGTTTAAACTATGAGGATTGGTCCATGGTTCAAGTTCTTTAAACCAATAAAAACCTGATATATCTGAACTCCATTTTATATCGGCCCCCGAACAGGACATACCTATATTGGTTTCTGTTCCCCATTGATTAGTGCTATTTTGTGCGAAATTAGTAATTACACTATTCGTGCCATCTAATATACTCCACCTTATATAAACTTTATCAGCAATATCCGATGAAGTATAAGAAGTTCCAAAAGAATTTAATGCAGCAATTATTTCACTTTCCTTTGATTGAATATTAATGTTTGTTTCACGCAAACTTAACACATTCAAATATTCGTCTTTCTCAATAGCACCACTAACCATGGTGCCTGTTGTATTAAAAGTTTGTCCCCATACGCTCCCCACACTCATCACGAGGAGGGTCAAAAGGAGGAGGGCACGGCGGGCGAGGCTCGTCGTGGTGGTTGTATTACTATGTCTTGAATTCATCAGTTTCATTGAGCGTATCAAATCTACAGACTGTTTCATTAGTTTCTTTATCTTGTATTAATCGTTGTTCCTTTCCACTTACCGGGAGTTTGATGGCCACTAAGTCGGAGCCTATAGGCCACCATTATGACTCATTCTGGGCGCCGCCATGTAGCCAGGGGCGTAGAGCATCTGGTCAGCGGAGAGGGTCATATAGAATCGGTAGAGCATCTGGCGATAGGCCGTGGTGCCGTTATACACCTGAATTTTCATTTCATGGTAGGCCTGCTTCTTGGTGGCCGAACCCGGGTCGGCGATGTATCCGAAGATGAACGGGCGATAGTTGCTTGAGGCAGCAGGGTCCCACTGTGGTTTGCCCGCAGTGTTGGGATACCATACGGGTGTCTGTCCCTCGTCGTCGCCATCATCTGTCATGGAGCCGGTGCCTGTGCGATAGAAGTCACCGGGATTAGTGGCAGCAACACCGTCCATAGTGGCAGCAGTAAACCATGAGTCGGCGAAGTCGTTGTTGATGAGTGTCCACTGATAAGCCGTACCAGATGTGGGCGTGGTGGCCGAGAACTCCACTGGCGTTCCACTCTTGGTCACTGAGGGCAGCAGGTGGAAGTGTCCGTAGTCGTGGAAGGTGAACTCATACAGATGGTTGGTGGCGTCGAGTTCCTTCACGCTGACGGGATAGACACCGATGGGCGGGAAGTCGTAGGGGATAATCTCGAACTTAAGGTCATCCAGTGTGACGGGTATGATGCGGTAGTCATTGCGGGCAATGTAGTTCCACTCGTTAGCGGAGTTGTCGCTGATGAGCGCATAGCGATATTCCGGAGTCCCGCTGTTGTCCATCTCCAAGGTAAGATAGAACAGTCCCTCGGCATTGGAGGGCGTGGCGCTCTCGTTGACATAGAAAGCCACGGTCTCCGTCGCATTGCCGGCAATTGTCTTGTTGACTGCCCGCGTGAAGTTGTCCTGGGTGGCTGTTCCCAAGTTGGGCCGTATGTCCTGGTGTGTGGGTTCCATGGTGTCATGCTGAGTGAGCGTGGGCAGCAGTTTCAGGATATTGTTGCCGTTCTGTGTTACGTTCGACAGGGTCACGCGGTTCAGCGTGACGGCAGCTCCCGTCTCGTTGGTAATCTGTAGTTCTATCTTTGCCATCATACGCACCACGATGAGGTCGAACGTAGTACTCGACGTGATGGTCTTAGTCTGCACGTTACTCATGGGGATACCCTTCGAGCCGTAGCCGTTGCTGGTGGCAGTGGGGTCGAAGCCGTTGCCTGCCATATTGACGGTAACGGCATTGGCAGCAGCCTCGGTCACCTCAGCGCCGTCAGTAAAGCTGATCTGATAGACTATATCGTTTTCGCCAGTTGTCGCAATGTCGTCAGTATTGGCGGGGGTATAGTCACTGACGTTGTTATTACCGCCTGCAACGGGACCATTGTCACCGTCAGCCCGTGTCACGGTACTGCCCTTTGCACCAGTGCCACCGATGCCTAACAACTGCATGACCACCGATGGTGCCATGTTGGCAAACGAATAGAAACGGTATGTGCCTGTCTCCATCTCCACATAGTCGTCCACCTCTGGCCTTGCGTCGCCAGTGGGCTTACAGGCATGGATAGCCTTCACCCGGTTCGTAGAAGCATCGACCACCACCACCGTCCAGAGGTTCATCATCTCCTCGTCAACGGCATTGGCACCGTCCTGCCAGGCACGTGTCTGGCTGCTGCCACCTGCTGCCGTGATGCGTAGTCCCACCCTCACACGTTCCTTATCCGCAGGCTGCGTCTGTCCTCCCGTCTCGTCAGTTCCGTCCGACGAGCAGGCGACCGTCAGGGCCGCCAGCATCAGGAAACATAGAAGTGTTATGCCCGGTGTCTTAAGCCTGGTGTTTGATATGTGTTTCATTCTGTTCATCGCATTACATTATGATTTTATCATGCAGGAACTTGTCCCACTTCTTAACCTTAATCATCAGTTTCATTGAGCCGTCAGGAGAAATACTGGAAACATAGACGCGGTAGATGTTGTTGCGCACGATGCCATACTCCATGCAGTTGGCTGCAGTAGTGGTGGCCGTAGCACTCAATGCCGAAGCCAGCATGGCAGGATAAGCCGATGACGACGTGCCCTCGTGTCGCAGGTATCCATAGTAGATGCGGTGGGTGGGCGTGCCTTTGTTATCATGATAGTAGTCACCCTCTATGGCCAGTCCTGTGGCATTCTTGAACAGTCGGGAGGCCTCCCACAGGGTATTCTCCATGGGATAGGCCAGCACAATGTCCTCGCCCGTCAGCAATCCCTCTGTCAGGCTGAGCAACGTAGTCCTGTTATCCTTCACGCTCTTGTAATAGGCATTCGTGCTCAAATCGGTGACGGATGCTAACGGGGCCATATTCTCCAACAGATTCTTATAATAGGTCAGCGTGCCGTCAGTTTTCGTCGTAGTGGCAGGATCCAAGACATAGTTGCTGCCCGACTCGTCAGCCAGAAAGGTAATGTTGGGAGTTGCTGTGACGGCATCAGCCACACGCTTGATGAGGAACTCGCCACCATTGGTGCTGTTGCCACCGTTCATATTGAAAGGCATGAATCCCGTGACGACAAAAACGTCCGCCGACGAACCTACCTGATAGGCATAGCCAGGTTTCGCATAGTTAACGCCCACAGCATCCTTATCCTTGTATCCTAATGAGTTAGCAGCCCAGAAATCTATGCGGGCGGCCATACGCTCTATGCGCAGACCCGTGAACGAGTATAGCGAACCACCGGTGATGACTGTAGGAGCAGTGGTGGTGAAGTCTATCACGTCGTCACTCTCTGACGACATGACAAAATGGACGCAGTCAGTGGCTGGTGTCGTTGTTTCCGAACCACTATACAGCGTGGTCAACTTATAATTAAGCACATCGCTCAGCTTGCTGCTCGTACTGAACACGGTGGTCAGGTCTGCGTTAGCCACCACGATGGCGTGGTATTTCTTCGTCATGTCCAGCGTACCCTGCTGTACCAACTGGTTGCCGGTAGTATAGACGGCATCGGCGGTCTTTGTATTACCATAGTCGGCACCAGCGCCTGGTGTTGGAGAACCTGCAGACACCAGACTGACGGGATAGTATTTGACATAGTCAAGGAGCACACTACTTGGCGATGCACTATTGATACCCACAGCGTCCTGATAGAGCATCAGCGTGATGCCGGTGACGGAATACTCGTGGGGGAATCCCTGCTCTCGCCCGTCGCCGTTCTCGCCCTCGGTGGGTTTCTCGCCGGCACGGGTCATGCCCTCCGCCTCACTGCCGCCACTAACGGTGACTGTCAGGTTGATAAAGGTCTTTCCGTCGTGCGTCTCTGCCCCACCCTGCTTGTCTGCATACTCACCGTCAGTCACGGCCGAGCAGGCTGTCAGCAGTGGCAGGCAGAACGCCGCCTTAGCAATATTCCTCAATACCTTATATATTAGTTCTCTTGACATATCATAAACTTCAAAGTTCAAACATCAAACTTCAAACATCAAAGCTCTTCAAACTGTATGCGCTTGGCCCACGAGAGCACGTCGATGCATACATATAGGTAACTGAGTGTCTGCCACTTCTCTCCCTTCAGGAATAGTTCCAAACGATAGTCGTACTCACGGTCCAGATATTCCTGAGGCGAGTAGCTGTATATTTCAAAGGCCGTTCGTCCCTCGCTGAGTATTTCAGGAAGGTTCAGCACGGCAATATCCTGTCCTGTTGATTTCTTGCGGATGCACAGCACGGCATTTTCCTTCGGCGTCGGGTTGTGCATCAGTCTGTTGAACATCAGGTCGTAGTGGGCAGAGCGTTGTACGCCTATGGTGCCGTTACCGTCGTAGGTGGTGGTCCACTGGGCGTAAGGTCTGTAAATCAGAGAGTCCGTAGGTCGGACGAGGTTGTTCTGGTAATCTATGTCACCATTGTCGTCAACGATAAACACCTCGTAGTCTTCATGGTTGACGGCCTCTGGGTGATCAATCTCGCGCAGCGAGATGTTCAGGTGCTTCGTGTCGCGCACCAGACTGACGGTAGCGTAGGTTGGTTCACCAGCCGTCAGCGTGACTTGCTCTATGCCGTTGCTCTGGATGGAGCCGTCGGCCAATTGGTGATAGCGGGTGGCGGCAGGCTGGTTGGCTGCCGTGGCGCTGAGCGTGGTGAGCGTATGCCACAGCGTGTCTAACGGAGTGTCGTACGGCACCTGGAAGTAAGGGGGCTGTGTGGTAGCCTTGCGGTCCAGACTGACGGTGAGCGACTGACGGTCAGCACCCTGCTTCATGTCCGTCTTGCGATATTTGGCACCCGTGGTGCTGAGTGCAGCGTCCCAGTCCTTCTGCATGGCCACAGCCTGTAAACGGTACTGGTGGCCGGGAGCAAGCTCCTGCTCAGTAAAGTGGATGTTGTATCCATACTGCCGTAGCTCGCTCCCGCTCACCGTCCGTTGGGCGACAAGGTGGTCCGAGTCGTCATACACGTAGAGCGTCAGGCCTCCCACATGGTCTTTAAACATGTCGGCGCGCTGCGTGTTATAGTCGTACACGAAGTTGACATACAGACCCTCCGGACAGTCGTCGCGGTCTTCTGTCATCATGCTACAACTACTGATGGTTACTGCGGCCATACAGGCCACGATGCTCTTCTGTATGATATCTCGAACGTTCATTGTCGTAGATTAAAAAAAATGTTTTGTTTCTTATACCTTATTTATATATAAAGTGACTTCTTAGAGATCCCAAGCCTGTGTACGCTTTGCCCATGACAGGATGTGAATCCGAGTAGAGATGTATCCGTCCAGCTCGTCATCGGTAGTAGGATCGCCACTGAAGTCCTTAGGAGTGGGATCGCCCAGATACTTGATGCTGTTCACCTTGATATCGTACCAGTTGTTACGCAGCACACCATAGCGACCCAGCCAGTTGGCAGCGCACTGTTCCTTTTCAGTAGCCGTACCATTGACACCCGGATAGATGTTGCCTACCACAGGGGCAGGAGTCTCAAGGGCATTACCTGTATGCCACGGAGTCAGCTGGTCACCGAAGTGCTTGATGCGGATGGTGTAGTAAGAGATACCGCCTGTATACATAGCCACATCTGCAAGAGCAGCGTCTACAGCTGCCTGGACATCGAATGTACCTGAAGTTATCTTAGCTGATCCAGTGGAGTTGAGTGCGATAGTAATCTTACCCTTGCCTGCCTCCGTGGGATTCTCAACTACAGTGATGTCAAAGTCGGATTCCTCAATAGTGCCACTGACAGTTGCTGATCCTGCGGCAACGGCAGCCTCAATGGCAGAAATGGCTGCATTAGCAGCGAGGGTCTTCACACCGGCCTCCTTGTAGACGGTGCTCTTGTTGCCACTGACAATGAAGAGGTTATCACCAGTGCCCACCTTAACTTTCAGGCGTACCAGCGTTGTGTTCTGAACGGTCTGATTGGCCACATCGAACGTGTTTTCGAAGCAGTACTGAGGATGATCATCACCCGTGGCCGTGGTGTAATCGCCTGAGGCAGCATAGGCCAATTCCGTATTTGCCTTAACATCGTAGTTGGGGTCTTTGGCAAAATATGTACGATACTTATAAGGAGTGGGAGTGCCTTCCGTAATATTGATCTGACCACCATAGCGATACTTCGTTGACACCTGGTTCACCAGCTTGATGAAGTCGTCGTGACCCTCGGTAGAGCGAATAAGATATGACTTCTTATTCGTCTGGTCGATAGTCCAGCCTTCCAAAGCCAAAGCGGTGGCTCCGTCACCATTAAGCGTGAGCGAGCCAAGGGCCTGCAACGTCACCTTGGCCATACCACGCTCCACATAGATATGAGCGGGTTCAGCAGCCTGTGCCAAAGCCTCAGTCTCGTAGACCGTGATAGGGATCAATGTACGCACCTTAGCACCAGTCATGGCAGTAGTGGTGGAACCTGCTACATCGGTCAGAGGAGCATTAGCCATAAAGAAGCCGGCACCTGTCATAGGGGCAGCACCAAGGCTTGCATTCTCTACAATCTGCTCTCTGAACTGCTTGTAGGTCATGGCTGTTGTGACTTCCGTTGAACCAACCTTAATCTGGGCAGGCAAAGTGGCAGTAGCTGCTGTAAACGTAATCAGACTATTCTTGTTAAGAATAGCGAGAGCCAGGTCACCGGAAGCCACTGTGCTTCCTACCTTCTGGATAATCTTTGCAGAGTTTTTAGTCACATGTGGGTCAGCAGAGTTTGTCCAAGGCTCGGTATTGACATCATAGACAGCAACGAACGTTGCATCGTCCTCATTACCGGATGATGCCGGATGGAAGAGGACGAGATACGCGTCTTTAACAGCATACTCAGCGGGCAGACCGTCGTTCAGTTCAAAATAAGCATCACCCGCCCCATTGTCGTCAGTACTCGTTGCACGCGTACCTGATACGTCCTGAGTAGGCATGTCAATAGAAAGCGAGATAAACTGGTTCCCGTTTTCAACAGCCTTAGTTCCCTCTCCTGCCACAGCGTCCTTGTCTGACGAGCAGGCTGCAAATAGCAGTCCGAGAGCTGCCATTGCTAAAAAGCTAAATTTCTTCATAAGCTTGTTTTGTTAAAAATTAGAAGTTATTAATAATAGTAAATTGTTTAATCTGTGTAATCAGTGGTCTATTTCGTCAACAGTTCGATGGCTTCGCGGTTCTTCGCCACGTCGGCACCCTTCTGTGCCGCCTGGTCCAGCAGTCGCGATGCTTCGCTATACTGTTGGCGCAGGATGGCCAGCACGGCACGGCTCTGCAGGGCCTCGGCGCTGTCGCCGGCGCGGTCGAGCAGTGTCTCAGCCTTCAGCAGGTCTTTCTGACGAATGGCCACGTTGGCCAGGTTGAGGTTGGCCGTAGGGTCGTCGGGATAGATGTTGACAGCCTGCTGCAGCACCTTGTTATACTCCGTACTTCCAGGCTGCATGGTCTGTGCCACGTCCCACAGCTCACGCACGGACAGCTGGTAGGGTCGTGTCTTATACACCTCCTTGGCCTGTTCGAGGGTGAAGTCGCTGAAGTTGAACGATATGTCATAGTCCGTACGGCGCAGTCCCGGATAGACCTCGCGCAGCAGATAGCGGTAGTCGTCCTGATAGCGCATCTTGATGCGCCATTCCTTCGGGTCAGGAGGTAGCGTGGTGTCGTCAATGATGTCTAAGATGTCCTGCTTGTGAGGCAGCAGCACGTCGCTCAAGCCCACCACAGCACTGCGCAGTCCCTCCCAGTCCTCGGCGGTAGCCTCAGCGGGTGCAAAGACGCTGGCAGGCAACCGGTACTGCTGGCGCAGCCAGTCGGTGAGCGCCTTGGCACGGTTGGTGGCCAGCATCTGGTTGTGGTCGTAGGGACTCTCTGGCGATGCATAGCCGTGAATCTTTATCTGGCGCACACTGACGTTGGCATCGTTGGCCATCACGTCGAGCGTGTCGGTAATCTTGCGCAGCTCGCGACGGTTGTCCATATAGTCGGGCTTCATGTCCCACTTGTTCACCACGAAGGTGACGTAGGCCGAGCCGTGCAGCTTGCGGTCCTTCTTCTGCGGAGCAGGCACCACGTCCGTCAGTGCTATCAGCTCATACGGGTCAGGGGGCAGCAGCGATGCTAAGAGCGTACGTTCGTTCTTCATCAGGTCGCCACAGCCACAGAGGTCGCACTCGACGAAGAGGTCGGCCTGGCGGAACCAGTCGGCACTGGCCACGGCATCGGTGTAGCTGTAGGTCTGGGGCTGTCCGTTCTGACGGCGCACATTGTCGCAGTTACTTGCATACAGAGGGTCTATGCCGTCGCGCTCAAACACGATGTTCTGGCGCCGGCCACTGACAATGAGCGTCTTCAGGCGCTGTTCGTGCTGTCCGTCCTTGCTTTTGATGACGGGCGTAAAGGCACGATAGCGGTTGGAGGGCACCTGAAGCCGGTCAAGCACGAAGTCCATGGTGACGATGGTTTTGTTATCGGTGCGTGCCACCTGCAGGTTCTTTACACTAATCTCGTTCTCAGCACCCTGCTTCGTGCCGGTAAGGCGAATCTCCTGAGCCACAACGCTACTATAAGTGGCAAGCAGGGTTATTAATATAATAAGGTGTCGTTTCATTCTGAATAGATAACTTTCAATTTTCAATTTTAAACTCTCCTACGAGCTTTGCTCGCTTTGACTTTCAAGTCAAAGAACTCTCAACTAAAACAAATACATCAGCGACAATGCCAACTTGGTGGGGCCGATGTAAATCTTGTGGCCGTCGTCAATCTTCTTGCCACACTCGCCACAGGCAAACTGGTCGTACTTCACATAGGCAGCACCGATGCCAATGGCGGCCTCGAAGTTCCAGTGCTTCGACATCACCCACTGATAACCGTAGCTGATGCCGCCACCGGCAAACCAACCTTCCATGCGATGGTCCTCCAGTTCCTTCCACCAGTTGAACGGCGTCTTGATGTTGGCAGCATTATACTGCCCACCCAGGGCATGGATGCCCACAAACGAGCCGTTGAACCTGTGGCAGAACCAGTATCGCCACTCGGGGTTCACCACCCAGTGTTTCAGAAACTTCTGGTCGTCACCATGGCCGAACTTCCAGGGGTGCAGACCATAAAACACCTGCACAGAGTGTTTCTTGCCTACACCTATTTCCATACCAAGGTTGGGCGTAGCCGTAGCATCATAGAGCAGGTTGGTTTTTAACGCGACTTGCTGAGCGTGGACCGAAAGTGTACCAACAGCTAGCATGGCGGCAATGGCCGCCATCAGTTGTAATCTTAACCGCATGATAATCGTATGTTAACGAGTTAGTATGTAGCTTTGTTATGTAAAATCATTGCAAAAATAAGTTATTTTATCGATTACGGTGTCAATACTATATAACAATTATCTTTTATTAACATAATAATAGTGGGGTTTAACTGAATTTACTACAAATTATATTAATATCTCATACACTTGCAAATAAGTGTAAAAAGGCCCATCAACAAAAACGGGGGTGGCACCATGTGGGTGCCACCCCCTGTCTGTTTGCTGTCACTGTCCTGTCTAAGGCAGGTCGGAGTTAAAGCCAGGAATGCTGGGCATGCTGGGCATTGCCGGCAGTTCAGGTGATTCGAGGTCTAACTCCGGTGCACCTACACTGGGAGGTGTCACTCCACCTGACAGTCCTAACAGCGGCTGACGGCTTGCAAAAGTAATCATTGCCTGCTGTGGCTGAATATATGTCTTCTTCATAACGTCGTCCTTTATTATTTGATTTATAATTATTGCAGCGGACTACAGCGGATTCACACGGACAGTCCGAAAAAGTCCGCTGTCGTCTGCTGCTATATATAACTTACTTAATCACGACCTTCTTACCATTCACGATGTACAGGCCCTTAGCGGGATGACCCACGCGCTGGCCATTAAGGTTGAAGAATGGAGAGTTGGGAGTGGAGAGTTGAGAGTTTTGGTCACTCTTGACTGAGTTAATGCTCGTAGCCCCATTGTCTTCGAAGCCGATGCTCAGCTTGTCGCCGTATGACGACAATGAAGTACCGGTGAAGTATGCACGGAAGGGATATTCTGTGGCATTGCCCAGTTCAAAGGCGCTGCCGGCTGCATTGAGCTTGTACATCTCCCGGGTGGCATTGGTGGTCGTACCAACGAACTTATACTTCGAACCCGTGCGTGCGGCCTTGGCACCAGCCTTGAAGTCAATATCGGTGCCGGTGAAGGTGAATGCATTCTTGCCCACCAGCGAGTAAGCACCGTACGCATCGTCCGGTAGGGCGATGATGTAGGGCACGTCGGCCTGCATCGTGGAGCCTGTGGCATGGGCGAACTTCACCGTAGAGCCGGCATCGCTGCTGAACTCCATCAGCCAGAACTGGCGGTTGGGTTCTTCCCACGCCAAGGTGCCATCCGTGTTACTGACCGTTGCCTCGAACGGCAGCACCACTGTCGACCATCCTGATCCAGCATTGTAGAAGTTGGTGAACGTACGCTTATAGGTCACTTTGTCGGCATGGAAGTCGATGGGCGAGTAGAAGGCATAGCCGTCTGTCAGCGTCAGATTGGCAATGGTGCCGCCCTTGACTACATTCTTGCCCGACAGTGAGGCTGGAGCTGTCTGCGAACCACTAATAATATATAAGGTATTAGGATTGCTGTTGGGGGTCACACTGGTATAGTTGAAGCCCGACAGGTCGACTGCCACATGGTCGTCGGCCACGCTGACGGCTGTGCTGCCCGTCTTCACGCGCACCAGGTCGCCGTTACTGTTGATGGTGGTGTAGCCCATGGTCAGGTTCAGGATGTAACGGGTGTCGTAGTCTGTACTGTTAACCCTGAGGACAACCCTGTATTTCCCGTAATCGTAGGTGCCAAATGTAATGGGGGAGAATCCCATTTCTGCACCTGCACCTAACGTTAGGCTTGCATAAACCGAGGCAACATCCACCCAGGAACTTCCATTGTGTCTTTGCAGATAGAAGTATGGTTTAAAATTATAGCCTGAGCTTGAGATGTTCTTAATGGTCGGAGCAACGGTGATTTGCTGTGAGTAGACATCCACATTGAAGTTGCCGTCGCCATCGGTAGTCCACGATGTTTCGTCAGCATTCTCCACGTCAAGGGCCGAGATGATGAACGGACCGGCAGGAGCATGGGGATTCACGGTAATGGATACTGTCGTAGTACCAATCACATTGCTGCCGGCATCATCAGTTGCCACCCATATATTATAGTTACCCGTCGTCGATGGTGTCCACTCAAAGACGAGCGATGCCGACTTTCCAGCCAGTACGGTGATACCGCCAGTATTAACAGCATCGCCCTTGCTGGCCGTGGTGCTGGCAAAGAGATACAGCTGTCCATAGTACTCCTCGCCATTGTTTTGGACAGTCACCTCGACGGGCTGCGGTTCGTCTTTATACTTCGTACCGGTGAAGTTGATGGATGCTGTCAGATCTAACGTCGGATGGGCTGTCAGGGTCACATGGCCTGCGCCATCGAAGACAGCCTCAATATAGCGGAGGTCAGGATTCACGTCCGTAATCCATTTTGATTTTGAGGTAAGCTTGCCGATGGGGACAATCTTGTAGGTACCGGCCGCCTTGCTGCTTCCATTAATGGTATAGGTCAGATAATAACCTGCACCATAAAAGCCACTGCCACTGGGCATGGTGTAAGAGCCGTAGCTGATAGGCTCGATGGCACCCTCGCCGTCTATATACCCGATGCCATAATTAAAGGAATAGGTAGCGTCGTAAGTGTTGCCACAGTCCAAGCGGATGGTGGTGGCATCAAGCAGCGTGAAGACATCTGTTGTCATCATCATGTCTTCCTCGTAGACATCGCCAGAACCAATCTGTATACCGATGACGGCATCCTGGCCGTAGCTGTAGCCATCGTTGCTGGTGCTGGCACCGATACCGCTGTTGTCGCCAGGGTTCATCACTGACAGGGCAAAGAACCCGTCGCTGCCACCGCTCCATCCCCAGTTGACATGGAACATCTCGTCGCCATCATAGCCGTCGACCACGAATTCATGGCCACCACCTGACGACTGACCACCATAGAGCACAGGGCGGCCGGCCTTCAGCTCGTCGTAGATTAGTTCCGTCCAGTCTGCCAACGAATAGCTCGCGCGATTGGCAAAGCGCACCGTTTCGTCAAAGCCGAAGTAAGTCTTCAGCGCATAAGGAATATTCGCACTGCTGGCACTGGAACCGCCATTATAGGGGTTGGCATAATTCATCTTCACGGAAACGCCGCAGCAGCGCATCAGCGTAGCCACAGCATCAGCACTCTCGCCCGTTTCAGTCTTGGCGTATGTATTCTTCATCTTGCTCCAGTCGATTACCGTTCCTGCTGAAACAGAGGGGATGGTAATGCCATACTTTGTTTTATAAGAAGGTATATCAACCAGTGTACTGGACGAAGACAGTCCGGCCTTCATGGCAGTATAGTACATCACCTGGGCCATGGCCGTAGCTACACAGCCAGTAACAACGGGGGTATAAGCAAAGTATGTCGAATTATTAATCTGGAGATTGTACGGCGCATCCTGATCCCACCAGGTCTGAATCAGCGGGGCAATGGCCGCCTTCAAGTCGCCCGCAGCACGATGGGCGCTGCCCTGCGAGGGCTGATAGCCTATGGCATCCAGATGTTTCATCTCCTCGACATAGCCCTGCAGCCACGACTTCATATTCTCCGGCATAGCTGCGGCATCGAACGAACCGCTATCGCTATATCCCAACACGCTGCGGAAACGGTCGTCACCACTCACCAGCACGAAGCCCTGTTCGCTGCCCATGGTGACAGCATAGAGCAACGGCTGACCGACGTTATCAACAGCATTCAGCACCACCTGCGTCTGCATAGCAGCAGTGGAAGGCGCTCTGTGAGTCTTACCCGTCATGAAGCGGGAAGCAGTCTCTTGTGCCTGCTGCTTACTGACAGGTCCTGCAAACAGGACTGACGACAACAGGAAGCACACTGAAAATAATAGTATTCTTCTCATAACATGGGTGTTTATTTAGGTTTATCGCTGCAAATATAGGAAATAAATTCGATAAAGCAAAAAAAAATGACTCTTTTTTTTGTGACTACAACGGCAAAGAACTGGTCAAACGACACTACTTCAGGAGGGTCGAACTGTACTAATGACGAATGATAATGCTACTGCGAAATCAAAGTGAAAATAGAATAAAAAAATAAGGACAAGCCGTCACAATCGCAGCTAATAGTCTGTTTATCTGTAGTTTAGATAGTGAAACATCATGTCATAAGCCATCATAAAGCCTTCATAATATGTATTTTAACTGATAATTTCCATTACATTATAAAACGACAAATAATCGTTTCCAAGAATTATTAAACTGGAAACGATGTATTTCAAGTACAGAAATAGAAAGTTTCAGAATCAGAAACAGGGCGTTTCCAACTTAGATGTTATCGTGAAACAGCCTCTAATACAAACAGATAATATATAATCTGCAGTATCTTTGAACTAAAAACAAGATAAATATGAAGGTATAATGAAAGCTATTGAAACTAAGTATCACTAATTAAATAACTCATAATAAGAGATTTATATATGATAATGAAACTAAAAGGAAAAAGAAAAAAGAAAATAGGAGAAGAAATAAACAGATTAACATGGATAAGCATTTTTTATGACAAATGTTCCGCTGTGCAAGTCACCCTCTCTACACAAAAAGGTGGAGAAAGATTTGGTGAATTGACTCAAAAGTGGTAACTTTTGGCACTCCAACGTACTGAGTTACAGCTGTTTAAGGAAGTTTAGGATTTGGAGATTAGCAGTTCCTCGTTCTACCCGGATTTGCGTAGTGAATTATTGACTGAGACAGACTAATTTTGCAGCCCGAAAGTAAAAAGTCGAACAAGTAAAATTAGTAAGTATGCTACATTGATTGATGCAATCGGTTCGATTGCTCCGCTGAACTCGTAAAAAAACATAATTATGAGGATTGCAGCGGAGAATATAGCCTTAAAATGATAAATATTCACTATCTTTGTGGCATTAAATGTACTTAACATGGAAGATGTAAACAGAATAAAGCTCGTTCTCGTAGAGAAGAAGAGGACTAACAAATGGTTGGCGGAACAACTTGGTGTTGACCCCTCAACCGTTAGCAAGTGGTGTACAAACACCTCTCAACCAGACCTTGCCTGCATCCTTAAGATAGCAGACTTGTTGGAAGTTGACTTGAAAGAACTATTTGTTAGGGAATATAAGCGTTTGAGATAAGCTATGTTGTTTCAAAAGAATATCATCAAGAAGTATCTTCCCATGCTACCATCGGAGTTGACGGCGACTGCGTGGACTCAATATTGTAAGTATTTTCTGAATGCCGAGATACAGCAGAACATCCGACAGTCAAAGGAGGAACAGTTTCAAGAGGGATTCCTTCGAGAATTGTTTGTGAAGGTGCTGGGCTACACGCTTAATCCTTCGCCTGGCTACAATCTGATAACAGAACAGAAGAACGAGACCAACTCGAAGAAAGCTGACGGTGCCATTCTGCTGAACGATAAGGTGGTGGGTGTGATAGAACTGAAAGACCATAAGACCACAGACCTCTCCAAAGTCGAGAATCAGGCATTTGGCTATAAGAGTCAGCATGAAGGAACGCAAATTGTAGTCATATCCAACTTCGAGAAGTTGCGCCTATATATTGATAATGCTGTGGAGCATCGGGAGTGGAATCTGTTTACGCTTACTGAGCAAGACTTCCGCGAACTATATCTTTGTCTGGCTTGGACACAGATAGAAAAGGGAATTGCTTTGCAGATGAAGGCGGAGTCTGTGTCAAGTGAAGACCAGATAACGAATGCACTCTACAAGGACTATTCGCAGTTCAAGCGGGTATTGTTTGCCGACATCCTGAAGAACAATCCATTTGATGGTACGCAAGTGTCTCACTTGCGGGAGGCCGCAGGTGGGACGCCTGCGTACCAGAATGAGAAGGATTGGCAGTTGCTGCTCTTCAAGAAGACACAGAAGCTGCTCGACCGTCTGCTCTTCATCTTCTTTGCAGAGGATGGTGGATTGTTGCCGCCAAACTCGATGGTGAAGATTATAGAGCAATGGGAGAACCTGAAGGATGAATATGATGAGTATCAGCCATTCTATGCTCGCGTAAAGAAATACTTCGGCTATATGAATACGGGGTTCAAAGGCAAGAAGTATGAGATATTCGCTTATAATGGTGGGCTGTTCAAACCTGACGATGTGCTGGACGGTCTGACGATTACTGACGAACTGCTGGTAGAGCACACTCGCAAGTTGTCGGAGTATGACTTTGAGAGCGATGTGGATGTAAACATCCTTGGGCATATCTTCGAGAACTCGCTATCAGAGATAGAAGAGGTAACACAACAGATTAACAGCGGCAATGGTACGCAAGTGTCTCACTTGCGGCAATCCGCAGGTGAGACACCTGCGTACCTTATGACATCGAAACGCAAGCAGGACGGAGTGTTCTATACGCCACAATACATCACGAAATATATTGTGGAGAACACCGTTGGTCGTCTCTGCACAGAGAAGAAAAGGGAATTACACATTGACGATATTGGTACGCAAGTGTCCCACTTGCGGGAGACCGCAGGTGAGACACCTGCGTACCACCAACGGCGACAGATGCAGACCAAGAAGCGATTGTTGGAACAACTGCAGCAGTACCGTGACTGGCTGTTGCAGATTACCATCCTCGATCCTGCCTGTGGTAGCGGTGCATTCCTGAATGCAGCCCTGCAATTCCTAATGTCAGAGCATAAGCTGATAGACGAGATGGAGGCAAAGATCACGGGGTCTGCTTTGGAATTCAAGGGTGTTGAGAACAGCATCTTGGAGAACAATCTCTTTGGTGTTGACATCAATGAGGAGAGCGTGGAGATAGCCCAACTGGCCCTTTGGCTGCGCACAGCTAAACCGCATCGAAAGCTGAACACGCTCAACCAGAATATCAAGTGTGGCAACTCGCTTATCAGCGACCCAGAAGTTGCTGGGGAGAAAGCCTTTGACTGGCAAAAAGAATTTCCACAGGTGTTTGGCACAGGTGGTACGCAAGTGTCTCACTTGCGGAAAAACACGGTAGCCGCAGGTGAGACACCTGCGTACCATTGTCGGAAATATCTGCCTCACATAGAGTGTCAACCTCTACAGTTTATCACCTTCCGACTTTACGACTCTCTGCCACAACAGACTATAGACAGCATGAAAGCGTATAAAGACGTTCTTGTAGCAGAAGGGAAAGACAATAGCGAAGATTACAAACAGCTACTTGTCATGCTCGACAAATATGAGGATGCTGGCTATGGACAATGCTTCATGAAGGATGAGCAAGTGGCGCAGATAGTACAGAACGCCTTGCTGCATTTCCACAGTGAGCGTTACGAACTTGTTGAATGGTGTATCATGCCTAACCATGTGCATGTACTTATCAACGTTCTGCCAGGAAGTAGCCTTTCTACTATCATGCATAGTTGGCGCACGTTTACGGCACATGAAGCCAACAAGGTGCTGGGGCGCACCGGGCAGTTCTGGATGCACGAGTATTTTGACAGGTATATCCGTGACGAGGAACATCTTAATAAGACCATAAACTACATCCGTAACAATCCAGTTAAAGCTGGCTTAGTCACTGACTACGACTCATGGCGATGGAGAGGTGATGGTACGCAGGTGTCTCACCTGCGGAATGCCGCTGGAGGCGCTGATGCCACAAGTGAGACACTTGCGTACCAAAAGCGGGGATTTGACGTGGTGATTGGCAATCCGCCATACGTGCGTGCCGACAGTCCAGGCAATTCTTTAGAGTTCAGAAACTACATGACTTCTTGCGGACAATGGCAGACCTTGGGCGGAAAATGGGACCTATATATTCCCTTCCTCGAATTGGCAACAAAACTCACAAAGCCCAGCGGACTATGCGCCTTTATCATTCCAGATGCCTACTGTCATGCAGAATATGGCAAGCCCAGTCTGGAATACATGAAGAGCAAACGCTACCTGTCGATGATTGACTACTTCCCTGATACGGAGGTGTTTGAGAATGTTGGTGTGAAGAGTGTCATCGTACATCTCGACATGCGTCGTGCCTATGGTACGCAAGTGTCCCACTTGCGAGAAGCCGCAGGTGAGACACCTGCGTACCAAGAACACAGAGCCGCAGGTGAGACACCTGCGTACCAGCCGTTTGTACAAAGGATTCACGATGCCAACCACAACTATGTGGAAAGAATCCTGCCCGACTATCCCGCCAACCTGCGCATCGATGCCAAACAGAGCGTACTGCAGGGCAAGGTGGGGCTGGTGCCCCTGACGAACGTGTGCTATATTTCTAAAGGGATTGTCGGCAACAGTGATGAGAAGAAATACAAAGGAGAATTCGATGTTTCTGACTTGCTGTCCGACACTCAAGACGACCGTCACCCCAAACTCTATTATGAAGGCAAGGACGTGGGCAAATGGCTGCTGATGCGCCGCCGCTATATAGAATTTGGCACGGAGCGGTCGCCCATGAAATGGAGCCGGAAAGGGTTCACCGAATTCTTTGAGGGCGGTCCCAAACTGGTGACGATGCGCAGCCCGGGCACTGTGCCACGTACCCTGCTTGACACGGAAGGCGGCTATTTCAACGAGAGTGCCATCGGCATGAAACGGTGGTGCGACTTGCAAGGGGTGCAGAACAACAGTCTCTCGAAAGCATACGACAACGATGAGGAAAGGGCTGGCTTCGAACAACTCTCACGACACTATTCCTATCCAGTGCTGCTGGCCATCCTCAACTCAACGCTTATCCGTTATGAGTTGAACGCCAATCGCCGCAGCAACATCCACATCTATCCCGATGACTGGAAGCGCATCATGCTCCCGGCAATTGCTGGTACGCAAGTGTCTCACTTGCGGCCACCCGCTGAAGATGGTACGCAAGTGTCTCACTTGCGAGATACTATAGAAGAGGTACTGGAAGCACAAGGGGAACTCACCTGCGAGGAGCCGCAAGTGGGACACTTGCGTACCTTGGCCTCATCGATGATTACTCTAAACGCTCAATTACAGGAGAAGCGCAACCGTTTCCTTCGCCGACTCAAAGAGAACTTTGAGGGTGTGAAGGCAACAGCCGCATTGCAGACGTTCGACCAACTATCGTTTGCTGCTTTCGTTGCTGAACTGAAGAAGCAGAAGATAAAACTGTCGCCGATGGAACAAGACCAGTGGGAAGAGTATTTTGACCACTATACAACGGCGTGCAGGGAGCTTACTGCCCAGATAACATCTACAAACCGTGAAATAGACCTCCGTGTCTATCAACTTTATGGGCTGACATACGAAGAGGTGAAGACTATAGACCCAGATACAATGATAACTAACGAGGAATACGAACAATAAAACGTGATTAAGAAAACACTGAGATTTCGTGAAAACTGATAATATAAAGCAAGTACTGAAGACCTACTACGGCTATGATGAGTTCCGACCTTTGCAGGAGGAAATCATCATGCATACTATTAGCGGTAAAGACTCGCTGGTGCTGATGCCTACAGGCGGGGGTAAGTCGCTGTGCTTTCAGATGTCGGCCTTGCTGATGGATGGTATGGCAGTTATTGTTTCGCCACTTATCTCGCTGATGAAAGATCAGGTGGAGGGACTGCGGATGAACGGCATTGCTGCAGAGGCTCTGAACAGCAGTAACGACGAGGGATATAACCGTGACATCATCAATCGCTGCATCGACGGGAAGGTGAAGATGCTGTATATCTCTCCAGAGCGGTTGGTGAGTGGTGTGCTTTCAATATTGCAGAATACACAAGTGTCGCTGTTTGCCATTGACGAGGCTCATTGTATATCGGGATGGGGACACGACTTCCGACCTGAATATACGCAGTTGGGACAGTTGAAGCAACTATTCCCGCATGTGCCGATTATGGCGCTGACGGCTACTGCTGACAAAATTACCAAGGAGGATATTCTAGTGCAACTGAACATCAAGGATGCGAAGACGTATATCAGCAGCTTTGACCGTCCGAACCTGAGTCTTGACGTGAAGCGCGGCTATTCGGCAAAGGATAAGTTGCGCTGCATTGAAGAACTGATACGCCGTCATCCGCAGGAGAGCGGAATCATATATTGCCTGGCCCGTAAGACTACAGAGACGCTGGCTGCAAAGTTGAAGCAGGACGGGTTTTCAGCAGGGGTCTATCATGCTGGACTTCCTAACTCAGAGCGTAGCCAGGTGCAGGATGACTTCCAGAATGACAGGGTTCAGGTGATCTGTGCAACGATTGCCTTTGGCATGGGCATCGACAAGAGTAATGTGCGCTTTGTGGTTCACTATAATCTACCCAAGAGCATCGAGAGCTTCTATCAGGAAATTGGGCGTGGAGGGCGTGACGGTCTGCCATGTGAGACAGTGCTGTTCTACAACCTACAGGACATCATTACGCTACGTAAGTTCGCAGATGAAAGTGGGCAGCAGGAAATCAACCTCGACAAGCTGCAGCGTATGCAGGAGTATGCTGAGGCACAAGTGTGCCGTCGTCGCATACTGCTGAACTACTTCGGAGAAATCAGCGAAAAGAGTTGCGGAAACTGTGACGTATGCCACACGCCACCGCAGATGTTCGACGGAACGACCATCGTACAGAAAGCACTCTCGGCTATTGTCCGTACTAAGGAGAAGATTGGTTTTACGCTGATGGTTGACATCTTGCGCGGTACGTTGTCACCCGATGTTGTCAGCAACAAATATAACGAGATTAAGACCTTCGGTGCTGGGCGCGACATTTCTGCCCGTGACTGGCACGATTATCTGCTGCAGATGTTACAGATGGGATTCTTTGAGATAGCCTATAATGAAGACCGACATCTGCACATCACGCCATTGGGACAGGATGTGTTGTATGGAAAGCGAGATGTGCAATTAGCTGTTATCAGTCGTGAAGAATTTACCGTGAAGTCTCGCAGAAAGAGGCAAAGGGAGGAACGAGAGGCAGAATGGGCTACTATTGGCCAAGGGCAATCGAACGACCTATACAGCCGTCTGCGAGAAGTGCGCAGACAAGTAGCTGCAGAGATAGGAAAGCCAGCCTTCATCGTCATGTCTGACAAGTCACTGCAAGACTTGGTATTAAAGCGTCCCACGACATTGGAGGCTATGGCTGATGTATATGGCTTTGGCGAATACAAGGCTAAGGCATACGGTAAACCATTCATTGAGGCCATCAAGCAGTATGCAGGTGATAATGCCGATTTGCCTTTCCCTGAAGCAACACCATTTCCAGAGCCTTTACCTTTTCCTGATGCAGCACCATCTACGAAGCCTGCTGAACCTGCCTCTTATATGGAAAGACAGAAACAGCTCCATGCTAATATTTCATCACGCATCAAGAAGCTTGGTCTCAGGGATGACTCGGATTCCACTATAAACAACAGTTCTCCTTCTTCGAATAAGGAAAAGCATAGAGAGTATCATGAGGAATTGGAAAAGCTCGTAGTGATGAAGGCTGAGATAGACAGGAAGATAGAGGAATTACGCAAGAAAATGGAGGAAGAATAAGTGAAGGCAACGATTCCATACATAGAGTAGAAGTTTGAGGAGTTTAACCGTCAGATGTTTGGTGGCAAACTTCCCAAGATTCCTGTGGAGTTGAGCGATGCCAAGACATTCTTAGGGCAATACGTATACAAGAAGCGGAGAAAGCCTTTTGGTAAGACTGAGTTGTATGAATTCAGGCTTCGCATCAATACCCGCGTGGACTTGCTGGAACGGGAGGTGGAGGACACCATCATCCATGAGATGATTCACTTTTCTTTGTACGATGATAACCAAACCACCTCGGATGAATTCTCCTTTGGATTCATTCGAGGTGGTTTGTCGTTGGTTGAATGATTACCTGACCACAAACTTCTTTCCACCGCGAATCACGATGCCCTTGGTATTGCTGTCAGCCCTGCGGCCATCCAGAGTGTAGATGGCATCGGAACCATTAACCTTTAACCCTGAACAATCAACCGAGATAATGCCCGTCGTCTCGTTGACGGTACCGCTACCGCTGCTTGTACCGACGGTCAGCGTGTAGCCGTTCTTGTTGATGGTACCGTTGTTTGTCAATGCTGATACATAGCTATTGCCCGTCAGGTTCCAGACGGCTCCGCTCTCAATGGTGACGACAACCGATTTGGCATTATTGTCGGCATCCGTTGTTCCGTTCCACGTCACGTTTGCGCCTACGGCTACAGCGAGGTTATTCACGTCGTCAGCATCCACATCGCCAGTGTATGTCCAACTGTCCTTGGTGGTCTTGAGCACCAGATGGCCTGTGGAGTTCTCGCCGCGCTTGTAGTATTCCACCGTCATCAGCTTGCCCGAGGCCACCGAGAGCGTCACGTCGGTCAGCGTCAGCGTGCCCGTCACGTTGGTCACGAAGCAGAGCGGTGCACTGCTACTCGTGGTAGTTAGCTGGGAGTTGGTGACGGTGCAGACGGGTTTTGTTCCCTCCGCATCGCCGGAGTTCGATTGGTGCAGCAGGATGCCACGGGCCTCGGCATCCGACTGCATCGTGCTGTTCTCGATAATCACCGTGTTGGCACCCTCCACCGTCGCCATCGGTCCTTTCTCCGAGAGTCCCGTGATGCCATCTACGGAGATGGTGCCAGTGGAATAGAGCACCGATGACTTGCTGCCCTTGGCGGTTATCGTGCCGCCACGGACGGTCACCGTGCCGCCGCCACGATCCGTTGCCACCGTTGAACTGGTCTCGCTGCGGGTGGTGATGTTGACGTTCGTGGCATTGATGATGCCGCCTCCCGTGCAGTGCAGTCCGCGTGATACGCTCTTCGTGTTATCGATGGTGATGCCGTCCACATTGATGGTGGCTCCGTTGGTGGCAAAGACGGCATTCGCCCCTTTAGCATCGGTGGTGACCGAACCGTCCGTCATGTTGATGGTTGCCCCACTGCCCGAGGCATAGACTGCCGAGTTGGTGCCGTAGAAACTGGTGTCGTCGCCCGAATAGCTGCTGCTGTAGTCGCCCGTCTTCGTCACCGAACAGTCTGTCATGGTGAGCGTGCCGTTGGTCACTTGCACTACATTATAGTCGGACGTGGATGTGGAGAGTGCCTCATTATTCTTACTGACTGTCGAGCCGTCGGACAAGGTATATGCCGAACCTGCGGGTGTCTTCGACGACGAGCCTCCCGCCCTTGTCTGCGCCACTGCCGATAGGCACAGGCACATACACAGTGTTGCTGATAACAAAAACTTTCTCATAAATGGCTTCAGTTGTTTCATTGCTCTTGCTTCTTTTGGTTTAACTTCCGCAAAGATAGCAAGAATAAAGCTCATAGGAAAATATATTCAGCCAACCGCGCCGATTTATCAGCGAAATTTACTTGTCCGATGAATTTTCTCTTACATCCATGTCGCCATGCTGGAAGATGACGTGACAGGTCTTGTCGAACGTCACCTCCAGCCCGTGAGGGGGAATCATGCGGTCGTAGGTAATAAAACACCCGGACTTTCACGTTGGAAAGTCCGGGCTACCAATACCACATCCTTCTTGCGAAGGCGATTGTCATGGCATGAATCTTCACGTAGTCGATGTTGTTGTTCAGCTGGAAGATGAGCGCGGCGTAGCGCCGCAATGTCCTGCGTTATCAGGCTCTCGCGGGTCAGCGCGTAGGCCGCGTTCAGCGCAACGTAGCTCGTGCGGAACTCCGCCAGCTGGGCAGCCAGGCGCGGCGGCGCGGGGTTCTCCTCGGCGTCGACCGCCGTCGACGGCATTCCGCCCGAGTGGGGACAGTAACATCCTCTGCGGAAGCCCCCCGCCTCACACAGAGGGACTATCCCCGTGTGAGCCAGTTTGATTCATTTAGAAAGCAATGCCGTAGCGGACGAGGAGAGAGGTAGCATTCCCGTTGTAGTTGAAGTTGCACGAATTAACACTCGAATTGGAGTTCGTGCATACCCATTGGTCATTGCTGTTATACGGAGTGATTGTCCAGTGGTTGCCGTTCATCGCCGTACCGCCTGCGCCGGTGATGTAGGTGTTCAGATTACCCATGTTTCCTTCATAGCCCGTAGCAGGATAAATGGCGGCAGGTGCTGTACCTCCGCAGCCATTGTACGTATTTACCCACTGCTCTCTGCTCGGCAGCACCCAAGTGCAACCGCTGACAGGGTGAGCACTTTGCCACTGTCCGATAGCCCATTCACCACGGGCACTTTCGTTATGTGCCATATTAGGATAATCCACTATAGCCAGCGCAAAACCGTTCGAACCGCTCTTATAGGTCACCACTGCCTCTGCGGTGACAACCTCCTGCTCAGCCATTCTGTGAATGGTATATCGGTCTGTAAATTCCTTGTCCGTCATATCACATGAAATCGCAAACGCTTTTCAGTGCCTCGTAGGTAGCTTTCATTTTTGCCCGTTCTTCAGCCGAAATGCGGCGTCGCTCCTGCATCCGTGCCTCGAAGCGTCGTGCGTCCTCACCATAGAGGATGGGGGTTTCTTTGATGGGTCTTGCCATACTAAATACGTATTTATATGAATATTCGGTTGCAAAGGTACCACTTTTTTTCAAATACGATGTAACTGCCCCCACATTTTTTTATATATTAAGGCAAAGCGGACGTTTTTGTGTCATCCTCAGATTCTCAATTTGACAATCTCGTAAGGCATGAAGATGTCCCGCCATTGAATCGTAAAGTGTTTGAAAAACATTATCACCCGTGCAATGGCTGGTGTAGAACGATGTCTCTGGATATTGCCGCATCAATCGGTCAGCCAGGTTCTTTAATTCATCCTCTGTCTCATGATGGTCAAGCAGATGAAAACCGCCAACTACCGTCTTGACGGAGTATGGACAGGCCGAGAGAATGTTTTCAAGTCCGCTATGAGCACAACCTGTAAACAGGAATCCTTCCGTATATAGGGCCAGCTCATGACGGAAATCGTCTCGGACATATTCTCCGTCAGGTGTCTGAACAAAGAGGTGCTGATTGCCTTTGGGCATAGGATGCGTATGGGGTATGTTCGCTATTACATAGAGTCCATCGGCTATTTCTCCACTTTCGTTAACGGCTAAAAGACGCTCACGGGGAATCTCAGGCCACTCTGACGTGATGCTATGCAGAGAAAGACGCTTGGAGAAAAACTTTCCACTCATGGCATGGGGCGACACGATGACCTTCGCATGGTCGTTGATGGCCATGAAATGCTTCAGGCCTCCGGTGTGGTCGCTATGGCCGTGGGAGATAAACACATAGTCAACGGTACTGAGGTCTATTCCCAGTCGCTCTGCGTTACGTATAAACATGCCGCTGGCTCCCGTGTCGAGTAAGATGCGGTGACGCTCCGTCTCCAAGAGTATCGACAGCCCATGCTCGGTTTCCAATATAGGATCATTTGTGCGGTTATCTACCAGAACAGTCCACTTCATAACAACTTTTCCATCTTATCCTATTTCTAATATCCCAAATCTTCACCGACAAGCACTACAACATGCCGTCCTTTGTTCCTGCTGTTACGCAGGAAGTGGACGTAACTGCAGATACTTTCCGGCGAGTTGCAGTTATGGCAAGTGCCGTCAATTCTGCAAGGGGTATTGATATCGAACCGCTGGGCGTTGATGGGCGATGCCGTGCTGCGTGCTCTGGCCAGTGCAGCCTCTACCGTCTGGGCCACCTTGTTGAGACCGATGACGAAGATGACCTTCTTCGGGCCCCATGTGATTGCTGCCACACGGTTGCCGTTGCCGTCGATATTTACGATAACACCGTCTTCCGATATGGCGTTGGCACTCGTCAAGTACACATCTGCAGTGAAAGCCCTGAGATAGATGGCTTCCTTTTCCTCTGGGGTCTCAGCTATGTCGCGGTCGAGGACTTCGAGTGTACCCCTACTTTTCAAAGCCTCCGGGATGCCCAGGTCACGGACGGTAGCCGTTCCGCCCCATGTCACGGTGCTGCCGTCGACAATGAGTTCCACGACCTTCTCCACGGCCTCCTTACCCGTAGGGCAGTAAAAGGCTTCCATGTTGCGGCGGTTCAGGTTCTTGATTATCCGCTCCGCCAGCTTCTGATTTCTCTCTTCCTGTGGTGTCATATTGTTAATGTCGTTCAGGCAAATTGAAATTCACCTTACCCGTCTCAAGAATTCCATAATTAGCTTGGCTATTTCAGTGTGATGGCTTTCGAGTGCGAAGTGTCCACTCGGTACGAAATGAATCTCTGCATTCTGCAGGTCACGCTTAAAAGTCTTGGCTCCTGCGGGGATGAACGATGGGTCGTTCTCTCCCCATACAGCCAGCAAAGGCGGCTGATAAGTACGGAGGTACTTCTGGAACTCAGGGTAGAGGGCCACGTTGGTGCGATAGTCCAGAATCAGGTCGTTCTGCATCTCGGCACGTCCTGGCTTGCAGACATAATAATAGTCGTGTGTCAAGGGACAGGTGAGTTACATAACAAGGCCGACCATAATCTGACGTTCTTCTTGATTAAGACTCATAAATCAGCTGTTTGTCGTGTTCTACATTATAATAAAACATGGGGTGCGGGCCGTTGTACCACTCGTCCTTCGAGTAGGTGTGCACGCTGAACGACTGCCATAAGTCGTATCCTTGCGAAATGATGGGATAGGCGTATTGGCGAAAAGCCGCATCGCTGTCGTCCTCATTGCTCAACAACAGCAGCAAGTCCCAGTCGCTGTCGTCATGATTGTCACCACGGGCACGGGAGCCATACAGGTAGAGCGAACTGCCCTTGGGCAATACGCGCGCCGCTACTTGACGGATGTTATCAATGATTTGTGCTCGTTCCATATTCCTTGTTTTGCTATTTCTCGCCACAAAGTTACGATTATTATCTGGAACCGGCAAGTTTTTCTCCGTTTTTCTTCCCCTTTTCCTTGGTGGCTTCAAATATACTTCGTATCTTTGCCCTCGTATATAACTAAAACAATACGAATTATGAAGAAAAATTTACTATTCCTCCTGCTGGCCATCCTGCCGATGGTGGCGAGTGCAGACAAAGTAGAGATTGACGGCATTTACTACAACTTAGTAAATAAGGCTAAGCAAGCAGAAGTGACTAGTAATCCTAACAAGTATTCCGGTGAAGTCGTTATTCCTTCGTCTGTTACTTACAACGACGTTGAATACAGCGTGACAAGCATAGGTGGTAGTGCTTTCTATGGCTGCACCAGCCTCACCTCCGTCACCATTCCCAACAGCGTAACAAGCATTGGTACTGAAGCTTACCGTGGTTGCACCAGCCTCACCTCCATCACCATCCCCTACAGCGTGACGAGCATTGGAGAATCTGTGTTCTCTAGTTGCAGTGGTCTGACGTCAATCACTATCCCTAACTCTGTAACGAATATCGGCAATTGGGCATTCTCGAGTTGTAGCGGCCTGACATCCATCACCATCCCCAACAGCGTGACGATCATTGATAGTTATGCTTTCGCCAATTGCAGTGGCCTGACGTCAATCACTTTTGGCAATAGCGTAACGAGTATTGGCAACTATGCGTTCGAGCGCTGCAGCGGTCTGACCTCTATTTTTATTCCAGCATCGGTTTCTTCTATAAATTCATCAGTGTTCACAGGATGTACCAACCTGTCAGAAATTAAGGTGGATACGAACAACGCTTCTTTTTGTTCTTTGGATGGCGTTTTGATGAATAAAGACATGTCCTCTGTTGTTGCGTTCCCCGACGCCAAGGTGTCTTTTGTCCTGCCAGCATCAGTAACATCATTGAATCCCAGTTTGTTAGGATCTAAAATCAAATCATTCCAGATTGCCGACTCTGATACTCCATTGACGTTGACAGATGGGAAATTCCCCAATATAGAGAACGTTTACATAGGCAGAAACATCACTCTTCAATCAAATAGCTATTCAAGACCATTTTCTGATGTTGAGATAAAATCCGTTATTTTTGGCAGTAAGGTGACCAATATTGTCCCAAAGCTTTTCTACTACTCTCGTTTACAGGCTGTAACAATTCCATCAAGTGTCACTACAATTAACGAAAATGCATTCAGCTATTGTTCATATCTTAACAAGGTCAATTATCAGGGCACCTTAAACCAATGGTTGAACATATCATTCTCGGACAACCCTTTACACAATAAAGCAGACCTGTATCTCAATGGGTCTCCTGTCAGCAACATAACGTTTACCAATGTAGATGGGAAGATCGGAACGCAGTTACGTGGATGCACAAATCTAAAAATTGTAACCATAGCTAACGGTAATACATCCATTGACGAATATGCATTCAGCGATTGTATTTTGTTGGAGAAAATTACCATACCCAAGAGTATTGTCACAATCAACGGCAATGCATTTAATAATTGCAATAATTTGGATGTTGTTTATTACAACGGCACGTTAGACGACTGGTATGCAATGACCCTAACTGCCAATCCATTATTATATGGAGCAGACATGTATATAAACAATACATTGCTGACTAATGCCGTTATACCTTCTTCGGTAACACAGATTGGTACACAACTAAGAGGATGCACCAGTCTAGAGACGGTCACTATTCCCGTTGGAGTAACAGCCATCTTAGCTTATGCATTCAGAGATTGCAAATCATTGACAACCGTTTCCGTTCCTTATGGCGTCACGTCTATTGGTAACTATGCTTTTGGCGATTGTATTTCACTGACAAGTATAACTATCCCGAGTTCCGTAACCAGTCTCAGTAGCACTGCCTTCTCAGGCTGCTCGTCATTGCAAACCATCAATTTCAGTGGTTCAGAGAACTACACGACCATTGACGGTGTCGTTTATGATAAGAATGTCACCAAAATTATTTCCTATCCTCAGGGTAAGTCCTCTACGACCTATACCTATCCCTCAACGATAACAACTTTGGGGGGTATCAGAGATAATTCCTTCCTGAAAAGGATTTATGTGCCCAAACTCTCCAGTACTCCAAGCATCAACACCTATACCTTTAATGTAGGAGAAAATCTGGTGGCAGTAGAATTTGAGGATTATATTGGTGATTACTATACTAAAGACGGAGTCGTTTATAAGAAATATGAATACAATGGGGAATCGCGAAACTACCTTATTTACTGCCCGCGTGGAAAGAAATCCCTAACCATTTCGCCAGATGTGAAGTATGTATATGTGGATGGATTCCGTCCGAGCTCGAAGTTGGAAAGTCTGACTATAGAACCTAGTGAGCAAAGTATTTCGTTCTATTGCAACAGTTCCCTTTCTTCACAAGAAACGGCTTTTCATTCGCCACTTAAATCTTTGAATATCGGCCGTAAAATATATTTTGACAACTCCCTTTACAGTTCACAAGTTTTTGCCCAAAATCCAGAGCTTACAACTGTGATTATTGGTGAGAATATGACCTCAATTCCTGTTGGGCTATTTATGAACTGTACAGGGCTAACATATGTAACTTTGCCGGAAACCATCACATCAGTTGGCGAAAAAGCTTTTGCTGGTACACCTTGGTTGGCTTCTCTTCCTACGCTGGATGGAGTAAGCTACTATAATTTTATTGCTTTGGAATACAAGTATTCTGAAGCAACAAAAAATGTTCGCTTAAAAGATGGCATATCTATTGTCGCAGGTAGCTTATTCAAAGATACCGATGTAGAATCTGTCGAATTTCCAATTAGTGTTACAAGTCTTGCAAGTGGCTTGTTTAATGGTTGTAAACGGTTAAACAAAGTCGTTCTGCCGAATAGTATCAAACAAATTCCAAGTATAAATATAGGTTTTAATGGAGGTGCTGTTGAAAACATCCATGTACCCGGCTCTGTAACATGGATAGGACGCCACGCCATTAAATGTAATACTGTAGTTATTGAAGACGGAAATAGTGAGTTGACGCTACAAGACCGTAATGCTGATGATGGGTACTATGATGGTACATTTTATGGTATAAAAAAGTTGTATGTAGGACGTAATACGGATAATAGTGGTTATTCATATGCTGGAGAAACGTTCTTATTGTCGGGCTCCTCTTATTCAGAACTGAATAATATTACCTTTGGTCCTTTGGTGACAAAAGCCTTTTGGGGATATGATTTCAGAAATTGTAGCTCTGTAGCTAGTGTTACCTGTTTAGGAAAGGAACCATTTACATCGCCTGATTTCTATACAATTCCTCAAACAGCTGTACTTTATGTGCCTTTAGGCTCTAAACAACATTATGCCGCAGCCAATGGATGGTCAGAGTTTAGTAACATAACGGAAGTAACAGAAGTAACCATCACTATGGATGATACAGAAATGGTGTATGCAGGTGACTTTGACCTTGACTTTAGCAAGGTTGATGGACTAAAAGCATATGTTGCTGGTGATTTTGATGCCGAGGCTTCTACCATTACCCTTGAGCGTATTCAACTAGTTTCTGCTGGCAAGGGAGTTATACTTAAGGGCGCAAAAGGTACATACACAGTACCTTGTGCAAATATAGAGCCAACGTTAGCTGACGCTCTCTGTGGAACTATCTCTGGACGTTTTATTCGTAATACAGAGGATGAAAATGTCAATTTTGCATATGACAAAGACAAACATGTCTTTAAACCTGTTGATGCAGTTTATGGCTGCCTGGTTCCACGCAATGGGGCTTATTTGAGCCTGCCAGCTTCGTTTGTCTCTGGTAATGGAAGTATCATGACTCAATACGTTGATACTGGTGATATAAATACTGATGGGCAGACGACGGCTCAGGATGCCTCGCTCGTTCTACAGCATGTTGCAGGTAAGACACCCCTTAACGACAATGTTAAGAAAGCTGCTGATGTGAATGGCGATGGTGAGGTGACGGCCCAGGATGCCTCGCTGATACTACAGAAGGTGGCAGGAAAGATTAAATGATAATCCATAAATATAACGATCATGAAGAAACAATTACTTTTATTCATCTCTATGTTGTTGCCGATGGTGGCAATGGCTGATGACAGCGGTTCGTGTGGTACTAATGTAACATATACGTATGTGTCATCCATAGGCACACTGACAATCCAAGGAAGTGGTGCAATGTCTGATTATTCATCTAATGGAGCACCTTGGTATTCTTATTATTCAAATATCAAGACTGTTGTTATTAAAGATGGTGTTACGAGCATTGGTAGTTCTGCGTTCTGCCTTTGCACCGGTCTGACCTCCATCGAGATTCCCAACAGCGTGACGAGCATTGGCGTTCAAGCGTTCTATATTAGTGGTCTGACCTCCATAGAGATTCCCAACAGCGTGACAAGCATTGGTAATTATGCGTTCTGAGGTTGTAGCAGCCTTACCTCCATTACCATCCCCAACAGCGTGACAAGCATTGGTTGGTGTGCTTTCCAGAATTGCACCAGCCTCACCTCCGTCACCATTGGAAGTGGAATTCAGTACATAGGTTCTCGAGCTTTTGCTAATTGTCCTGATTTAACTCATGTTTATTGCCATGCTGTTAATGTGCCAAGTACAAGTAGTGCTGCCTTCGACGGGTCCAACCCTCAATACGCTACGCTGCATGTGCCGGATGAATCATTGGACGCATATAGAAACAAATCTCCTTGGAGCCAGTTCGGCACCATTGTCGGCCTGTCTGGTGGCGGTAGTGGTAGTACAGAAAAGTGCGCCAAGCCGGCCATTGGCTACAGCAACAACAGGCTGACGTTCAGCTGCGAGACGGCGGGAGCTACTTGCCAGTATTCCATTACTGACGACGACGTGAAGGCTGGAAGCGGCAGCGAGCTGCAACTGACCGTGACCTACCACATCAGCGCCTATGCCACCAAGTCGGGCATGCAGAACTCTGACGTGGCCACAGCCACGCTGTGCTGGATTGACAAGGAGGCCGACTTCTCTACCGACATCAGCCCCGCTGCCGAGCTGAAGGCTACGCCCGTGCTCATTCAGTCGGAAGGTGGACAGCTGACCATTCAGGGAGCAGCTGACGGCACCCCCATCAGCGTCTTCACCACAGCAGGCATGCAGGCAGGCTCCACCATCAGCCGCGCTGGACTGGCCACACTCAGCACCAACCTGCAGGCTGGCTCCATCGCCATCATCAAGATTGGCAACAGAAGTGTCAAAGTAGTGATGAAGTAGGGGGACATAGTCTAAATGAGAAATGAGAAATGAGGAATTAAAATGAGAAATGAAGGAATGCCGTTGGTGCACCCGTTTATCGGTATTTATAATGCCGATGCTGCTGGCAGGTGCATTTTTAATGCACGCTCATTTCTACCGTCACCATTCCCAACAGCGTGACGAGCATTGAGCCATATGCTTTCTATGGCTGCTGGGGTCATAGTCATCATATTTATAGTACTCGATGAAGGAAGGCAATCATCAATTTGGCAATCTCCGTGTGATGGCTTTCGAGTGCGAAGTGTCCACTCGGTACGAAATGAATCTCTGCATTGGGCAGGTCGCGCTTGAATGCCTTGGCTCCTGCGGGGATGAACGATGGGTCGTTCTCTCCCCATACAGCCAGCAAAGGCGGCTGATAAGTACGGAGGTACTTCTGGAACTCAGGGTAGAGGGCCACGTTGGTGCGATAGTCCAGAATCAGGTCGTTCTGCATCTCGGCACGTCCTGGCTTGCAGACGTAATAGTAGTCGAGCGAATAGCCGTCAGGGCCTACTGAGCCTTCCGGTGTTCCGAAGGTGTATTGTCCGATGATGGTTTCAAGGGCATAGGCTGAAGCGAACTGCTGGCGGAGTTCAGGTGTAGGATTCTGCCAGTATGCCTTGCGTGCCTCCCACTTCTTGCCAAGTCCTTCCTCATACATGTTGCCATTCTGGGAGACGATGGCCGTGATGCGCTCTGGATGCCACATAGCCAGACGGTAGCCGATGGGGGCACCGTAGTCAAAGACATACATGGCGAACTTGGTCAGCTTGACTGCCTCAGTGAATTTGTCGATGATGCGGGCCAGATGGTCAAATGAATAGTTGAAGTCCTCACGGCTTGGCGACTCCGTTTGTCCGAAGGCTGGGAAGTCGGGGGCTATCAGATGATATTCGTCTGCCAACTCCGGCATCAGTTCTCTGAACATGTGACTGCTACTTGGGAAACCATGCAGCAACAGAATGGTTGGATTCTCAGGATTGCCTGCCTCACGGTAAAATATACGGCAGTCTTCTACCTGAATTTTGTGATAGGTTATCATATTATCTGTCAATTTATTATGAGCCGTTGTAGTTAGTGCGAACACAAAGGCTGCAATTGTCATCATTATTCTGTTCATCTATAAATACAATTTATATGACCACAGCCGTTCCACTGGTAGCCACCATCAGCATAGAGTTGGTCTCACCGATGGTCTCGTAGTCGATGTCAATGCCCACGATGGCGTTTGCTCCCATAGCCTGGGCGCGTTCCATCATCTCCTTCATCGGGTCTCCCTCCACGATGTTATCAACATCGCGGCACCTCCCTCCTTTGCTTCGCGTAGCACCTTCTCGTAACTGCTGGAGCGTCCGCCTACAATGTCGCGGATGCCAGCGAAAAAGTCCTTCACGAAGTTTGCTCCGATAATCGTTTCACCTGTCACCACACCCTTGACCTTCGGTCGAACCTCCTTACGCTCGGAAGAGCCGATGCGAGCATCACTCTTCTCTCGCTTAATCGGAGCCTTGTACTCGCGGATGGTGTGACCCTCAATCTGTTGTGTAGTTGTAAGTATCATAATTGTTTGCTTTTTATTGTTTTGAAATAATCGTTGTTTACTGACAGATGCTAATCATCTATTGCCTCAATATAGAAACTGAAGGGACGGAAACCATCGTTGCAACTAATCATTGCGCTCATCGGATTCTTCATCCAGCCGTCGTAAAAGTAGCCTTCCCCTCTGGCCAGTGACTCCACAAACTCACGCATGGAGTACCATGCAGCAGGGCACATCCCCTCGGGCTGCTTGCCGTCAACGGAAATCCATTGCTGGCCCTCCGTGACGTCGCAAGTATGCTCGATAGGATTTTCGTACTTTGCCATCAGGTCGGGATAGACCGTCTGACGAACTGCGGTGATACGTACCTTCATCTACAGATTATTGACAATAGCCTGAATCTTAGCCTTGGTCTCGTCCGTCTTCTGTTCGTCAATCTTAGCGGTCACGATGCCAGAGTCCTCAGCGTGCCAGTAGTTGCAGATGTCGTGGTACTCAGCCGTTGCGCCGGAGTAAACACCAGGCGAATAAGAGGACACGAGCAGGGCCATCTTCTTCACCTTGGCAGGAGCATTGACGCAGTACATGCGCTGGATGGGAGCCTGAATCTGAGCGTTGAGCGTGAAGTAATAGATAGGTGCAGCCAGTACCAACACTTCGGCCTCGGCCATTAGCGGGTAGAGTTCCTGCATATCGTCCTTCTGGATGCAGGCACCATTGCCTTTGTTATGGCAGTATTCGCAAGCCAGACAGCCTGCAATCTTCTTGCGCGACACGTTGACCAGTGTCACCTTGTGACCTGCTGCCTCGGCAGCGTTCTTGTACTCTTCCGCCATCCAGGCGGTGTTACCTTTGGCTCTCGGAGAAGCCTGTAAAATCAGAATGTTCATAATCGTATTTGTTTATCAATCTTCTAAAAGTGCTTAAATGTATCTGCAAAATTAGCGATAATCGCTGAATTATGGCTAATTTTGCACCGTTTATTAGGAAAGTTTATGAAGAAAGTTCCGATTAAGCGAGGGCAGAGTGATGCTTGCATCGACTCTGCTGAGCGGGAGGAAGCTCGACCGAAGGTCAAGATCCTATTCCTGCACGGATTCTTTGCCAGCGGACAGTGCCTGCCTGCGTTGGCACTGAGGGAGGCTTTCAATGGAAGAGCTGAGGTTATTTCGCCAGACCTGCCTACGCATCCGAAAGAGGCTTTGGTGCTGATACGTGATGTGATTGACCGCGAACAGCCTGATGTACTGGTGGGCAACAGTTGTGGCTCGTTCTATGCACAGATAGTGGCTCCAGTTGTCGGGATTCCTGCCTTACTGGGAAATCCGCATTTCCGCATGACGGAGTTCCTGAGTGCGCGAATTGGGCGGCACGAATACAAGTCAAAGCGGCAGGATGGCAAGCAGGAGTTTGTCATTGACGAGTCGCTGATTGCCGAGTTTGCCGAGGTGGAGGCTCATCAGTTTGACTGCTGCAACCCCTATTATAAAGATAAGGTATGGGGCATCTTCGGCGAACAGGACACATTGGCAAGGTTCGAACCGTTGTTTCTGGAACACTACAACCGCTCGTTTCATTTCCCCGGTGCCCATACTCCGACTGTAGAAGAGGTGAAGACGTGGTATGTGCCATTGGTAGAGAAACTGATGATGGAGTACCCTATAGCGAAGAAATCTTCATAAATAGACGTTTCCCATTTGGCTTTCGTTTCGGGCGGATATGAAGGCATAATGAAAGCTATTGAAACTAAGTATCATTAATTAAATAACTCATAATAAGAGATTTATATCTGATAATGAAACAAAAAGGGAAAAATAAAAAAGAAAATAGGAGAAGAAATAAACAGACAAAAAGGTGGAGAAAGATTTGGTGAATTGACTCAAAAGTGGTACTTTTGCGGACAGAATAACTAAAAACCACCAAAACGTATGAAGAAAACAGTCATCGCCATCATGGCGCTAACACTCGTCTGCAGCACACAAGCTGCCAGGAAGAACGCTACAGTTCCCGACGTACAGCAGACAACAGAGGCAGACACCACTGACAGGGAAATACTGCATGAACTGGAGAAGATTTACAACCTGCATCACGACACGAAGACGAAGATTGAGGAAGCTCGCGAGAAACGCCAAAAGGAAGCACAAAAGAACCAGGAGGAGAAGGAAGACCTGCCCGACGAGTACAGCGCCATGCTGAGGATTGAAGACAACACGCACCAGCACTGGTGGGCTGACGGATGGAACCTGTTTGGCATTCTTACATTTATTGCTGCGGTCATCTCAGCCTTTTATGCCTACTTCACCTTCAGAGAACAGAAAAAGACGGAGGCACACACATCGAACGCTCCCGTGGAAGTGCAGCTGTGGAAACTCAAGGACCTGCCCCGCCACTTCTGGCGCAACCTGGTGTGCACGTCAGCACTTATCTTCCGCTTCAAGGCGCAAGACAAGTCGAAACCTCGTGACCACTATCCCTCGGAGAGCAACCTGCTGAAGTTAGAGACTCTGCCCGACGATGTGGTGATGCCCATTGACATCAACAAGAACAAGGTGGCGAAGGACAACCCCTACAAGCACGCCCACGAGCTGAAGGTGCTGCTGAGAAACTATAATGTAGAGGTGGAGGTGGCCTCAGAACACCTGTCGCATCAGCACATCGAGGATCAGTCGCTGGAGCAGGACTTCGACAACCTGATGTTCAAGCCCATTCATCTGGTAAAGAGTACTTTTAAATACAGGAACTCGTTGTCGAAGGAGTCTGATGAGCAGATGAGGACGCACGCCCTGACCTCGTTCATCAAGGAACACTTCACCAAACTGATGATTGCGTCGAACTTCCAGTTTCTGGCATCAGTCACAGCCAAAGAGCTGACAGACAAGTTGTTTGACGGCAGAAGGGACATCCATACAGCCTTCCGGGAAGAGATAGACACCACTTGTGGCATGGAGCGCTCATTGCAAAACCTCATTGACAGTGAGAGCACTATCCAGCGCAGCAAGATCCAAGCACTGTTGGAGGCTGAATTCCGGGAAGACGACAAAGAGAAGGATTTCAATCAGTATTTCGCCCTCATCACTGACCCATCGAAGTTCGACGAACTATGCAATTCGTTCTACAGCAATCTCAACGACACTGAGCGAGGCCTCATTAGTAAGGCGATAATCCCCTACCAGCAATATCTCAGCCAGGACACATGGAAGTGGCACGAACTGCTGAAGTACATGTTGGTTGTCGATGCAGCCATTGAGACCAACAAGATTGGAATGGTGAACTACAAGTAACGCTCCTACACACTCTGCCCGCTGTGACCTTCAGGTGGAAGAACGCTCCAACGAGCTCCGCTCGCTTTGACCTTCAGGTCAAAGAACTTTCAACTCTCAACTCCCCAGCTCGATGTGCTCGATGCGCAGCCGCACCAGTCCCGCCGGCACACGAGCCTCCACCTCGTCGCCCACCCGCTTGCCCAACAGGGCCTGGGCTATGGGCGACTTGATGCTGATTTTGCCCTCGCGCAGATTAGCCTCGTGAGGACTGACAATGGTATAGCTCATGGAGGCATTGTTGCCCAAGTTGGTAATCTTCACCTTAGTCAGCAGCCCCACACTGTCGGAGTCTAAACGCGACGTGTCCAGCACGCGGGCATGCTCCAGCACACGCTGCATGAAACGGATGCGACCCAGCAGCCGCCCCTGCTCGCGCTTGGCAGCATGATACTCAAAGTTCTCGCTCAAGTCGCCCTTGTCGCGAGCCTCGCTGATGGCGTCCCGCACCTGGGGCAGCTCCACGTTCTCCAACTGTTGTAGTTCAGCCACAAGCTTGTCGTAGCCTTCCTGTGACATATATTCCATAATCGTTCTATTGTTTTCTTACCAGTACTCGTTACACCTTATTATATTATAAGGACACGCAAAAGTACGACATTTTCTACTTCCCGCCAAATATTCTCCCATCTTTTTTACCATTCACTCAAGTGACTGAGTAAGTAGATATGACAACTCCTTCTGGATACGAGTGATTTCCCTAAAGATTGGGGCGGATTTTCCCGAAAAATGAGGGGAATCTGCGGTACGCACAAAAGCAGTTTTAAGTGGCTAAAATTTTAATCTATAAAATAAATATAGAATAAAAGTGTGTATTCTCAAAACTATTTATTATCTTTGCACTGAGTAAAACTACTCACATCACTGAGTAAATTGTTTGATTATGTATAAAAGGACTGAATTTCAGACGATTAAGAGCAGACTTGAAGAGCGTAGAAAGTTCATCTTGATGAGAGTGGACTGCTATGTGGACTACAAAAGTATAGTATAGACTCTGCTCGCAGACGGTCGAGTGTTCCCAAATTCCAAGTGTATAACAATGCCCTGAAGATGGTTTTCAATCCTCATACATTTGACCAGGCTATCATGGACAGAAAGGAATGGGGCCGCATTTACGAGTCTGGCATTGGCAGTTACCTTGTCAGTCTGGCTTTCGTACATCGTTTTGAGGTATTCTATTGGCGCGAGAGAAATGATGAAGTTGATTTCATCCTTAGAAAGAAGGGAACAGTTATTGCCATTGAGGTGAAGAGCAATGCAGAGAAAAGCACAGCAGGGTTGAATAAGTTCAAGGAACTGTTTCACCCGCAGTCAGCCTTCATCGTAGGTGACGGAGGACTCAGTGCAGAAGATTTTCTCTCGATGGATGTTGTTGAGTTATTCAAGTTAAACAGAAATTAACAAACGGTAGCCACTGGCTGAAAAGTGTGAATAAAGTTTAAAACTATAATATGGCATCCTTCAACGAATATAGTATCGGTAAATCCGGGTGCGCCGCGATATGGGAGGTTTTGAAGAATATTCAAGTTATAGTCCGTATGCGAGTATCTGGATTCCGACATGGAGACATACGGCTGAAAGGCCTTCAGCCAATTCACTGAAAGAATTGCGTGGTTGAACTATTTTAAGTTGTACCTAAGCCTAACAGCAAAAGTTGTGAAAACAATACGCACGTAAACCACTAAAAGTGTGCGTATTTACGTGCGTAAAACTTGTAAGTTGCTAATTTTCAGCGTTTATTGCGGAGAGAACAGGATTCGAACCTGCGAACCGGTTTTGCCGGTTACACGCTTTCCAGGCGTGCCTCTTCAACCACTCGAGCACCTCTCCAAAATGAAACGATAAAGCGCGATTGCGATTTCGGTCTGCAAAGGTATAGCTTTTTTCCACGATTCCAATCATGAGAAACTAACATTTATGTTTCTTTAACGATGGAAGAAGCAGCAATAACTATTCTGCGGTGACTTGTAGGTCTATTCCTACTATATAGACATCGCGCGGCAGTTGCCAAGAGGTCAATGTCCTCGCCCAGCCATCCGCTGATGCTGATATTATCTCACTAGTGTCCACTAAATAAAATTAAGAGTCAATTGACCATCATCTGCAACATACTCAGGTTCCTTGGTAAAGAGTTCCTTGATAGGAGTCTTATCCAATAGCGAAGCGCTCAAAATTCTCAACACTTCGTAGGTACTCCTGTGCAGTTTGAGGTCGTGCTCAACGATAGCCACCATGCAATATGCGGTGATGGCAGAGTATATCTGGATTCTGACAGCAGTCTCTG
>Ga0310691_10000631_pt1 | contig 62537 bp, 44 predicted proteins | sample 176DNAGHGlowgp2_FD_203887 | JGI IMG/M metagenome (GOLD analysis project Ga0310691, IMG submission 203887) | Sheep rumen microbial communities from Palmerston North, Manawatu-Wanganui, New Zealand - 1766 DNA GHGlow gp2 (v2) (version 2) | ecosystem: Host-associated > Mammals > Digestive system >... | reverse complement strand
GCCTGCGGTATAATCAGACCTGTTATGAGATGAAAGAATATCCGCTCAACATAAAGGCTGAGATAGAATACGCTCGCAGGTGGGCATTTTCGGCAAATCCTGCATACTATAACTTTGAAAATATCGGTGGAGACTGCACTAATTTCGTGTCCCAGTGTCTGTACGCAGGCGGAGCGGTCATGAACTATACCCGTGACACAGGCTGGTATTATAATTCACTTCACGACAGGGCGGCTGCGTGGACAAGTGTGGAGTATTTCTATCAATTCATTGTAAATAACAAAGGCGTCGGACCATTCGGCATACCTGTATCGCTCAGTCAAGCCCATGCAGGTGATGTTATACAGCTTGGAGCAAATGGCAGATTCCGTCACAGTCTGCTTGTTATCAATGTTCGCAGCGGAGTCCCGTATATCGCGGCTCACACATTCAATGCGTATGATCGTCCGCTGAATACTTATATTTATGATGACATCAGATGCATCAGGATAGTAGGTACAAGAAAATATGGCTGACTTATTTTAAAATTGATCAAAAACGGCTATTTTTAGAAGAGAAACTGTTGGGGTCTATATTGTAACACATACACAGAAGAATAGGCACTTTCGAGAAATCGAAGGTGCCTTTTTCGTTGATTTCCTACATTTTTCCTACACTTTTTTGCGATACTTGCAAAATCAAGGACGAATAAAGGCAATAAAAAATCAGCAGAATAGAACTTTCGTCAATCGGGCTGACGGTTCTTCTGTTAAAGCGTCTTGACTACTCCTTTATCGATTGATATAATACCGGTTTGCGCTTCCTCGCGGAGCGCTTTCATTCTATTCGGCGTATTGCTTTAGGCAGACTGTTGTGGTATAATGTATTCAGCAGCACTTTATGGACGCAGCTGAGAATCTGGCTATAAATAGCCAATGCAACGGAGATTAACGTGATTGTTAACGCCTGTTGACGGATTTCCAGGCGCAGTTGGTAGACTTTCACGGACAGAAATGATACGATGGATTCATCAGGAAAAACTATCACAGAGCGATAGAAGGAGGAATTCATCTATGATAAAATTCATCAGAAACATAAGCCCGTTCAACAACAGAACAGAAATGCCTGCTTTGATACTCATAGTGAAAAAGCTGCTGATGTTCATTATATGCTACTGGATGGGCTTGATGCTTGCAGAGGGAGCCGTTATCGGTGCGATGTTCGCCTGCGGAAAAAACTTCATGCAGGGCGAGATGTTCAGCGACAGCGTCATGAACATGCTCAAATACTATGGAATGATAGTTATTTTAGGCGTAAGCGTACTTTGCTGGAAGCTTACAGAAAAAAGAAAGCTCTCCGAAATGGGCGTGACCAAGCACATCAGCGGCTGGTTTATCGGCGCTCTCATTGGCGTGGGACTGCTGGCTGTCTGCGTTGCTGCTATCGCTCTCACGGGCAGTATCAGATTTGACGGCTTGTTCACTGACCCTGACGTCTTAATGATATTACTGATGCTCGGCGGGTTTATTATTCAGGGGGCGGCTGAGGAGTTCCTGTGCAGAGGACTTGTACTCTGTTCGCTCAGGGACAGAGTACCGCTTCCTGTCGCAGTTGCGGCAAGCACCCTTGCTTTTATTTATCCGCATTGGAGTACACTCCGCGAATTTGAACTGCAGTACGTTTTTTCGGGTCTGCTCTGCTTAGTTGTTATCTCGTGCGTGTTCTCATTCATTACGCTCCGCACCGGAAGTATATGGGCTGCCTGCGGACTTCACTCCGTGTGGAATTTCTGTCTGTGCTGTGTTCTCGGACTCAATCTCAGCGGCAGCGAGGGAGCTTCAACCGCGCTCATTAATATGAGAAGCGTTGGAAACGATATCCTCAACGGCGGAGTATACGGTATAGAATCAAGCATTATCACTGATATAGTCATAGCTGCGGCAGCTGTACTGCTGTGGCAAATATATAAAAAGAAAGATACAGAAAGGAAGGCGTGAAATATGGAATTTAACAATAAACTTTACGAACTGCGTAAGCAAAAGGGATTTTCTCAGGAGGAACTCGCGAACAGGCTGAATGTCTCGCGTCAGACCGTAAGCAAGTGGGAGGTCGGAGATTCTACGCCTGATATGGAGAAGCTCATAGCTATGAGCGATTTGTTCGGGATATCGCTCGACGAGCTGGTGCTGGACAAGGCTCCCGAGCCCGCGACCGTCGTTCAGCCCGTAAAGGCGGGCGTCTACAGCGAGGTCAAAGCGGATATCAAAGAGAAGGTGCTCACGGACGACAATAAGAAAAAGGCTAAAAAAGGCTTGAAGATAGCGGCTCTCATCGCGGGTGCGCTCATTCTGATAGACGCCGTGACCTTTGTGGTCTATGTCTGCGTGTTCGGGTTCCCGAAGTAAAAAGATGAACAAAAGCGGGTGTTCTCGGTGACGAAAACGCCCGCTTTTTGAGCTTAAATATGGAAAGATATGTTAAATGTGAAAACAATCAGAGAGGTAAAACCACGGTGAATTGCGAAAATTTGGTCGTTTTGGACGTTGACATTATCCTATCAAAGTGCTATAATATAACTTGGTACATAATATGTTCATGCTTGTACCATTATTCGACATGGATAATGACACGATTTGTGCAGGCGGCGGTTCATCGGAGGGACTCCCCATACGTTTATAATATAACCGTCTCGGAGCGCTATCGTGTCCGCCTATGGGACAAACGCGCCCCGAGGCGTTTTTTTCAGGAGAGACTTATGGCGGAAAATGATATCAAGGAAGTGACTGCTGTTCCCGATTCGGCAGGCAATATGAAGAAAAAGCATTCGGCTTATTATCACGCTGCTGTTTTCTTCGCGAAGATAGCCTGTACGGCACTTCTTGTTTGGCTTTTGCTCACATTTGTTGCAGGAGTCTTTATCTGCCATGATAATTCGTCTTTCCCTATGATAAAGGATGGCGACCTGTGTATCACCTACCGCCTCGGCGAACTGAGAAACGGCGATGAGGTCGTATACAAAAAGGACGGCAAGCTGCACTTCGGTAGGATAGCTGCTTTAGGAGGAGATAAGGTCGATATCGTCGACGAGCGCGTATCCGTGAACGGCTACTGCGTTTACGAGGACACGGTCTATCCGACAAAGTCTGACGGAGCGAAGATATCGTTTCCCTATACTATCCCTGAAAACTGCGCTTTTGTGCTGAACGATTTCCGCACCGACATCAATGACAGCAGGTCATTTGGCGGTGTCCCGCTTGACGATGTCAAGGGAAAGGTGGTTTTCGTTCTCCGCAGACGCGGAATATAAATAATGTTAAGCCTTTTGATGATATAAGGAGGAAATCAAAATGAAAAAGAAAAGAATTACATCCGTGCTCGCTTCTATCGCTGTGTTTGCGACTGTGGCGGCAGCTGTGCCTATGAATGCGGGGGCGGCAGGCACCTATGACAGCACCAAGATTACCGGTCAGCTCACAACAACTTTTGACAAGTATATGGTTATGAGCAAAAGTGCTAACGTTCCCAATGCAACATTTACATACAGCATAGTTCACGGAGCAGCTGTTCCTGCTACGGATACGACTGCTGCGGTTTTTGCGGGAGTTGGTACGCCGCAATTTGCTGCTTCGGCATCTGATGACACGGGTTCGGATGAGCGTGGCAAAGTCATTTTCAAGAGCAGCGATTCACCTATTCTCGAATCTGAGAAAAGAGTCGGAGACAGTCCCGTTTTTTCTACAGAGGATGATACCGATGAGAAGTATGTTGCGAAAATGCTGACTATTGAGTTTCCTGAATCTACTCCGTTTACTATGCCCGGCATCTACAGATACATTATAACAGAGTCAGGTACTGCTGCAGGCGTTCAGAATGACCCTGTAGCAAAAAGAACTCTTGATGTATATGTTGACGATAATGAAGCGACAGAGGCTAACGACCTTATGATAGCGGGATACGTTATGTATTCGGGAGAAGTGACTGCTGCGCCCAAGAAAGAACTTCCTGAAGGAAAGACAGCTGTCGATGTTCCAAACGGTCTTGAAGCAGCCGAAAAGAGCGATAGCTATACTAATAAATATACAGTAAAGACGCTCGCATTTGGCAAAGAGGTAAAGGGAAATCAGGGCTCTAAGGACAAATATTTCAAATTTACGCTTACTATTTCTAATGCCGCAGGTGCAACATTGGATGTCAAGGACAGTGGCTTTTTTGCTTCTACTATAAAAACATCGTCTACCATCTATGAAAAAGACGTAATGGATCTTGCCAACGGTGCTGACGACGAACCGACAATGGACGGTTTTCAGATCACAGTTGGTGCGACTGGAACTGCTACAAGGGATTTCTATCTTCGTGACGGTGAGTATGTAAAGATCGTCGGACTTCCGAAGGGCGCAAGCTATGCGCTTACAGAAGCGGCGGAAGATTATGTGTCTGCGGCAGGAACAGAAAAAATAGCTGTTCCTGCTGTTGGAACAGAGGGCGAAGCAGGTTATGTTGCTGCTATTACGTATAATTCTCCTGTATCGGGAACAATTGATACGCAGGACGTATACACAGGCTTTACCAACACTAAGACAGGTCTCCTCCCCACAGGTATCCTCGTATCTGTTGCAGGACCTGCTGTTGTGGGAGTCATCGCGCTCCTCGGCATTGCTGTTCTGCTCATAAGAGGCAAGCGCAGAAAAGCTGAAGAAGAATAAGCCTTGCGCAGATTCTGGATAAGAATGAATGTCCTCTATGAGAGGCTGCTGCTTTTGGTGCTTGTTATCGTATTGCTGATAGTTTCGTGGTGTATGTACGATAATTACTACATTTACTCGCACACCTTCGAGACGGAGATACTCAGATACAAGCCTGGCAAAAGCTGCTCCCTCTCAGCGGAGGATACACCGCTGTCGGATGAAATGGTGGCGTGGCTCACCATTGACGATACCCCAATAGATTATCCTGTTATGCAGGGCAGCGATAACATCAAATACCTGAATACCGACCCGTTCGGCAGCTATGCTCTCTCGGGAAGCATTTTTCTCGACAGCAGGAACAGCTCGGATATGAGCGACGACTATTCCGTGGTGTATGGTCATCATATGGAGCACGGCAGGATGTTCGGGGCATTGGACGACTTTCTCGACCGCTCATATCTTGAAAAGCATACGAGCGGCACGCTCATCATCGGCAAAAATGCTGAAGCGACCTATCCGCTCGAAGTATTCGCTGTTATGAAGGCGCAAGCCACTGACGAAAGCATCTTCGAGTTCAAATGCTCGGATATCAGAGACTATATCCGCAGCAATTCTGAGGTTTTTCTCACAGATGACGACAAGCCCATTATCGCCCTGTCGACGTGTTCGTCGGGAGATATGGTCGCAAGAACGATAGTTTTCTGTTATATCATCAAATAAGTAATAAGGAGAGTGAGCATATGAGTAAAGCACGCAGATGTTTCTGTTGCCTCGCAGTATGCCTGCTCTCCCTCCTTTTTTGTCCGTTCTGCGGTCTGTCCGCAGAGGCTTACGAAAAGGAACGCGTAGAGATACCCGTTATATGTCTTGATGTCGAAGAACTCGACGAGCACATATACAACATATCAATAGAGACCGAAGACCCGTTTGCTCCTGTTCCTTTGTCAGATACTCTCAGTATCAGCAAGAACGGAACGGGGTACTTTGAGATAGAGATCAACGAGCCGGGCACCTTTGTATACAATGTTTACGAGCAGAAGGGCGACGAGCCTGATATTGAATACGAGGAGAGGGCATATACCATCACTCTATACGTCGAAACGAATGAGAATGACGAGCTTCTCTACGCAGTGTCGGCAACGATCAACGGCACGGACGTCAAATCCGACGAGATAAGCTTTCAGGATGCAGTCATGGAGGGCTCCGAGAGGAAGAAGCCCCGCACTACCGAGACGACAGAGCTGACAACCACATCATCGTCAGCCCTGACGACCACTTCCGCGACTGCGACTACAACGGCCACAGCCGTGACAACGATTGTTACGACTAAAAAGACCAATACGATAATCGAAAATTTTGAAGAGATACTGACAGGCGACAGCTTTCCTGCAAAGGCGCTCTGCTGCATTATTGCTGCGGCACTGCTCGTAATGGTCGGCACGCTCGTGCTGAAAAAGAAGAAGGACGGCGACTGACTTTGACGCCGATGAATCTTAACGAAAGGAGATGATACGATGCTTGCAGCAAGGAAACTCGTCAGCGGCTTTGCCGCACTTATCATGGCAGTTTCGGGAGCGCTCCCGTCTGCGACAGCTATAGTCGGCAGAGACGACAGCTGTACGCTTGATGACAGCAGAGTCCTCAGACAGCAGAGCTTTGAGCTGTGTCCCGATGAGGACGAGCCCGACAAGATAGTTACACTTGACGGACTTATGCCTAAGAATGCAGCAGCTGAGGCTGTGAACGTGACAGAAATGATAGCGGAGCAGGACATCGTTTCGTCTCCCATATATGATGACAGCTCCGTTGTCGTGGCATACGATATAACCATATCCGATGGCAGCGGTGAATTTCAGCCCGACAGCTCACGCCCGATTTGCGTCGAGATATACGACCCGAGCATTACGGATTCCGCAAATACTGAACTGTGGCACATCAGCGATGACGGTCAGCGCGAGCAGATAAGCGGCTTTGATGTCGAGGACGGCAAGGTCAGCTTCTATGCTGAGGGATTCAGCGTTTATGCTATTGTTAATAATGAATTCAACATTATTGACGGCGTAGAGGGCTGGAACAAGGTCAAAAATTCAGACGAATTTGAAAGACACAGAACCGACGGATATTATATAAGCTGGTTCAAAGCTCCAAGATTCGCCAGGGATTCATATGTGGAGAAGCTTAAAAATGCAGATAAAAGAACAGGACTTGCCGTAACGCTTGCCATAACTGATAACAGCGGCAACGGATTTTCAAATGATACAGATTATGACGAATTATTTGAAAATGCTGTAAGTGCAGGGGCGGTAAAGTATTATTTTGAGCCTACTGAAGATGACCCCGAAAAATACTATGTTTATTGTCAGAAGGGAAATGCTGCTCTTTATGTAGCCAGCCATAATAATGCAGGTTCATATAACAGTCTGAAACTTGTTGACAAGAAAGAAGATGCGTCAGTATATAGTGTTGGTATTGCGGCTGACGGAAAAACAAAGATACAATATCCAGAGAAAACTTATTGGACTTATGCGAATTATGGCACTGAAAGCCAAAATGGTATCGGTGCTTTCAGTACTGACGACAATAACAACCTTTATTTGTGGTATTATAATCCCCCTACCCCTGACGACCCCTATGAGCTTGACGGAAAGACCTACGCTTTGGTCAAGTACGCCAGCGGTGACATCTACGGCAAAGCTCTCGATATAGATAATGGAACAAGTGCGATAAAAGTAACGGATACGGCTACCAAGGTGAATCCGCTCACTCACAGCGGAGTCAACCTCATTGCTGAGAATGCCCAGATAACAATGTGGACATTCCAAAACTGCCAAAAAGATGTGTATACACTTTCGGCGGAGGTAGGCGGCGCGACTAAATATCTCAGTATTTCGGACGGTGGCGTTACACTGAGCAGCGAGCCGTGTGAAATCAAGGTGACTCCCGATAAAAATGGAAGTATACTGTTATCCGCGGGCGGTAAGCAGATAAAGTATTCTATTGACGGTAAAAAAGTGGAAAGCTTTAATGTGGCTGACAGCGACGGAACATATTTTGTCCTTGCAGAGCTATCTCCTCTCATTGATGACGATTTTAAGGTCTATTCCGCAGAAAAAATAGGCGTTTCAGAGGTGGAGAACGGAGACAGCTTCATTATATATACCCGTGTATGGGACGATGCGGAGAAAAGTTATAAATTCTATGCTGTCGACCATGACGGCAGCCTTGTGCCCTGCTATGAGCGCGGCGACAATATAATGTGGATCGGCAGCAGGATTAACACACTTGTATGGGATTTTACTGAGTATTATGGCTTTGACGGTCTGCCGAACAACTACTATGAGCTTTATAATCCGTATTCCGGAAAGTATCTTGCGCCGCAGATAAAAGGACAGGTGCTTTCTGACAGCACGATAGGTCTGAATCTTCCCGGCAGACGTGACGGAGAATACTATACGGATATCCTCGCGTGGGACGACCCGCATTACGCATATGCCGCTTTGAAGGACGATGTCAGCGGCGACGGCAACGGTCAGCTCGCTTCATGCTCGCGCCGCGACGCACAGTCGTTCTATTTTGCTGTGATCAAAAAAGAGTCAAGCGGGCTGACTGAGGTTGAGACCATTGATAACGACGAATTCGGTATCACTATGAAAATGGTGGATTGGAAGGCTAAAGCGGTTCAAGACAATTTTTTGAAATCAACAGCTTCCGACAACTATAAGCCAACAACAGGTCTTTTGTCAACAAACCTTGAAAAAGATGAAAACAACAATTATACCTATCCTACGGCTGTTAAGAATGATAACAAGTCGTTGTCCGAATTATATGGCTATACCGACAGCAGTAAGGTTTTGCAGCCTCTTACCGAGGTAAACCACCTTTTTATAAAGAGCACATATGAGGCAACAGGATATTTTGAATTTGACAGTTGTCAGAATTTTGCTACTCTGAAGAATCCTGACGGCAGCTTTAATGTCAAAACTGTCGATCTCGGCGACGGAAACTCAAAGCAGGTCACGGATTTTAATGTTTACAAGGAGCTTGGAACAAACGAACGAAACTATTCCACTTCTAAGCATGGACAGTTTCTGCCCTATAACATTATTTCAAAGGACCGTACTTCAGAATGCAATCCGTATAACCTATACAGTGCATTAGCGGTATTCAAAGAGGATTCAAAGGGTATGCTGCCCGAATCTGACCCGCGAAAATATGAAACGCTTTATACCGTGGGATCGGAAAACGGAGACACCGACTATTATAACGGCATGGAGCTCGAGGCGGGCTTTGTTCAGACACCTAACGGCAAGGATAACTGGGGACATGATATCATATTTGAGTTTACAGGCGATGATGATTTCTGGCTCTATGTTGACGGCGAGCTTGTGATAGACCTCGGCGGTATCCACAGTGCTCTCTCTGGAAACGTAAACTTTGCAACAGGCGCTGTTATGGTAAACGGTAAGCTGAATACGCTGTATGACCTGTTCTACAGTAATTACAAGGGCAGAGGTCATACGGATGCAGAAGCACAGGCTTATGTTGACGACTTGTTTACTCAGAATGAAAAAGGAGACTACGTTTTCAAAGACTACTCCAAGCACACTATGAAGATATTCTATATGGAGCGCGGAGCAGGCGCTTCAAACCTCCATATGCGTTTCAATCTGAGCTATGTGACACCGGGTCACGTTCTCTTGAAGAAGGAGATCAAGAACGCAGGAGACCTTGACCTGAGCCTCGTTCAGTATCCCTATCAGATATACTACAAAGAGAAGGACGATCCGAATGAGTATCTTCTTGCCAACACCGACAGGAATGTAAATGTAACTTATCAGAATTCAACTCAGAAGGTGGAGTTCAAGCCTTCTTATACGCCTCCGGGCTGTTCGGAAGCAATAGAAAATGTCTATTTCCTCAATCCCGAGCAGGTCGCCGAGATACATTTCCCGTCCGATACTATGGTGTATAGGATAGTGGAATGCGGTATAAGTGCAGGTAATGATGGCGTCTACAAGTCAGTAAAGATAAAGGACGATGCAGAAGCGCTTACAGGAACAGAGATCTCAGGCGCAGGAAGTGTAGTCAAACGTTATTCTTATGATTCGGGCTGGAGAAGCGTAGCTACTCATACGAGTACTGTTTTTGTCAACGAAATCAATGAGAAAGCTCTGCGCCCGCTGTTTATTACCAAGAAGCTGTATGATGAATCTGGCAACGAGTTAAACTATGATGAATCGGCAAATGGGACAACAGGCGGCAACAGCTATAATGACAACACGCTCTTCCAGTTCAGACTATATCTTACAAACGGCGTGGATGACGAGCTGAGACTCGCAAATATGGCAAAGTACCGCGTGAAGAATGCAAGTGGTTTTTACTGCAAATGGGCGGTGTATGACCCCCAGCCTGAAGATCCTTCCGCTCCGAAAGGACACTTTGTTTCCACGGGCAAGGAGCATTTCAGCGATCTTTCAGCAGAGGAAAAGGAATCAGCGACATTCGAGACATCTATCAACGGTACTATTGCACAGATACCTGCCGGTTATACCATAGAAGTGCCGAACCTTACCGCAGGTGTAAGATTCAAGGTAGTAGAACGCCCGAACGAGACAGAGCTCGGCTATGGCAAGGTCAGATATGAGCGCGAATCGGGTACGTATATTACTAACGAATCAGACAATGACGGTACGGTATACAGTGACAAAGAGCCTGTTATGCGCGTCATCAACAAGCGCGGATATGGTCTTGAGGTAGCTAAGAAATGGAGCGACTCGGATTTCGTCTATGACCATGACCCTATCTACGTTGCCGTTTATGAGAAAGGCAGCGATGAACCGCTCGAGCTTGACGGAAAAACTACCGTAAGAGAGATATCTCCGCAGAACTCAAAGGTGCGTTATTTCTTTGACGGCATCACCGATGATGATTTTGACGGTTATTCGGTCCATGAGGTCGAACTCATTCCAAAGAACGGTACTTCCAAGGTAAAGTGTGACGACGATTTCGTGGTGACCAATATCGACGAATTTGATATCGTAAAGGCAGACGACGGCACGCTGAACAGTGCCCGAAGGATGCATAAACCGGGTGTGTATGACCCTGAGGGTGAAGATAAAGATAAAGAGCAGTTTTCTTACTTCCCCAACTACATCAAGGGCAAGGCTGTTGTGATAAATGACCATGCGACAGGTAAGAAGCGCACGGATACTATCAAAAACGAACGCAAGGGCGGTATCATCATAACGCTCCACGATATGGCGGACGGAACTGCTCTGAGCGGCGGTGAGTTTACCATAAAAACGGACAGCGGCGATGATGTGGGTACATTTACCGCCGACAGCGACGGACAGATCACCATTCTCTTTAAAGAGGATAATCTTGACCTCAGCAAGACGTATACCATAACTCAGACAAAAGCTCCGAAGGGCTATATAGGCGTTCCAGAGCCTGTAAAGGTCAGCTTCAGCGTTGAGGGAGATAGTGTGACTGCCGTCAATATTACTGGCAACGACAGCAAATGGGCTAACGGCGATATCAAGAACAACGATGAGGAAAACCTCATCGGCTTTGTCAAGCTCTATAATAAGAAAACTGTGTTTACAGTAAAAAAGGTCGATTCCATTACGGGACAGCCTGTAAAGGGCGCTCATTTTGCACTGTACAAGTGCGTGAACGGCGTCAAGGACTATAAATGCATGGAAGGGTACAGTGACATTGTCAGCGGTCCTGACGGCGTTATAGATGAGATAACGGTCGCGCTCCCGCACGGCACATACTGTCTCGAGGAGACTGAGGCACCGAGCGGCTATATCAGGCGTTCGGAGGACGTCCGCTTCACGATAAGCTCTGCGGGCGGGGTCACAGCCGCAAGCTTCCTTACAAAGACTGACGGCGATGTATGCACGTATGTGCTGTCGATACCGAATGAACCGACCGAGACCACCCACTCGTTCATTATCCCGACGGGTATCAGGACGGGTCACGCGGCAGCAGCGACAGCGTTGCTTCTGCTCTCCGCATTCGGAGTCCTGTTAATGATACATATTAATAAACGTGAAAGAGAATAAAAAAGACCGTGTCTGAAAAAAACAGGCACGGTTTTTTTGTGTTTCGGCGGTGAAAAAATTGTATAAGAAATTGCCCAAAATACAGGGTGTAGAGAAAATGACGATATACAAGAAGTATAAAAATGTGGTGGTAAACACCTTGTAAATATTTCCTTTTCTACATTGGGTAAAACGCATAAAAACGGGGTATCAGTTTGGTGCTAAGCGCCGAATTTGACCGAATATCGCCAAATTCTATTGACAAACCCGCCCTTTTCGAGTATAATAAAGACAACAAATAAACCACTCGTCTTTATTGACAGCGGCTCGGCAGCTAAATTGCCGAAATCCACTATGAAAGGAAAATGAATATGAAAAACAATAAGAAAAAATCCCCGATGATGAAGATAGTTTCGGCTGCCGCTATGCTTGCTGTTTCAGCTTCGATGCTCGGCACTTCGACCTACGCTTGGTTTACTATGAATAAGGCAGTCACAGTTGACGGTATGCAATTAAAGGCTAAAGCAGAGACGGGTCTTGTTGTAGCAAATGCCGCTGCAGGTACATACGACGAAACCGCTTCAACTGCAAAAGCGACTGTTGCTCAGCTCTATCCTGGAAGCACATATAATTTATCGACTTGGTTACATAGTACAAGCGGAAGAACTGATGCAGCAAACACGCAGAAATCATATACCCTCGGAACCCCTTGGGTAAACAATGATGATTGCGGCAACTATGTTGTTCATGACTTTTATCTTAAAGGCGCAACCGCTGACGCGACTACTCTTACGTCTTTAGACATTAACAGCGTAGAGGCAAAGGTAAGCACTTCAGCTCCTTCACAAGAGTTGTCTAAGGCTTTGAGAGTTGGTATTCAGTTTGAGGGCTCTTCAAACATATATATCTATGCGCCTGTTACTGGCTATACTGCAACAGTATCTGTTCAGAAAGCAGTTGGAGATTATTCCAGCGTAACTACTGATCGTGAGAGCGTATCTGCACTTGCGGGCAATGTCAAATCACAAGACACAAGCATAACTTCTCTTCCATCTCGTGGAACAGACACTCCCATTCACGCAAGCGTGTACATTTGGTATGAGGGTGAGGACGAAAATTGCAAGTCTGACAACCTCTTAGCCGCAGCAAGTGTAGAACAGATTGAGGTTAGCGTTGAGTTTGGTATCACAGAACCTACAGCATGATAAGAGAGCAGTAACGCCTAATTAACTAACTAACGCTTTGAACCCGTCGGGCAATAGCTCGGCGGGTTTCTTATCCGGGCTTGAATTGTAATTTTTTGCTCTCTTTATACGCCCCGTTTAACACTAAAATTTCATAGAAAAAATGCCGCGAAACCCTTGATTTTTCGCGGCTTTTGTGCTATAATGGTATCAAGTGGAACTATACCCTTTTGCCGCTTTAAGGAGGTGGGCTGATGAACAAATTTAATACTATCTTGCAGCCCGCCGCAGGCAAAGACGACGAGCGCAAAAAGCGCAGGTCATCGCTGATAAAGCTGCTCATTATGCTCGTCCTGTCGTTTGTTATCTGGATCTTTTCCACTATCGCGTGGTTCGCCATGAATGACTCCGTCAGAGCAAATGGCGGAACTATCGCCCTTGCAACGTCAGACTTCGAGATAAGAGTCAGCGGCAGTAATGTCGGCGCTCTGAGCTACACGCAGACAGGTCATGGTCAGAACGCTTCTTATTCATCAGACGAAATATATGGGCTTGCACCAAATAATTCCTACCTCAAAGGATTAAAGAACGGTGTATCAGCCGGCACAGATACATATGATACCAACGATGTGAATTCACAGATCAAGTGGAGATTGTCAACACCGTACAGTTCGACAGAAGATAAAGGCCTCGGCCCCGATTCTCAGGGCGAATTGACATTTTCAGTCGTTCCGAAACGGAGCGGCGAACTGAATCCGTCTTTTTCTCTCCGCCTCGATGGCTATAGAGCTGAAAATCAACTGAAAAATGAGAACGGTTCGTATCAGGTCTTGGAAAATAATATTGCTCCGATCACAAGTTCTTCGGACGCTTCTGCTCAAAAAGGCGTTGCGCATCTGAACAGCCATATCCTCTTTTTCAAAAGCAGAACTAATATCGGTACAGAGCAGAAACCAGTCTATACTTATTCGGGCTTGATCGATAAGGATTCTATCGAACTGAAAGATATTGTCAATCCTTCCCTGCTTACTAATGGCAATCTGATCGCAACGGAAGGTACTCCGATACCTGCAACAATTTATTGGATCTGGCCAAACACATTCGGTCAAATGGTTTTTTCCGGCAGCGAAAACAGCAATCGTACTCCGGTCGGATATGATGATGCAGATAGGACCGAGCTTCGGAACTATGTCCTGAATAATCTTCTTACTGTGTTTGATGAGTCGGTCTTCAACTTTGAAAGCGGAACTACCAATGCACAGAAAATTTCAGCTATCAGAGAAAAAATGGCTTCTTCAAGTGGTTCGGGTGATGATATTACATATTCCTTCAACCAAAATACAGTTAATTCAGGCTCGAATTTCAGCGATCTTACACTTGGATATAACAGCGCAGATCAGATAATTGGTACGCACGTTAATTATGTGCTGTTGGTATTGGCTTTAAAATGACGAAAGGGGTGAGGCGATATGACAGATAAGAAAAAAACAGATTCAAACATGAATAAGAATAAAAAGATACAGTTGATTATCGCCTCGGTATTAACTGTAGTGTTAACGATCTCTATTCCGTCATACGCATGGCTGCAGCGCCAAAGAGAAATAGCAAGGCTTGAGAGAATCAAATCTCCGGATATGCTGTTTATCACAGCAGCGGATCGTGAGGATAAAATCAACATTAATATGAATAATATTGATGTGAATGCTAAATGGAATACGACTCCGGATATGGAAAACGCTAACTACAAGTATTATGTGTTTTCAGTGGCGGGACAGTATGTTACAAATTATAATTTGCAGCTTGCTCATACCAAGAATAACAATTATAAATATGAGATTTTTGAGGCTGTCGGCTCCACAACGCAACCTGATGATGAGGAAGTTATAGAAAAAGATTATATTGAATATGACCGAAAAAAGAATGTTCCGTCTGAGCTTCCGAATACGCTGTCCTCAAAATATGGCAGTGCTAATGTTTACCCGACAATTTATTATAGGATCAAAAAGGACACTAATGAAACGCCGATTAGTCTGAATCAAGGAACGTATACGATTACTCCTGCTGAAAACGGAGAGCCTGCGGTTACGAAAACATATGACGGTCATTATTTGAATATGGATAACGCTTCTGGTACCAGTGATTTTTATAGAACAGCTAATTCGAACGGAGTTTATCATAATAAGACATATAATTACGATAAGGTCGAGATTCATTCAGAGCCGTTATACTGGCAGGTTACAAAAATACCTGTTGAAATGGAGAATAATGAAAAAAATCCGTTTTATCATGAGTATATTTTGAAGGTTTCGTGGGATCCAAACGCTAATTTAACAAATCTCTCTCAATATAAGGACACAGATATCGTATACATAACGGTCAGTGTAAAATGATTAATTTCGCATGAAAGGAGAAACGCACAATGAAAAATGTTCTTCATACATTGAAAAAGCATTGGATCACTGTCTGGCTTGCAATTGCTGTAGTTGGTGCGGTTTCCTTTTTTTCGTATGCGGAGTATATTGAGGATTCCAACCGAGCCAAACGCGTGATTGCGAATACCAGTGGAGCCGGAGAATTGTTCTCATCGGATTATCTTGTAGTTGGAAGCGGCGTGGATCGGATCATACCGTTTGATGATTCGGAAGAATATGTTATTCCGGTTAGGATCTGGAATTATGACTCCGCAAACCCTACATTTTTTTATAATTCAAAGGATATTACATATACTCTTAAAGCACAGCTTGTAAAAAAAGAAGGTGCCTCATATGTACCGATTACAAGCAATACAGCTTTATCGGATCCGGATTCTAACCCGGATACAAATGATTCTATTGAAATCAGCATTAAAATTGATAATGATAATGATACTTATGCAGATTTTACTGCAACACCCGAGGCAGACCGTACAGTTCCTATAAAAGGGAATGACAGCTACCTCGTACATCAAGGTTTTGATGATGAGACAGAAGGTTATACAGTTACTTATACCGGATTAAAACTCTACAAGAATAACAGAGATGAGAATAAAGTATTTATAGAATTTCCAGGAGATATGCGAACAAGTAGTGATAAAATCTTTGTAAAGCTCACAGCTACGCCGACGCCTCTTGCCGATTACAGTGGAATCCATGCGCTGAATGGCTATTTTACTATCACAAAAGGAAAAACAGCTCTTACACCCGGATGGTCCGGAAGATTTACTGATAGTGAGAATCTGACTGATTATGACGGCTTTAATTATGTGATCAGCGGAAACGGCAGTGCAACGATTACATTTAAATGGCGTAGCGACAAGTTAGAGATCAATCCCTATTTTTTATCTGATAATACAGCAACTATACCCGATGAACCCATAGTGAATACTGTAAATGGTGCAACATGGAAAACAATAACGATCAATGCAAATTCGGGGACCGTCAGCAGATATGACATACAGTTTTACATGAAAGACTGGAGCGACAATACGGTTTCCTGGAACGATGTAAAAGGATATGTGGATTTCACCAGCTAAGGGATTATAAAGTCATGATAATCGCTCGTTAGGTTAGGAGTGAATAAAATGAGAATAAGAATACGTAATATAATAGATAAGAAGCGATGCAAGAAAATTACAAGTGCATTTCTTGCCGCAACAATTCTCGTAACAGGCGTTCCAACCACACCTTTTCGTGGATTGTTGGATTTCAAAAGTATAAAGGCGGAAGCTGCGAATGCCGATATTTCACGCCCTGCTGATTTTTCATTGGGAAACTGGTATACTCCAGGTCAAAACGGAAATGTCGGCAATGCAAATATCCAGAATATCAAATCTCTTGAACAATACTCTCAGCATTATTTTCTCCATCCTGAGATGCATTATAAAGATATAATAGATATTAATCTAACAAGCACCAATAGACCAATGCCTGATTTCTACGGACTTGGCACAAATGATTATCCATTTGAAGGAACAATCATTATTTCTGCCGGTTCGGCCAATATATTCCAAATACCGGAGGCGTTTTTTGACCATATCTCGGATAAGGCTATAATTCAAGATACATCCGGCGATCCGGTTGAACTTGAGGTAGCGAGAACTGAGGATAATACGGGAGAGCCTGCCTTTGCAAAGCATGTGCATCATTACAGCGAAAACGAGGTTGAAGGAAACGGAAATTGGAAAGTCAAGATAAGTTCATTTGATACAAAGGATTTTGATGGCAATTCAATTTCATACAATTATAATAATGCCGGAATGATCGGTGAACTTTTGGATGGTGCAAAGGTCAGCCTTGATGTAACAGACAATAACGGCACTGCTACCGATGTATATGCAACTTCTGTCACAAAGGATGTTGGCTATATCTGTGGAAAACTTGGAGAGAATGCGGAATTGACAGTAAAGTCTGTGAGTGGTTCAAACACGGGTTATAGTATTTCGACAACAGGCGGCAATTCCGGCGGTATCGTTGGTGCTATGGACCCAGGTTCTAAGCTGTATCTCAGATGTGCAATGGGAAATACAGCTCCTTCTATTACCGCAGCAAATACCGCGGTAGCAAATGAAGATAACAATAAATACGCTGGCTGCCTTGTCGGAAAAAATGACGGCGGTATTGTGGAATATCAGTCTGCGCAGATAATCGAAGGCGAAACCGTGTATCAGAAAGCCAATACGCCTTATTCAGTCGGCGGTACGGTTTCGGCAAAAGCGGGTTCCGGCGGATTATTCGGATATTATAAGCCGGTATTCACAAGCAATGATTACACATATTATGTCAGTGACTACACGATCACTGCAACTGTGAACGGCGAAGGCTCGATCGGCGGACTCTTTGGTGTGCTTGAAAGTGAAGAAGACAGCAGTATTACATTTTCAACCAACGACAATACGAAAAAGAGCGCCTCAGCAACACATTCGGCCGGTGATATGACGAATTTCGGCGGATATATAGGACAGTATATTCCAAAATCCGGTTCTTCGATGAATTTTGATAATGTTTCGGCAAGTATGACAAAATCCGGCGGCAAGTTCACCAACAGCTACGGCGGCGCAATCGGTGCAATAGCATCCGATACATATGTGCTCTTTGATGGGTTTACGCTGACTCAGGCAACCAATCCGAGCAGCGATGGTAAGTTCGGCGGTCTGGTCGGTGTTGCAGGCAATTCGTTTATTGATACAAGCGGAACGACAAGCATCTCATCCGGTAGCTTTAATGGCGGCGGTCTTGTTGGTAAATTTGATGACGGTGTTCTTAGACTCAAGGGTACTGTCAACATTTCAGGAACAACGTGTGCGGGCGGTGGACAGATCGTCGGCGATCGTGACGATACATTGATCTACTCTGACGGATGCACCATTACAAGAAAAGCATCTCCTGATGAATATGATGATATTGGCTCATGGGGAGAAGTATTAAGATTCGGCACAGGCGGTCTGAGCAAGGATGATGTTCTGACAGAAAATGAAACCACACATATCATTACGATCGGTGCGCCTGTAATTGCAATCGGCACTAAAGAAGCATTTGCAATAGATGCAATCTGTTTTTCTATCAAAGTTGGAAAAACCAATGGAGAAACAGACGGCAATCCGTGGCTGACCTATGCGTCGGGTGCATCCTTGAATCACGAGAACATTGTAACAACGAATCTTGAACTCAGTGCGGATGTTTCTCTCGTTGGAACCGGTCTGACCGGATTGACACGAGACAGTGGTTCAAGAAAATGCACTTATCAAGGTGAATTTGACGGAAATGGTCACACCCTCACATTTGCCATCGGCGATACTTCGAACGGCTTTAACGGCAAGATATACCGCCATACAAAAAATGGCTTGTTTGGTGTACTGTCAAGCCGCACTGTAGATGGTTCTGTTGAGGGCGGCACTGTAAAAAATGTTGTTTTTGCAGGAAATGTGAATGTGAAAGCAAAAGCTGATATGTGTGCCGGCGCTGCGGCTGCTCAGGTCAGCGGTAATTTTACGGCTACGGATGTCAGCGTCAGCACAGCATTTACGCATGACGGCAGTTCTACAATTTATTTGGGCAGACTCGTCGGAGAAGCAACTTCTTCAATCGGTACGATAGAAATCACAAATCCGACGACAGCAGGAACCCCTGCAGTGACAACATACGGTAAATACGAAGGCGATGTTACCGGAGCAAATTCCGGAGCAAGCTCCTGCTTCGGCGGTGTGATTGGCAAGATCAGTGCTGACACAGGTTCCAAAACATGGGGAATCAGTGATGTTGAACTGAGCGGTGAGATCAAGAACACAAGCTCCAAAGCAAAGCAGCAGTTGGGCGGCTTGATCGCATATATCAACAGCAGTTCTGCTGATAAAACAAGCAGCGGCTATGAAAGAACACTCACGTTGAGCGGCATCAAGGAGGATAAACTTACAATTGATGGCAGCGCAACGGGAAGCTCCGGCGGAATGCTCGGCTACGCATGGTATGATACGAATGTCAATGTCAATGGCATAACTATCGGTGGAACAACGGCTTGTAATCTGAAGCTGACCGGTGCGGCTGATCTTGGCGGCATGGTTTACTGCGCAACAGGAAAGTGGACAATTCCGTCAAACGGATTAACACTTACAAACCTTGCAATAACCGCTTCAAATGCAAAATCCTTCGGCATGATCATCAACAAGGGCTGGAATTACTCCGACACAACCACATCATTTTTTGATTCTGGCAAGAATTCGGCAATCTATCTGTTGCTGAGTGCAACAAACTCGTATGATTGCAGCGGTGCGACAATTACTGGCTTGAAGACCGGAATTACCTTTGATGAGTTGGTTGCATACAGTGCATATTACAGCACTGCTTCCAACGGTGACAAGGAGTATACAGACGCTGACGGCGATCCTTATATTCTGAAAAACGGCAATGGTATCGTTTCAATCAAAACATCCAGCCTGAATATGTCAGACAGCGGTGCAAGCAATACCTATCAGCCGCAGATCACACAGCCGACAGACAATGAAGCTGCCTATCAAAACAAATGGACGCGCTATTACTATAACCTTGATACAATTGCATCTGGAACAGGGGCTCCGGAAAAGCTGATGCGCTGGGGTCTGAATCAGTATGCCCATAAGAGCCTGAGATCATACTTTACAAATCATTTCAGCAATAATGTGTTTGATAATGCGAATGATGAAACTACTGCAACAGGATATTATAATATGGCAGGCTATAGCTGGTATCCTGTGGATGTAAATACAAATGTTAAGGTTCAGGGCACATTCAAATTTGCGAATGCTGAATTTGAAGCCCGTGAAGCAGCAAATAAGGTCAACTCGCTTGCAACTGACAAATCATCCCTGTCGCATACACAGCATTATATGATGCATGAGGGCTTGTTCCGCAATGTGACCAATTCAACGGTTACGCTCGGAAACACAACATGGAAGGGAACAATCAGCAAATTAAATACACGATTTGATAGCGAGTACGGAACAGGCGTACTGATTTTTGGCACATTTGTCGGCAATGACAAAACGACCTCAAAGCTGGATTCTTCTTCCGGAAGCATTGCGCTTGACGGAATACGTGTTTGTAATCAAAATCTGTCTGAGAATGGGGCATATGCTCCGCTGCTGATCAACAAGGTCGGTGATTATACCAAACTGACATTAAAGCATATTTATGTCAAAAATACAGGCACAGCCAGCGCTCCTGACAGCAGCTACAACTCTACGAGTGGTTCAACAACTGTGATCAATTATGCTGCAACAAGCCTTATTGGCAATGCGGGTCTGAGCGGAAGCGCCTCCAATATCAATTTTGAATTTGAAGATATCAAGCTTGATGCAAGAAGCGGGGGCACTCCAGCCGGTCTGGATTCCGTATATCCGACCAAGCATTCCATTTTTACAAAGGCAACTCTGCTGAATCAGTTTATGTATGCTGTGGATTCAGATGCAACATACAACTATAACCATTCAGAGGATTGGTCAGATGCAACAACGCATGTCAGCGGCAATACCGGTGTGACTTACGGTTCTGAGCTGAGCGACAGCACAGATCGTAACCAGTGGTTCGGTGATGAGCATTGGTATAATAACGAAACTCACGATGCAAGCGGAAAGCTTACAAGTCCGGAAAGCGGTTCGCTTATAGGCGGCGCAAGTCAGGCATACGATTTCTCTGCATTTCTTCCCTATGTTGCGATCGCAGATACGAAAGCAAATCTGGATCTCAGTTCCAATACTGAAAAGAAGCATCAGATCAGAGTGAACCATGCTTCTGCACAGCTTACCGGCTGCGGAACTTATAACGATCCGTATATGATTACACAGGGTGATCTTGAAAAAATCGCAAAGGTTATCAACGGCTCAGATCTTTCGGCTGCAACCTTCCATTTCCCGATTCTGAAGCATGATGTAAATGGTGTACTGACAGAGTGGGAAGACGGCGATACATTGAAGACAACTCGTTGGGATCAGTACGGTGATCAGAATTATAAATATGATGGAACAAATTTCAGAGCTTTTACCGGTACGGAAGATGCTCCTGTTTATTCTGGAACAGGATATACTCCGCAAGTAGTGAGAACCTATCTTGCAGGTGCATATTATAAGCTGAATGACGATATTACATTATCGACTGATTATGCGGGCTTAGGCGCCACTTCAGATAACTATGCAGTTTTCCGCGGAGTTATCATTGGCTCAGGTGCAGGAAAAAACAAAATCACGAATGAAAGCACGAAGCCCTTGGTCGTTTCCAGCAACGGCAGTGTTATCAGAAATTTGGATGTATATGTAAATAATACGAATATTTCTGCAAGCTGTTCAAATGCAAGTGATACATATTCGCAGTCTGACAGTACAAAAGCATACGGCGCGGTCATCGGTCAGGTTTTTGGCGGCGACAACATTATTGACAATGTCAAAGTCAGCTTTGCAGATGATGCAGACACCGCAGCGACCGAGCTTGGCAGCGTGAAGGTCACGGGACATCTTGCGCCCGTTGGTGGATATGTCGGCGTTGTGGTAAACGGCGCGGTCATTTTCCGTGATATGGTAAGAGGCGATGATCTTATCAAGGGCATAGACGAAGATCATGCCTTTGAAAGCGACGGTACTACAAAAATATCTATGGATTCTACGAAATATCTGTATGTGAATCCAATCGTCGGCAGAGTACTGAACGGCTATGTTGTGAACGAGACAACAAAGTACCGTCCGTTTGAGAATGGTGTCAGAGAGTATCCAGACGGCAGCAAGGCGTATTGTCTCAGTGACGGAATCACATATCTTGCGAAATCAGATACGAACTTCGACAGCCTTGACGAGACAAATACCGCGGCTGTTGAAAAGGTCACAATGCAAAACGGCACGAAGAACTACTCCATTCCCGATATCGACACAGGCGATACGGGCAAGCTTTTGGTTGGCGGTTATACGAAAAACGGCTCAACAAGCTATTATTCAGCAAAGGTAACAATAGCAGATGCACAGGCGCTTTTCCTGTTCGGCGGATTGATTCAGAGTAAGGCGACACAGAGCTCGGACATTCATTTAGCTAATAACGACAGCTATAGCAGCACCTACTACAAAACCACGCATATTGCAAGCTATGCTTCTGTTGGCATAGATACCCCCGGGGCGCTTCCTGCTGATACGGCACATGACTACTATAAGGCGGTAAATGACGGGTATTACGGTTCGGGTGTCAACCCATATATTGTCTATAAGTATGCGAACGGGCAGAGTGGGCTTTACCGTGTGACGAACAGCTATTCTACTCTGAATATCCAGCTCGGTGCGGACAATGCTGATGCGACGACGTTCTATCTCCCTGACGGCTTCAAGGGACTGGGCAGCTACCTCGTGGATAATAACTATATCAGCCTGTTTGAGCTGAATGGGCAAGACAATACTGTTTCGATGGGAAGTAGTTTGCATTATTATAGAAAGAAAGTCATCTATAATAAAGCTGAAACCACGGATGATAGCAATAAATCAATTGATAATTATATGCCTGCTCTGTTTGGATTTGGCTTTTTCAATTGTTTGAGACAAAACCGTGAGTATACCGGCTTTTCTACAGACTCACTGCCTTCAATTTATGATTTAACATTGTCCGGCAATGTTGAAGCGCAGGTTTATCAAACAAGCGGAGATATTTCCGGATATGATTATGGTCAGGATCAACGCTTCAATAACATCGGAATAGTGAGTGTTGGCGGTTTGGCTGGCTTAGCTGGAAATGGTAATAAAGATAAAATATTTGTCAGCAAGGTCCATATGAATAATCTTTCCGTATTCGGTGCGAAAACTGCAGGTGGATTAATTGGCTACATTGATACTAACACCAAAGAGCAATATGTGTATGACTGTGATGCTGATGAATTGGTTGTTGCAGCCGGACAAATAGCAGGCGGCATTGTTGGTGTTGTAGCGAATACGAACTTTAATCTGGATGGAAAGATAAATGGCAGTTCAAATGCAGTTGTAAAAGTAAAGGAGGTAAAAATCTTAAGTGCACTTACAGGAGGAGATGGTGGAGATAGTAAAGATCCCAATAATCCAAAACAAGGATTTAATACAAAAAAGAACAGAGCATTCTATGCAGGTGGTGTTATTGGAGTTAGTAAGTTTGCAATTACCATCAATAATGTAGATGTTGGTGTGCTTAATTCTGATTACAGTGGATTCATCGGCAATATTAACAGAGAGAATGATACGCTTAATGAATTATCAGAGGATGGAACTACATATAAGGGGTATTCTCTTACTAGTAAAGGCGAACAACGGTTTTACAATAGTACCGATAAGCCGTGGTCGATTGTTGGCGGTATAATAGGTGCTGTTTCAGAGACTAAAGATGTAACTGTTCAAAATTGCAATGTTTACAATATTAGTATGTACGGCGGATTTGCAGCAGGAATTGTTGCAAGACCGGAGGGCGCAGCTTATGTATATAATTGTAATGTAAGCTCTACTCAGACAGCAGCTAGAATGGAGGCAACTGAAACAACCAACGGGCAATCTGATTATAAGATAACAGCTTGGTATTGTGTTGGTGGATTAACAGGCGAACCGAGAAACGGAAATACCATTGATGGCTGTTCTGTATCCAATTATGTTCTGAGATGCTATTCAAGCGATAACGATTATAATTTAGCTGATGTTGGCGGTCTTATAGGACGAAGTAAGACTTATACTGCAAAGATAAGAAACAGTTCTGTGGAGAATTGTTATATCGAGGGAAGAGGAAAAACTACAGGTGACAACGACAGAAAAGATGGTATCGGTGGAATAGTTGGTGTAAACGACCAAGCTATTGAAGGCTACAATATTCTTATTAAAGATATTAAATTGTTAGCAAACAACACAGAAACAATGGATACTTCTTCTTCAACTCCTTTCGCATATAAGCCAATCAATACTACAGATAACAAACTTCAGAATGGCTATGTTGGCGGTGTTTCTGTTAACGGTAAAACAGTTAAAATAGTTGGTTTTTCCTTGAATATTGCAAATACAAATACTACGGTAACTAATCCGTGGTATAAATGTGGTAATACAATATACGGACCTGCTGATGGAAGTTTCTTTGTTAATGCAGATTACAACTGTTCTGGTACTAATGCCAATACACGCAGTAATTATTTCTCGCTTGTAAACTATGTTAATAACAACATAATAAGCAGTGATTTTAATGTAACTAATGACAAATTGGAGTGTCTTGGCTGGGCTGAAATTACAGAAAAAAAGATCACTCAAAATAATGTAACAACTTATGTAACATCAAATGTTGTATATCATTGGGGTGACACATCTGTTAGCGATAAGCTGAACAATTCTTTTGGCAACAGAGTGAATACAACTGAAAACGGTATCGCAACTTCAACATGGACTCGCACGATTAAAAAGAAACTTTACGACAATAGCCCCTACGTTACAACCGCAAACAAACTCAACATCGACAGCAGATTTTTCCTGACGGGTGATGCGATTGCCAGCTTGGATTATGAGCATTCTGTGGCTAAGAAAATCGTCGATGAAGCCCTTTTGCCGACAATAGCCGTAAATGAGGGAGACCCGACAAGACCTGTCAAGTATTATCAGGATGTTAAGCTCTCGTTCCCGTCAATGATCGGCACGGGTGACACTGCGATACACGCCTTGAGCGATAAGCCGTCTGATGCCGCTTATACGGCGATGTATGCAAAGAAACCGTCATTTTTCCAGGATGAAAACGGAACGCCTCTGGCTGCGGCAGATTATCCGACATATGGAGAGATCTACCTGAAAAATTTGCAGTCCAAATTCTCAACATTCAAAGAAGCATCAGGGCTGACAAACTTCGCTTATGATTTCCCAGTTCTTATTCTAGATGATGCCAACGGCTATGCTACAACAGAATTGCTGAACAACTATCTGCGAATCCTGACAAATTCAAATTATGATTTTGCAAATGGTAACGACTACTTTGATGTGAAGTTTGCAAAATGCAGCTGGAACAGTGCAAACAATGCCTTTGAGTATGATTGGAGCAGCGGAGCAGCAAATCTGGAAACAAAAACAGTTGGTACTTCAAATTATTTCAACATCAAAAGTAGCTATGATAATGAAAATGGAAACGGTCAGTTCACGTTGATTGATGTTGCGTTTAAGGATCCTTCTTCTTCCGCGACAAAATATGCATACCACCTCTATGTTCCGGTATATGTCAGAAAGATGCTCAAGTTTGATTTTGAGGTGTCCTCATTGTCCGGTACGGTATACCGTACACAGCCTTATGAAGCACTGCGCGGTAATGTTCTGCTCGAAAATCTGGAGTCGCCGGTTACACTGCAATTCAGATGGACATATCGGCGTAACCTTGAGGATTGGGTTAGTCAAATCAGTGGTGGTGAGGATCTTTTACAGGCATTCACAAATAAAAAACTGATTGTTGAAGATAGCGACAGGGCAGGTAAGAACATCAGTGAACTTGGATTTCCTGATGCAAACATGGTTCTGGTAGACGGCAGCAATTACAACAAGCCGTATTATGCGAATAAAGCATTGGCATATAATAACGGCGAGTTGAACTTGTCGAGTTTTACCACAGATGGCACATCCGGCGGAACACATTTCTCACCTGTGGAGCTTATCAATTTCTTTGATATTGTTGTCAGCTCTTCGGAGCCTTCTGAAACCGAAGCTAATTTCACAGTAAAATGTAAAGAGCTTGATAATTCAACTGGTGCAACGATAATAGTCGGAAATGATTATTATCGACCTTGGGAATCGGGCGATACCGGAACACCATCTTACTTGAAGTTTGCTTATAAGGAGGGAATGCATAAGCGCAATACCGATGGTGATGATTATTTGATTGAGGATTACTATATCACTTTCTTTACCAAAAAAGCAACTGAGACACCAGAGCATGTGGCTATTGAGAAGGATACGAGTATCTATCATCTGGTTTTCTCATCACCGACAAGTATTGGATCAATTATGCCTAACGATGCAAACAGCAATGGTACATCAGATGTATTCTTGGGAGATATTTTCACTAATGATTTTGAAATGATCGGAACCTATCCGATATCTTATGAAATGAATACCGCCAGTACATCGATAAATGCAATTTTCCAAGCTGAGATCGCACTTTCACCTTATTCTAAGGATATTGTAAAAGGCTTTTTGCCAAACTCTTCTGTAAACATTTATCAGAGTTTTTTGATAAACTTTGAGAAGAACTATCTCGACAATGGAATTCAACATGAAAATGGAATTAATGCTGAACCAAATGTAGAAATTAAATCCTATATTATTGACACAGAAAATGCAAGCGGAAAAGGCAGACCCAAATCAGGAGATAATGACGGAGGAGTTGATATAACAGACCGTGTTAAAACAGATGAAAACTGTGAGATCAGTGTTGATAACGGTACTATTACAAACAACTATATTGAACTGAGAAATAATGAGAATCTGAAGGATTATTTGAGAGCGGCTCCTGATGGTATCAAGATAAAAACCTCTTTTACGCTCAATTATACCGGAAAAGATGAAGCTGATACCAAGGAAAAGATTATGAAGCAGTTCCCGCTTCGAGATTCTGCACAAGCACAGGCAGCAAATGTTGCCTTGGATCAGATAGGAACAAAGATGCTGGGATCATCGAATATCTCACCTTCAAATACAGCAACCGCTTACAGTAAAACGTTTCATACTGAAACAGGATCAACAATGTATTACACAGGACTGCGTTCCGGTGTAGTAATGAATTTTGATTCAGATGACAGTTCAAATCCGAATGGAACCTATGCACAGCTTGGCATTAATTCCTGGAATTCTTCTGATGCTTTACTGCCGATGAAAACACTTATCACTTATAACGTGAAAAATGTTGACAATGCTGATGCTGCAAACAAAATGAAGCTTACTCTTAAGCTGTATCGAAAGGGACAATATGAGATTGCAGATGCGGAATTGCCAATCGCTGAGTATATTGATGTACGAGATACTGTTGACGGCGAAACGAACACTGCAAAACTGACAGTCAAAAATAAGAGCGAGACAGGAATTTCGCTTACAACTGACAACACAACTTCCTATGTGTATCAAATTGACTCCCCGAAAACAGTACTTGCTTATGATCCTGACAAGATGGTTTATCAGATCCCGATTGATTTTTCAGTTTATACCGGTGGAAATGACAATTTTGAAAACGCTAAGAATAATAGTAATGAAGCATATAAAATGTATTCAAATTATATGCTGAAAGCAGAAATCGTGCTATACAACGGGGACGATCCAATCGGCGGTTCTCAGGCTAATGATAATGTAATCTACACAAACGCAAAAATCTACTCTGACTGGATTGACAATGCAAGTTAAAAACCAAACAACCACAAAAAGCGGCTCCTTGGAAGTATTGACTACTTCCGAGGAGCCGCTTATACTGTATTATGCAGTCTATTTGCTTCTGTTATAGGGGGGGATAAGGTTCCCATTTTTGCATATTAGCTATTGAAATTTTGTAAGCGCCAACCACCATCAGCCCTTTACAGCATAATGAAAAAGCAGTAAAATAGTTCCGAAGCGGAAAACGCTGAAAGGAGCTGAGCACATGGCAACGATCAAAGAAATAAAGAGAGAACTACGGTACCAGGAATGGGCAGAAGAAATCGCAGAATGTCAGAGCAGCGGTATGAAAATAAAAGCATGGTGCCAGATGAAAGGCATCAGCTGCAATACCTACTACAGAAGACTGCGCGTGGTGAGAACAGCGCTGCTTGCACAGACTTCGCCAACCGCGCAGAAAATAATTCCATTGAGTTCATCAATGGCAATACAGCGGTCAGAACCGATACAGCCACAGCCAATTCCAGTGTGTGAAAAGGTTATGATTCGCAAAAACGGTATCGAGATTGAGCTTCCGCAGGAAGTATCAGAAAAGATGCTCCTGATACTATTGAGAGGCCTGCAGGAATGCTGAAAAATCTGAGCGCCGATCATATCTACATCGTCTGTGGTCATACAGATATGCGGAAGTCCATTGACGGACTGGCAGCGATCATACAGCAGCAATTTCAGCTTGATCTATTTTCGAGCAGTGCGTTCCTGTTCTGCGGAAGACGGAGAGACCGTCTGAAAGTGCTGCTGTGGGAGGAAGATGGTTTTCTTCTGCTTTACAAGCGCTTGGAAAACGGAAAATTCACCTGGCCGCGCAATGAACAGGAGGTTCGTGATCTCACACATGAGCAATATATCTGGCTGATGCAGGGACTGTCAGTTGACCAGCCGAAAGCTATCAAAAAGATAACAGGCGGCGTGGATATCTGCTGAATGTAATGCCAAAAATATGCTGGAATGTGCAGGAATATTCTCATCTGAAATGCGTTCTTTACCTTGAACAATCGAATGATTCATGGTATAATAAAAGTACCGGAAATCCTCGAAAATTCAAGGGAAGGAGCGCTTTTATGACCTACGAAGAATTGCAGAAAGCATATGAAGCAGCAATGAAAAAATGTTCCGAACTTGAACAGAAAATCGAAGAAAAAGACCTTCGCATTGAGCATCTGACCGAGCTTGTGCTGAAACGGAATAAAATGCTTTTCGGACAGAAAAGCGAAAAAGGAAAGTATATCTGTGACGGACAGATGCTGCTGGACGGCGGTATCATCAATGAAGCAGAGGCGGAATCCAACCCTGCTGCACCGGAACCGACCGTAGAAACAGTCACCAAAAGCGCAAAGAAAAACGGTCAGCACCGCGGCAGAAAAGAGATCAGAGCCGACCTTGAAACCAAGAAGGTTGTCTATGAATTGCCTGAAAAACAGCAGATTTGTGATGCCTGCGGCAGTCCGATGACAGAATATACTGAAGAGTACCTGCCTGTCCATCAGCGCAGATCGTCGCACTGATCGACAAAGCAGCGGAATACGAAAGAACGGCGCGGGAGAAAAAATATACCGCACAGCAGATTCTGGAAATGCGGACGGAAAAAGTCAGACCGCTTCTGAATCAAGTGTATGAAATCATTAATACTCTGCATCCCGGCAAGGATTCTGCGCTTGGCCGGGCGGTTACCTATGCCATGAACCAGAAAGAGAAGCTGTATCTGTTTCTAAAGCATGCGGAAGTTGAGATGACGAATAATCTGGCAGAGCGTACGGTCAAGCCGTATGTCATTAACCGCAAGAATTTCCTGTTCAGCGATACAGAGAAAGGTGCTGATGCCAGCGCGGCGGTCATGAGCATCATCGAAACAGCCAAGAGAAACAATCTGGATGTGTACGGTTGCCTGCTCTGCCTTCTGACCGCGTTGCCGGAAATGGGCACTAAGCCAACGGAAGACCAGATCAAATCTGTCATGCCGTGGAGCTTCTCTCTGCCTGCATACTGCCGCCAGACATACAGTGAAATACAGTAAGCGTTACACAGTAACATACAGTTGCATACAGTTCGCGTTACATTGTAATACTTGAGCCGAGGTCGTTCCTCGGCTCATTTTGTTTTTAGGTGGGGCTGGGTGTGGTCGGCGCTTACAGTCAAACTAACTGTATCTGCATTTGATCACAATGCAGCAGCCGATACAAATACGGATAACAATAACGCAGCTATACCTTGGCAGAACTATATTACAAACTCTAAACCTAATGCCGATTTTGTAATTTACACAAACGCACGTATTTACACGGATCTTATAAAACAAGTAAGTTAAGCAGGTCAATTGTATTGAATTTTTGAGCCGAGAGCTAAAACTCTCGGCTCTCTTCTTAATAAGCAAAGGAGAAGAAAATGCCAGAAACCACGACCGAGAAATTGCGAGTTATAAAGCTCTGCGAAATACTGCAGCAGAATGCTGATATGGAACATCCCATATAGAAATGAAAGCAATCGGGATGAAGATAACAGCGGCTGGGATAAGTCATGGTGTTCAGAGTATATCAAATATACAAACGCAAGGCTTTATATCAATTACATCAGATAAAGCTGAGAAAACGACGGATAGCAAACAAAAGTAAAAAAGACGAGATACAGAGTGAGTTGTATCTCGTCTTTTGCATATACACTATGGGAAAGCTTGATTAGACTTCAGACGGTTGAATGCATTTCCCCTTTTTGAAATTATCTATTTAAATTTTGACGGTTATGGTGTATAATATGTATAAGCAAGTTTACGCCGATGCTTGGGCGATACAGGAGCGCCGGAACATGTCCGTTCCGATGCGGAAAGGAGTTTTTATGGATTTTCAGGCAATTGCAGACAGCTACTATCCCATGGCAAGCATTTTATTCGTTGAAAATACTCCGGACGGTAAATACGGAGCTATCCGTGTTGTTGCAGGCAATCAAAAATACATAGATGTCGAAGAGCACCCGAAATGCGAGGTTATTCGTGGCATGGGCGCGGCGAGTGACGTTAAATTTGTACCGAATGGATATGTCCAATGATGTCAGTCTTGCGGTCGGAAGCTATCATGTGGCGTCGGGCTGTGATATACGAACTGCTATGAGATATGCTGACGAGAATATGTACAAAGACAAGAGGAAATACTACCTGAAGCACCCGAAAAACGACAGGCGCAGAGCGAACAGGGAATGAGCTGACGCGAAAAGCGCCTGATACGGAGAAAAAACGAACATATACATAATGACCGCCTGTCCTGCGGCTTTCTCGGAATTGAGAAGCACCGCGGGAGGCGGTCATTTCTTGTGCCCTCCGCATAGAGTCGGAGTGGCATCTCACATATATTTCCCGAATATTTTCACTATTTCGTCTGCCTGCTCAGTGCTGATGCCGTTTACTGCCTTGACTTCAGAGCTGACAGCGGCAATATTGCCTTCGGGCAGATTCTCGCAAAGCGTAATGGCGAGGACATCGTCGGAGTAATTGCTCTTAACGAAGTAATCGACGGTCTCGACTCGTCTGTAAACGCCGTCGTCTCCGAGCTGACGCGTAACAAGGCGGAGGGTCTGAGTGCCGTTCTTATACTCCTCTATCAGGCGCTCCCTGTTGAAGGTGGTCGCGAATATTTCCCTGTCGTCGGGGTGCATACTGCTCGCGCCGTGGACTATGAGCTCATCGAACATGCCTGCCGAGGGACAGGAGGTAGTGGTGAAATTCTCATAAGCCATCATATAGAACGAGTTCCTCGTCAGATTGGTAAAGATAACGAGCGGATAGCGGCGGAAGATAGCGTCGATGAGGAGGCTCATCGTGCCTGCGGAGCTCTGAGCCTGAAGGATATCGGTCGGCTCTTCGATAGCCTTATGCTCCGTGCAGAGCGCAAGGTAGTCAGCCTCGGGCATGGGCTTGGCGAACAGATAGCCCTGTATCCTGTTGCAGTCACAGCTTCGCAGGAAGCCGAGCTGTTCCTTGGTCTCCACGCCCTCCGCAACGGTCTTCATATGCAGTCTGTGAGCGAAGGTGAAGATGCTTTCGAGCACGATGCGTTCTTTCTCGTCCTCGCAGTTGTGGCTGAGGAGAGTTTTGTCTATTTTCAGGACATCTGCGGGGACGTCCTTGACGAACTGGAGCGAGGACAGACCGCTTCCGAAGTCGTCGATAGCTACCTTGAAGCCCGCATTCCGTATCGACACTATCCAGTCGAGGATAGTTTCCTCGTTGCCTATCATCGCGGATTCGGTTATTTCCACCTCTATCAGAGGGTGCGGCAGTTCATACCTGTCCACGAGCTCGGACAGCCTTGCCGTGAAATCGGCTTCCTGTATGTGTCTGCGCGAGAAATTGACAGAGATAGGGAACTGCGGCATGGTGTTCTGCTTTACGAGCGTCTTGCAGGCGAGCTCGGCGACATACCAGTCTATGTCCATGATGAGGTCGGATTCCTCCGCTGTCGAAATGAAGAAGAACGGGGGTACGAGCGTGCCGTCGGGTCTTATCCAGCGGACGAGTGCCTCGGCGCTTTTTATCTGACCTGTTATGGTGTCGTACTGAGGCTGATAATAAGCGGTCAGCTCGTTATTCTGCAAAGCGGCGCGTATTTCTTCAGCTGTGTATTTCATTTTGATTCCGTCCTTTCACTGCTGATTTTGTCACTATAAATTATAGCAAAGATATGTTCAAAAAGCAACAGGCGCGGGGACAAATTATTTCCCTCCGCCCGCAAGCACCTGTGGGGACGTCGTCCCTGCGCCTCGGGAATTGACGTTTTCCCTCTTGCAATCGGGAAAACGCTGTGCTATAATAATAGGTAGGATTTTTCCGCGCATAAGGGGAAGCGCGTTAAATAGATGATGTGGGCAGCGATAAACGTGCTGCTTTTTCGGGGACGGGTGAAAAAAGAGAAATGGAAGTTTTGGAGCTGTTAAAGAAATACCAATTGAATATAATGCTCGTGCTCAGCTCGATATGCGGACTTCTGGCGCTTTTTGTGCTGATAACGAAGGCTCTGCCGCCTGTGAAGAAGAGGATACTTGTAGTGCTGGAGCTGTCGGCGATGTTCCTGCTGATAGCCGACAGATTCGCCTATTTCTACCGCGGCGCCCCGAGCGACTCAGGGTATTACATGGTCAGGATATGCAATTTCTTGGCTTTTTTCTTTGTCATAGCGATAATCGCGGCATTCACGATGTATCTGATGAATATGTACCGCATGGACGGCGGGCTCGAAAAGCTGCCGAAGCGAATGTACGCGGCGCTCGTGCTGTGCGGAGGAGCGGCTGTGATGCTCGTGATATCGCAGTTCACGGGCTTCTATTACACCTTTGACGAGAACAACGTCTACGAGCGCGCAGACGGCTTCATGCTGTGCTATCTGTTCCCGCTCGCGGCGCTGATATGCGACCTGACAGTCGTGAGCCAGCATTACGAGCGGATAAGCAAGAAGATGAGGATATCCATACTGCTGTTCACGATACTGCCGCTGATAGCCTCGATAGTGCAGATATTCGCATACGGCCTGTCGCTGGTGAATATGTCCCTTGCAGGTCTTGTCGTGGTGCTGTACGTGTTCGCACTGCGTGATGTGAACGATGTTGTCGAGCGCGCGAACAAGCGCGAGCTCGAGATAGTCCGCGAGGATCAGAAAAATATGAGGCTCATGTTCGAGCAGACGGCTGCAGCCCTCGCGAACGCGATAGATGCCAAGGACAAGTACACCCACGGACACTCACGCCGTGTCGCGGAGTATTCGCTGAAGGTGGCAAAGAGCCTCAACAAGACTGATAAGGAGCTCGACGAGCTGTACTTCACGGCACTGCTCCACGACGTCGGAAAGATAGGCATAAAGGACAGCATAATCAACAAGGAGGGCAAGCTGACGGACGACGAGTTCGCGGCGATAAAGGCCCACCCGGTAATAGGAATGCAGATACTCTCGAGCATCAGCCAGTCGCCGTACCTTAGCATCGGCGCGCACTACCACCACGAGCGCTATGACGGCCGCGGCTACCCCGAGGGGCTCAAGGGCGAGGACATCCCTGAAATTGCGCGCATTATCGCAGTTGCGGACGCCTACGACGCGATGACCTCGAAGCGAAGCTACCGTGACCCGATCCCGCAGGACCTCGTCCGCGAGGAGTTCGTCAAGGGGACAGGGACGCAGTTCGACCCGAACTTCGCGAAGATAATGATACACCTCATCGACATCGACTCCGAGTACAGTATGAAGGAGCGCGAGGAGGTCAACGAGCTCGAGAGCATAGGCTCGCTCGAGTGCGGACAATACCGTTCTACACGCTCGGACGGCATACTCCTGACCAATACCATGACACATATACACTTCACTACGCGCATGAACGGCGAGCATAGTCCGATGTGCATACCGAGCTTCGTGCTGTTCGATTCGCTCGATGCGAGGATACATGACAGCGAGCGCAAGCGCCGCGACCTGCTCTACTACGAGTATGCGACGATATTCGCAAACGGCAGGATAGAGCCCACAGGCGTGAGAAACGTGCAGAAGACGACCCGCGAGCTGCTCGGCTCCTCCGCGGAGGCGAAGGTCATGCAGCGTGAGAAGGTCGAATTCGACGTCGAGGCGGTCCGCTTCAAGGACCATGCGCTCATCAGGATATCCAACCGCTTCCGCTCGCACGAGATAATACTCGCGCTGCCTGACAGCACGCGCTATGCCTATATATCGCTCACGGGCGAGCGCTGCACGATAGAGGATATCGACGTTGAAAAGGCGGGCATGGCGATAGGCGCGGACTATATCCCCCGCATAGCCGAGGAGATAAGCTATATCGACGGTCCTGTCGGCGATATCCCGAACGTTCAGGTCGACGGCTGGCGCTCGGCGGCGTCGCAGGGGATAGAGGTCACGGACGGTATGCGCATACGCTTCCACACGATGAGCCTTCCGACGGCGCGTCTGGTATGGCACTGCCCGTTTGCGGTGCTGTTCTATTCCGATGACGGGCAGGTCGGCGGAAGAGAATACCGCGAGCTGACGGTTGCACGGCTCGACGGCGAGGGCTGGGGAGAGGACTCCGAGGCTGAGAACCGCGTATTGGTCAGCAAGCTCGAAGACTTTACCGACTGGAACGAGTGGAAGGCTCGCAACAAGGCGGGGCAGGACTGCGAGCTCACCTATCGCCTCGAGAAGGGGACTGTGACCATAACCACGGAATACTGCGGACTTTCGATACGCTCGGTGACCACGGTGCCTGCGGGCGTGCCGAAGCTGTACACTGCGCTCACGGGCGACCAGTGCGCGCTGACGGATATACATATTATAAGATAGGATTTTCGGCAGGAGCCAAGCGCTCCTGCCGCTTTTGCTTTTATGGTATACAGTGACAAAATGTAATAATCGCGAACGAATCTACGCACGGTATCACAATTGGCGGCTTTTTATGCAATATTACGAATTTAACAGGATTTTTTTATAGGTTAATTCGTTGACAATTGCGGGTGCGTGTGGTATAATAAAATAGTATAAGAGTATATGTGCGCATAATGGCGAAAGGGGGTGCCGATATGGGAAAAAATGCGGAAAAGTCACTCGTTGACGGAGTTCGCGCCGTCGAGCTGCACTATCGCGTGATAAGAGATATCTCAAGCGGTCAGATAGCGGCATACCAGTCCCAGACGCGGCTGAATTCCCCGAAGCTCGGCGTGCTCACGCCCGACAAATTCCGCGACGTGTGCGAGATAACGAATCAGGCGATAAGGCTCTTTTACCTCGAGCTGATACAGGCTCTTGAGGCATACAAGACGTTTACCGAGCGCGAGCTGAATTTCAGCTGGATATCGGTGTATATGCCCGTAAAGCTCCTGAAGGAGCAGGGCGCCGAAAAGAAGCTGCTCGAGTATTTTTCACGCTATGGCGTCCCCACGAGCAGGATATGCTTCGAGCTGTCGGAGAAGCTCCTTGCCGAGACTGACGGTCAGGCGGCGAGAGTGCTACAGCATCTGCGCAACCGCGGCTTCCACTTCATGCTCGTGAATTTCGGCGGCGATACCTGTCCCATGATGAGGCTCTCGGGCTTCTCGGTGGACTACGTGCTGCTCAGCCCTGAGGTGGCGAACTTCCTCGGAAACAGCGAGCGCTCGGACAACGCCGTAAAATCCATAATCGGCTTCGTCAACGACATCGGCGCTGAGCCCATTGCGGACGGAGTCTACAACAGCCGACAGGCTGAGACGCTGTACTCGTTCGAGTGCGCGTACTGTGCTGGCTCGCTCGCAGGCAAGTATATGACAGAAAGATACGTCAGACGCAAGTCTGATACATGACATAAATAAAGGGGGTGTCTCGTAATGGAGGAAAAAGTCAGAGACGTCCTTGAGCTGAGAAGAAAGAGCAAAGAGGTCAAGCGGCACTTCATACTGATGAGAGTGCTGGCGCTGCTGGTAATCATACTGGTGCTGCTCGTGGCTGTCGCGTATGCGATATCCTATTTCTACGACAAGTTCGGCAGCTTTACCGTAAAGGTCAACAAGTACGACATGGTCCATCAGGGACTCACCCTGTCGGAGACTCCCGACTACGACAGGTCCAACGCCGTGCTGAATGCGAATATCGTCTATGATATGACGAATATCAGCGGAGAGGATATACCTCCGAACGTTGATAAGATAAACGGCAGCCACAACGGCGACAGCTACATAGCCTACACCTTCTACCTCATCAACTCGGGCGACGATACCGTCAGCTATACGGGCGAGATGAACATCGAGAACGTGACAAAGGGCGTTGACGAGGCTGTCCGCATTGCGGTGTACAAGAACGGCGAAAAGACGGTCTACGGCAAGACGAAGTCGAGCGGTATGGGCAAGGAGAGCGACTGTGACAGCGAATTCCTGTCGTCATCGGTCGTGATGCGTACCTCAGGCGATAAATTCAAGGCTAAGGATAAGGATAAGTATACCGTGGTGATATGGCTCGAGGGCAACGACCCCGACTGCGTTGACGCTATCATCGGCGGTACTCTCAAGCTCAGTATGAGCTTCAAGATCACGGAATCAACCTAAAACCAAAGGAGTTTTACTATGAAAAAGGCATTGAGTATCTTTGCAAATGTACTGGCATGGATAGTCTTAATATTCGCACTTCTCATCACGATAATGGTCTTCTCGTCGAGCAAGAACAACGGTGTCGCGCACCTGTTCGGATTCATGCCGATGGCGGTCGAGTCGGACTCGATGAAGCCCACCTTCAAGCAGGGCGACCTCATCATCTGCAAGGAGATCGATGATTTCAACTCTATCAAGGAAAATGACGTAATAACCTTCTGGACCTCGATACAGGGGCAGAGAGTGAAGAATACCCATAGAATAGTAGAGATACTCGACGAGGACGGCGTTGTGAAGTACCGTACCAAGGGTGATAACAACCCCGTAAACGACGAGGACGTTATCTCTCAGGGCGCTGTAATAGGCAGGTGGACTGAGGTCAAGCTGCCGTTCGTCGGCAAGGTCATGGACTTCCTGCGCACAAAGACAGGCTTCTTCATCTGCATAGTGATACCTATGGCGATATTCTTCCTGTTCGAGCTTTACAAGTTCATCGCCACGATAATCGAGGCTAAGCGTCCCGAGCCCGTCGAGGTCGACGAGGAGGAGATAAAGCGCCGTGCTATCGAGGAATACCTCGCTGCACAGAAGCAGGCGGGCGCTGCACCCGAAAAGGTTGAGGCTGCTGCGGAAAAGGCAGAGGCTAAGGTCGAGGCAGCCGCAGAGTCGGCAGCAAGCGAGGCAAAGAAGCTCGAGGGAGCAGCGGAGACTCTCGTGCAGACCGCCGAGGAGAGTATTTCCGAGGTCAAGGAAGCAGCGGCAGATGCCGCAGACACAGCAGCTACAGTGACGGAGTAAACTCCGTCAGACCGCGGCAGTGCGGTGAAATAACATAGATTACGGAGCAAATCATGAACGGATTCCTAAAGTGGTTTTTTGCCTTTATGTCGGAGATGCTGAAGGGCTACGCAGAGATAGTGCGCGGCTTCGGAAACGGTATCAAGCAGATATTCAACATAAAGAACTACATAGAGATATTCAAGGAGTATTCCACGGATTTCGGCGCGCTTGGCTGGATACTGTCGATACTCGCAATAATAATAGTAGTCGCGATATACGTTCTTATCGCCGTCATGATATTCCTGTTCATCAGAAAATACATACGATTCAGGCATTCGCTCGTCAGCAATGAGGACCTCCTCGAGGAGATAGCCCTCCTGCAAAGACGAGTAATGAAAATGGCAAAGGAAAAGGACGAGATAATGGCGATGAAGGTCGCTCAGATGGGCGGCGGCACTATGACGCTCCCCGCGGGCTCGGCTGCGTTTGCAGCGGGCGGCGAGGGCGAGGAGGGAGCTCCCGCACCTGTGGCTGTCGGCACAGTCGAGGACGGCGTAGTCCAGACCACCGACTACCGCTTCTCGAAGCTCATCGAGGTCGATACGTTCTACAAGACATATACTCCGCCCGAGTACGACAACGAGATTACGCTCGAGGGCATCGTCGATTCCTTCCGCAACTTCGCGTGCTCGCGTATGCACCTGTACTATGAGCCCAAGACTATACGCCTTTTCTTAGCTGGCATGGCGTCCACAAAGCTCATCATCCTACAGGGTATATCCGGTACAGGTAAGACCTCACTCCCGTACTCCTTCGGTAAGTTCCTGCAGGTAGACACGACTATCGCGTCGGTACAGCCGTCATGGCGTGACCGTACCGAGCTCTTCGGCTACTTCAACGAATTCACCAAGAACTTCAACGAGACGGAAGTGCTCAAGCGCATATACTCGTCGGGCTACAACAACGACGTGAACCTGATACTCCTCGATGAGATGAACATCGCGCGAGTTGAGTATTACTTCGCGGAGATGCTCTCCATACTCGAAATGCCGAACGCAGACGAGTGGGAGCTCGACATCGTGCCCAACGTATGGAGCACCGACCCTGTCAAACTCGACAAGGGCAAGATACGCATACCGCAGAATATCTGGTACATCGGTACCGCTAACAACGATGACTCCACGTTCGCTATCTCCGATAAGGTGTACGACCGTGCTCAGCCTATCAACCTCGACGCAAAGGGCGTAGCATTCGAGGCGCCCGATACGCCGCCTATGCACCTCGGCTTCGACCACCTCGACCAGCTTTTCCACGAGGCGTTCGACAAGTACCCGATATCGCAGGAAAGCCTGAAGAAGATTCAGCAGCTTGACCTGTGGGTAATCGAGAAGCTGAGAGTTGCTTTCGGTAACCGTATCCTCAAGCAGATGAACTTCTTCGTGCCTGTATATGTAGCGTGCGGCGGCGACGAGCTCGACGGCATCGACTACGTACTGGCGACAAAGATATTCCGCAAATTCGAGTCACTGAACCTCGCAATGCTCCGTGAGGAGCTCCGCGAGCTGTGCACATATATGAACAAGCTGTTCGGCAAGAACAAGATGAACGAGTCTATCGCATATCTCGAGAGACTGCAGAAGCTGTTCTGATAATGACTTTACTGACTGCGTATTGCTCGCTTGTCTGTACGTTCCGCGGGACGCACAAACGGGCAGGCGGTACGCAGTCTAATGCATTTTGAATTATTAATTAAAAACGAAAGCGGGGTGAGAGCAAGTGAAAAAGGGATACAGCGAGTGGTACAAGGAATTCAGCGAATTCTCCGACGCGTTCGACGATGACGAGATGTGCGCGGCGCTTGACTCTCTCCTGCGTGAGAGCCACAACACCTTCGCCTTCAACAAGAAGATAATGGAAAAGGCGATAGATGTATCGTGGGTAGAGGCGATAGAGAACGGACTTGTCCACGTCGACAACTTCCTGCGCGCTCCGAGAAAAACGATAGAGGACGTCGAGGAGATAGTTCCGATAGCGCTGTCGAGGAAGATAACGGTCGACTCGGTCAAGCACCTCGCTCAGCACACCGACCTCATACAGAGCATAGATAAGAAATCGGGCAAGATAACGCCCTCGAAAATACTGAACATCCACAAAGAGGAGAGTATGTTCACCTACGAGAACAAGTTCGTGAACACGCTGATAGACAGGCTCTTTATATTCATCAACACCCGCTACGAGAAGCTCGCACAGGTAGCCCGCGACGAGGAGGTATTCTCGCTCGGGTACAACACCTCCATCGACGACGGAAACGGCGGCAAGATGAAGGTCGAGCTGAAAATAGAGACGATAGACAGCCTCGACACCTACGACGAGAACGGCTACACCGTATGGCAGCGCGTCGAGAAGCTGAAAAAGGCGATAGAGGGCTACAAGGGCTCGGAGCTCTGTACGACGCTCGGCTCAACGTATATCCGACCGCCCGTAATGCGAACCAACGCCATTATGAAGAACGTCGACCTCAAAGCCTGCCTGACGCTATGGCAGTACATCGAGGGCTACGATAAGGTCGGCTACGAGATAAACGTACAGAACAGCGCCGTCAAGCCGCAGAGGGAGTACATCGAGGACTTCTACAGAATGGTCGTGCTGAACCTGCTGCTGTTCCGCTCGTATATGAACGCGGACACGGCGGATAAGCTCACGGTGCTGAAGGAGCACAAGGGCAAGAAGCTCTCGCCTAAATTCGAGAAAAAATTCGACAAGGAGCTCGCCGCCGACTACAGCGTAACGGCTGAGGCAGTGGCGGGATACATAGCTACAGACGGCGACCTGAAGCTCGAGAAGAAGCTGCCGCCCGACCTGAACCTCATGTTCGAGCAGATAAACGAGGTCATCGAGATAGAGACCGAGTACATCAAGAAGCTCGAAGAGCAGCGCAAGGAGGAGGAACGCCTCCGAATCGAGGCAGAGGAGCGGAGGCTCGAGCAGGAGCGTATCGAGGAAGCCCGCAGGGAGGAGCTCGAACGCCAGCGCATCGCCAAGGAAGAGGAAGAAAAGCGTTTGCAGGAGATGCTCGCGCAGAAGCGCGCCGAGCAGGAAGCCGAGGAGCGCGAACGTCAGCGGCTCGAGGAGGAGAGGCTTGCCCGTCTCGAGGAGCAGCGTAAGCGCGAGGAGGAAGAGCGCCTGAAACGCGAGGAAGAGGAGCGTCTCGCCGCTGAGCGCGAGCGCATCGAGCAGAACAAGAAGCTCGCGCGCAACGAGCTCGGAGAGGCAGAGGGCATCGCCGAGGAGGAGCTCAACAAGGCTCCCGACGACGCAGAGCTCGAAAAGCAGGCATACGAATCCGTCACCGAGGAGGAGCTCGAGGCTGCCAAGGCGGCAATGGAGGAAAACGGCGAGACAGCAGAGCAGGTCGAGGACCCGCGTGCTGTTGCAGCCCGCATGAAGCTCGAGCAGCAGAGGCGCGAGAAGGAACGCGCCGAGGCAGAGCGGGCTCAGCGCCTGAAGGCGGAGCGCCTCCACTTCGAGAGCAAGCCGTTCATCGAGATCTACCGCGAATATTCGTGGAATCCGATATACGTGCTGATAAGGCTGATAAGGCATCTGCTCGCGACCGTATTCGGCATAATACCCGAGGATACGGACAATCCGCTGTATAAGCAGCTGCTCGCCGAAAAGAAGGCGAAGAAGGAGCAGAAGGAGCGCGAAAAGCAGGAGCGCACCGAGATGGAGGTGTACTACCGCAAGTACGCGAGAGTCGCCAAGTATCAGATACGCCGATTTATCAGCGACTGGAAGTTCAAGCGCAAGAAGCGCAGGGCTGACAAGAGCAAGCCAAGACCCGCTTATACTCCGCCCGCAAGGACTGCGGAGGAGACCGCCGCGATACAGGCGGAGATGCAGCGTCTCTACAAGGAGTACCACGTAAGCTGGCTCGAGAAGCTCGCACGTGCATGGCAGGAGCGCAAGCAGGAGAAGCGTGAGCTCGAGGAGAGCATACGCGCCCACGCCGCCAAGGTCAAGGAGATAGAGGCGGAGCAGGCAGTGGCTCAGGAGAGCGGCGAGGAGGAGAGCGACAGCTCCAACAGGATAGCGAATATCATCGCGTCGGTACTGGTAGTGCTCGCACTCGGCTTCGTTATATACGTAATGGTTTTCTCAGCGCAGGGCAAGGCTGTTGACATATTCGGACACAGCATACTCCGCGTAGTTACGGGCAGTATGGAGCCATCGCTACACGTCGGTGACTTCATAGTCATCGAAAAGACCGACCCCGACGAGCTCGCAGAAGGCGACATCATCTCGTTCTACTCCGAGCAGAGCGACATCTACGGTATGCTCGTCACGCACAGGATAGTCGGCAGAGACGCCGACGGCACATTCATCACCCGCGGCGACGCCAACCCCGTCGAGGACAGGGTGAACGCCAATCCCGACAAGATAGTCGGGCGCTTCGAGCGCAAGGCGCAGTTCTTCATATGGGTGAATTCGTTCACCGATTCGCGGAAGATACTGCTCCTCCTCGTGATGATACCGACGACGCTCATTGCGCTGTATGAGCTGAGAACAGTCATGAAGCTCGGACGTCAGATGAACGAGGACCACGAGCAGGAGGAGAAGGAGCGGCATGAGAAGGCTGTTCGCGATGCGATAGAAGCGGAGAAGCGCCGCCTTGAAGAAATAGGATACACGGAGGACGAGGACGATGCGATCAAGTCAGGAATCGTTGATGAAAAGGAGAATGATTAGTGCGATCATTCTTTTTGTGGTAACACTTGTGGCGATGCTCGTTTTCGTGGGTCTCTATATCGACGAGACGAAGCGCACTCAGGAGACATACTACGTACAATATATGGCGAATCTGAGCCATGTCTCAGACGATGTCGCGTCCTACCTTGATGCAGAGGGGGACAAGGATTTCCGCTATGTGCGGCTGATAAGCGACATGAGCAGCGCGAATTCGTTCGCCTTCCTGCTCGACAGGCTCAGTGAGGACAGAAAAAAGACGGTAAACGAGCTCAACGCCTGCATAATGCGGTATCCCGAGCAGATGCGGGCAGAGGATAAGCTCACGGAGCTGAAAACAGCCGTGGACGATATCAGGGACGGGCTTGACAACGGATACGAAGAAGCACAGGCTCTTGTGGACTCGATAGACAAGCTTGGGCATTAACGGAAGGAGGATAGATATCATGGGCGAAAAGAGACGTCTTAAAAAGGAAATAAGGCTTTGCATGAATACTATCAAGGAGATAGAGCGTAAGCGCTCGCGTTCACAGTCGGCGCTTGTACAGGCTATCCTGTTGCAGGAGCAGCCCGACGAGACGGACGTTGAGTGGTTCAACAAGTACACGGGCGAGATAACCGCCTGCCGTAATCACATGATAGAATTGCAGAAGAAGCTGAATTCTATCAAATAAGCAGAACAGCCATTGAGCATATGCCCAATGGCTGTTTTTTCTTAATCAAAATTCCAGAATCCCGTACCTGTTATCGGGTCTTTCTTCTTGCGGATGATGCCTCCGACGACGGGGCGGAGTTCTATCTCCGCGGTGTAGAGCACGGTTATCGACTTGATGTGCCCGCCCGAAGTGAGATGTGCGCCGTCCTGCTTGTAGGAGAAGAGGGCGTGAGTATGGTGCGTGAGCCTGCCGCTCTCGTTGACGGCGATGTTGCCCGTCATGGACACGAGCTCGAGCATACCGCTGACGGTCTCGGTCTCGAAGCTGCCGCTCTCGGGGATAAAGGTCTGTATCTCAGCCGAGCTGCAACCGCCGATACCGTAGAAGGTAGCGCTTGAAATGCTCTCCTTTCCGCAGATATCGAGCAGCGAGGTGATTATCTCGTCGCCCTTGTCGAGGCGGATATAGTAGCTCTCGCCGAATTTTCTGTAGTCCATATTAAGCCCTCCTTAATTCTTTTTCTTTTTGCAGCTGTCGCTGTACGCGCAGCCCTCGCAGCCTCCGCAGCCATTCCCGCGGCGGCGGACGATGTACACGAGCGCTCCGACGACTGCGGCGGCTATGATAACAATGAGGATGATGTCAACAGCGTTCATGGTCACTTACCTGCTGCGAGCCCGATGAGGTGTACAGCAGCCGCCGCGAGCCACGCGATGCCGCACTGCCACGCCACAACGAAGCAAGCCCATTTTCTGCCGTATTCACGGCGTATGGAGGCTATTGCTGCGACGCACGGAGTGTACAGCAGCGAGAACACGAGCAGAGAGGCTGCCGTGAGCGGAGACATAAACGCGGCAACGTCGCCCGCGAAGAGTATCTTCATGGTAGATACGACGCTCTCCTTGGCGATGAAGCCTGTCACGAGCGATACGCAGATGCGCCAGTCGCCGAGCCCTGCGGGCTTCATTATCGGAGCCGCGAGCCGCGCGATAGAGGCGAGGATGCTTTTCTCGGGGTTGTCGACGAGTGCGAGGTTGAGGTCGAAGCTCTGAAGGAACCACACTGCGATAGTCGCGATAAGAATGACCGTAAATGCGCGCTGGAGGAAGTCCTTAGCCTTTTCCCACAGGAGCTGCGTGGTGTTGCGCACGCCGGGCATACGGTAGTTGGGGAGCTCCATGACGAAGGGCACGGGCTCGCCGCGGAAAATGGTCTTTCTGTATATGACGGCGGCGAAAATGCCGACGATGATGCCGAGGAGGTACAGTCCCGTCATGATGAGACCGCCTCTGTGCGGGAAGAATGCGCTGATGAAAAACGCGTAGATAGGCAGCTTTGCGGTGCAGCTCATGAACGGCGTGAGCAGTATCGTCATCTTGCGGTCGCGTTCACTGGGGAGCGTCCGCGTCGCCATGACAGCGGGCACGGTACAGCCGAAGCCTATCAGCAGCGGGACGATGCTGCGTCCCGAAAGTCCTATTTTACGCAGGAGCTTATCCATAACGAAGGCAACTCGCGCGATGTAGCCGCTGTCCTCGAGAAGAGACAGGAACAGGAACAGCGTGACGATAATGGGCAGGAAGCTGAGCACGCTGCCGACGCCCGAGAAGATTCCGTCGATGATGAGGCTGTGTATCGCGTCGTTGACGTTTGCGCGCGTGAGAGCGGCGTCCGCGACGTCGGTGAAGTAGTCTATGCCCTCCTCGAGCATCCCTTGCAGCCATGCACCGATGACGTTGAAGGTCAGCCAGAATACAAGCCCCATAATGCCGATAAATGCGGGGATAGCGGTGTATTTGCCAGTCAGCACCTTGTCTATGCGGCGGCTGCGGATATGCTCCTTGCTCTCCTTTGGCTTGATTACGGTCTCGGAGCACAGCCTGTTGATGAAGCTGAACCGCATATCGGCGATAGCGGCGCTCTTGTCGAGCCCGCGCTCCTTCTCCATCTGGCGGACGACGTGCTGAAGCAGCGTTTTCTCGTCCTCGTCGAGCGCGAGCTGCGAGATTATGAGCTCGTCGCCCTCCGCGACCTTGCTCGCCGCGAAGCGTATGGGAAGTCCTGCCTTTTCGGCGTGGTCCTCGATGAGGTGGGATATGCCGTGGAGGCAGCGGTGAACAGCGCCGCCGTTCTCGGACTTCTCGCAAAAGTCCTGTATCACGGGCGGCTCGCGGTAGTACGCGACGTGAATGGCGTGCTCGACGAGCTCCTCTATGCCCGCATTTTTCGCGGCGGATATCGGTACCACAGGCACACCGAGCATTTTTTCCATATCGTTGAAGTCGATGCTGCCGCCGTTGGCGGTGAGCTCGTCCATCATGTTGACCGCCACTACCATGGGGATATTGAGCTCGAGCAGCTGCATGGTGAGGTAGAGGTTGCGCTCGATGTTGTTGGCGTCGACTATGTTGATGATAGCGTGCGGCTTCTCGTTGAGGACGAAATTACGCGATACTATCTCTTCACTCGTGTACGGCGACATCGAGTATATGCCGGGAAGGTCGGTGATGAGCGTGTCGGGGTGACCCTTGATAGCTCCGTCCTTGCGGTCGACGGTGACTCCGGGGAAGTTGCCGACGTGCTGCTTCGAGCCCGTGAGGCGGTTGAACAGCGTAGTCTTGCCGCTGTTCTGGTTGCCGACGAGAGCGAACGTCATGACCGTACCCGCGGGCAGGGGAGTGCCGCTGCCCTTTTGGTGGAACTTGCCGCCCTCACCGAGACCGGGGTGCTCGGAGCGCTTTTTTTCGGCTTTTTTTGAGCTTGCCGCCTTTTTTTCTGCGGGCTCGACCTGTATGAGCTCGGCGTCCGCGAGACGGAGCGTGAGCTCATAGCCGTGTAGCGTGAGCTCCATGGGGTCGCCCATAGGAGCGAGCTTGGAGACGGTTATTTCGGTGTGCGGGATTATGCCCATGTCGAGGAAGTGCTGCCGCAGGGCGCCCTCGCCGCCTATCTGCGTGACCTTGACGGTATCGCCTACCCTGACCTCTTTTAGTGTCATTATCTATTCTCCTAACGTTACATCTTTCTTAGTATATTCTAACACTATAGGCAGGAAGTGTCAATTTCAAGAGGTTTGCAAATGCAAACAACGTGGAAAATGAAAAGGGAGGCATTTATTCTTTTAGAAAAAGCCATAAAGAAGCAAATACTTCTTTATGGCTTTTTCGATTAGGCTGCGTCCCCTTTTGCCTCCCTGAAATTATGCTTTGCTTATCACGATGCAGGTGACGTTGTCCCAGCCGCCCTTGGTCAGCGCCTTTTCCGCGAGAGCCTCCGCGTAGTTGGAGTGCGCCTCGCCGAGCACCTTGGCTATTTCCGCGTCCGAGCACATATCGGTCAGTCCGTCGCTGCATATCAGCACCTTGCCGCTGCCGAGCTCCACGGGCTCATGCGCGTAGGCTGTCAGCCCGACGCCGTCGTCGTCAGCTCCGAGGAAGGTTATCAGCTTATGCGCGTCGGAGCTGCTGCGTATCTCCTCGGTGAGCTCGCCGTTCCGCAGTTTTTGTGCCGCGAGCGTGTGGTCCTGTGAGATGCGTGTGAGCTTGCCGCCGAGGTAGTAGTACACGCGGCTGTCACCAAGGTTAAAGCTGTAGACCGTGCCGCCGTCTATGCATACCATAGCGAGCGTAGAGCCGCTCCTGCCGCATTTTTTCTGCTCCGCCATGCGGCATATGCCCGCATTTGCGGCGTTTGCGCAGTCGTTGACCGCGCTGTGCAGTCTGTTGCGCTCGACGTTTCGGAGTATCTCCGAGCGCTTGCTCAGCGACTGGACTGCAATTTTTGAGGCGAGCTCTCCGTAAGCCTCGCCGCCCATGCCGTCGCAGACCGCGAAAATATATCGCACATGACCGCCGACCGTCCTGCTGAGGAGGCAGTTTTCCTCGGGCTTGACGCCGAAGCCGTCCGCATAGAAGCTGTCCTCGTTGCCCTCGCGCACGAAGCCGACGTCCGATACTGCGCTGACGAGCAGTTCATTGCCCTCGAAGTCGTCGGGCTCGTCCTCGGTCCCTGCGAGTATGGAGACATACGGCTCTTCTTTTTTACCGAATAATCCTAACATTTGCTATCATCTCTTTCGTGCGGAACTGTATTTTTATCTGTCCGCGTGTTCGACGTTTGTCGACTTTGTTCAACGATATTATTATATCACGCAAATGCTGAAAATGCAACAGGTGCAGAGGATTATTTCTGCCGCAAGGTGAAAAAAGAAACGTCAGCATTTTGCCATGCGGCGATTGCTGACGTTCTTTGTGCGGGACGCCCGTCACACGTAAGAATACGGAGAAACAGGCGAGTCCTCGCGCGAAAGCTTGTTGACTGTGAAGAAGGCTATCACGGTTATCACTATCTCGAACATGAAGAAAACGATGATAAACAGCCAGTTCCCGACGGTCAGGCAGAAGTCGTAGAAGCCGTGGGTGAGTATGGGCAGGACGACGGATATCGCAAAGCCCGCGATAGTGAGCGGTATCTTCCGCGAGCAGGACGCCTTCTTGGCGACGCCGTAGTAATAGCCCATGAAAACGGCGAAGATAGTGTGTCCCGGGACGGACGTCAGAGCACGCAGCAGCGCGACTCCGAAGCCTCCGTCAAAGACGTAGAGGACGTTCTCGAGAGCCGCGAATCCGAGCGACACCGACACCGCATAGACGACCGCGTCGTAGGTGTAGTTGAATTCCTTCGACCACCACGTCCGCAGGAACAGGCAGGCGAACTTGCAGCCCTCCTCCGCGAAGGCGATGACGAAGAAGCAGTCGAGAAAATGGTAGATGATGCTTTCCGTGCCGAAAATCGCCCCGAGTATTGCTCCGCCGATGAGTTCGATAATGATAGCGGGGATAATGGAAAGTCCGCCCAGTCCCGCGAGCTGTAGGAGCAGCTTCATCGGCTCGGGCTCTATCTTGTCCTTTTTGCGTATGTAGAAAAACAGTATCACCGCGGGAGCAAGCGCCGCGGATAGCAGATATCTTCCTTTGAACATATTAATCCTCCGTAGATGTAGTTTGTGCCGCAGCCTTTGCAGCGGCTCTTTCAGCAGCCTCAGTGTACTTCAGTCCCGCCTCTTTGACGACTTTTTCCCTCTCGACCTCGTCATAAGGCGTTTGCTCATACACCTGAACGGGTGATTCATAAGCGAGCATACTCGGAGGGTCGCCGTTTTTCGGGGCATATTCGACAATGAGCGCGAATCCGTCGCTATGGAAATTACCCCACTCCTCATTGTAGCTCTTGCACTGGCTCGCAGGAGTCATGGCATATTTCTTGGAGAGGTCATAGACGAAGCCCGCCGCTTTTTTGGCATCCGCCTCGCTCTTGACGTAAAAATAACACATGGGACTTCTTTGGCTCTCACTGCTGTTCAGCTCAAAGCTGAACCCCGAAGCTTCTATCTCGCCCATGAACTCGTCATTTTCGAGAAGCAGCTCCGACATATAGTAGTCGGTCACCTCATAGTGCCCGTTGAACATATAGCCGCTTTTGAACGACTGCACGACGTCGAACTCAACGCCGTCCGTGTCGGAGTAGGTGTAGACGTACCATTTTACATATTCGCTCGGCTCCTCCTCATGCTCGGAGACAAAGGTGAAGTCCCTGTCGTAGCGGCGTTCGAGGTAGCCCTCGACGTAGTCATGCGTGTAGGGCTTTTTGCCCGTGTTATCGGGCTTGCTGTCAGCCGAGCACGACCTCATCATAAGGAAAAACGCAATGATTATCGCGGCGAGCGCGACGCCTCCCGCGATAGTCAGCACGAGTACGGCAACGCCTATTATCTTCGCGCCTTTTTCGTTTTTATTCTCCATAACCTCACCTCATTTCAAAAAAGGCGGACGAAATGTCCGCCTTTGATTTCTTATGTAGGGGCGATTTCCGCTCGCCCGCAAATAATGTCGTGAGTGTATATGTTGTATATTATGCGGAACGCCGGGTGACTCCCCGCAGTGCGGGGAGATGTCAGCGAAGCTGACAGAGGGGACGGGCAGCCGTTAGCTGCGGCGTTCCCTACAATTATAATTCTATCTTGGATTCAAGGAAAGCAACAAGGTCGTCGATAGCGATACGCTCCTGCTCCATAGTGTCGCGGTCACGGACAGTTACGCAGTTGTCCTTCTCAATAGTGTCGAAGTCGACGGTGATGCAGAACGGAGTACCTATCTCGTCCTCGCGACGGTATCTCTTACCGATAGTACCAGCCTCGTCGTAGTCGACCATGAACTTCTTGGAGAGCATCTCGTATATCTCCTCAGCCTTGGGCGAGAGCTTCTTCACGAGGGGCAGAACCGCGCACTTGTACGGTGCGAGCGCGGGGTGGAAGTGCATAACGGTGCGGACGTCCTTCTTCTCGTTGCCGTTCTTGTCGGTGGAGACGAGTTCCTCCTCGTCGTAAGCCTCGGTGACAACGGAGAGGAACAGTCTCTCTACGCCGAGCGAGGGCTCGATGACGTAGGGGATGTACTTCTCGTTGGTCTCGGGGTCGAAGTATTCGAGCGACTTGCCGCTTGTGTTGATGTGCTGAGTGAGGTCGTAGTCTGTACGGTCAGCAACGCCCCAGAGCTCGCCCCAGCCGAAGGGGAAGAGGTACTCGAAGTCGGTCGTAGCCTTGGAGTAGAAGCAGAGCTCCTCGGGCGAGTGGTCGCGGAGGCGGATATTCTCCTCCTTGAGACCGAGGCTGAGGAGGAAGTTCTTGCAGTAGCTTCTCCAGTAGTCGAACCATTCGAGGTCGGTGCCCGGCTTGCAGAAGAACTCGAGCTCCATCTGCTCGAACTCGCGCACGCGGAAGATGAAGTTGCCGGGGGTTATCTCGTTGCGGAAGGACTTGCCGACCTGAGCAACGCCGAAAGGCACTTTTTTACGTGTTGTACGCTGGATATTAGCGAAGTTTACGAATATACCCTGAGCAGTCTCGGGGCGGAGGTAGAGCTCAGCCTTGCTGTCCTCGGTAACGCCCTGGAATGTCTTGAACATGAGGTTGAACTGGCGGATATCGGTGAAATTCTGCTTGCCGCAGTTGGGGCAGACGATGTTCTTCTCCTTGATGTAGTCCATCATCTGCTCGTTGGACCAGCCCGCAACGTTAGTGCCGTCGAAGTCCTCGATGAGGTTGTCGGCGCGGTGACGGGTCTTGCACTCCTTGCAGTCCATGAGGGGGTCGGAGAAGCCGCCGATATGACCTGAAGCTACCCATGTCTGGGGGTTCATGAGGATAGCGGAGTCGAGACCAACGTTGTACTTGTTCTCCTGCACGAACTTCTTCATCCATGCGTTCTTGATGTTCTTCTTGAGCTCGACGCCGAGCGGACCGTAGTCCCATGTATTGGCGAGACCGCCGTAAATCTCGGAGCCCGGGTAAACGAAGCCCTTGGATTTACAAAGGTCGACAATTCTGTCCATAACTTTTTCATTGTTTTTAAGCATATCAAGTACCTCTTTCGGTGATAATTATTCTTTTATATTCTACATCAAAACCGCAGAAATGTCAAGGGCTGTATCAAAAAGCAGGGGGGCGGAATTCCGTACAGCTTGCCGCGCGGATATCACTTCCGCCGCAAATAAATTACGGCGCGAAACCGAAAGTTTCGCTCAAGCCTTTACAAAGGCTTGCAGAGTCCAGAGACAGCATCTCTGGTCGCCGCTCACAGTTTTTAGAGAGCGGCGAAGCAAAACGAAGGCGCTCCGCAAGGGGTGAATCCGAAAACGATTCAGTGAATCGTTTTCGGAGAGGGGACGCCCTGCAAGTGAGGGCGTCCCCTTGTGGAAGTCCGCAATTGGTATGTCCGCGGAATTATTCCGCGCGTGATAACAACGCCGTTTGTCAGCGGGCGCACGGAATGCGCCCCTACCGCGGAACGCCGAGGCAGCGTTCCCTACATTACATTTCAGCGAATTGCAATGTAAGGCGCGGACGCCCGAAGGGCGCCCCTACACAGCAATTTTTTGACTGATTATGTAAGGCGCGGGGGGATGGCAGCATAGCTGCATATAGCATCACAATCCAAATCAGAGATTTGGTGTGCTGCTTAATATCCGCCCCTACAAGGCAAAAAAAGGGAGCAGACCATGTGTCTGCTCCCATATTATCATTCCTTTTTGCCCCAGAGTCTGAGGTGACCCTGCGGACCGATGTACTGAGTGTCCTTGCTGAACGCCATTATCAGGTAGACGATAGGCGTGAAGAATATCGCAAGAATGCACATAACGTCGCTCTGACCGTAGGACTTGGCGAACATATAGTTGATGTAGCCGCCGAGTACAGCTCCTGCGAGAGCCGCGACAGTTCCGACGAGCGAGAAGGGCAGTCCGATAACGGCTAACATGCCGAGCTTGCCGTCGCTGGTATTTGCGATTATATTAAGTATACTCTGGAAGGTCGTGCCGAATGTGTTGATGCCCATGAGTATCACCCATACGATAGCGAGGTGGTACTCGCCAGTGGTTATCTTGACCTGCTGAAAGAGGGTGTAGACAGGGATTATCGCCGTCCAGCCGGGCTCGCCTGCCTTTTCATAGAGTTTCCACTTGGCGATGATGACGATCACTGCTATTGCGAGAACGAACAGCATGATAATTCCCCAAACGAGGAAAACGATAGCTAAAGCTCCGAAAGCTACTCCTGCACCTGAATCCATGATAAATACCTCCGTTTTTAATAGTTGTTGGTTTGTTGGTTTGTTAGTTGGTGGTTTATTGCGGACCGATGTACTCGGTCTTGGGGTTGAAGCCCATTATCATAAATATAATGGGAGAGAAGAACATTGACAGCCTGCACATAGCCGCGCCACCTTATTTCTTGGTTATCTGAGTGCCCTCGCGGCGGGGAGCCCCCGCGGGCGGTTCGCGTGGTCACTCGTAAACTCGTTCACATATATTAGCGACAAGTATATTCCCGCGATTGTTACTCGCCGAAAGCAGAGCCCTTGGCTTAAAGCTTGTTAATTTGTGTACCCTCGCGGGTCTCTTTTATCTCATAGCCGAGAGCTGCTATCCTGTCGCGGAGCTCGTCTGCAAGGGCGAAATTCTTCTCCTTGCGGGCAGCCTTGCGCTGCTCGACGAGTTCCATTACCTCGGCGGGGATATCAGGCGTTTCGTCCGCAGAGCTTGCCTTAGCCTCCGCCTTTTTGATGAGGTCGAGCCCGAGCACTTCGTCGAACTTGCCGATGAGCGCGAGCTTTGTCGCATTGTTTGCGCCCGACTTCAGCACGTCATAGAGCACGGTTATTCCCATAGCGGTGTTGAGGTCGTTGCCGAGAGCCTCGTTGAACGCCGCCATGAGACGGTCATACTCCGCCTTGTCGATATCGCCCGACTTATCCGCGGTCAGCGGAGCAATCTTCGCGATGAGCTTGTCGAACGTGACCTTCGCGTTGTCGAGGTTCTCCCACGAGAACACCAGCGACTTGCGGTAGTGCGACTGCAAGCAGAAGAATCGGTAAACGAGCGGGTCGTAGCCCTTCTCCTCGAGGAGCGACACGGTGAGGAACTCGCCGCTGGACTTGCTCATCTTGCCGCTGTTGGTGTTGAGGTGGTGAACGTGGAACCAGTAGTTGCACCACTCATGCCCGAGGTAAGCCTCGGACTGCGCTATCTCGTTGGTATGGTGGGGGAATGCGTTGTCGATGCCGCCGCAGTGGATATCGAGGTAGTCGCCGAGATTTTTCATGCTTATGCACGAGCACTCGATGTGCCAGCCAGGGTAGCCTACGCCCCACGGGCTCTCCCACTTCAATTCCTGGTCATCGAACTTCGACTTCGTGAACCAGAGGACGAAATCGGCTTTATTTCGCTTATTGCCGTCCTCCTCGACGCCCTCGCGCACGCCGACCGCGAGGTCCTCCTCCTTGAAGTCGTTGAACACATAGTATTTCTCGAGCTTCGAGGTGTCGAAGTAGATGTTGCCGCCCGCCTCATATGCGTAGCCCTTGTCCATGAGCACCGATATCACGCGGATAAACTCGTCGATGTAGGTCGTCGCGGGGACTACCACGTCGGGAGTTTTGATGTTGAGCTTTGCGCAGTCCGCGAAGAAGGCGTCGGTGTAGAACTTGGCAATCTCCATGACGGTCTTGTGCTCGCGCTTGGCGCCCTTGAGCATCTTGTCGTCGCCCGTATCGCCGTCGCTGGTGAGGTGTCCGACGTCGGTGATGTTCATGACGCGCTTGACGTCGAGCCCTGTGAAGCGCAGGTACTTCTCGAGGATATCCTCCATTATGTAGCTGCGGAGGTTGCCGATGTGCGCGTAGTGGTACACGGTCGGACCGCAGGTATACATCGAGACCTTGCCTGCCTCACGCGGGATAAACTCCTCTTTTTTGTGCGAGAGAGAATTATACAGCTGCATTTAGTTCCTCCTTGTAATATGTGAATGGGAGCGCGATTTTCCGGCACATATTGCCGAGACAAGGTATGCCAAAAGCCTCCTGTGAGATGCTCACAGGAGGCGTAATTACGCGGTTCCACTCCGTTTTATAGCTTTTAGCCCTTAACGCGGGATACGCCGACGGATACTTTATTCCCCATCGGAGCTGACAGCCGCACTTCACAGCCTCCGCCTGCGGGACTCGCACCGACCGCCCGCTCTCTGAAAGGCAGCAAGGAAGCTACTCTGACTGCTACGCCTTTGATACCCCTATATTATATACCATTTAACATACATTTGTCAATACCCTGACCCGAGAGCTCAAATTTTATGATTTTGCTTGATTTTTCCGCAGAAAAATGTTAAAATAAAATTGGTATACACTTTTTTGATTCCTATTGAGAAGGAAAATGATATTATGAGAATAACAGGAGCAAAAATAGTAGTTGAGACGCTCATCGAGCAGGGCTGTGAGACCGTATTCGGATTCCCCGGGGGTCAGGTCATCGACCTCTTCGACGAGCTCTATCTCAGCAGTGACAGGATAAAGCACATACTCACCGCGCACGAGCAGGGCGCTGCCCATGCCGCGGACGGCTTTGCGCGTGCTACGGGCAAGGTCGGAGTCTGTATCGCGACCTCGGGTCCCGGTGCGACCAACCTCGTAACGGGCATCGCGACCGCATACCTCGACTCCGTACCCGTAGTAGCGATAACTGGCAACGTACCGTGCAGCCTCATCGGACGCGACAGCTTTCAGGAGGTCGACATACTCGGCGTGACAATGCCCGTAACGAAGCATAACTTCATCGTCAAGGACATACGCGAGCTCGCGGATACTCTCCGCGCCGCGTTCAAGATAGCGAAATCGGGCAGACCCGGACCTGTCCTCGTGGACATACCCAAGGACGTTCAGACCGCAAAATGGGACTTCGAGCCCCGTCCCGACCCCGTCCGCCCCTATCCGCTGACATTTGCCTCGGAGAACAAGCTGCGCAGGGCTGCGGAGCTGATAAACTCCGCAGAGAAGCCGTACATCTACTTCGGCGGCGGCATCGTGTCGGGCAAGGCGTCGAAGGAGCTGCTCGCGCTCGCGGACAGGATAGACGCCCCGCTCGGGAGCTCGCTCATGGGACTTTCGGCGGTGCCGTGCGACTGCCCGCGCTTCCTCGGAATGAACGGCAAGCACGGACATTACGCCTCGTTTGCGGCGCTTACTGAGGCTGACCTCGTCATCGCGCTCGGCGTGCGCTTCTCTGACAGAGCCGCATTTGATGGCGACAGCATCCCGCGGATAATACACATCGACATCGACAACGCCGAGCTCGACAAAAACGTGACTGCCGACCTCGCGATAGAGGGCGACATCAAGGACGCGCTCTACAGGCTGACCCCCATGCTCGAGCAGAAGCAGCACTCCGCATGGAGCGCCCGCATAGAGGAGCTCCGCGCCGAGGAGCGCCGCAGGTACGAGCGTGCGGACAGTGTCTGCGGCAGCATAGAGGGCAAGCTCTCGCCGCATGACATTATCGGCATTATCAGCGGCGCAGCTCCCGAGGACAGCCTGATAGTCACCGACGTAGGACAGCATCAGATGTGGACAGCTCAGCTCTATCCGCTCCGCAAGCCGAGGACGTTCCTCACCAGCGGCGGACTCGGTACAATGGGCTACGGCATGGGAGCCGCGATAGGCGCGTCCGCAGCGACGGGCAAGCGTGCGGTGCTCATCACGGGCGACGGCAGCTTCGGCATGGACCTCAACGAGCTCGCGACCGCTGTTTCGCAGGGCACACCGCTCACGGTCGTTATCTTCAACAACGGCGTGCTTGGCATGGTGCGTCAGATACAGACCCGATTCTACGAGAAGCACTACTCCGCGACCACCCTCGGCAGGCAGACCGACTTCGTCAAGGTGGCGGAGGCGTTCGGTGCGCGCGGCGGCAGGGCGACTACTCCCGCGGAGCTGAAAAAGCTCGCGGAGGAGGCGTTCGCATACGGCGGCACCTACGTCATCGACTGCGCCGTAGACAGCGATGAGACTGTGGATTCACCGCTGTGGAACGATATGGAATGAGGTGAGAGCATGGAATACAAACAGTACGTTATAGGCGTTATCGTATCGAACGTATCGGGCGTGCTTTCGCGCGTTTCGGGAATGTTCACGCGCCGCGGCTTCAACATCGACTGCCTCACCGTTGGCGAGACGGAATCCGCGGGATTCTCCCGAATCACCGTTGCATTTCACGGCGACAACGACATACGCGACAAGATACTCAAACAGCTTGAGAAGCTCCACGACGTCAAGGAGGTCGAGGTGCTCGACCCGCATGACACCGTCATCCGTGAGCTCCTGCTGATAAAGATACGCAACTCGCCCTCGACGCGTCAGGACATCATGACCGCGGTCGAGATATTCCGCTCGAAGATAGTGGACTACTCACCGACCGCACTGATATGCGAGCTGACGGGCGAGACGTCGAAGATAGACGCGTTCATCGAGCTGATGAAGCCCTACGGCATCATGGAAATGTGCCGAACGGGGATCGTGGCGATAGAGCGCGGCGACAACTGTCTGAAAACGATAAAGACAAAATAACAGAGCACCGACTGTAGGGGCGCATTACAGCAAAGCTGCATATAGCATCGCAATCCAAATCAAAGATTTGGTGCGCTGCTTATCCGTGCGCCCGCCAACAAATTGAAAAAATGCATAATGCTTAATTCATAATTCAAATTTATCGGCGAAGCCGATACCACAATTCTCAATTCATCGAGTTATTTGCGGGCGAGCGGAACTCGCCCCTACACTCCCCATAAAAAAGAGGCTGATAAAATGGCTATGACAATGACGCAGAAGATTCTTGCGGCTCATACGGGCGCGGAGTCCGTGCAGGCGGGAGAGCTTATCCTCGCCTCACTCGACCTCGTCCTCGGCAACGACATAACCTCGCCTGTTGCTATCCGCGAGTTCGCAAGGCTCGGAAAAGACAGCGTGTTCGACAAAAACAGGGTCGCAATGGTCATGGACCATTTCGTACCTAACAAGGACATCAAGGCGGCGGAGCAGTGTAAGGTCTGCCGCGAATTCTGCGGGGATATGGACATCACCCACTTCTACGACGTTGGCGATATGGGCATAGAGCACGCCCTCCTGCCCGAAAAAGGGCTCGTCACGGCGGGCGACGCAGTCATAGGCGCTGACTCCCATACCTGCACCTACGGCGCTCTCGGAGCCTTCTCCACGGGCGTTGGCTCGACGGATATGGCGTGCGCTATGGCGACTGGCAAGGCGTGGTTCAAGGTGCCGTCCGCGATGAGGATAGAGCTGACGGGAAGCCTCCGCAGATACGTCTCGGGCAAGGACGTTATCCTCCATATCATCGGAAAAACAGGCGTTGACGGCGCTCTCTACCGTTCGATGGAGTTCGGCGGTGCGGGGCTGTCCTCGCTGACTATGGCTGACCGCTTCACCATTGCCAATATGGCGATAGAGGCGGGAGCAAAGAACGGCATTTTCGAGGTCGACGACCTCACGCTCGCCTATATCAGGGAGCATAGCGCCTCCGAGCCGAGGGTGTACGCTCCCGACGCAGACGCGCAGTACGACGAGGTGCTGAACATCGACCTCGGCGAGATAGAGCCGACTGTTGCCTTTCCGCACCTCCCCGAGAATGCGAAAACGTTCGCGGAGATAGGCGACGTGAAGATAGACCAAGTGGTCATTGGCTCCTGCACCAACGGCAGGCTCGAGGACTTGCAGGCGGCGGCTGAGATACTGCGCGGCAGACACGTCGCAAAGGGCGTGCGCGCCATCGTTATCCCCGCCACTCAGCGCGTCTACCTCGAGGCTATGGAGCAGGGACTGCTGAAAACATTCATCGAGAGCGGCGCAGTCGTGTCCACACCGACCTGCGGACCGTGTCTCGGCGGATATATGGGCATACTCGCGGAGGGCGAGCGTGCGGTCACGACTACCAACCGCAATTTTGTCGGGCGCATGGGACATCCGAAGTCGGAGGTCTACCTCGCGAGCCCCGCAACTGCCGCCGCAAGCGCGCTGACAGGCAGGATAACCAGTCCGTGGGAGGTAATGGGATGAAGTATACGGGAAGTGTCATAAAATACGGCGACAACGTCGATACGGACGTCATAATCCCCGCGCGCTACCTCAATACGAGCGTGCCGTCGGAGCTCGCCGCGCACTGCATGGAGGACCTAGACAGGACCTTCGTCAGCCGCGTCAAGCAGGGCGACATTATCACCGCGGGGCTGAATTTCGGGTGCGGCTCGTCACGCGAGCACGCTCCGATAGCGATAAAGGCGAGCGGCGTGTCGCTCGTTATCGCCAAGAGCTTTGCGCGGATATTCTACCGCAATGCTATCAACATCGGGCTCGCCATTGTGGAGTGTCCCGAGGCGGCGGAGGAGATACGCGAGGGCGATGAGGTCGAGGCTGACCTCGACAGCGGCATTATCCGCGACCTCACCACGGGCAGGGAGTACAAAACTGCGCCGTTTCCCGAGTTCGTGCAGAAAATAATCGAGAATGGCGGGCTTATGGAGTCTATTGCCAAAGGAATAATCGTGTAGGGGACGGCGTCCCGCACGGAAAACGGCGGTAATGTCATTGTAGGGGCGGATATTATCCGCCCGCAAATATACGGAATATTTACGGTAACATTCTGTAGGGGCGCCCTTTGGGCGTCCGTGAACTTCCAGAACGGTAATGGCTACAAACTGTAGGGAACTCCGCAGCCAACGGCTGCACGTACCCTCTGTCAGCTTCGCTGACATCTCCCTACACTGTAGGGAGTCACTCGGCGTTCCGCACACGAAATGTCGGTTATTTTGTTCGCAAACAATTCACTGGATTGTTTGCGAAGGGAAGATTAATTGAATTTGATTTTATGCCGCCCATAGGTCGACACCAAGGGCTCTGCCCTTGGAACCCGCCAAGGACGCCGTCCTTGGAACCTGCGGGGTGACTCCCCACAGTGTGGGGAGATGTCGCGAAGCGACAGAGGGGACGGGCTGTTCAGCTGCCCTCGACCCGCAAGCCTTTGAAAAGGCTTGAGCGAAACTTTTAGTTTCGCGCTGCACCCTATTCGGGGGCGGAAGCAATCTCCGCGTCCCTTACCAACAGGAGGATATATGAAACGAAAAAGCTACAATCCTGCGCTGATAATGTTCCCGATAGGCATACTGGAGCTGCTCCTCATCACGGGCGTGCCCGTCGGCAAGGCTCCGCTGCCGATAGCGGCGACAGTCGTGTTCGGGCTTGCCTCGATAGCGATAATAGTGCTGTCCTGCATAATAAAAAGCAACACGAAGCTGTTCGTCACCGTGGGAGCTATACTGCTCGCGGTGCTCATCTTCATCGGCATAGTGGAGAGCGTATACGCGGACAAGGTGCTCCTGCTGGCGATGGGCTGGTTCATGGGAATGTGCATCGGAATCGGCGGTATAATCAAGAGCATCCGCAACCGCGAGGAGTACAAGATAATCATGTCGATAGTGTTCAACAGCCTGACCGTGGTCGCCGCGCTCGTCGCAGCCATTGCGGAGATTGCGACGTTCCGCGGGCTGGTGATACTCGAAAAGGCAGCGTCCGCAGCGGGCGGACAGTAAGGAGCGATATATGAGAGCTGAAATAGCCCTGCTTAGGGGCGACGGCATAGGTCCCGAGATAGTGGACAGCGCCGCCGCAGTACTGGGAAAAACAGCGCAGATATACGGACACGACTTCCGCTTCACGCCGTATCTCATCGGCGGCTGCGCCATTGATGCGACAGGTCAGCCGCTCCCCGAGGAGACCGTGCAGGGCTGCCTCGCGAGCGACAGCGTGCTGCTCGGAGCTGTCGGAGGTCCGAAGTGGGATGACCTCTCGGGAGACAAACGCCCCGAGAAGGCGCTGCTCGGCATACGCGCGGCGCTCGGACTGTACACGAACCTCCGCCCAGCAAAGCTGTACCCCGCGCTGAGGTCAGCCTCGCCGCTTAGGGACGATGTTATAGGCGACGGCTTCGACATCATGATTGTCCGCGAGCTTACGGGAGGCATCTACTTCGGCGAGCGCGGCTACCGCGAGGGCAGATACGGTCAGGAGGCTTTCGACACCGAGGCTTACAGCGTGACCGAGATAGAGCGTATCGGGCGCGTGGCGTTCGAGACCGCGATGAAGCGCGATAAGCGTGTTTGCAGCGTGGACAAGGCGAACGTCCTCGAGACCTCGCGCCTCTGGAGAAAGACCATGCACCGCCTCGCGGAGGAATACCCCGAGGTCGGGTACACGGATATGTTCGTCGACAACGCCGCAATGCAGCTCGTCCGCGACCCGAGGCAGTTCGACGTAATCGTTACGTCGAATATGTTCGGCGACATACTCTCGGACGAAGCCTCGCAGATAACGGGCTCGATAGGACTGCTGCCGTCAGCGTCGCTCGGAGACGGCACGCGCGGACTGTTCGAGCCGATACACGGCTCCGCGCCCGATATCGCGGGACAGAACAAGGCTGACCCGATAGCAACGATACTCTCGGGAGCAATGCTGCTGCGGTACTCGCTCGGGCTCGCCGAGGAGGCTGACTGCATTGAGCGGGCAGTCGACGACGTGCTTAACGCGGGCTTCCGTACAGCCGACATTATGGGCGCAGAGCAGGGGACTCCGCTGAGCTGCACGGAAATGACGGAAAGGATACTGAAAGCGCTATGATATGTGAAAAATGCGAGGTCGAGATGAACCTCGCGGAGACGATACAGCTCAACTTCACGAGCCCGAATTTCGCACAGCTCGGACATTTCCGCGTGCCGAAGGAGGAGCGGAGCGTGGAGAAGTACGTCTGCCCCGAGTGCGGCGCAGTGCAGTACGCACCCGAAGTCACCGCAGACGAGCAGTCTGAAGATAAGGAATGAACCGCTTTGTAGGGGGATAGTATCCGCCCGTGTATGCCGTTAATTATATTGCGGGACGTCGAGGGCGTCCGCACGTTAAATCACGGACAGTCCCTACAAGGGATAAACAACGCCTGAACCGATTGTAGGGGCGAGTTCCGCTCGCCCGTCGGTTATTGTTTTCGGGCGCACGGATAAGCAGCACACCAAATCTTCGATTTGGATTGTGATGCTATATTCAGCTTTGCTGTAATGCGCCCCTACAATTTGAGTTCTGAGCTCTAATTACGAATTATAAAAGGAGATTATTATGACAGTACGCGAACTACAGGACAAGATAATCAAGCTCAAGAAGGAGACTAACACCGCTATCCTCGCGCACAGCTATCAGGCGCGCGAGATAGTCGAGATTGCCGACTTCACGGGCGACAGCTACAAGCTCAGCGTCGACGCGACAAAGACTGACGCCGAGAACATCATCTTCTGCGGAGTACACTTCATGGCGGAGACTGCGAAGATGCTCTCGCCGCAGAAGCGCGTTTTCCTCGCGAACAAGGACGCGGGCTGCCCCATGGCAGAGCAGATGGACAAAGACCTCATTTCGCAGATACACGCTATGGAGCCCGACCGCACCGTTGTCGCCTACATCAATACGACGGCTTCGCTGAAAACGGTCTGCGACGTCTGCGTTACGTCGTCGAGCGCGCTCCGCATAGTGAGGGCTCTCGACAACGACAAGATACTCTTTATCCCCGACTGCAACCTCGGAAGCTGGGTGCAGGCTCAATGTCCCGAGAAGGACATCAAGCTCCTCAGCGGCGGATGTCCCACACACGCGGCGCTGACTGTCGCGGAGGTGAAAAAGGCTAAGGAGGAGCACCCGAATGCCCTCTTCCTCGTGCACCCCGAATGCGTCCCCGCAGTGACGGCTCTCGCGGACTACGCGGGCTCGACGAGCGGTATCATGGACTTTGCGAGGAAGTCCGACGCGAAGGAGTTCATCATCGGCACCGAGACCTCCATTGCCGAGCACTTGCAGTATGAATGTCCCGAGAAGAAGTTCTACCCCGTGACGAAGAATATCGTCTGCCGCAATATGAAGCTGACGACCCTCCCCGACGTGTACAACACGCTCGCGGGCATGGACAGCGGCGAGGCGTTCGAGATACTTATGGACGACGAGCTCATCGCCTCCGCGCGCAGGTGTATCGACGAGATGATACGCCTCGGAGGCTGATATGACGGAGCTTGTAGAAAAGCTGTACCGCACCTCCGACCTCACCGACGAGGAGCTCAAATCGCTGATAGAGGCTGACTCCGAAGATGTCGCGGAACTGCTCCGCAAGCGTGCAGACGAGGTGCGCCGCCTCCACTACGGGAGGAAGGTGTTCCTGCGCGGACTTATCGAGGTGTCGAGCTACTGCAAGAATGACTGCCTGTACTGCGGTATCCGCCGCAGCAACAAGTCCGCCGACCGCTACCGCCTCACCCGCGAGCAGATAATGCTGTGCGCCGAGAGCGGCTATGAACTGGGCTTCCGCACCTTTGTCATGCAGGGCGGCGAGGACAGCGCGTTCACTGACGATTTCATCTGCGGAGTGATTTCGGAGCTCCGCGAAAAATACCCCGACTGCGCGATAACGCTGTCCCTCGGCGAGCGGAGCTATGAGAGCTACAAACGCATGAAGGAGGCAGGCGCTGACCGATACCTCCTCCGCCATGAGGCAGCGAGTGAGGAGCTCTACGCTCAGCTCCACCCGTCGGAGCTCAGCCTCGCGCACCGCAAGCAGTGCCTCTTTGACCTGCGCGAGCTCGGCTATCAGGTCGGAGCAGGCTTCATGGTCGGAGCTCCGCACCAGACCACCGACCACCTCATCGCGGACCTGCGCTTCTTACAGGAGCTCCGCCCGCAGATGATAGGCATAGGACCGTTTGTCCCGCACCACAATACGCCTTTTGCGGACGAAAAGGGCGGCACGCTGGCGATGACACTGCGGCTGCTCGGCATACTGCGGCTGATGTTCCCGAAGGTGCTGCTCCCCGCGACGACTGCCCTCGGCACGATTGCCCCGAACGGGCGCGAGCTCGGCTTGCAGACGGGCTGCAACGTCGTCATGCCGAACCTGTCGCCTGTGGACGTGCGCAAAAAGTACGACCTCTACGACAACAAGATTTGCACGGGCGAGGAGGCGGCGGAGTGCCGCGTCTGCCTGCAAAGGCGCATAGAGGCGGCAGGCTACGAGGTCGCCGCCGAGCGCGGAGATTGTATAGAAT
>Ga0310691_10000630_pt1 | contig 62627 bp, 61 predicted proteins | sample 176DNAGHGlowgp2_FD_203887 | JGI IMG/M metagenome (GOLD analysis project Ga0310691, IMG submission 203887) | Sheep rumen microbial communities from Palmerston North, Manawatu-Wanganui, New Zealand - 1766 DNA GHGlow gp2 (v2) (version 2) | ecosystem: Host-associated > Mammals > Digestive system >... | reverse complement strand
GGAAATGTAACAGGTCAAAAAGCAGGAATAGCAATAATAACAGCTAAAGCGCTAAATGGTGTATATAAAACATGTCAAATTGAAGTTACAAATAAAGAGGAAATAGTTATAGATCCAACAATTGAAACATTAAAAAGTAGTAATTCGAAAACAATCGAATCAACTTATTCTAGTAATAAAACTGTAGAAATACCATTAACAACACAAGGGATTAATGTAGGAAGTATTACTGGACAAACTAAAGTAGCATCAAAAAAACAAACAGGAATAGTATTAAAACAAAAAGACTGTACAGTGCCAGTAGGAACAAGTTTACAATTAAATGTAACAACAAGTACAGCTAATAAGAATATTACTTGGAGTTCGTCAAACAGTAGTATAGCCACGGTAAATAAAAATGGTTTAGTAAAAGGAATTAAAGTTGGAAAAGTAACAATAACAGCAAAAGCATCAAATAATGAAAAAGCAACATGTATAATAAGAGTAAATATTCCACCAAAGAGCATTAGTTTAAATAAAACATCTTTAATTATTAATAAAGGTAGTAGAAGTACTCTTACAGTTAACTTTAATCCTACAAATACAAGTTCAAAAGAAGTGAATTGGAAATCATCAAATCCAAATGTTGTAAGTGTAAGCAATGCAACTACCACAAATGGAATGATAACAATAATTGCTAAAGCAAAAGGTACAGCAACAATAACTGCAACACACAAATATGGAAAAACTGCGACATGTAAAATAATAGTTAATGAATTAATTAAAGATATTAAATTTAATACTATAGCATATTCATATGTTAGTCATGATAAAAAAGTATCTACTGATGATAAATATACATTAGTTAATACAGCAGAACATTTTAATTATTGTGGACAACAAAGTTATTATACATCTTTAAAATGTGATATAAGACCAACTAAGGATGGAGGATTAATACTTTGCCATGATGCTGGATTTACATTGGATGAAAAGAAAAGGATAATAAGCTATAATTCAAATAGTAAAAATACAGTTTTAATCCATAACTTAACAACTAAACAATGTCTTGCTTTACAACATAAAAGCACATTTAATGGAAAAGTATGTAAAGTTACTGATTTTGAAACATTTTTAAAAATATGTAAAAAATATAATAAATATCCTTTTATTACTATTAGAGATGAGTATATCGATGTAATAATACCAAAGGTACTTAAGTTATTAGAAAAATATGGTTTGAAAAATAATAGTATTATTAATAGTTTTTCATATAACACTTTAAAAGCAGTTAGGAAAAAAGATAAAAATATAATGCTTTCATATGTAGTATCAAGTTATGACAGTAAGATTGGATTTAAAAAAGCTCATGTTGATGAAGCTGATAAACTAAAAAATTGTATAGTTTCAATTTTCATATTTAATGGATACATAACAAGAGACGAATCATTTAAAAAGATAAATCAGTTTTCTTCAGTAATAAATTATGCAAAAAGTAAAAATGTAAAAGTATATGCAGCAATTGATCCAGTAGATGATAGAAATAAATTATATCAATATGGTATATCGGGCTGTCAGTTTAGAGCAAGAATTAATAAATAACTATTATAGCATAAAAAGATTATACAAAAAGAAAGAAGTTGATGATAAAGCAATCAACTTCTTTTTTACATAAAATAAGTAAATATTCAAAAAAAGTATACATAAGCACTTGCAATAATGAAAAAAGTATGATATAATCTACCTGATTAGAGGGAGAGATTATGGAAGTATTGATTGTATTAGCAGTATTTTTAGCAATAGTTTTTATACTATGTATATTAAAAATTAAATTTTTTGAACAAAAAGTAAAAAGTGAAAAAAGAACTGCCAAAAAAACAGAAATTCAAAGTTTAGGTGAATTACCATATAATGACCAAAATGGAAGTTTAATGATTGAAAACAATCCTAGAGCCAATATAATGAAGTATATTAAAGATATAAGAGATATTTTATTAAAGTCGGAGAAAAAGGTGTTTTCAGTTATAAGTTGCAATAATGGAGAAGGTAAAAGTTATGTTGCAAACAATCTTGCAGTTTCAATAGCAAGACTTAATAAAAATGTACTTTTAATAGATGCAAGTCTTAGAGAAGAATCAAATAAAAGTGATATCTTTTATATAGAAAAGGGAGAAGGATTAACAGATTATATAAAAGAAATTGAAATTGATAACGATTTAGAAAATATAAGTAAAGCAAAAAAATACATTAAACAAACTCAAATACCACATTTATATGTATTACAAAATGGAACAATAACAGAAGACTGTCACGAATTACTTAAAACACGTAATTTTAATGAATTACTTAAAATACTAAAAGATGTATATGATATGATTATAATAGATGGAACAGCTTTCTTTGAAAATGAAGATGCATTAATTATATCAAAATATTCAGATAATAATATTTTAGTTGTTGAAAATCATGTTACAAAATATACAGACATTATGGAGATGAAAGGTATATTAGAATACAACAATATAAGAATACATGGATTTGTATTTAATAAAACAGACTATAGAAAAGGAAAATATTATTCTAATGTAAATAATTCAAAATATGGAATGTATATAGAGAATGTAGAAGAACTAAATAAAACAATAAGTATGGATGAAATAATAGATCCAATTACAAAAAAGCTTTATTCGAAGAAAAATCAACAATTTGAAACATTGCATAAGGAATTAAAAGATAATATAATGAATGAAGATTTTATAAATGATGTTGAAGTAAATTTCAATATGAAGATTGAAGATATTGAAAAGAAAAATGAAAAAAATTATAATCATTTATTAGAAAGTATACAAACATTAAGACAAGATGTAATAGAAGAAAATCAAAACAATGAAGTAAGAAGAACAAAAGAAAATAGAAGTTTTGACAGATTTACAGAGATTATTAGAGACAGATTTATTAAAATGGAAGAACAGATTGTTCAAATAAAAAAAAAAATGAAATTGAAGAAGAATATTTTAAACAAAGAATAAATGAGCAAGAAAAAAATCATAATGAAAAAATTGAAATACTTGAATCAAATTTTAAAAATGAATTAATGAATCAAACACAAGATTATAATAAGAAAATAGCAGAGCAAATAAAAGATATAAATGACAAATACAACAAACAGGAACTTAAATTTTATGAAGAATTATCAATACAAGAAGAAAAATATAATGAACAACTAAAAGCGCAAGCAGAAAAATACAGTATTCAATTAAGTGAACAAAAAGATAAATTAAATGATATTATACAATCACAATCTCAAATACATATTGAAGAAATAAGGGAGCAAGAAGAAAAACATAAAGAGCAAATGATAGCACAAGCACAAATATATAATAATAAAATAGCTGAGTTAAGATTGCAAATAGAAGATTTAATTGAAATACAAAAGCGACAAAAACAAATTGAAACAATAAAACAGAATAATGATAATAAAGTAATAAATTTAGGCAAATTTTTTAACAATAGACGAAAAAATAATAATATTTTTTCGATACATGAGCCTATAAGTTATGAAGATTTAGAAAGGCTTGCAACTGAGGTTATTCTATTAAATGATGACGATACAAATTACTTAAATAATTTAGCAAAATAAGTTGGTTATTTTAATAATCAACTTTTTTTAAAAAAGCATTGATAATTTAAAAAAATATGATATAATAATAAAAAATAGGAGGACTGTGTCTTCAAGTTTTAAATAAAAAACAAGAGAGGATAAATATGTATATAGATAGAAGAATGATTTATATTGTAATGGCAATAATGCTAATATCTGGTCTAGCCAGTTATCTTTCAGATATAAATAATTTATTAAGTTTATTGCTTTCAATACCTGGAATATTAATTGCTATTACTTTTCATGAGTTTGCACATGCTTTTGCTGCAGATAAATTAGGGGATGATACACCAAGAAATCAAGGAAGACTAACTTTAAATCCATTAGGGCATCTAGATCCAATAGGTACAATAATGCTACTATTTGCTGGGTTTGGATGGGGGAAACCTGTAGAAGTAAATCCAAGAAATTATGACAGAAGATTTTCAATGGATAAAGCAGATAGCATTGTTTCTATTGCAGGACCTTTAATGAATTTCTTTTTAGCAATAGTTTTAACAACAATTTATTGTTTATTATATAAGGTAGCGAGTATGACGTTTTTATATTCGCAAATAGGAACGATAATAATGCTGATGCTAAATATTGCAATATCTATAAATGTAGGATTAGGTATATTTAACTTAATTCCTTTGCCACCATTAGATGGTTCAAAAGTTATAAAACCAATTTTACCGTTTAATGCAAGAGAATGGTTTGAAAGAAATGAAAAAATATTTGAGATGATTTTTGTTGCTTTATGGATAATAGGAGTACTTGGAAAAATTATTTCTCCATTAATTTCAGTTGCAACAGAAGGAATATTAAAACTAGGATTTACAATATTTGGACTTTAAAAGTACGAATTATCAGAATTAAAGAGGTGATAAAATGATAAAAGCTTATGCAAAATCAGATATAGGAAAAGCTAGAGAAATAAATGAAGATAGTTATTATATTACAGAAGATCCATTAAACAAAATTCAACTTTTTATTTTAGCAGATGGAATGGGTGGCTGTAATGGTGGAGAAGTTGCAAGTAGACAAGCGATTTTAAGTGCCAAAAATTATATAGAAAATAATTTTGAAGATACGCCAAAAGATAAAGATAGTCTTATACAACTAGTTGCAAGTAGTTTGGAATATGCAAATATGGTAATATATGAAGAGTCAAAAAAAGATATAAATTTAGAAGGAATGGGTACTACTTTAGAAGTTTGTTTAATATATAATAATAGAGCATATATTGGACATATTGGAGATAGTAGAATATATAGAATTAGAAAAGACTTTATAAGAAAACTAACTCAAGATCACAGCTATGTTCAAAAACTTGTGCAGGATGGAACTATAACTAAAGAAGAAGCGGAACATCATCCAAAAAAGAACATGCTTATGAAGGCATTAGGTGTAAATGCTTTTGTTGAGCCAGATGTTATGGTAAAAGGATTTCAAAAAGGTGATATCTTAATTATTTGTTCAGATGGATTGACAAATATGGTAGATATAAACGATATTTTTAAAGCTGTGAACCAAAATTTTGAAATGGCAACAAAAGATTTGGTGGATTTGGCTAATCAAAATGGCGGGATAGATAATATTACTATTATAACTATCAAGAATTTATAAGTTACTGAAATAAATTAATAGAATATATATGTATTTTTCGAATAATCTTAGCTTAAGATTATATTTATACAAGAGAAAGAAAGGAATGGAAATAATAAATGGATTTAGAAGGTAGATTGTTAGGTAATAGATATGAAATAATTGAAAAAATTGGAAATGGTGGAATGGCAATGGTTTTTAAAGCCAAAGACCAAATTCTAAATAGATTTGTAGCAGTAAAAATTTTAAGAGATGAGTTTACTACTGATGAAGAATTTATTAAAAGATTTTCAATTGAGGCTCAATCTGCAGCAAGTATAACTCACCCAAATATAGTTTCTGTATATGATGTTGGAAATGAAGGAAATTTGTATTTCATTGTTATGGAATTAATTAAAGGAAAAACTCTAAAAGAAATAATAATAGAAGAAGGTGGAGCACTTCCATGGAAATGGTCTACAAATATAGCTATACAAATTGCTTCAGCACTAGAGACAGCTCATAGAAATAATATAGTTCATAGAGATATTAAACCACATAATATTATTATTACAGAAGATGGAATTGCAAAAGTAACGGATTTTGGAATTGCTAAAGCTGTATCTAATTCAACAATTACAGCATTTGGTTCAACAATAGGCTCTGTACATTATTTTTCACCAGAACATGCAAAAGGTGGATATACAGATAGTAAGTCAGATTTATATTCATTAGGTGTTGTAATGTACGAAATGCTTACAGGAAAAGTTCCATTTGATGCAGATACACCTGTATCAGTTGCTTTAAAACACATGCAAGAAGAGCCTGTAGCTCCAATAGATATTAATGAAAAAATACCATCATCTTTAAATGATATTATTTTAAAAGCTATGAGAAAAGATACAACACTTAGGTACCAAAGCGCTACAGAAATGTTAAAAGATTTAAATAGAGCTTTAAAAGATCCAAATGGTGACTTTGTAGATAATGCAAGTTATACTTCAAAATATGATTCTACTAGGATTATTCCTACTTTAAATAATGAAGAGATTCGAACAGAAAAAGCTCAAACAGAAAATAAACAAAGCTTTTTTGTAGTTCACAAAAAGTTATCTATTTTCTTAGGAATTGTTATACTGTTCTTTTTGAGTATATTTGGAACAAACATATTTTTTAAATTAACTAAACCTAAAGAAACAGCAATTCCAAATTTGGTTGGAATAAGCAAAGAGGAAGCTGAGAAAGCAATAACAGATAGTAAATTGGTTTTAGGTGAAGTAAAAGAAGAATTTAATACTGATGTTGAAAAAGGCTTTGTTATTTCACAAGACCCTGCATATAGAGAAAATTATAATATTAAGGAAGGAACTAAAATAAATTATGTAGTAAGTTTAGGGGTAGAAGAGACTATAGTTCCGAAAGTCGTTGGAAAAACTGAGGAAGAAGCAATTCAAGCATTGGAAGAAGCTAAACTTAAATATGAAATAAAAGAAGAGAACAGCAAAAAGGTAGAAGCAGGTTATGTTATAGAACAAGAAACTGATGCAGATAAAACAGTAAATGCAGGAGATACTGTGGTTATACATGTAAGTACAGGAGTTAAGAAAATTACTGCGCCTTCTGTTCTAGGTAAATCGGAAAAAGATGCAACAAAAGAACTTAAAAATGCAGGATTTAAAGTAATTGTTACAACTGAGGAAGATACTTCTAAAGATAATGACAAAGTACTTAAACAAAGTATTGATGCTGGAACAGAAGTTGAAGACGAAAGTTCTATTACAATTACAGTAAATAAAATAATAAAAACTAAAACAGCTACATTAACCGTAAATGTAAAATCTATTTTAGGAGGAAAATATACAACTGAAGTTGTAGATACAGGAGAAAAAGATGCAGAAGGAAATCCTAAAACTAGTGAAAAAATAAAAGATGTAAAAGTTAGGATTATGGTTGGAAGTGATAAGGTTTTTGATGAAAATGTTGATCCTACAACTTCAAATTTAATCCAATCTATTTCAGGAAAAGGAACTGTAACTGTAAAAGTTTATATAGATGATGTTTTGAAAAAGACAAAAGATGTTAACTTAAACGATACAAATAAGCTTACTATAGAATAAAATGAATTAATGTTAATAATCATAATAAGAATTGCTATTGTACTATATAGCAATATGAATTGTAACATTAAATTTTGAGGCTTACCATAATGGTGAGCCTTATATATAAATTAAGGATTTTTGCATAAGAAACAATATGAAACGTCTGAGTTTCGCAACTTGGGGTGAAAATAAAATCGATTTTATTTTCAAAAGAAAAAATGTTAAATATATTATTTTTTACGCTATCACGAAATAGTAAAAATTAAAATATAATAGTGATAAATTAGATAAAAAAGTTAGTAAAATAAGACTTTCAGTAAATTGTAAAATTTAAATAGATCAAATAGGGAGGATTTAAAATGAGTAAATTAGAAGGAACATATAATCCTAAAGAATTTGAGCAAGAGTTATATCAAGAATGGGAAGAAAAAGGATATTTTAAACCAACTATGGATAAAACAAAAGAGCCATATTGTATAATGATGCCACCACCAAATGTTACAGGAAAATTACATATGGGACATGCATTAGATGCTACTATTCAAGATACGTTGATTAGAACAAAAAGAATGCAAGGATTTGATTGTTTATGGCTTCCGGGAAGTGACCATGCTTCAATTTCTACAGAAATGAAAGTTGTTCAAAAATTAAAAGAAGAAGGAAAAACAAAACAAGAAGTAGGTAGAGAAAAGTTTTTAGAAGAAACATGGGATTGGACACATAAATACGGTGGAATAATTCAAGAACAACAAAGAAAAATAGGATGTTCATGTGATTGGGAGAGAAATAGATTTACTTTAGATGAGGGAATGAGTGAAGCTGTTTTAGAAGAATTTGTAAAATTATATAATAAAGGTTTAATTTACAAAGGAACTAGAATGGTAAATTATTGCCCAAGTTGCAAAACATCTATATCAGATGCGGAAGTTGAATATAAAGAAGAAGCATCACATTTATGGCACATTAGATACGAAATAGTTGGAGAACCAGGAAAATATATTGAAGTTGCTACTACAAGACCTGAAACTATGCTTGGAGACACAGCAGTTGCGGTTCATCCAGATGATGAAAGATATAAATCAATAGTAGGCAAAAAATGTATTTTACCATTAATGAACAAAGAAATTCCAATTATAGCAGATGAATTTGTAGAAAAAGAATTTGGAACAGGTTGTGTTAAAATTACACCTGCACATGATATGAATGACTATCAAGCTGGGTTAAGACATAACTTAGAAATAATACAAGTATTTGATGAAGATAATAATATGGGTGATTTATTACCTGAAGTTAAAGGAATGTCACAATTAGAAGCTAGAAAAGTAATTGTAGAAATGCTAGAAAAATCAGGAAATTTGGTTAAAACAGAAGATTACACTCATAATGTTGCAAAATGTGAAAGATGCAAATCAACAATAGAGCCAAAAGTTTCTATGCAATGGTTTGTATCTATGAAAGACTTAGCAAAAAGAGCAGCAGATTCTGTTAGAGCAGATAAAACAAGATTTGTACCAAAAAGATATGAAAAACAATATTTTAATTGGCTAGATAATATTCAAGATTGGTGTATTTCAAGACAATTATGGTGGGGACATAGAATTCCTGCATATTATTGTGACGAATGCGGACACATAAATGTATCTAAAACAGCGCCTGAAAAATGTGAAAAATGTGGAAGTACCCATTTAACTCAAGATGAAGATACACTAGATACTTGGTTTTCTTCAGCATTATGGCCATTTTCAACACTTGGCTGGCCAAATACAGAGTCAGAAGACTTCAAAAGATTTTATCCTACAAATGTATTAGTTACGGGTTTTGATATTATTACATTCTGGGTTTCAAGAATGATGACACAAGGACTTGAGTTTACAGATGTAGAGCCATTTAAAGATGTCTTAATACACGGAATAATTAGAGACAGTCAAGGAAGGAAAATGTCAAAAACACTTGGAAATGGTGTTGATCCATTAGAAGTAATAGAAAAATATGGAGCAGACGCTTTAAGATTTTCTGTTCTTTCAGGAACTACAATGGGAAATGACATTAAATTTATGCCAGAAAAACTTGAACAAGCTTCAAATTTTGCAAACAAAATTTGGAATGCTGCAAAATTTGTAATAATGAATTTAGCGTCAAAAGAAGAAATATTAAGTTTTGGAAAATCAATTAAAGATAAAGATAGTGGTAAATACAAATCAGAAGAATTAAAGATTGAAGACAGATGGATTTTAAGTAAGCTTGATGATTTAATAAAAACTGTTACTAAAAATATTGAAGATTATGATTTGGGAATTGCTATTGATAATATTTATAACTTTATTTGGAACGAATTCTGCGATTGGTATATAGAAATAGTAAAATCTAGAATATATAGCAATAATATTGAAGAAAAAGTAAGGGTAAGCTTTGTACTAAACTATGTATTTGGAGATAGCTTAAAATTATTGCATCCATTTATGCCATTTGTAACATCAAAAATATATTATCATTTAGCAAATTATGATGATAAAGCCTTAATGCTTACAAGTTGGCCAAAAATTAAACAGAGAGTAGATTATGATAAAAACAATGATTTTATTGAAATTATTAAAGAAACAATAGTAGAAATTAGAAACATTAGGGCAAAAATGAATGTCCATCCATCAAGAAAAGTAGAGCTTGTATTTGTAACAACAAAATTTAAAGATGAGATAGAAGCATCAAAAGAATTTATACAAAAATTAGGATTTGGAAATAGTGTAAAAGTTCAAACAGATAAAACAGGAATCGCAGAAAACGCAGTTTCTATAATAAAAGAAGGAATTGAGCTTTATATGCCACTAGAAGGTTTAGTAGATTTAGAAGAAGAAGCTAAACGTAAAGAAGAAGAACGCAAAAAAATCGAATTTGAAATTGCAAGAGCTGAAAAAATGCTTTCTAATCCAGGCTTTATAAATAAAGCTCCACAAGCTAAGATTGACGAAGAAAAAGCTAAACTTGAAAAATATAGGGAAATGCTAAAGAGATTATAATAAAGTGTCACAATTATGTAAAATATGTCAGCAAAAAAGCATTAAATCAGTAAAAAAAGTATTGACAAGTAATTGTTTTAGGAGTATAATTGTATTAATGTCAATAGTGGCAGATTTGATTAGTCGCCCCCATATTGGGGAGGAAAAAAGAGGAGAAAAAATGGCTAAAAAAAATCACAGAGTTTACGTTGACAAAAATGAGGTTCAGGAGCCTCGTTTTGAGGATCAGAATCACGAGCCCGAGTCCTCCTCCACCAGTGAGGTGGTAGAAGAACCGAAGGAGGAGAAGAAAGAGGAGAAGATTCGCCACCGTGACAAACGCGGACAGAGCAAGACTTTCGGAAGAGCAAACGGCAAGAAGTCCTGCGGCGGGAACCGTAATGGGAAGAAGCCTGCAAGCAGGATCTGCCACAATAAGGTTTCGGGACAGACCCGCGGAAGAAGCGTAAGGTAAATTCTCAAAACTCTGCGCTACAAAATCCATTAACAACACCCCGCTGTGGCTTATATTAGCACAGCGGGGTTTCTCCTGTATATAGTTAATAATTTATTATATATAAATGGCTCAAGAGCACCCTAAAAAAACAGGGTGCTCTTGTTTTGGAGGTTAATAGTTACTTTTTTATTTAGACTTCTTCTCGACAAGCAACACAGGTCTGTTGTGGTAGTCGTCCGTGAAGAAGACATTGCCATGTTCATTTACATGGACACTTTTTTTTCCCGGATCGATACCCATTTCATTACAGATGTAATGAAAGTCAGACATTTGCTTCTTTTTTGTTTTAGCTCTCTCTTCCTCTGTGATGTAGAGTGCCAAAGAATGGCACTTCTCATACTTCTTGTCTATGAAATCAAACAATGCCCTTTTTTCGGCTGTTGTTACCTCTCCGAAGAGGAGAAGTATTACACGTTCTTTAACTGCCGGGTCCAATTTTCTTATAGTGGACTCATGGTCGATAAAAGAACTAAAATTGCCCTGTTCCATTGTGTCAATTGTGTGCATATTTTTTTACCTCCATTTTTTGCGACAACAATAGTATCATAATTATATTATACCAAATTTTTAAAGAAAAGTCAAATTTATGTAAAGCTTTGCCTGTATAGTATTGCATCTATTTTATGTTATTTTTTGCATAGCAGTATTAAAATTAAAGTTATATGAAAGAATAATTAATATTTATAAATTCAATTTTTTCAAAAAAATAAAAAATTCTCTTGCCAAAACAAAAAAAATAAAGTATAATATTTTTATAGATTAAAAAAAAACCAAATTTTCAGGTTTTGTTTTAATCTATTTTTATTGTATAGGAGAAATTGAGTTTTTCCTATACAATAAAAGCTATGCACAGAAATTTTCTAAAGAAAATTTCGCGCGCGAACAAATACGGAGCGTGTAAGTAATCTAAGAGTTGAATTATCTTAATCACGCTCCTTTTGTTCTTTTGTATAATTTAAAAGTAATATTTTTAGTTGTACAAAATTATATGTGATAAAATTTATATGAAAATAAGCTATAAAAAAGAAAGGAATAATTATAACAATGAACGAAATAGGATTTGATAGTGATAAGTATTTAAAAATTCAAAGCGAAAAAATTAAAGAAAGAATAGAGCTATTTGATAACAAGCTTTATTTGGAATTTGGTGGAAAAATATTTGACGATTATCATGCTGCAAGAGTTTTGCCAGGATTTAGACCAGACAATAAAATTAGATTATTAAAGCAGTTTAAAGATGACTTAGAAGTTATTTTTTGTATAAATTCTGCAGATATAGAGAAGAGTAAAATAAGAGCAGATTATGGAATAAGCTATGAATTAGAACTTTTAAGACTAATTGAAAAATTGCAAGGACAAGATATTTTAATAAATAGTGTTGTTGTTACAATGTATCATGAAGGAAATAATATTTCTCATTTAGAAGAACTATTAAAAGAGAGAAATATAAAAATGTATATACATAGACCTACAAAAGGATATCCTGATGATGTTGAAACAATTGCAAGTGAAGAAGGATATGGTAAAAATCCATATATCGAGACAACAAAAAAATTAGTTGTTGTAACGGCTCCAGGTCCAAATAGTGGCAAACTTGGAACTTGCCTTTCTCAGCTTTTTCATGAATATAAAAGAGGCGTTAAAGCAGGATATGCAAAATTTGAAACATTTCCAGTTTGGAATTTAAGTTTGTTAGATCCTGTAAATATTGCTTATGAAGCAGCAACAGTTGATTTAAAAGATGTAAATATGATAGACCCTTTTCACTTAGAAGCTTATGGAGAATCTGCCGTAAATTATAATAGAGATATTTCTTCATTTCCAATATTAAAAAATATTTTGATGAAAATTTCTGGAAAAGAGATTTATAAATCTCCAACAGATATGGGCGTTAATATGATTAAGCAATGTATTACAAATTCTGAAGTAGTAAAAAAAGCTTCAATAGAAGAGATTATAAGAAGATATTATAACACTTTATGTGATTACAAGCAGAAACTTTGCTCAGAAGACACAGTAGAGCAATCTAAATCTTTAATGGATAAATTAGAACTTTCTCTTTCTGATAGAGAAGTTGCAAAAGTTGCAAATGAGGCTACCAAAGAAAAAGGAGTAAATGTTTTAGCTATTAAGTTAAATGACGGAAAAATAATAACAGGAAAAGAATCAAAAATTTTAAGTTGTACAAGTGCAGCGTTCTTAAATGCTATAAAAGAAATTACAGGAATTCCGGATCAAGAATATTTGCTTTCACCTTCAGTCTTAGATGGAATATACAAAATGAAACAAAAGACATCATATAATACTGCATATTTCTTAGATTTGCCAGAAGTTTTAATTGCATTAAGTATTTGTTCAGTTACTAATCCAATTATTGAAAGAGCAATTAACGAGCTAGAAAAATTAAGAGGCTGTGATGCTCATTGTAGTTATATTTTAGAAAAAAGTGAATTAAATGCATTAAAAAATTTAGGAATAAATCTAACTTGTGAACCAAAAATGTAAGGTATAGTTATTTTAAGAATATTTAATAATTATGTTTGCATTCAAGTAAATTATGAAAGGAAAGATATTATTTATGAATACAAAGTATATTTTTGTTACAGGTGGAGTTGTATCAGGATTAGGAAAAGGAATAACTGCAGCTTCTATTGGAAGGCTTTTAAAAAATAGAGGATATAAAGTTACTATACAAAAATTTGATCCATATTTAAATGTTGACCCAGGAACTATGAGCCCTTATGAGCATGGTGAGGTTTTTGTTACAGATGATGGGGCAGAGACGGATTTAGATTTAGGACATTATGAAAGGTTTATAGATGAAAATTTAACAAAAAATTCTAGCGTTACAATGGGAAAAATTTATTCTAATGTAATAGAAAAAGAAAGAAGAGGAGACTATTTAGGAAAGACTGTACAGGTAATTCCACATGTTACAAATGAGATTAAAGAAAAGATTTATAGTTTTGAAAATACAGATATAGATATAGTAATAACTGAGATTGGAGGAACTATTGGAGATATAGAGGGGCTTTCTATAATAGAAGCTATAAGACAAGTGGGACTTGAAAAAAATCCTGAAGATGTGCTGTATATTCATGTAACCTTGCTCCCATATATAACAGGTTCAAATGAAATAAAATCTAAACCAACTCAACACTCTGTAAAAGAATTACAAAGCCTTGGCATTAAACCTGATATTTTGGTATGTAGAAGTGAGATGGAAATTCCAGAAACTGTTAGAGAAAAATTAGCACTATTTTGTAATGTTAGAAAAACTAGTGTTATTCAAAACTTAACAGCAGATTGTCTGTATGCTGTGCCACTTATGCTTGAAAAAGAAGGAATTGGAAGAGAAGTATGCAATCATCTTAAATTAGATAGTTATGTTCCTGATAATTCTGAATGGTCAGAGATGATTGAAAAAATTAGAGCTATAAAAAAAGAAGATAGAGTAACAATTGCAATAGTTGGAAAATATGTAAAACTAGAAGATTCATATATTTCTGTTATAGAAAGTTTAAGACATGCAGGTTTTGCCAATAATATAAATGTTGATATAAGACTAATTGATTGCGAAAAAATAACAAAAGATACAGTAAAGAGTGAATTAAATGAATTAGATGGAATTATAGTTCCAGGTGGATTTGGAAATAGAGGAATAGAAGGAAAAATAGAAACTATAAAATTCGCAAGAGAGAATAATATTCCATTTTTAGGAATTTGCCTTGGGATGCAAATGGCTGTTGTTGAATTTGCAAGAAATGTTTTAGGACTTATGGATAGCAATTCAACTGAATTTAACGAAATAACCAAAAATCCAGTTATACATATTATGGAAGAGCAAAAAAAGATAAACAAAAAAGGTGGAACAATGCGTTTAGGAAGCTATCCATGTATTTTAAAAGCAGAATCTTTAGCTTTAAAGCTTTATAGTAAAGAAAAAATAGAGGAAAGACATAGGCATAGATTTGAATATAATAATGACTATAAACAAAAACTTGAAAGTGCAGGTTTAATATGTTCAGGAGTATCTCCTGATGGGAATTTGGTAGAAATAGTAGAATTAAAAAATCATCCATATTTTATAGCATCACAATTTCATCCTGAATTAAAATCTAGACCAAATAGACCAGCACCTTTGTTTGTTGGACTTGTTAAAGTAGCTAAAATAAAACATAATTAATAATTTTGCTTCAGTTAAGAAAGGGAAAATAATGGATTTAGAATTAATTTCAAAATATTTTATATTATTTATAATGTATTCATCTGCAGGATGGATAGTTGAAACATTATGGGTATCATGGTGCAATAAAAAAATTGTAGATAGAGGTTTTTTAATAGGACCATATTGTCCAATTTATGGTTGTGGAGCATTACTTATAATTTTATTTTTACAACGATTTTCATATAGTCCCATATTGTTATTTTTAATTACAATGTTTGTATGTGGAGTATTAGAATATTTGACAAGTTGGATTATGGAAAAAGTTTTTAAAGCGAGATGGTGGGATTATGGTCATGTTAAATTTAATTTAAATGGTAGAATATGTTTGCATAATCTAATTGCTTTTGGTATAATGGGAATAGCTGTTGTTTATCTAATAAATCCATATTTTGAAAAATGGGTTGGACTTTTAGATGGAAAGCATTTAAATAATTTAGGGTTTATTTTGTGGACAATATTTATAGTAGATTTGGTTGTATCTACAATAGTTGTATATGGATTTAGAAAAGTTACTGAAAAGATTAATAGAGAATCTGCAGCAGATAATACAGAACAGATTACAAAAATGGTTCGTGAATCTTTAGCACAAAGATCATTTTTTCATAGAAGATTTATAGATGCATATCCAAAACTAGAAGCTATTAAGATAAAAATGAAAGAGATTAAAACAAAAATAGAAGATGTAACAAATGATGCTAAAGATACAGTTATAGAGAAAGTAAGTGATGCAAAAGATGCGGTTATAGATAAGGTAAATGGTGCTAAAGAAATTGTGTCAGAAAAGACAGGAGAGATACGTAGTTCAATAGAAAAAGGAACTAAAAAAGCTAAAGTTAGCATTTACCTTGGAAAAAAACAGATAGTTAGAAGATTTAAGAAAAAAAAATAAAAATAATGTTTTTCTATTTAACTAATTATATATTTATTATGAATAATTTGAGTGTATGAAAAACAGGAAAGGAAAAGTTTTTAAAATGAATGTTTTAGCAGTTGGAGATATAGTCGGAACTTGTGGAATAAATAAGTTAAAGGCAGAATTAAATAATATAAAAAATAAATATAATATAGATTTTTGTATAGTAAATGGAGAAAATGCGGCAGAAGGTATGGGACTTACTATAAAAAATTTTAAGGATATAATTTCGGCAGGAGCAAATTGTATTACAATGGGAAATCATACGTGGGGGAAAAAAGAAATTTTTCAGATAATAGATGAACCTGAGTTATTAAGACCAATAAATTATCCTGAAGGAGTATGTGGAAAGGGATATAATATATACAATTGTAATAATAAGAAAATTGCAGTAATAAATGCGATGGGAAGAGCTGAAATAAATGTTCAAACAGAAAACCCATTTTTGCAAGTAAAAAAAATTATAGATGAAATAAAATCTAAAGTGGATATGATTTTTTTAGATTTTCATGCAGAAGCAACAGCAGAAAAGCAGGCAATGGGATATTTTTTAGATGGGGAAATTACAGCAATGTTTGGAACACATACTCATGTTCAAACAGCTGATGAAAAAATTTTAGAAAAAGGAACGGCATATATTACAGATATCGGAATGACAGGACCTAAAAATGCAATTCTTGGTATGGATATACAGGCAGCATTAAAAAGATTTTTAACAGCTCTTCCTGAAAAATATAAAATTGCAACAGGCGAAGCAATCTTGAATGCGTGTGTTTTTAAAGTCGATGATAAAACAAATAGAGTAATTGAGATTGAAAGAATAATGCAATAATCTTTTATTGAAAAAGTATTAGTGGCAATAGTTAGTTTATTATATCAAAATAAATTCGTAACAAAGTGCAAAAAAACTGTAGTCTAAGAAAAAACTACAGTTTTTTTCTGCATTAATTAAATAATACCAGCTTTTGACTCTAAATTCCAAATTTGATTAGAATGTTTGTCTAATTCTACGTTATTTGACTCAAAATTTCTTTCTAATGAATCTAATCTTTCTAAAATGCCAGAAGTTATATCTATAAGTGTATCTATTTTTTGTCCATGTTCAACTTCTATTTTAGCTATACTTTTTGAAAGATTTCTTAATTCTATGCCATTTTCATCAAATTTCTTATCATATTCATCAAATTTAGAGTGCATAAATTTAAATTCATTATCATACTCATCGAATTTAGAGTGCATGAATTTAAGCTCTTTTAATATTTCTGTAGCTAGTTCTTGTGACATTTTACTTTCTCCTTTCCTGTTGTACACTATAATTAAAAATTTATATTTATACAACAAATTATTCTTTGAAATCAAAGTAATACTATTATATTTTGTAACTTAAAAAAAGTCAATATATTATTTGGAATTTGTTAAAAAAGATTTTGACAATATTCGACAAGATATGATAATACAGAAAATATTGTCGAAATTTGCGATGAAAAGATGGAAAAAATTACCAAAAAACTATTGACCTTTATTCTATTTTAGTGTACAATAATATCATAAAAGTTGCAACAAAAAATAAAATTATAGGAGGCAAAAGAGAATGGAAATTTTAAAAATTTCATCAAAATCTAATCCAAATTCAGTAGCAGGAGCTATTGCAGGATTAGTAAAAGAATCACAAAGGGCGGAAATGCAAGCAATTGGTGCAGGTGCCCTAAATCAAGCAGTTAAAGCAGTAGCTATAGCAAGAGGATTTGTAGCACCCTCAGGGGTAGATTTAGTTTGTATTCCTGCATTCGCAGAAGTCGAAGTAGAGGGGGAAGATAGAACGGGAATAAAACTTATTATTGAATCTAGAAAGTAAATTAATTTTATATTTATGGGGCACATGTTTTTATTGTGCTCTTTTTTTGAAAAAGTACTTGAAAATTTTCTAAAAATAATATAGTATATATATGAAAGTTATAAATTATTGTATAATTATTTGATATGTAAATTATATCAAATTTGTAATTAAATATGAAATGAGGTATGTATGAAAAATAATATTTTTGGATATGTATTTTTTATATTTATAGTAATTATAATGGGATTTGCTATATATAAAGTAAGCAAAAATAATGATACTCAAAATATAAATAATTCAGAAGGTTCATCAAATGTAACAACAACAGAAAAAGGAACAGATATTACTCTTGCTGTATCAGGATTTGATACAATAAACCCAATAATTACAAAAAATAAACAAGTACAAGATATTACAAAATTAATATTTGAGTCATTAGTAAGTATCACTTCAGATGGAAAAGCTGAGCCATGTTTAGCTAAAGAATGGGAAACAACAGATAATATGACCTATATTGTTAAGCTTAGAACAGGAGTTAAATGGAGCGATGGTACATATTTTTCAAGTAATGATGTTAAATTTACAATAGATAGACTATTGCAAGACAAAGAAGCAAAAAATGCGGTTTATGCTGAAAGTATTAAGCATTTAAAAGAAGTAGATATTATAGATAATACAACACTTAGAATTATTTTATCAAAAAAAATTCCGTTTTATGAATATTTTCTTACATTTCCAATTTTAAGTAGCAGTTATTATGGACAAGATAATTTTTGGAACACAAATAAAAATGATAAACCTGTTAGTACAGGAAGATTTATTATTTCTGAACACATCGGAAATAAAATAATACTTACCAAAAACCAAAGTTGGTGGAATATACAAGAAGATAATTCAGTAATAGATAAAGTTACGATAAATTTTTATTCAAGTGTTGCAGAATTATATAATGCTTTTAGACAGGGAGGAATTGATTTAATTTCTACAAAAAATAAAGATTATAAGCAATATATAGGAAAAATAGGTTATAAACTTACAGAAATAGAAGGAAGAGATTTTTCTCTCATAGCTCTAAATAATAATAGTGATATTTTGTCAGATATAAATGTAAGAAAAGCAATAAAATACGCTATAAATAAGGACGAGATTGTAGCAAAAGCATATGGTAGTTCTTATTTAAAAGCTAATTTCCCACTACTTACAAGTAGTTATTTAGTAGATGATAAAAATGATAATTATTTTGATTTAGGAGAAATGGAAAATAAACTTAAAGATGCAGGATGGTATTTTAGAAAAAAACAATGGCAAAAAACAGTTAATTATAAAACTAAAGTATTAGAATTGAATTTAGTTGTAAGGAATAAGTCAAACAGAATAAAAGTGGCTGAATATCTCAAAGAAAAATTAGCCGAACAAGGAATTATAATAAATATTATTCAAGCATCAGATGATGATTATCAAAAATATATAGATAATAAAAACTATGATTTAATTTTATATGAAATGACAAGCCCTATTTCTCCAGATTTAACATCATATTTTGGTGAAGGCAACTTAGCTAATTTTAATAATGATGAAGCAAAAAAAATACTAAATGAATTAAAAAATATTACAGATAAAGAAGAACTTAAATCAAGATTTAAAAAATTATATGAAATATATAATGAAGAAGTTCCGTTTATTGGTATAGGAAGAAATAAAATATATGTAATTACTAATTCATATTTAAATGGAGAAATAGACTCAAGATGGTATAATTTATTTTTTAATTTTAAAGATTGGTATAAAAATTAAAAAAATTTTAAAAAAAGTATTGACAAAATAAATGTTTGGTGTATAATACATATATACAAACAAGAGTTTTGTAATTTAAGGAGGAAATAAATATGTCAGAAAATTCAGAAAAAAAGAAAGCATTAGATGCTGCATTAAGTCAAATTGAAAAGCAATTTGGAAAAGGTTCAGTAATGAAACTAGGAGAATATAAAGCTATGGAGATAGAGGCAATTTCTACAGGAGCGCTTAGCTTAGATATGGCACTTGGAATAGGTGGACTTCCACGTGGAAGAATTATTGAAGTATATGGACCAGAATCATCAGGTAAAACAACTTTAGCATTACATGTAATTGCTGAAGCACAAAAGCTGGGCGGAGAAGCTGCATTTATAGATGCAGAACATGCATTAGACCCTGTGTATGCAAAAAAATTAGGAGTAAATATAGATGAACTTATAGTTTCTCAACCAGATACAGGAGAGCAAGCATTAGAGATTACAGAAAGTTTAGTTAGAAGTGGAGCTTTAGATGTAATAGTTGTAGACTCTGTTGCAGCACTTGTTCCAAAAGCAGAGATAGATGGAGATATGGGAGATTCACACATGGGTCTACAAGCAAGACTTATGTCTCAAGCTTTAAGAAAACTTGCAGGAGCTATTAATAAAACAAAAACAGTTATTATATTTATAAATCAATTAAGAGAAAAAATAGGTATAATGTTTGGAAATCCAGAAACGACAACAGGTGGTAGAGCACTTAAATTTTATGCGTCTGTTAGACTAGATATTAGAAAAATAGAAAACATCAAACAAGACGGCAATGTTATAGGAAATAGAGCTAGAGTTAAAATAGTTAAAAATAAAGTAGCCCCACCATTTAGAGAAGCAGAATTCGACATAATGTATGGTGAAGGAATTTCAAAAATTGGAAATATATTCGATATGGCAGTAAATTTAGATATAATTGAAAAGAGCGGTTCTTGGTTTAGTTATAATGGAAACAGAATTGGACAAGGAAGAGAAAATGTAAAAAAATATCTTCAAGACAATCCAGATTTATTAGCCGAAGTTGAGAAAAAGGTAAGAGGTAACACAGAAAAAGCTTTTGAAGAAAGTTTAGGAGAAGAAAGAAAATTAGAGAATGAAGATGACGACGAAGAGTAATTTTAATTAAGAGACGGTTTAGTTAGCCGTCTCTATGTAAATATTGTAGGAGTAAAGAATGTATTCAGTTGAAGATTTCGATAGGGAAAAAACTAGAGTAATGAAATTTATAGTTTTCAAAAAAAGATCTGAACAAGAGGTAAGAAAAAAGTTTTCAGGATCAATTGAAGAAAACATGTTAGAAGATATAATAGAGTATTTAAAAGATGCAAAATATCTTGATGACAAAGAATATATAGATAGAGCTATAAATAATTTTATTACTTTAAAAAATTTATCCTTAAAAGAAGTAAAATACAAATTAATGGCAAAAGGTTTAAATAGAGACGATATAGAAGATTATTTTTATGAAAATAAAGAGAAGTTAGACGAATATGAAAAACAATCTGCAAGAAATATTTTCTATAAAAAGCAAAAAGATATGGATATAGAAGAAATAAGGCAGTATCTTTTAAAAAAAGGATATAAGTGTGATAATATAAAATTTGAAGGGGAAGGATAATATACAATGCCAAATGTGCTAACTTTAGAAACAAATAAATATGCAATTAAATTAGAAAATTTTCAAGGTCCACTTGACTTACTTTGTACTCTAATTGAAAAAAATAAAATGAATATATATGATATTAATCTTAATGAAATTACAGATCAATATATTGCATTTATTAATCAAATGGAGGAACTTAATTTAGAAGTTACTAGTGAGTTTTTAGCTATGGCTTCTACTTTACTATATCTTAAGTCTAAAAAGCTTTTACCAAGTAAACAAGAAGAGGAAGAAGAGATTACAGAGGAGGAACTTATACGCAGAATTGTTGAATATAAAAAATATAAAGATATAACTGTTAAGTTGCAAGAAAATTTTAAATTATTTTCAAATAGAATATATAAGGCAATGGAAAATATAAAATTGCCTCAGCAAACATTGGATTTAGAGTATGATAGATCAATAATACCTGAGGTATATTCAAATCTAGTAACAAGAAATGAAGCTAAGATTAACCAAAATGCTAAAAATATCGAAAAAATTGCCATAACAGAAAACTTTACAGTTGTAAGTAAATTAAAAGATATGTTTAGAGAATTGATTAAACATAAAAAATTTAATTTTAATAGATTGTTTTCTGTAAAAAAACATAGCAAAAATGAGGTTGTAACTGCATTTTCAGGATTACTTGAATTATCAAGAAGGAGTAAAGTTACAACTTGTCAAGATGAATTATTTGGAGATATAAATGTAGAGAAAAAGATAAAATAATTTTTAAAGTAAAAGTACTGAATTAAAAATATAATTCAGTACTTTTTGTAGTGTTTAATTCCAATTTATTTTTCCATCTTTAGATAGTGTTCCTGTAATTGTTTTTGGTGGGTTATTCTTATATATTATTGTAATATTACCATTATCATAACTATATTCTATATTTTCATTATTAGGTTTGAAATTTTTTAGCACATTTTCAACAGTTGTGTAAAGACTTTCAGTGGAAGTGGAATCAGTTGTATATTTTGCAGAATAATATTCAGTTGTTGCCGCGTTTATATTTAGTAAAATTTGTTCTTTTACTTCTGTAATAGCTGTATTAGCTGAAGCCTCTGCTGCTTTAGTCAATATGCTGTTTTCAGCTGTGAGCATTGATACCGAAATACCTGTCATAATAAAACTTGGTATTACAAAGTATGGACCTTTGTCTGGATTTTGCATGACATATGTAGTACCAAATGGAACAATTGAAGGAATATAATACATAAATGGATTCTCTTCTTCTTTTAGTCCTAGAGCTTGTAATTTAGCATTATTAACTTGGGTGAATTTAGTTTCAATATTTTTATATAATTGTTCAATATTTGCTCTTGCAGGAGCAGTATTTAATAATAATATTTCTGAGCTTTGTATTTCATCTTTCTGTATTGCTCCAAAAGTTTTTGTGTTTTTGTATGTAGACACAAATTTTGTTTTTGCATTTGTTATAGTAGAGTTACCTAAATCAACGTCAAAAGTTAATTCTGAATTTTCATGTACAGATTCTGTATCTAATCCTGAAAAGCCAATTGTTAAGTCAAAAATTTGTGAATTGTTTTGTGAAAAAGCAAATTCAAATTTAGTTTCATTAGGTGATTTTAATTTTTGCATAAATGCTGATATAGTTGAAATTCCGTTGTTGATTACTTCAAATTTAGCTCCATCATCAGATTTGGAAATAACAAAATCTGAGGTATCACTTAAATTTATTTCTGTTTTTGAAAGTTTTCCTTTATTTGCATGTACTTTAATTATTATATTTTTAGATGAATTGGTGGTACTTTCTGAACTTTGTTCTTCGTCACTAATATTCGTGTTATTTTCATTTTCGCTGTTTTGATTAGTTGTAGAATTACCAGTTATAGAATACTCTTTTCCATCAATTTTTACTGTAGAAAAATCATCCGCTAAATCTGTTACTTTTCCTAAACCGAATTCTTCTTCTAATGCAGTTTGTAAATCAGCTCTTTCTACGTTCCTGTTATTTTTTGATAATAATCCCAAATATGTAAGTTGTATTCTTTCTTCTATTTGCTTTTGATCGGTTAAAGCTCTTGCTTTATTTGCTCGTTCAAGAATATTTGTATCTGAATTGGAATTAATTCTGTCAATAGTTTGTTGTATAAATTCTTTATATTGTGTTATATAATTTTGAATTTTGTCTTCAGTAATGTTGCTGTTGTTTTTTAAAGTTTCTCTTAATTTATTTGTAATAGTTTCATCTTCCTTTAAGTTTTCTAATAATTTAGTAATAATATTTTTAAATTGGTCTTCATTTAAATTTAGAATAAATATGTTCTCATCTGATGTACTTTCCTTAGAAAACATATCATCTGTCAAATTTTCTGTAATAATATTGAAGTATTTTTCTTTTAAAGCAGATTTTTCTTCATCTGTAAAAATATTTGAGTTACCTGACAAATTTGCTAAATCAATTTTATTTGGAATTGCAGATGTTATCTGTTCAGGTAGTTGCATTTTAGTAGCAAATTCTTTAAGATTATTATTATCTAATCCTATATATTTTACAAGAACTTCATTAATTTTAGCAGCGAAAATGTCACCGCTTCTATATAAATCAAATTGCATTGATTGAGTATCTGAATAATTTGCTTTAATTGTTTGATGCATATATTTGCTTAAATTGTCTGTTTTACCTGTAAATGTTATATTACAATTTTGTAATGCGTTTGCAGTTTTTGCTTCAGAACTATCTGGGAAGGTAACATTAGTTTTTATTGTACCTTCTGATGTAAAGGCTACATTTTTTTGCTTTTCGGAATAAGCTTTAACTTCTTCATCTTTAAAAATGTCTATGATTTCTGTATTTTGAGAAATATATTTAGAAAAAAGCTCTTTGTTGCTTCTAAATATATCTGTAAAAAAGTATGCAAAGGCAAATCCTGCACCTAAAGCTATTACTAAAACTATTGCTATTATTAGCAATATTAAATATCTTTTTTTCATTATTTTATCTTTCCTCTCTAAATTAATTTGTTTGATGTATGAAATAGTTTTATTCCCAATTATGATATACGCTCATAACATCATCTAAATCTTCAAGTCTTTCTATCATTCTTTCCATTTTTTCTGCAGATTGGTCATCAAGAGTAACAGTAGTAGAAGGTACCATTTGAACTGAAGCTTCTAAGAAATTAATTCCTTCTGCTTGAATTTTTTCAGAAACTTCTGAAAATGTACTTGGTTCTGTTGTTATTTCATAAACTTCATCTGAAGTATTAAAATCTTCTGCTCCTGCATCTAATGCAAGCATCATTAGTTCTTCTTCGTCAATAGGGCAGTTTTCTTTTTCTATAACAATAACTCCTTTTTTGCTAAACATGTATGATACACAGCCTGTAGTTCCAAGATTTCCACCAGATTTATCAAAAGCGTGTCTTACTTCAGCTGCAGTTCTATTTTTATTGTCTGTGCTTGCTTCTACAATTATTGCAACGCCATTTGGTCCATAACCTTCATAAGTAATTTCTTCATAATTTGTATTGCTTCCTTCACCTGAAGCTTTCTTTATTGCATTGTTTATTGTATCATTTGGCATATTTGCAGCTTTACATTTTGCAATAACAGCTTTTAAAGAAGAATTACCTTCTGGGTCTGGTCCTCCTGCTTTAACTGCAACTAATAATTCTCTTCCTAATTTGGTGAAGATTTTTCCTCTTGCCGCATCTGCCTTTCCTTTTTTTGCTTGAATATTGTGCCATTTACTATGTCCTGACATTTTAAATTCCTCCTTTATTTTATAATATAATTCACATTTATTTTTTATTGTAATGATTAATATATAATTTTAAGATTTATACTTTGGAGTAAAAACAACTTAAGTAATAAATATTAAAATTATATATTAATAATTGTATTGTGAATTTTTCAAATCTTCAAATATTTTATCACATTTTTTTGAATTTGTGTAGTTTTTTTATAATATTTCTTGAAAATATTGCTATTTTATGGTAAGATAATGTTTAGGAGAGTGATTTTATGTATGGATTTATACATCATATTAATAAAGAAGAAGAATTAGAAAAGCAGATTGTCGAGCAAACAAAGCTTGGATTTTTGGGATATTATTTAAAAAAAATGTTTAGAAATGGTATGACATATTATAAAGGACAAAATATTGAAGAAAAAAAAGCGCTACAAATAATAACTCCGCAACAGTCTTTATTTGCACTTGTAAGAGATCGTTATGATGAAGTATGCCGTACTTTGTTAAATGCGATGTATAAAGACGGACTAGATAATAATTTAAGGTTAACAGGCAATGCAAATGATGTAATTAGTTGTGTGAATTTAGGAAATATATATATAACTGAAAAAGATAATGATATTTCTTTGGGAGATGAAAATTTATTAAGCAGACTTTTTAAAAAGAAAGAACGACAATTTAATATTTATATTCCACCATTTATTAATAATTGAAGGACACTAAAAATAAAGGTTCTAAAAAAATAAAAAGAGCATATAATATAATGAATAATTATGTTATATGCTTTTTTCTTGCATAAGACAAGCTTAATGTAATATTTTAACAGAAAGGAATTATTAAAAATATGGAAGAAGTTTTAGATTATTTAGCTGAAAACATAAAGCAAGAAATTAAAAAATATTTTTCAGATAAGCAAGATATAGAAGAAATAAGACTTAGAAGTAATAAGCCAATAATTTTAAAAAATGCTAATGGAAACAAAATATTAATTCATATTGTTTCTAAAGAAGAATTGTTAGAAACGTTTCAAAAAGTATGTGAACATTCTATTTATTCATATCAAAAGCAAATATGTGAAGGATTTATAACAATAAAAGGTGGTCATAGAGTTGGAATTACAGGCAGTTCAGTAGAAGAGGATGGAAAAATAATAAATATAAATTATATATCAAGTTTGAATTTTAGAATTGCTAGAGAAAAGAAAGATGTTTCCAACAAGCTTTTAAAATATGTTATACAAAATAATGAAATATTAAATACTTTAATTGTTTCAAAACCTGGTTGTGGAAAAACTACAATCTTGAGAGATATAGTAAGAAAAATAAGTACAGGAATAGAAGAAATAGGATTTAAAGCAAAAACATGTGGAATTGTAGATGAAAGAGGCGAAATTGCTGCAATGTATAAAGGAGCTCCACAAAATGATATAGGTATTCTTAGTGATGTAATGGACAATGTTTCCAAATCTAAAGGAATGAGAATGCTTATAAGATCAATGTCTCCAGATATAATAGTGTGTGATGAAATTGGTGGCAAAGAAGATGTACAAGCAATAAACTACGCTGTTACATCAGGAGTGAAAGGTATTTTTACTGCACATGGAAATTCTTTAGAAGATATTTTAATAAATGAGGAAATAAAAAAATTATTAGATAAGAATTTAATTGAAACTATTGTGATTTTGGATGATAAAAAAAGAGGCGAAATTAAAAGTATATATATTTTAGATAAAGTAAATAAATCTTATATAAATAGATTTGAAAAAAATAATTAAAGCAATGTTTAGAAAAAAAGTAATTTTATCTACTTATGGAATAAAAAATGTAAAATATGTTCTAAATATTTTTTTAACGAATATACTTAATAAAGGGGACAGTTTTATGGTATTTGTTAAATATACAATTTTATTTTTTATTTTTCTTATAACAGCATGGATAGGAAATCTTATTTCAAAAAAATACAGAAATAGAGTATATGAATTAAAGAACTTTAAAGAAGCATTTAATATTTTAGAATCAAAAATTAAATTTACTTATGAACCTTTAGGAGATATTTTTGAAGAAATTTCAAATTTATATTCAAAAAATAGTATAAGACATATTTTTATAAGTACAAAAAATAATATGAATAAATTAGGTGTAAAAGAATCATGGAACAATGCAATAAATAGTAATGGACAGAAATTAAGCTTAAATACTGAAGATTTAAATATTATAAAAAGTTTAGGAAATATGCTTGGAAAAACGGATGTTGAAGGACAATTAAATGAAATAAAGCTTGGTATGAACTTTTTAGATACTCAAATAGCTAAGGCAGAAGAAGAATGTAAAAAAAATGAAAAAATGTATAGAACATTAGGCACAATTTTTGGACTTGCTATTATTATTATTTTAATATAATTTATTGGACTGTAAGGCTATAGTTTGCTTAGATGCAAGAATAAACTTCGAAAGGATTGAGAAAAATGGATGTAGACTTATTGTTTAAAATTGCAGCAATAGGGATTTTAGTTGCGGTTTTACATCAAGTTTTGTGTAGAGCGGGTCGTGAAGAACAAGCTATGATGACTACTTTAGCGGGAGTGGTAATTGTTCTTACACTTGTTATTAAAGAGATTAGTACGCTTTTTAATACTGTAAGAACATTGTTTAATATATAATGTTTTGATAAATGGTAATTTTGAGATAAAAATTAAAACATGAATAAAGAGGACTTAGAAAGGTATGGATGAAGTAATTAAAATAATTGGTGTAGGTTTAATATCTTTAATAATTATAATAATTATAAAACAATACAAGCCCGAATTTGCAATATATATTTCTATTATTGCTGGAGTATTAATTTTTTACTTGATAATGGACAAACTTGAAGGAATAATTAATTTACTAAAAACTATAAGTTCAAGGTCAGGCATAAATAATCAGTTTTTAGAACTTTTGTTGAAGATTACAGGAATTGCTTTTCTTGCAGAATTTGCAATAAATTTATGTAAAGATTCAGGGGAAGGTGCAATAGCAAGTAAAATAGAAATTGGGAGTAAAATAGTTATTGTTTCTATGTCAATTCCTATAATTTCAAGCTTACTGGAGGCTATTCTAAAATTAATTTAATTATATATAAATTAAAATAATCTAAAGTTTTATTAAGACGAAACAAGGGTTATAGGTAAGTCCTTTTTAAAACCTAAATTTTTAGATGAGGAAAATATCGTAAATGTGAAAAAAATTTTATTACATATTTTAATTGTATTTGTTTTAGCAAACCTTTTTGTATCCAAAGTAAACGCTGAAAGTTTGACCTCTCAAATGATACAAGAAGAAAAAGAGAATTTTGGTATAAATGATTTTATAAATGAAACTGAAAAATACACAGACGATTTTTTTGACGATTTTAACATTTCAGATATGATAAATTCAGCAATTACTGGAAGGATAGATAATAATAAAATATTAAAAAAAATATTAAAGATTTTTGGAAAAGAAATAGTATCAAGTTTAAAAACAATAATTGCTGTTCTTGTTATTGTTTTAATACATAGCATAATAAAAGCAGTTGCAGACAATTTAGAAACAAGCAATGTTTCCAAAACAGTTTTTTATGTACAATATATACTTATAATTACAGTTATTATGAGTAATTTTTCGAATTTGATTTTATCAATTACAGATACTATACAAAATTTAGTAGGGTTTATGAATTCATTAGTTCCGCTTCTAATCACTCTTATGATATACACTGGAAATATTGCAACAAGTAGTTTATTAGAACCTATAATTTTGTTTATAATAGAATTCATTTCCAACATTATAGTGTCACTATTTTTGCCAGGAGTTTCTATTATAACTGCATTAATGATTGTATCAAAACTTTCTGATAAAGTACAAATAGGTAAGCTTACAAAATTTTTAAAAACATCTATAGTATGGTTTTTAGGAATTATTCTAACTGTTTTTGTAGGTGTAGTGTCTCTAGAAGGAACATTAGCAAGTAGTGTAGATGGAATTACTGCAAAAACAGCAAAGGCAGCGGTTTCGAGTATGATTCCCGTTGTAGGGAAAATTCTAGGAGACTCAGTAGATAGTGTATTAGGGTGTGGCTTAGTTTTAAAAAATGCATTAGGAGTTGTTGGAGTTATAATAATAATTGGAATATGTGCAACTCCAATAATTAAACTTTCAATTTTAACAATAATGTATTCTTTATCTTCTGCGATTATAGAGCCATTAGCAGACGAAAAAATTGTTAAATTATTAGAAGATTTTAGTGGTATATTTAAACTACTACTCGGAATACTTTGTGCGACATCTGTTCTTTTAATTATTGGAACGACTCTTGTAATAAAAATTTCAAATAGTGGGATGATGTATAGGTAAATTCTAAAATTATATTTTTCTTAACTTTGTTAGATATTTAATAATAAAAAAGGGATGATGTATAGATGATTGAATTTTTAAGTAATTGGATTGAAGGGATTGCAATTGCTGTAATAATAGCAAGTATTTTTGAAATGATACTTCCAAATGGAAATATAAAAAAATATGTGAAAATAATTTTAGGCATATATGTTGTTTTTAGTATAATATTACCTTTTGCAGATAATAAGGTTATGGGAAAATTTGATATTTCAAAAAAGGTTGATGAATACTCAGATAATATTATAAATAAAGATTTTTCAAATGATGAAATTTCCACAGATAAAAAATTAAATAAAATTTATGAAGATACTTTTGAAAAAGAGTTGGTTCAAACAATAGAAAGGGAAGGATTTGTTGTATATAAATGTAATGTAAAAGGTAATTTTAATGCAGAAGAAGAAAATGCCGGTATAAGCAAAATAAGCATAACTCTCGAATCTAAGAAAATACTAAAAAAGAAAGATGATAAAAGTAAAACAGAAGAAGAGAAGAGTCTTTTGAAAGAAGATGAAAATAATGAAATAAAGATTAGAACTGTAGACGAGGTTAAAAAAGTTGAAATAAATGTTGGCGAAAAAAAGATAGAAAGCACTGAAGAAGATGTGGAGGCAAAAGATGTTGCTACTTTAAAGAAATTCTTAAGTAAACATTATGAGATTGATAAGGGAGTTTTTGAGATACATGTAAGATAGCTAGTGCATTTTATATTAACCTATTTATTGTTAAAGGAGGAGGCAAAAATGTTTAAAGATAAATTAAAAGAACTTACGAATGGCGAAGGGAATAATAAGAAAAAAATTGAAAATCTTGTTTTTATAATTGTGATTTTGATTGTAACAATTTTGATTATAAACTTTATTCTAAAATCAGATAAATCCTCTATTAAAGAAGAAAAAAATACAAATAAAGTATTGGCACTATCTGAGCCTACAAATGAAGAAAACTCTAATAATGAAATGCAAAATGAATTGGAAAAAATTTTAGGTACAATAAAGGGAGTAGGAAAAGTTAAAGTTTATATAAGTTATTCTGAAAGTAGTAAAACTATTGCAATGTATGATGAAAAAACTACAACAAGTTCAACAGAAGAAACAGATTCTGGAGGAGGTTTAAGAAATACAACTTCCACACAGACTCAAAAAGATGTTATTTTTTCGGAAAAAGATGGTAGTCAAGTACCTATGACGCAAAAAGTTATTATGCCAACTATAGAGGGCGCAATTATAACTGCACAAGGAGCTAAAAATGCAAATGTTAAAACAAATATTGTTAATGCAGTTAAATCTGCAACAGGGCTATCTATTGATAAAATTCAAGTATTTGAAATGGAGGGATAGTAATGAATTTTTAGAAAAGAATATATGAGTATTTTTATAATATTGATAAATGATGGAGGGATAGATTTGAAGCGAGATAAAAATTCAAAAAGTTTAGAAATTTTTAAAAAAGGTTTTAGAAAAAATGAAGTTGTTATATATGCAATAGCACTTATGTTAGTTACAGCGGGATATTTTAATTATACAGCAAATATAGAGAATGGCACTATGGAGACTTATTCGGAGGAGGCTTCAAATAAAGAAACTGAAAATGTAATTTATAAAAATGAAACAAGTAATGAGACAGCAGAGACTATTGCAAAAAATACTGATTCAAACGAAAATAGAAGTAATTATGAAAAAGAAGAAAACAAACAAGATGATGAAGACATAGGAGACGCAAAGCTAGTAGATAGCAAAAGTATAGTAGAAAGCAAAAGTATTGAAAATGGCAAAAATGATGAAGATAGCAATGGTGTAGTAAATGAAGCTTCAAATTATTTCGTTTCAACTAAGCTTCAAAGAGATACAAATTATGCAGATACATTATCTACATATACAAAAATCTTAGAAGATGGATCTGTTTCAGAAACACAAAAATCTATTGCTATGAAAGAAATTACAAAAATAAATGATACAAAAAATGCTATATCAATTTGCGAAAATCTTTTATCTACAAAAGGATTTGAACATTATGTGGTTTTAGTAAATAATGAAAGTATTAATGTAGTAGTGAATGTTAAAGGTGGACTTACAAAACAAAGAGTTGCTCAAATTCAAAATATAATTTCAAGAGAATTTAAATGTGAGATTGCAAATATTCATATTTCGGAGAAATGATATTAGCAGTGCTATAGCTGATAATGGGGACTTGCACAGAAATGTGTAGGTTCCCTCTTTTTTAATCAAATTTTAAGGTTCATAATTTAAAATAAAATTATTATTGATTTTAAATTACAAAAATGATATATTAAATCTAGAGGTACAAGTGTGAAAAGATAATATATTTTAAAAAAATTTAAGTGCCTCAAAAGAAAGGAATGCGTGTAAAATATGAGAATATTAATAGTAGAAGATGAAAAGATATTATCAAATACAATAAAGCAATCGTTAAAAGATGAATATGAAATAGACCAAGCTTTTGACGGCGAAGAAGCGGAACTATATGCAATGCAAGACATATATGATGTAATTATTTTGGATATAATGTTGCCACTTAAAAATGGCTATGAAGTATTAGAAACAATAAGAAAAGAAAAGATTATGACTCCAGTTTTAATTTTAACAGCCAAAGATGGCTTAAATGATAAGCTTAAAGGATTTCAAAAAGGTGCAGATGATTATTTAACAAAGCCATTTGCAAAAGAAGAGCTAAAGGCTAGAATTGAGGTTATGATTAGAAGAAATAATCCAAATTATTACAAAAATGAGATAAGTTTTAAAGATTTAAAAATAGATATTACAAATAGAAAAGCTTATGTTAAAGATAATGAGCTTAAATTTCAAGGAAAACAATTTGATATGCTTGAATATTTAATGCATTATCAAAACAGGATTTTAACAAAGGAGCAAATATTTGACAAGATATGGGGATTTGAAAGTGAAACCACTGCAAATGTTGTAGAAGTTTATGCAAGCGGGATTAGAAAAGAACTTAAAAAATATGATTATGATAAATATTTTAAAACTATTAGAGGAGTAGGGTATATGATTTCTTAAAATATTGCATAATAGGATTTTTAAATAATTAATCTATGTTAAGAATTTCGAATTTATATAACGAGGTATATATAAAAAGGAAAGGGATGAGCAATTTTGAGTGAAGAAAAACAAGTAAAAAAGCAACTTATAAAAAATATGATTTTAAATTTAGTTACATTTTCAATTATATTTACGATTTTAGGTGTTATAATATATGGGCAATTTAAAAGTTCTTTATATCTTTCTGCAGATTCTGAACTCGAAAAAACAAACACAAGAAGAGAATTTAGAATGGGAAATATAGAAAGAAAAACAGAAAGAATAGAGAGAAATGAAAGAGTTAACATTACTCCACCAGATGAACAAGAAAATAGTCCTAGACTAGTCTTTATTTCGAGAAATTCTAGTGGAGAAATATCTACAAACGAGAGTTTAAATGATTTATTTAAAAATGCTACTTTTGACAAAAACAATTTGAATACAATTTATGAATTAACAATAGGAAATTACTCGTATAGAGGAATAAACTATCAAAAAGAAGATGGATCTTTTACTCAAGTATTAATAAATGTAGATTCTGAAAAAACAATAGCAGAAAAGTTTATTAAAAATTTAGTAATATCTTTTTCAGTTACAATATGCATAATACTTGTTGCAAGTTATGTATTATCAAAATGGACATTAAAACCAATTATAGCATCTTGGAAAAAACAGACTCAATTTGTGCAAGATGCATCACATGAGCTACGCACACCACTTGCAATTATAAAAGCAAAACAAGAAAGTTTGCTAGAAAATCCAGAAAGCAAAATTATAGACAATGCCGAAGATATAAGTATTACACTTCAAGAAACAGGCCGTCTTACAAAACTTATAAAAGAACTTATGGAACTTGCAAAAAATGACTCTGATAAACTAAAACTTAATAAAGAAAATTTTGAACTAGATAAAGAAATAAAAGGGCTTGTTTCGTTATATAAAGATGTTGCAAAAACAGAGGGGAAGAAATTAACCGTTTCTCTAGAATATAATGGAAATATTAATGCAGATTTAAACAAGGTTAAAGAATTACTAGTAATTTTATTAGATAACAGTATAAAATATACTGAATCTAAAGATAGTATAGAAATAAAAACATATAAGCAAGATGGAAAAGCTGTAATAGAAGTACTTGATACGGGGATTGGGATTAGTAAAGAAGCGATAGATCATATTTTTGAACGTTTTTATAGAGAAGAAAAATCTAGAAACAGAGAAAAAGGTGGTATGGGACTTGGACTTTCAATTGCTTACAATATTGTAGCGCTTCATAAAGGAACGATTAAGTTTGATAAAGAAAGAGAAAAAGGTGCAAGAGTAATAGTTAAGTTGCCAGTGAAATAAAAATAGTTTGTTTATAATATCAAAAATTAAAATGCAAGTTTTTTCTTGCATTTTTCTTATATCTGTAGTAGAATTGTTTTAAAGTATCAATGGCACAAAAAAATATTATAATAATAAACTAATAAGAGGTGTTTAACTTGAAAAATGAAAAATTAGAAAAATTTGAAAAAAGTATAAAATCAAAAAAAGTTGCTATTATTGGATTAGGTGTAAGTAACATACCATTAATAGATTATTTTTATAAAAATGGAGCTTATGTAACTATTTTTGATAATAGAAATGAAGAAGAATTATCGGAAGAAATTATTTCTAAAATAGAAGATTACAATTTTAAATATATTGGCGGAGAGAATAATTTAAAAGAGTTAAAAGGCTTTGATATAATTTTTCGCTCACCAAGTTGCTTACCTACAAAAATGGAGCTTGAAGCGGAAAAGAAAAGAGGAGCAATTATTACTTCAGAAATTGAAATGCTAATGAAACTTGCTCCATGCAAAATAGTTGGAGTTACAGGAACAGAGGGAAAAACAACTACAAGCTCAATTATTTATGCGATTATTAAAGAAGCAGGATACACATGTTATTTAGGTGGAAATATTGGAAATCCCATTTTTACAAAACTTTCAGATGTAAACGAAAATGACATTATTGTTTTAGAGATGAGCAGTTTTCAGTTGATGGATATGGAAGTTAGCCCTAATATTTCTCTTGTTACAAATATTTATCCAGATCACTTAAATGTTCATAAAGATATGGATGAATATGTAGATTCTAAGAAAAATATATTTTTGCATCAAAATGCAAAAGATTTAGTAGTTTTAAATTATGATAATGAAATTACTAGAAGCTTTGAAAAAGATACAAAAGGGAATGTAACATTTTTCAGCAGTAAAGAAAAATTGCAAGATGGATATATTTATGATAAAGATAGTGGAAATATTGTATTTTGCAAAAATGGTGTTCAAACAAACATAATTCATAAATCTGATATTAAACTTAGAGGAATACATAATTACGAAAACATTTGTGCAGCACTTGCAGTAACTGCTTCTTTAGCAGATACAGAAACTCAAGTAAAAGCAATAAAAGAATTTATAGGTGTAGAGCATAGACTTGAATTTGTAAGAGAAATAGATGGTGTAAAATATTATAATGACTCAATTGGAACAAGTCCGGCAAGCACAATTGCAGGTCTAAATGCTTTTGATGAAAATATTGTTTTACTTGCAGGTGGTTCTGACAAAGGCTTAGACTATACAGAAATTGGAGAAAAAATTGCAGAAAAAGTTGGAACTTTAATTTTATGTGGTCCTACTTCAAAGATTATAGAAGATGCTGTAAATGAGGCTTTAAAGAGAAATGATACGACGAGTATTGATAACGAAGATTTGCAGAATTTAGATTTGACTTCGAATGATAATGCAGAAACATTTGACAAAAGCCAGTTTAATAGTAATTTAAAAAAGCAAATAAATATTATACATGTAAATAACATGCAAGAAGCGGTTTTAAAGGCTAAAGAAAATGCAAAATCTGGAGACATCGTTTTACTTTCTCCTGCAAGTGCAAGTTTTGATTTGTATAAGAATTTTGCAGAGAGGGGAAAGGTGTTTAAGGAATTTGTGAATAAGATTTAAGCTCAAACTATTGAGCTTTTTTCTTTTTTATGATAAAATGCTATAAAATAAAAGAGAAAATATTTTATGATTGGAGGAATTAATATGGTAACAAAAAGAGAAAATTATATAGGATGGGATAGCTATTTTATGGGAGTTGCAATGCTATCTGCACAAAGAAGTAAAGACCCCAATACACAAGTTGGAGCATGTATTGTAAGCAAAGATAATAAAATTTTGTCTGTAGGATATAATGGAGCACCAAATGGATATGATGATGAACATATGCCATGGGATAGAGAAGGAGATTTTATAAATACAAAATATGCTTATGTTTGCCATGCAGAATTAAATGCGATTTTGAATAACAAAGGCTCTGTATTAGAAGATGCAAGAATTTATGTTGATTTATTTCCTTGTAATGAGTGTGCAAAAGCTATAATTCAATCAGGAATTAAAGAAATTATATATAAATCTGATAAATATAATGGAACAGAAGGAAATATTGTCTCAAAAAAAATGCTTGATTATTGTGGAGTAAAATATAGACAATATGAAGAGAAAAATGTTGAGGTAAAATTGGAGTTGTAGGAGTTAGCTATAAGATTAAAGGAGAAATATAATGTATAGAATTTTTTGTGAGAGTTATCAAAATTATATAAATTCATTTGAAGATGATAACTCGAGATTAAGAATAGCTAAACCCTTGGAGCTAATTGTTAACTTAGATAAATTTAATGATGAAAAAAGAATATGTTCAGATATGTACAAAAGGATGTGCGATTTAATTTTTTATATGAAGCAAAACATTCAATATTATCCGAAATTTAAAGCATTTTTATGGACACTAGAGTCAAGAGATATACAACCTAAAGAATATAATATCTCAAGTCATGAAGAATTAGAAGAACAAATAAAATTAGTAAATTCAATTTTAAAACTAGCGTATTGGTATTAATTAGTTGAAGATTAAAAATAAGGAGATTTATTATGATAATAAAAATATTAAAATTTATTTTAATTTTAGAAATACTTTTTTTTCTAATTTTTACATTTAAAATTTTTTCTCATTCGTGTGATAGTCGAGGAATGTCATTTGAGAATAGTCTATCACAGCAAGAAGTTGAAATATTTAATTCGCGATGGGAAAAATATGTTGGTTCTAACAAAATGGTAAATGATGTTAGGACAATGATTTCTGATGTTATTGCAAGCAATACAGCAGAAAAAAGAGCAAATTCAGAAAACATAGTCACTATTAATGGCATAGAGCCTTATTTGGATTTAATAAAGTATATTGATACATTACCTAAAACAACATATACCATAAATGCGACATATAATAATTTGACTGGAAAAATAACAAACTTAGATACAAGTCCTATTATTAATATAATACCAGAAAACAAAGAAGGTGAAGAATAATATGAAAAACAATACGAATCAAACAGAACAACCAATAAATGAAAAAGAAAAAAGAGAAAATAAGAACAAAATAAAAGTTTTAGTAGTTTTAATAATATTATTTTTATATTTGGATTTTTGTATATTTTTTGCATATTTAGCATCAGAGAGGGCCACATATAAACCTATAATATATTTATATCCCACTCAAGAAGAAGTAATTACAGTTAGTTTAGGACACAAAGAAAATATAACTTCATCTTATCCAAAATATTATGACAATTGGAAAGTATTAGCTAGACCTAATGGAGATTTAATATACTTAAGAACAAATCAAGACTTATATGCTTTATATTATGAAAACAAGAGAACAATTAAATTAAAAGTAGAAAAAGAAGGCTTTTGCATAGAAGGAAAAGATATTGCTTCATTTTTAGAAGATAAATTAGCTAAGCTAGGTTTAACTGAAAGAGAAGCAGAAGAGTTTATTATATATTGGCTACCAAAACTAGAAAATAATAAATACAACTATATTAGATTTGCTACAAAAGAAGAAATTGACGCTGATATGCCATTAAATATAACTCCTTCCCCAGATACAACAATTAGAGTTCTAATGACATATAAAGGATTAAATAAACCTATAAAAGTTGAAGAACAGAAGATAATAACACCAGAAAGAAAAGGATTTGTAGCTGTTGAATGGGGAGGAACAGAAATTAAATAAAAAACATTAAAATTCATATAATGGTTTTTAGAGGAGAAATTATGAACGAATATCAAAAATATATTAGAAATTTTAGCATTGTAGCACATATAGATCATGGAAAATCAACACTTGCAGACAGGCTAATAGAAATGACAGGTGTTTTATCTAAAAGAGAGATGGAGTCTCAAGTGCTAGATAATATGGATATAGAAAAAGAAAGAGGAATTACTATAAAGGCGCAATCTGTAAGGATGAAATACAAGGCTAAAGATGGAAATGAATATACATTTAATTTAATAGACACACCAGGGCATGTTGACTTTAATTATGAAGTATCAAGAAGCTTGGCTGCTTGTGATGGTGCAATACTTGTAGTAGATTCAACACAAGGAGTAGAAGCTCAAACTTTAGCAAATGTTTATCTTGCAATAGATAATAATTTAGAGGTTTTGCCTGTTATAAATAAAGTCGATTTAGCAAGCGCAAGGCCAGAAGAAGTTAAAAAAGAAATAGAAGATATAATTGGAATACCTGCTGAAGATGCACCTTGTATTTCTGCAAAAACAGGACTTAATGTAGATGAAGTTTTAGAAAGAATTGTTACAGATTTACCTGCTCCTAAAGGAGATGAAGAAGGAAAACTTAAATGTCTAATATTTGATTCTTTATATGATAATTATAAAGGAGCGGTTGCTTATGTAAGAGTTGTAGATGGTAAAGTAAAACCTGGAGATGAAATAAAACTTATGGCATCAAATGATACTTTTGTAGTTACAGAAGTTGGATATTTTGCACCTGGATCATATTTGCCAAGTGATGAAATAAAAGCAGGAGAAGTTGGATATATTGCTGCAAGTATAAAAAGTTTATCTGAAATACAAGTTGGAGATACAATAACACATGCAAATAATCCAGTAGATAAGCCTCTTCCAGGATACAAAAAAGTGACTCCTATGGTTTATTGTGGAATATATCCAATAGATGGAAGTGAATATGAAAATTTAAAAATTGCTTTAGAAAAACTAAAATTAAATGATGCAGCATTAGAATTTGAACAAGAAACATCTGCAGCTTTAGGATTTGGTTTTAGATGTGGATTTTTAGGACTTTTACATTTAGAAATAATAGAGGAAAGATTAGATAGAGAATTTGATTTAGGCCTAATTACAACAGCTCCATCAGTTATTTACAAAGTTCACAAAACAAATGGGGAAGTACTAGACATCTATAACCCAACAGATTTGCCACCACAAGCAGAGCTTGCATTTATAGAAGAACCAATAGTAACAGCAAATATTATAACACCAAAAGATTATGTAGGTGGAATAATGGAAATGTGTCAAAATAGACGCGGAATTTATGTAGATATGAAATATCTTGACGAAAATAGAGTTTCATTAATTTATGATATGCCTTTAAACGAAATAATCTATGATTTTTTTGATAATTTAAAATCAAAAACAAAAGGTTATGCGTCATTTGATTATGAGTTTAAAGAATATAAAGAGTCAAAATTGGTTAGATTAGATATAAGAATAAATGGTGAAAACGTAGATGCTCTTTCATTTATAGTACATAAAGATATGGCTTATGAAAGAGGAAGAAAAATGGTAGAAAAGCTTAAAACTGTTATACCAAGACATTTATTTGTAATACCACTTCAAGCAGTAATTGGAGGAACTATAATTGCAAGAGAAACAATTTCAGCATTAAGAAAAGATGTTTTAGCAAAATGCTATGGTGGAGATATTACAAGAAAGAAAAAGCTTCTAGAAAAGCAAAAACGTGGTAAAGAAAAAATGCGTCAAATTGGAAAGGTAGAAATGCCACAAGAAGCATTTTTATCTGTGCTTAAATTAGATGATGAAAGTTAATAATTAAAGATTAATTGCTCCCAGATAGATTTATTTTTATATTTCAGGCACCTCCAAGTGATTCCCACTCGGTTACCTCCTAAAATTCTAAAAATAAATCTATCTTCGCGCAATATATATATAAAAAGGAGCAGAATAATGCAAAGAATTTCTAGTAAAGACAATAGTCTTATTAAACATATAAAAAGATTAAAAGAGAAAAAATATAGAGATGAATATGGAGAATTTATAATAGAGGGGCTAAAAGTTATAAATGAAGCCATACAAGAAAAAGCAGATATTAGGCATATTGTTGTATGTGATGGATGTGATAATTCAGAAATGATTGAAAGTCATTTAAAATATGAGATGGCAAGACTTGATTTTATTTATGTGCCTCAAAATATTTTTAAAATGATTTCTGATGTCGAAAATCCACAAGGTGTGTTGGCTGTAATTGGGAAGATAAAAAATGATAATAATCAAGAAAAAGATGAGATTGAAGAAGCGGAACATACTTCAAATATTAATTTGAATGAAGATATAATTCTAGCTCTAGATGATATTCAAGATCCAGGAAATTTAGGCACAATTTTAAGAACTGCAGATAGTGTTGGATTAAATCAAATATTAGTCTCAAAAGCTACAGCAGACGCATATAATCCAAAAGTAGTACGTTCTACAATGGGTGCAATTTTTAGAGTTAATGTTATAGAATGTGAAAATTTGAAAGAAACTTTAAAAGAATTGCAGAGCAAGGATTATAAAGTAATGACAACTTCTTTAAAAGCAAAAAAATCTATCTATGAAGTAGATTATAAAAAGAAAATAATTATTATAGGAAATGAAGCAAATGGTGTATCAAAAGAAATACTAAATATAGCAGATGAAAAAGTTATAATTCCTATGCTTGGAAAGACAGAAAGCTTAAATGCTTCTGTCGCAACAGGGGTAATACTTTATGAGTATGTGAGACAGAAAATAAATTATAAAAAGCTATTATGATTCAGGAAAATTAGTTTAGTTCTGCTTAAGTTACTGAAAGAAATGTAAAATAATGAAAAATAGTGAATTCAGAAAACAAATCTCCGAATTCACTATTTTTAGGACTAAGATGTGCAATGCAATGATTATTGCGGTTAATTGTTACAGTGTATCTTTTTTAGCTTATGATCTATTTTATCATGTTAGCAATAATTTTATAAGCCTCATCTCCACCTTTCAAATTGCAAAAGGTGATTTCCGGTTGGTCTCCTGCGGTCGTCAAGGAGATATTACATACATCAAATGCACGTTGTAACGGGCCACTACTTTTTGAGCAAGACTTTATCTTGTTTAATGGTATGTTGGTTGTTTTTTTATTTAGCCAACCAGTGTGATATACTATTTCAGTTTCACTCAGAATAAGATAATTACAGTATGTTTTTAACACACAATTAATTATCATCCAGACCACTATAATTGCAAAAATTATGTACATTGCAAGTTTGAATTTTCTCCATACCTCATACTCCCATTCTTCAAACTCATACAACCGTATGAGTTTTTCCGCTCCTATCAGAATAAAAAACGGAACCCAAAAAAACATTATGTCAGATATAATTTCCGAAATGGGGTTACATCCAAACCTTTTTCTCATAATAGTATCCTCCTATAAGTGCTAATTGACACATTTTCAGTTAATTATATTATATCATATATATGACAAAAAGTCAAATTTTATGTAAAGCTTAATATATTCAAGTTTGTTTATTAAAAAAGGAACGATGGGATTAGTTGCCTAATTCAACACACCTATGATAGGGTGCTACACCGTTCTTTTTTGTGATCTGTTAATATAATTATAATGCATTTTTTGACATTTGTCTACAAATTTTATTTTATGCAAAATTTTGATTTACTAATAAACTTCCCCGCTACAAGCAACGGGGTATTCTCGTTGTATGTCCTACTCAAAAATGGTCAATTGATTGTTATATATTTTATGATAAGACTTTCCTTGATTTTTTACGTAGTTTTCGATTTGCTTTTCATTAGCATTCTCACCAACGGCACTTACGAAATAACCGTCCACAGAAATACTAAATATAGCAGATGAAAAAGTTATAATTCCTATGCTTGGTAAAACAGAAAGCTTAAATGTTTCAGTTGCAACAGGGGTGATACTTTATGAGTATGTGAGACAGAAAATAAATTAATTTTATATTTAATCATGGAAATTATTCAATTTAGCTTGACTAATTTTTGTAATAATAGTAAAATATTTTTAATAAATAATTTTAAAATGTATGGAGGAAAAAAATATGGAAGAAAAGAAATCAGGAAAATTACTAATAATAATTTTAATACTTTTTATTTTAATATTAATTATGGGAATTGCATATTTAATATTTCAAAATATGGAATTAATGAAAAAACAAAAACAAGGAGAATCTCAATTACAAACTTTGCAAAATAAAACTCAGGAACTTGAAAACAAAATAAATACTAATAAAAGTGTGACAGAAGAGAATACAATAGAACAAACTCAACAAAATACAATCCAAAGCAATACGACAAAAAATATAACAGAAGAAAGTGTAACACAACAAACTCAACCAAATAATGTGCAAAATACTACAACAACAAGGAAAGATGACCCAAATTATGTTGGAACTTATAAAAATAGTAGTGGTGAAATAGCAACAATTTCAAAAAAAGCAGATGATTATTATTTAAATTTTAATAATAATAGCTTTAAATTTAATATGAATGTAAAGAATAATGATGGATCAATTATCATATATGATTCAAAGGACGAATTTGATAGATGGTTTGTATATCTTTATCCTGCAGGTGTTAATCTTAAATTGGCTGAGAATGAGGGAGATAAGGAATCTAGCTATAAAGCGACTGATAGTAGTAAAATAAGATTATTATTAAATGGTTCATCGCAAGAATTTTTATCTGATGTATTATATAAGATAGATTAAATTTATATATAGGATATATAAATTTAAAATGGAAGATGATAGAATTAGTAAAAGGGGATTTAAAAATGAAATTAAAAAACAAAATTAAATTATTAGGATTAGTATTTATATTTACACTATTATTTTTATCAAATAAGGCATTAGCAGCAAACACAATAGACGTAAAAGTCAATGGAACAATGGATTATACGAAAGCACAGGAAGTTTTAAAACTAGTTAATGAAGAAAGAAACGGTGTCATCGATTAATGCACTTAATTCTTTTGGCAGCTTCAAAGAGACAACTATCATTTTCATAATCGGCTTTTTTAAGCAGTAACTCTACAAACTTAATATTAGTATCATCGTACTGATTCTTATAGAGGATACGTTTATCGTCAAGAATTTTTAAGATATACAGTAGTTTATATGTTTCAAATACATTATGATTATTTCTACATAATTCAATAGAAAAAGCATATTTGAATCTGTAACATATATATTGTGGTTCTTTAGATTCATAGTTATCTAATAAATTGGCTATAAGATGTTCATATCCCTGGTCGTACCAATTTTTGCCATATACGTCAAAGTTTCCATCGACGTAGTTACGTAAAAATTTGAACTGTTTCATAAGTGAATCAAATTGCCACTCTTCTGTGGCTTTTACAACACGTTGAACTATTTCACGTATCTTTTCTGTTGAATTCATTTTCACCTCCTGTATTACCGATGATGTTAATAAATGCTTAATGGCACTTGACCACTTTATCAGTATTATAGCACAAAAAATAAAAATTGTAAACATAATATTTGAAATTTTATATGTGCCAAAGGGGACGGGGCAAAATGGCATATATTTTTACCATTTTGTTTCGTCTATTTTATATTGGCTAAAGTAAAAAGCCCACGGGCGCCCAAAGAAAAACCTCGAGCGCCCGCGGATGTGTGGTTGAATTCGAAAAATAAAAGTTACTTAATCGAGGGTGACATTCTCAAGCATTTTAGCAGCTTTAAAGAGAGACATATCATTGGTGTAATCCGCTTTTTCAAGCAGATTCCATGCGAAAACAACATTTTTAAAAGGAATCCGTTCATTCAATTCTGTATATCCGCAAAGTTTCATTGTGTAAACGATCTTGTACGTCTCAAAGACGTCATGATATTTGCCGGTCAGTTCTGTACATAAAAGGGCTGAAAGCTTATTTTCAATTGCTTCCGGTTCTTCCATAACAGATTCGCCGAAATGCTTCATTAAGATTTCATAGCCGGTTTCCTCAGCATGCCGATTGTCAACATCTGAAATATAGCATTTAAGAATGCCGACCAGATTCACAAGTTTCGCAAATTTTTTTGCAGATTTTGCATCTACAATTTTCTGTACAAATTTCTCTAATTTTTTTGAATTCATTTCCTCCTCCTTTTTATAGTAGCGAGGTTTATAGTTGCTCAGTGGCACTTAACCACATAAGATGTATTATATCACATAATATGTCATTTGTAAACATAATATTAAAAAAATCCAAGTTTCAAAAAATTTCTCAAAATAGTTGATATTTTAATAAAATAATGATATACTTTGCATATAAATAAAATAGGGAGGTAAAAATATGTCATTCATTGAAAGTATAAAACAAAGAGCAAAGCAAGATATTAAAACAATTATTTTACCAGAAGCAGAAGACAAAAGGGTTTTAGAAGCTGCAAGTAAAGTAATTGAACAAGGATTTGCTAAAGTAATTTTACTTGGGAATATAGCACAAATAGAAAATGATAGCAAAGAAAATAATATAGATTTAACAGGAGTAGAAATAATTGATATTAACACATCTTCTAAAAAACAAGAATATGCTCAAAACTTATTTGAATTAAGACAAGCTAAAGGTATGACTTTAGAAGAAGCTTCAAAGCTAATAGAAGAGCCTATTTATTATGGTATGATGATGTTAAAACTTGGCGAAGCAGATGGATTAGTTTCTGGTGCAGCACACTCTACATCAAACACTTTAAGACCTGCACTTCAAATTCTTAAAACAGCGCCAAATACCAAATTAGTTTCTGCTTTTTTTGTTATGTGTGTACCTAATTGCGAATATGGAGAACATGGTACATTTATATATGGAGATAGTGGGTTAGTTGAAAATCCTAATGCAGATGAATTATCAGAAATTGCAATTTCTTCTGCAAAAAGTTTCGAAAATTTAGTTGGTAGTGAGCCAAAAGTTGCAATGCTTTCATATTCTACTTATGGTAGTGCAAAATCAGAATTGACCGAAAAAGTTATTGAAGCAACAAAACTTGTAAAAGAAAAAAATCCGGATTTATTGGTTGATGGAGAGTTGCAAGTGGATGCTGCAATTATTCCTGAAGTATCAAAATCGAAAGCTCCAGGAAGCCCATTAGAAGGAAATGCAAATGTTCTTATATTCCCAGACTTAAATGCAGGAAATATTGGATATAAATTAACACAAAGATTAGCAAAAGCAGAAGCTTATGGTCCTTTATGCCAAGGTATTGCAAAACCTGTAAACGATTTGTCTAGAGGATGTTCTGCAGATGATATAGTCGGAGTTGTTGCAATTACTGCAGTACAGGCACAGTAATAGAATGGAGAGATATTTATGCGTGAATTTACAAATATAAAAGCATAAGAGTTGGTTAGGAAATCAAAAGAACTACGAAAAAAAGCGGCAGAAATTCAAGATGATGAGGAAAAAGTAGATTTATTAACATGGCAAGCTGCTTATTTAATAGATGAAGCTATTAATATTGAAAATGGAATAATAGCCGAAGAAGATTATGACAGATTATAAACAACATTAGTTATTAAATTTTAAAAAATATATATTTGCAATTGGAAAAATAAAAAATACCAATTGTCAAGTGCCGGTCAATAAATTAACCAAAAGAACCGACACCAATTAAAAAAGGAGGAATTTTTAAAATGAAAATTTTAGTACTAAACAGCGGAAGCTCATCATTAAAATATCAAGTTATTGATATGGAAACAGAGAAAACACTATGTTCAGGATATTTTGAAAGAATAGGAAGCGAAAAAGCATTTTTAACACACAAAGTTAATGGAGAAAAAATAAAAATAGAAAAAGCTGTAAAAGATCATTCAGAAGCTTTAAAAGTAGTTATGGAACAATTATTAGATGAGAATTATGGAGTTATAAAATCATTAGATGAAATAGACGCAGTAGGACATAGAATGGTTCATGGAGGAGAAAAATTCAACTCTTCAGTACTTATTAATGAAGATGTTTTAGCAGCAGTTGAAGAATGTGTACCTCTTGCTCCATTACATAATCCAGCAGGAATTTTAGGTGTTAGAGCTTGTCAAAAAGAAATGCCTGGTAAGCCAAATGTAGGAGTATTTGACACAGCATTCCATCAAACTATTCCCCAAGAAAGATATATTTATCCAATTCCTTATGAATATTATGAAAAATATGGAGTTAGAAAATACGGATTCCACGGAACATCACACATGTTTGTTTCAAAAAGAATTGCAGAAATTTTAAATAAACCAATTGAAGATTTGAAGATTATAAACTGTCACATTGGACAAGGTGCAAGCATTTGTGCTATTCAAAATGGAAAATCAGTTGAAACTTCAATGGGACTTACTCCAGTTGCAGGAATTCCAATGGGTTCTAGAACAGGTGATTTAGATCCATCAGTTGTAACATTTATAATGAAAAAAGAAAATATGACACCAGAAGAAGCAGATACAATGCTAAATAAAAAATCAGGATTACTTGGAATCTCAGGAATTTCTGCAGATAATAGAGACATTGAACAAGCTTTAGCAGAAGGAAATGAAAGAGCTAAACTTGCATTAGATCATTACCACTATCAAATAGCAGCTTATATTGCAAAATGTGCAGTTGCTATGAATGGAGTAGATGTTATAACATTTACAGCTGGAGTAGGAGAAAGAGGAAGAGAATCAAGAGATGAAATATGCAAAAAGCTTGAATTCATGGGAGTAAAATTAGACCCTCAAGCAAATCAAGATGCATTTGCTAAAGAAGCGAAAATTTCAGCAGATGACTCAAAGGTTTTAGTTTATGTTGTTCCTACAAATGAAGAACTTATGATAGCTAAAGAAACTCAAAGAATTGTTAATGGAAATTAGTATTAAAGAGGGATGGTTTAAAATACAAAAACCGTCCCAAATTTAAAAAGGATAAATTTAATTTTAAAAATTTATATGTGCCTTAAATAATTTGGAAAGGAATGAATTTTAAATGAAAATTTTAGTTTTAAATTGTGGTAGTTCATCACTAAAATATCAATTAATAAATATGGAAACAGAAGAAGTATTAGCTTCTGGAAAATATGAAAGAATAGGGGAACAAGAAGCATTTATAACACATAAAGCGTGTGGTAAAAAAGTAACAATAAATCATGTTGCTTTAGATCACACAGAAGCTATAGATTTTACTTTAAAACAATTTACAAATCCTGAATACAAAGTAATAGATAGCCTTGATGAAGTAAGTGCAGTTGGACACAGATTAGTTCATGGAGGAGAAAAAATTGCAGAATCTGTTGTAATAGATGAACATGTTATAGATGTTTTGAAAGAATATACAGATTTAGCACCATTACACAATCCAGCAGGAATAATGGGAATTGAAGCTGCAAAAAAAGTAATGCCAAATAAACCAATGGTAGGAGTATTTGATACTGCATTTCATCAAACAATTTCAAAAGATAAATACATTTACCCAATTCCTTATGAATATTACGAAAAATATAGTGTAAGAAAATATGGATTCCACGGAACATCACATATGTATGTTTCAAGAAGACTTGCAGAACTTATGAATAAAGATATAAAAACTTTAAAAATTGTTACATGCCATTTAGGTCAAGGTTCTAGTATATGTGCCGTAGATGGTGGTAAATCAGTTGATACATCAATGGGACTTACACCACTTGGAGGAATACCAATGGTTACAAGATGTGGAGATTTAGACCCTTCAGTTGTTACATATATTATGAAAAAAGAAAATATGTCAGTTGAAGAAGTTGATAGCCTTTTAAATAAAGAGTCAGGAGTAATGGGAGTTTCAGGCTTAGCACCAGACTTTAGAGTAATAGAACAAGCCTCAAATGAAGGCAATGAAAAGGCAGAACTTGCCATGAAAATGTTTAAATATTCTATTGCAAGTTATGTTGCAAAATATGCAGCTGCTATGGGCGGAATAGATGCAATTGTTTTCACAGGTGGAGTTGGAGAAAATCAAATTAATATCCGTAGAGATGTTTGCAAACAACTTGAATTTATGGGAGTTTATATTGACGAAGAGGCAAACAATATGCGCGGTGAAGAAAAGAAAGTATCAAAATCTGATTCTAAAGTTGAAGTTTGGGTTGTTCCAACAAACGAGGAGCTTATGATTGCTAAAGAAACAGAAAGATTAGTTGGTTAAGCTTATGAGCAAACTCAAAGAGGCCGTGGTAATGGGTAACAAATTTTTATATAAGAAAGAGAGTATCAATATATGAAAATAGGAATAGATATAGATGACACAACTTTTCTAACAGTAAAATCAATGCTTAAATATGCAGATATTTTTGAAGAAGAAATTTCAGGAGTGCCAACTAATAGAGATAGCTTTGGATTGATAGAAAATAGATATTATTTAAAAGCTTTATATGGATGGGATGATGAAACTAAATTTGCATTTTTCAATAAATATTACAAAAATGTATTAAAAGAATGTACAATGTTACCAAATGCAGATGAAGTAATTCGCAAATTAAAACAAAATGGAGATACAATTCATTTTATTACGGCAAGATTGATGAATATTGAAGGATGCGATACTGAGGCAATTACAAGAAAAAGTTTATCAGATTTTGCTATTCCTTATGATAGCTTAAGTTTACATGTTAGTGATAAATTATCATTTTTTAAAGAAAATAATATAGATATTTGTATTGAAGATAGTTTTGAGACTTGCAAGCAATTAACTGATAATGGAATTAAGTCAATTCTTATGACAACAAAGATGAATTGCAAAATAGATAGCGGGGAGATTGTAAGAGTCAATAGTTGGGAAGAGATTTATGAGGAAGTTGAAATGTATAGAAAACAACTTTGATAAATTATATTACGTTTGTGAATGACGAAACAAGAGAAGAATTTGAGAGAGGATGACGCATACTGTGCCACCCTCTCTTTTGGAGGCACCCCTTTGTATTCAACATCATATTAATTTTATAGTTTTAATTTTAAAATAGTTGGAATGTTCCGAATAGTAATTTTTTCAATTTTAAGATGTTTTATTATATCATTTTAAAGAAAATGATATTGAGTTCTCAATAAATTGTTTTAAAGCTTTTTTCGTGCAAATTACATTGATATTTTTATTGTTTCCGATGACACTATGTGGAATATCCCAACTAATTTATAAATTTTCTTAATCTAATTATATTTATTTGGTTTATATCTGATCATAAAAATAATAAAATACTTTAAACTGAAATATTTTTATAGCCACTATGCCACAAAAAAACTCAAAACAGTTTAGGTTCATAAAAAAGTGATTGACATAATATTGTTAAAATGATATAATGTATTAGTATAATTTTGAAAAATTTATTAAATTCATTGAAAAAAATTTTACTTTATGATTTAATTATAAGAGAAGAAACTTCAATATAAATCATGAGTGAAAAGCATCATTTTTTTCAAAAATATGAGGAATATAAAAATGAATCTAAAAAAATAATAAGAAAAGAGATGAAAAAATCTGGCGGAGAAGCAAGAGTAGTAAAAGTTCAGGAAAAATGCAGACTAAGTCAGGAAGGTCGTAAAGAATTAGCTGAAGAGAGAGCTGGTATGAGAACAAATGATGGTACTTTATATGGTGCTCTTGATTATAATGCAAGTAGAAAATCTTGGTGTAGAAGATTTCAAGCAGGATTCACACCAAGTGTAAATTCAGAAGAAACACAGTCAGGAACCTAAGAAAAAACAGATGATAGAGATAGATAAATAGAAGGAGAAAATCATGTCAAAGCCAATAGTAGCAATAATAGGCAAACCAAATGTTGGAAAATCAACATTTTTTAATTATATAGTTGGAAAAAGAATTTCAATAGTAGAAGATACTCCGGGCGTTACAAGGGATAGAGTTTATGCGGAAACAAACTGGAGAGGAAAAAACTTTACAGTAGTTGATACTGGTGGAATCGAGCCTGAATCTGATGATGTTATAGTGTCTCAAATGAGAAGACAAGCAGAAATTGCTATAGAAATTGCAGATGTAATACTATTTTTAACAGATGTACAACAAGGAGTTACAGCTGCAGATAAAGAAATTTCTTTAATGTTAAAAAAATCTAAAAAGCCTATTATTTTAGTTTGCAACAAAGTTGATAATATTTCAAAATATCAAAATGATATATATGAATTCTACAATTTAGGAATAGGAGACCCAATTGCAATATCTTCAACTAATGCACAAGGAATTGGAGATGCACTAGATGCAATATATAATAAATTACCTGACTCAGAAGACAATGAAGATGATGAAAGAATTAAAGTTGCTGTAATTGGAAAACCTAATGTTGGAAAATCTTCACTAATTAATAAGATTTTAGGTGAAGAAAGAAATATTGTAAGTGATATTGCAGGAACTACAAGAGACGCAATAGATTCTGAGTTCGAAAATAAAAAAGGTAAATATGTTTTTATAGATACAGCAGGAATTAGAAAAAAATCAAAAGTTACAGAATCTATTGAAAAATTTAGTGTTATGAGAAGTCTTTTAGCAATAGAAAGAGCAGATGTTGCAATTATGATGATTGATGCTTTAGAGGGTGTAACTGATCAAGATGCAAAAATTGCAGGAGAAGCACATGAAGCTGGAAAAGGAATAATAATTGTAGTAAATAAATGGGATGAATATGAAAAAGAAACAGGTACAATGGAAAAATATAAAAAAGATATTTACAATAAATTATCATATTTATCTTATGCACCAATTATATTTATATCAGCAAAAACAGGACAAAGAATAGATAAATTATTTGACATTATAAATAGTGTAGCTGAGCAAAATGCAAAAAGAATTTCAACAGGAGTTCTAAATCAAGTTATAAATGAAGCAATTGCACTTGTTCAACCACCATCAGATAAAGGAAAAAGACTAAGAATTTATTATGGTACACAGGTTGCTACTAAGCCACCAACATTTGTTATTTTTGTGAATAAAAAAGAATTATTTCATTTTTCTTATGAGAGATATATTGTTAATCAAATTCGTAAAGAGTTTGGACTAGAGGGCACACCAGTTAGAATTATTGCAAGAGAAAAATTGGATAAGGAAGTTGAATAGAATACAATAGTTAATTAACAAGGAAGGTAAAGCTATATGAGTAATAAAAATCCTTTTAAATCACCATATCATAGTGCTAAAATTATTAAATTTAAAATACCTGATAATTATAATTACCTTAATTTCATACAAGAACTTGAAGAACTTAAAGAATCTTTAAAAGAAAATGTAGATAATGACTATAAATTATTATCAATACTATATACAGCTATGAACAAATATAATGAAAGCAATGAAGAGATTTATAATTCATGTTCTGAAGCATTTAATAGTATTACTGGGTTACCTTCTAATTTAGATTCAAATATTAAAATAAATAGAATTGAATTAATTATAATAGGAGTTATAAGTGTAATTAATGATGAATTACAAAAGTTAAAAAATTCAAAGACAACAGATACAAATGATGAAATACCGCAAGATGGAGAAGATAGATAATTAATAAAGATAGAAAGGGGAATTAAAATGGAAGAAACAATAATTGAACAAATTCAAGAATTAGTAAAAAGTAGAAGAATAGCACAATTACGTGAATTATTAGAAAGTATAAATAGTGCTGATTTCCCGTCCCTTTTCGAAGAGTTAAATGATGAAGATATGGTAGTAATTTTTAGATTATTACCAAAAGACAAAGCATCTGATGTTTTTGTAGAATTAGACCCTGATTTACAAGAAAAGCTTATTAATAATTTTACAGATAAAGAGTTAAAAGTCGTTGTAGATGACCTATTTATGGATGATACAGTTGACCTTATAGAAGAGATGCCATCAAGTGTTGTAAAAAGAATTTTGAAAAATATTAAACCTTCAGACAGAAAAGTTATTAATGAATTACTTAAATTTCCTGAAGATAGTGCAGGAAGCATTATGACAACAGAAATGGTTGAACTTAAAGAAAATATGACAGTTGACAAAGCTTTTCAGATTATTAAAGATACTGGAATTGACAAAGAAACAATCTATATTTGTTATGTTGTAGATAATTCAAGAAAACTGATTGGTACAGTTGCAATTAAAGATTTACTTATTTCTGAAAGAGATGTTTTAATAAAAGACATTTTGGAAGATAATGTAATAAGTGTTTTAACAACAGAGGATCAAGAAACTGTTGCTAAAATGTTTGATAAATATAACTTTATGGCTATGCCAGTTGTAGATACAGAAAATAGATTAGTAGGTATTGTAACAATCGATGATGCTATTGACGTTATGCAAGATGAGAACACAGAGGACTTTGAAAAGATGGCTGCTATGACACCTACAGGAGACACATATTTTAAAACTAGTGTATTTAAACATGCAAAAAATAGAATAGTTTGGCTATTATTTCTTATGTTATCTTCAACATTTACAGGATTACTTTTGGAAAAATTTCAAGCTGCAATAGCTGCTGTTCCTTTACTTGTAGCATTTATTCCTACAATAATGGATACAGGAGGAAATTGTGGTTCTCAAAGTTCAACACTTATAATCAGAGGTTTGGCATTAGATGAAATAAAACTTTCAGATTTATTTAAAGCTGTATGGAAAGAAATTCGTGTTTCATTTTTAATTGGAGCAGTGCTTGCATTAGTTACGGGACTTAGAATATTTTTACAATATGACGGAATTCATAATGATCAAAGTATAAAAATAGCATTTATTGTTGGTGTTACGCTAATGGCAACTGCAATGATTGCAGAGGTTATGGGATGTGTTCTTCCTATGTTTGCAAAAAAATTAAAATTGGACCCAGCAATTATGGCTTCGCCACTAATTACTACAGTTGTAGATTTGTGTTCAATGCTTGTGTTCTTTAGCATTGCGACAGCGGTTATGGGGTTGTAGGTGAATTTATAATTAAACAATATATAAAAGAATAGCTTTGTTTAAACACTTTGCTATTCTTTTTTTAGTGTCATATATCTCCAAAATTCAACCACTTATCATAAAAACTTTTAAAATAATTGCAACAAAAAATAAAAATTGATATAATTAAATCAAGAAAGGGGACAAGAAAGATGAATATTAAAGTACGTACTAATATTTCAGATGAATATGAAGACATAGAAATAGTAATAAATGCACCAGAAAAAAATAGTCAAATATTAGACATAGAAAACGAGTTGTTAAGGCTTAGTTCAAATACAATAGAAAAAATAGTCGGAACTCAAGGTAACGATATTTTCTTAATAAATGTTTCAGACATAATTACATTTTATAGTGAAGAAAAAAATAATTTTGCTAAAACAAAAGATGGTATTTTCAAAATAAAAGAAAAGTTATATTTCTTAGAAGAAAATTTACCGCAAAAAAGTTTTATTAGAATATCGAATTCAGTAATTGTAAACATTGAAAAAGTTAAGTGTTTTAACACAAATATTATTGGAAGTATTTTAGTAAAATTAATTGACGGAACAGAGGAATATGTATCAAAAAGAAGAGTTTCAGATGTTATGAAATTCTTGAAAGATAGGAGGGATTGATATGAAAAATTGGAAAAAACTATTATTATGTATTTCTGTTTCAGTTGCAATTACAACTTTTATAGCAATGACAGTTGGAATTGTTAGAAATTATATATTTATACATTCATTAAACTTAAAATATGAATACTCGATTGATGAACAAATTATAAATAACGCATATTATGAAGAATATATGGCTAAACACGAACATGATTATGATGAAATTTCTATGACTTATGATGAAATTGTAGAAAGCGCTAAAAAAGAAAATATTTTATTTAGTAAAAAAACATTGATTACTGAGGTTAGAGGAATGATGTTAGGAATATATCAAGCCACAACTTCCCAAATAATGACTTTATATTTATATGCACTTATAGTAGGAATAAATACAGGAATTCTTATATATCAAATATTTATAAGAAGAGCTACTGCTAAAAAAATAACAATTACATCAACTATATATTTTGTTATAATTTTCTTACTACTAAATATAGACTCTTTGGTATCAGGGGAATTTTATAACATAGATGTTGAAGATAGTTTTTTAGCATTTTTTAAAACTTATGTGATCATAATGGTAGTATTATTTGTAGCTAAATTGATTGTAGACAGAAACACTGCAAAAAAACTTAATAGAGAACTTAAATAATAAAAAAGTCAAATATTGTAATGAAATAGCCAAAATTCATTGCAATATTTGACTTTTTAAATATTTTCATAATTTGACCATAAACTAATTATTTTAATAATCTTTTTTTTCTAATATTTGATAAACTAATCTAAATAGTTATTGCAAAAAATATCAAAATTATTATAACTAAAGATTTATACAATAAATAATCTCTTTACCATAATTTACCATAAAAGATTGACTTCATATACAGAATGTGATATATTATTATTACATTATTTCATTATTTTAATTCTAAATTTTATTAATATGTTATTTCAAAATGTTGAAATTTCTAATTATTAATGATATAATTTAGGAGGTGATAATTTTTGCCAATAGTATCACAATTTTACGGAATAATTATCAGTATGTTTTTTAATGATACAGACAAACATCATTTGCCACATATCCATGTACAATATGCAGAATATAGATGTACTTTTGATTTTAATGGAAATGTTTTGTCAGGAAATATTCCAAATAAACAAAGAAAGCTAGTTGAAGCATGGATAGAACTTCGAAAAGAAGAATTAATAGCTTTGTGGAATATTCTTCAAGATGGAAATAAAGGCTTTAGTATAGATCCAATAAAATAATGTAAAAGGGGCGATTTATATGGAAAATAAAATAGAAGAATTACCTGTAGAGGTAAAAGCATTAGAAGGCTTTTTGTTATATATTAAGTTTCAAAACGGAGAAGAAAAAATATATGATATGAAAGAAATGCTTAAATATGATTATTATAAAAATTTAAGAGATAAAGATAATTTTAAAAAAGTAAAAACTTATGGAATTACTTTAAAATGGAGCACAGGTGAAGACATTGCACCTGAAAAGATTTATTTTAACAGTATTCCAATAGAAGAGTTTAATTCAGAATTAAAAGAAATGAAGTAATCTTTATGGGGTGTAATATAGGAATAGTTAAGTTTAAGTGCTTTACTATTCCTATTTTTATTAAAAATCAAGAAAATTCGTTGCAATATTTGTCATTTTGTGGTTAAATATATACATAAAGAAGATTAATTTGTGCTAAAGCATAAATAATTAGTTACGACAATTTAAACTTTAAAAGGATTGATTTAAAAATGAAAGATATATTAGTTTTAGGAATAGAATCAAGTTGTGACGAAACATCAGTTGCAGTAGTAAAAAATGGAAGAGAGCTATTATCAAATGTAATAGATACACAAATACCAATACATGAAAAGTATGGGGGAGTAGTACCAGAAATAGCTTCAAGAAACCATATAGAAGCAATTACAAGAGTTACAAAAAAAGCTTTAGAAGAAGCAAATGTTACATTTGAAGATATAAATGTAATTGCACCAACTTATGGACCAGGTCTTGTAGGAGCTTTGCTTGTTGGTTTATCTTACGGAAAGGCTCTAAGTTTTGCATTAAATAAGCCATTAGTAGGAGTAAACCATATAGAAGGTCATATTGCAGCAAATTACATTACATATAAAGAATTAGAGCCACCATTTTTATGTGTTTTAATTTCTGGTGGAAATACTCAAATTATAAATGTAAAAGATTACACAGAATTTGAAATGCTTGGAAAAACACGTGATGATGCAATTGGAGAAGCTTTTGATAAAGTAGCAAGAGTAGTTGGGCTTGGCTACCCAGGTGGTCCTAAAGTAGATAAACTTGCTTTAGAAGGAGAGCCAAATATTAAACTTCCAAAAACACATTTTAAAAATAGCTTAGATTTTAGTTTTAGTGGTATAAAAACTGCTGTTATAAATTATAACCACAATACTAAAGATGTAAATAAAGCTGATTTATGTGCAAGTTTTGAAAAAGCAGTTACAGAAGTATTAATTGAAAATGTTACAGAAGCAATTAAGCAAACAAATGCAAATCAAGTTGCTATTGCAGGTGGTGTTTCTGCAAATCAGTTTATAAGAAGAGCATTTTTAGATTTAGAAAACAAATACACAGATTTAAAAGTTTATATGCCAGATATGAAGCTTTGTACAGATAATGCTGCAATGATTGCTTCTGCAGGGTATTATAACTACATTAAAGGAAATTTGCATGAGCTTAATTTGAATGCAATGCCTAATTTGAAGATAAAGTAAAAAGTTATATAGTTGTTGAAGGGGAGAATCTATACTTAGATAAGAAAAGTGGCTTTGCCACTGCGCAGATTGCAAGGCAATCGCGCAAATATAGGAAACTTTGTCTTTTTATATACGTAAAAGTCTGACAATTTATCCTATATAATAAAAAGCAAGCAAAAAGAACCGGTCCCTATTAACACGCACAAAAAAGAACTGACTCAAAATAAATGTACGGAGGTGAAATAATGTCAATTTATGCAATAGGAGATTTGCATTTATCTTTCAAAAATCCAAAACCAATGAATATTTTTGGAGACAACTGGGAAAATCACGAAGAAAAAATAAAACAAGATTGGCTTTCAAAAGTAAAAGAAGAAGATACTGTTGTTTTAGCAGGAGATTTTTCTTGGGCTATGAAGATAGAAGATGCTTTAGAAGATTTTAAATTTATTAATGAGCTTTCAGGCAAAAAAATTCTTTTAAAAGGAAATCACGATTATTGGTGGACAACAGTAACAAATATGAAAAAAGTCTTAGAACAAAATAATATGCACAATATAGATTTTTTGCATAATAATTCTTTTGAAGTAGAAGATAAAATATTGTGTGGTACAAGAGGTTGGTCTCTTCTAGAGGAAGATTCAGAGGAAGATAAGAAGATTATAGATAGAGAAGCAGGAAGACTTAAGCTTTCTTTGCAAGATGGAATAAAAAAATATGGGAATCAAAAAGAAATTATTGCATTTTTACATTATCCTCCAATTACACAAGCATATTTGCTTAAAAATGAGCCATCACCTTTTATTAGCATTTTAAAAGAATTTAATGCAAAAAAATGTTATTATGGGCACTTACATGGTCCTGCTATAAAAGACGCTGTAAATGGAAATATAGACGAAATAGAACTAAAATTAATTAGTGCAGATGGGGTGGATTTTAAATTGCAAAAAATCTGAAAGTGAATTTGGGGACGGAGAAAAAATTCACTTTGAAGTATTTATAAATTTTCAGTTAAATATATTCATTAATGTAATGAGGTTCCTTTTTTTCTCCGTCACAAAAAAGAACCTTAACTGGAGAAATAAATGATAGATTTAAATAAAGAAGTCCAATTTGTAAAAGGAGTTGGACCAAATAGAGTAAAATTATTAAATAAATTGAATATATATACTTTAAAGGATTTGATTACATATTTTCCACGTAACCATGAAGATAGGAGTATTCCGAAGAAAATTGCAGAATGTGAAGATGGAGAAACAGTTTTAATTAAGGCAACAGCTCTTACAAAAATTACAGAAATTCGTGCGAGAAGACTTTCTATTTACAGATTAGTTGTAAATGATGATAGTTCAAGCTGTGTTATTACATGGTTTAATCAAAAATATTTAAAAGATAAATTTAAAGTTGGAGAAAAATACACTTTTTATGGCAAAATAGAAAACAAAGGTGGAACTTTTGAGATGAAATCTCCTGTTTTTGATGAAGATGGAGTTGATAAAAATACAGGTAAAATAGTTCCGATTTATCCTTTAACAAGTTGTCTAACACAAAATGTTTTGCGTAAAATAATGGAATCTGGAATTGATGAAGTGTATGGAAATCTTGAAGAAAATATTCCTGATTATATCTTGCAAAAATATAAATTACTTGATATAAATGAAGCATATAAAAATATACATTTTCCAAAATCAAATTCTGATTTTACAAGAGCTAAAAATAGGCTAGTTTTTGAAGAATTATTGGCTTTACAACTTGCATTATTTAGACTTAAAGAAGGGCAGAAATTTGATGAAAAAGGCATAAAATTTGATTCAAATATAAAAATGCAAGATGTTATAAAAACATTACCTTTTAATCTTACAAATGCACAACAAAGAGTTCTTGACGAGATAGATAAAGATATGGAAAAGGATACTGCTATGAATAGGCTTTTGCAAGGTGATGTAGGCTCAGGTAAAACAGTTGTAAGTATTGTGGCAGCATATAAAGCTGTTAAAAGTGGATATCAAGCAGCAATTATGGCACCTACAGCAATACTTGCAGACCAACATTTGAAAAATTTTACAAAAATGCTTGAACCATTTGGAATTAGATGTGAACTTTTAGTTTCAAGTGTTACAAAGAAAAATAAAGAGAAAATTTTGGAAAGACTTCAAAATGGAGAGATAGATATTTTAATTGGAACACATGCACTTTTAGAAGATAATGTTATTTTTAAAAATTTAGGCTTAGTTGTAACAGATGAGCAACATAGATTTGGTGTAAAGCAAAGGGCTACAATTGTAGCAAAAGGAAATAATCCTGATGTTATAGTTATGTCTGCAACTCCAATTCCGAGAACTTTAGCACTTATTCTTTATGGAGATCTGGATATTTCTATAATTGATGAACTACCACCAAACAGGAAGAAAATTGAGACTTATGCAGTAAATAAAGAATATGATGAAAGACTAGCTGTATTTGTTAAAAAACTTATAAATGAAGGAAGACAGGCATATATTGTATGCCCTTTGGTAGAAGAATCTGATGACGATTTAGGTCTAAAATCTGTAGTTGAACTTGCAGAAAAATATAAAACAGAGGTATTTAGTGAATATAGAGTAGAATATTTACATGGAAAAATGAAACCAAAAGAAAAAGATGATATAATGCAAAGATTTAAAAACGGAGAAATAGATATTCTTATTTCTACAACAGTTATAGAAGTTGGAGTTGATGTTCCAAATGCTAGTATTATGATAATAGAAAACGCAGAAAGATTTGGTTTAGCACAACTTCATCAGCTAAGAGGAAGAGTAGGAAGAGGAGAATATAAATCTTATTGCATTTTAAAAAATGAAGGTAAAAGCAAAGTATGTAAAGAAAGAATGAAAGTTATGTGCCAAACTAATGATGGATTTGTAATTTCAGAAAAAGACTTAGAACTTCGTGGCTCAGGAGACTTTTTTGGAACTGCACAACATGGTGTTCCAGAACTTAAAATTGCTAATCTATTCGAAAACATAAGAGAATTAAAAGAAATACAAGAATTAGCTTCACAGATTATAGCAGATGATCCAAATTTGGAACAAGAGAAGAATTCAAGATTGAAGAACTTAATTGAAGATAAATTTACAAGTAGAATCGAGATATAATGTCGCTCACGCGCATTAAAAAATATATACTAAAAATTATAAAAAGTATTATAAAGTACAAATAGGAGTTGATATTTATGTTACAAATAGTATTAAGAGTAGTAGGTTTAGTATTTTTAATGTATGGCACAATTATGGTTTATGATGCAAGAATTTTAACTAGAAAATGGTTTGGTTTTGGAGACCAAAATGAAGCCACAGCCGGATTTAAAATCTTAGGTGCTATATTTTGTTTAGTTGGAGCTATGATTGTATTTTTTAATAAATAAAAAAACACCCCTGCACACATATCCGAAGATTTGTGTGCAGGGAGTGCTTGCTTAATGGCTATTTTTTACAACAATAATGATGCATCTATTTTTTTTAAGTGCAAAAGCAGAAGAATATAACTTTTCTCCATACCATGATGATAATTTCTTTATTTTTTTCCCATCTTGGTATACTTTAGTTATAATTTCTCCTCTTTTGTTTTTTACAGAACATGATGCTGTAGCCATCTTTACTCCTTTCTCACACGATACACTCGTGCAAGTTTGCTTGTCCTTGAGTACAAGGACATTTATAGTTTCAAAACAAGAGGATAGCCCTCTATGTCTAACTATTATTATACCATACTTTACATAAAAAAGCAAATTTTAGTTCTAAAAACATTGAAAAATAAATAAATCTATGATAAAATATATCCAAAACAAATTGGAATGTTAACAATTAGACAGAATAAATTGCTAACACTTTCCTATTATATAAGAAAAGTGACTTCGTCACATGTGCAGGTTGCTTTGCAACCGCACGAATTAAAGAAACTTAACCTTGTTGCTCCGGAAAAATCTGACGATTTTTCCTATGCAATAAGAAAAGTGGCTTCGCCACTGCGCAGATTGCAAAGCAATCGCGCGAATATAGGAAACTTTGTCTTTTTATATACTTAAAAATCTGACGATTTTTCCTATATAATAAAAAAGAGAGGAGAAAGCCCAAATATATATTAAGACGAAATAAATTGATTATATATTGAGGCAAAGGAATTATGAGTGAACAAATAAAACCAAAAACATTACCAGGATTTATGGAGTTAATGCCAAATGAACAAATACTATTTAATAAAATGAAAGAAACAATAAAAAATTCTTATGAAAGTTATGGATTTTTACCATTAGATACACCAATTATAGAAGATGCAAATATTTTGCTTGCAAAAGCTGGAGGAGAAACAGAAAAGCAAATATACAGATTTAATAAAGGAGAAAACGACTTAGCATTACGTTTTGATTTAACAGTACCTCTTGCAAAATATGTAACTGAATATTATGATAAATTGAGTTTTCCTTTTAAAAGATATCAAATAGGGAAGGTATATCGTGGAGAAAAGCCACAAAGGGGAAGATATAGAGAGTTTTATCAATGTGATATAGATATAATCGGAGATGGAGAGCTTTCTGTTGTAAATGACGCAGAACTTGCTTCTGTAATATATAAAACATTTCTAAGCCTTGGATTTGATGACTTTACCATATGTATAAATAATAGAAAAATTTTAAATGGTCTATTTGAAGGACTTGGAGTAAAAGAGAACTCTGTTGAAATATTAAGGATTATAGATAAAATCGATAAAATAGGTCCAGATAAAGTAAGAAAAGAATTATGTGAAGAAATTCCTGAAGATAAAGTAGATACAATTATGAACTTTATCTCTATTTCAGGAACTAATAATGAAAAAATTCAAGCGCTTGAAAAGATGAAAATTGCCTCAGATATATGGAATGAAGGAATTGAAGACTTAAAACAAGTTATAAAATTTATTAGAATTTTTATGGTTCCAGAAGAAAACTTCAAAATAGACTTAACAATTGCACGTGGATTAGATTATTACACAGGTACAGTATATGAAACATTTTTAAATAAATACAGAAATTTAGGAAGTGTATGCTCAGGCGGAAGATATGACAATTTAACAGAATATTATTCTACAAGAAAAATGCCAGGAGTTGGTATTTCTATAGGTCTTTCAAGACTATTCTTCCAATTAACAGACAATAACATTATTTCTGCAGAAAATCAATCTATTGCGGATGTTCTAGTTATTTCTATGGATAATAATTATGAAGAATGTGCAAAAATTGCGTCGACTCTTAGAGAAAATGGAATAAAAGTTCAAGTTGATTTTGAAAATAAAAAAATAGCCAAAAAATTTAAATATGCAGATAAATTAAATGTAAAATATGTAATTGTAATGGGCGAAGACGAAATTAAAAATAATGTTGTAACACTTAAAAATATGGTCACAGGAGAACAAAATACAACCACTTTGGAAAATTCTGTAAAAATATTTCAAAATAGTCTTCACAAATAGAAAAATTTGTGATATAATACTTATATTATATATCAAAAATATTTATTTTCTATTTAATAATCCATAAAAATTATATAGATTGATTTAAAAAATACTTTTTATTTGTTAAAAATAATTTTATATAGAGAATAATATATTTAATTTTAAGGAGGAAATTTATGTCAAATTTAGAAAACATGACATTAATAGAATTAAAAAAGCTAGCAAAGGAAAACAATATTAGAAATATTTCAAAACTAAAAAAAGAAGAATTAATAGACATTTTAAGAGAAGTTGATGAAGTTGAAAATAACAATGAGGAAGCAGATAATAACAATGAAGAAGAAAACGAAACTACTTCTAAAGTAAAAAAATATGATGCTGCAGATGCTGAAGTCGAAGAAGAAGACAATGTAGAAGAAGCTGTAATTTCATATCAAGTAAATAACGAAGAAGACGAAATTATTGAAGGTATATTAGAAGTTTTACCTGATGGATATGGATTTTTAAGAGGAGAGAACTTTCTTTCTACACCTAAAGATGTATATATCTCACCTGTTCAAATTAGAAGATTTAGACTTGAAACAGGAGATTTAGTTAAAGGTATTTCTAGATGTAAAGAAGGAGAAAAATTTCCATCATTAATCTTTGTTGGTGAAGTTAATGGAGAACATCCAGAAAGAGCAATGAAAAGAAAAAGATTTGATGAGTTAACTCCTATTTATCCAAATGAGAGATTAAGATTAGAAACAAAATCAACAAATTATGCTACAAGAATTATAGATTTAATTTCACCTATTGGAAAAGGTCAAAGAGGTCAAATTGTTGCACAACCAAAAGTTGGTAAAACAACATTATTAAAAGAAATTGCAAATAGTATTTCTGAAAACAATCCTGAATGTGAATTAATTGTACTTTTAATAGATGAGCGTCCTGAAGAAGTTACAGATATGGAGCGTTCAATAAAAGGACAAGTAGTTTATTCTACATTTGACGAATTACCTGAACATCATACAAAAGTTGCTGAAATGGTTATAGAAAGAGCAAAAAGACTTGTAGAACATGGAAAAGATGTTGTTATTTTACTTGATAGCATCACAAGACTTGCAAGAGCATATAACTTAACTATTCCTTCATCAGGAAGAACTTTGTCAGGAGGTATTGATCCTGCATCTTTACATAAACCTAAAAAGTTCTTTGGTGCTGCACGTAATATTGAATTTGGTGGAAGCTTAACTATACTTGCTACGTCTTTAATTGAAACAGGTAGTAGAATGGATGAT
>Ga0310691_10000627_pt1 | contig 62956 bp, 34 predicted proteins | sample 176DNAGHGlowgp2_FD_203887 | JGI IMG/M metagenome (GOLD analysis project Ga0310691, IMG submission 203887) | Sheep rumen microbial communities from Palmerston North, Manawatu-Wanganui, New Zealand - 1766 DNA GHGlow gp2 (v2) (version 2) | ecosystem: Host-associated > Mammals > Digestive system >... | reverse complement strand
GAGCCCCGCGCGGTTCGAAAAAAATTTTACCTTTGCAGAGTCTGATTTCACGGCCCCCGGGGGCCGTGAAATCAGACTCTGCAGCCAAAAGAGTCGCATTGAAATGCAAAAGAAAATTAACAAAAGAGCAATCACAAATAAGAGGCAAACGGTCAACCTTATTTAGGCATTGACTCAATAACCAATAACCCATAACCAATAACCATTTTGCTAAAATACTACAACTACGATATTGTTTTCCAGGAGATACCCGACGAGGTGACCCTCGCGGTGAACATCACCAATTGCCCGCACCGCTGTGTAGGTTGCCATAGTCCGCATCTGCGCCACAATATCGGGGAGACATTGGATGCGGCCACCTTGGACGGATTATTGTCCAAATACGGGCGGCAAGTGACCTGTGTCTGCTTTATGGGGGGTGACCGCCAGCCGAAGGACGTGGCGATACTGGCCAAACACTTGCGTCAAAAAACGAATCTGAAGGTGGCTTGGTATTCCGGTAATGATATCATCCCCCGCTACGCCAGTCTATTTGATTACATCAAAATCGGCGGTTATCGTGCCGAACTTGGTGGTCTGAACTCCCGCACCACCAACCAACGTCTATACCGCTACACGAACGGGCATTCAGAAGATATCACCAGCAGGTTCTGGAAGCAGTGATTGGCTAATGGCTGAATAACGGTGTGATTGATACTCGTTGACAAACTATAAATATTCCTTTAAAATAAAAATAGCGGCATCAGATGATGCCGCTATTTATTTAGTATTCTATTGTTAATTAGAATGTAACTGTGATATCTGGACACGGGCCATACACATCAATTGTAATTGTACCATGAGGGTTGGTAGCACCTTCAGGGAATACATAGTCGGCCTTGATCAAGTTACTTCCATCTTTATGACCGAAAATTGGAAGTTCAGAATCCGGCACAGGCACGGTTTCTCCAGCAAGTTCATAAGTGACATTTGAATAAGTGACACCTACGGAAAGATCATCGGGATTATTAAGGGTTGTTTGCAGTTGATTACCAACCAGAGTGGTAGCACCCACGAAAGTACTCATGTCAGCAGGACAAGGTTTACCCTGATTAGCAATAGCGCAAACTTCAACATCATCACTACAATGAACATAGTTATGATCATCCAAATATTCCTGGAGATAATGTCTCACCAACACCTTTGCTTGATTTTCCAAAGCGCTATTTGCGCGGAAGGAGTTGTACAAAGGAACAAGTTGGCTGGCCGTAACATGCTCCACATAGTATTTAGCGATATCAATAGCATCAGCCTCATGGTTTCTGATGAATTGTTTGATCACTTCCAAAATTGCTTCATGGGCCTGAGGATTCAGCGTCACTTCATCATAGGTATTCTGGACATCTTCAACCGTAGCATGGCTGAGGTAGTATTGGAAGATTTCCTTAGCAATGTCCATACGGGTCTTCATGTATTCCACAATCGTGTCTTTCAGATCGTTCTTGAGACCATGTGTATTGTTGCGAATAGCATCCAAAATCAAGAGCACATCTCTCTTTTGGTCAGGAGTACCATTCTCACCCAGTTTAATACCGGAGATATAATTCACAATCATATCGGTATTAAGTCTGGTTGAGCCTGCTTGCAAAGCGTAAGGGACAGCCGTAACATCAGAGGTAACCGTAACCGTAGTTACATCATACATTGTGGTAGTACCATCAGGATTCAATGTGGGATTAGGAGTAAAGGTAATAACAGCCTCGATCGTGGCAGCACTCCAGTCCACATCGTACAAAGAACCTTCCACATTAGTAGCATCATCACCGCCGATGATAACGGTCAGGAGACCATTTCTGTTGGTCATCACATCTTCGTGCGTTTCAGAATAGGTGGCATTCACACCTCCTTCTTTGACATAATTGATGTTAATCACCACATCCATCACATTATCAAAGACCAAGTGGTTTTCAGCATCACGCACTACTGCCTGAAAATTCAGTCTGGGTTGAACGGAGGCCGTTACGGTTGCATCGCCTTCAGTACCTCCAACCTGAGCGAACAGGAAGTTCCCGGAGATCAGGAACATCATCAATAAAGCTAAAATTTTTTTCATTTCTTTATGTTTTAATTATTAATATTTTCTGATTTATTAATGTCCTAAAGTACAAGGATTCACACTTGGACAATCCTCAATACTGATGTAATGGTGTTCATCAAGATATTCCTTGAAAGTTCTTTCGAAGAATTTTTTGATATAAGGATACAAATCATCGTTTTGTTCAATTTTTGCCACCAAAGAATTTAATGCTTCGTTATAATCCTCCGTATAATTATCAATATAATACTGGGCCATTTCGAGAGCGTCTTCCAGATGGTCTTTGGCAAATTCCTTCATTACCTGAACACCTCTGTTGTAAGCAGCGGAGTTTGCGAGAACCGTGCTTTGCGTGTTGTAGATATCCTGAGCGGTGATTCTGGGTGCATAGCTGAGAATGATGGATTTGATGGTATCATGGTGGGTCATCAAATAATGTTTAAATGTGTCCACCCAGTCATCCTCAAGACCGAAAGTGTTCTCGTGATAAGCTTTCAGGATTCTTCTCATATCGTTGTCGAAATTAATTTCGCTGATATATCTCACGATTTCATCCGTGGTCAGAAGATCGCCATTGGGAGATTGCAAAGCGTAAGGGACGGCAAAGACTCTGTCGATGTGGATAATGTCGCCAACACCATCATTGTTGTAATCAATGTCGAAACGGATTTTGGAAGTGAGCCAATCAACGCCTTGAGCTTGCCAGTCAACGTTTTGGCCGAATTCCACAATAAGGATACCATTTTCATCGGTCGTCAAATTAAGGCTTTCCGTGTACAGGGCTTCTTCTTCTTCAATGTCTGAAAGGCTGTAAACGCTAACACCCACTGAGGTTGCTTGGTTGACCAGCAGGTTGTTATCAGCATCACGAATCACCATCTCATAACTCAATTTTGGCGTTGTTGTTTGCGCCATCAAGATGCCTCCTGCGAACAGGAACATCGAAATAAGTGTGATTATTCTTTTCATTGTTATTATTTTTTATTATTATTCAATGATTAATTATTCACCTGCATTCTCAGTTCTCACGCAACGGACACTGACACCCAGATTCGCATCACGGGTCTCAATCGTAGGTTGAGGACAGAAGTGGGTTATTTCAAGAGCTTTGGCCTGACTTGCGCCAACCTTGTCAACACTCCAGAAATCCGTCCATCCGCGGAGCGTCATGTAAGTGGGATTGCCACCGACGATGACAGCCTTACCGGCACCGCGAGCGGAGAAACCGGTTTCATTGGTGTTATTATTAGAGTTAATCCAATATTCACTGCCCGTATCTTTAAGTTTGACAGCCGGAACTGCTTCAAGTGCTTGCATCTCCTCCAAAGTGGGAATATGCCAGCCACCGGGGCAGATACCTTGCACATAGCCGTCAACTTCAGCGGGGCTTTCGGAGCTGCCTTCGGGAACTCTAACTGCGGAGTACCACGTGTAGAGGCGTCCGAAGTTCTCAAGATTGGCATCTTCGTCGTCATCGGGGGCAGCATTGTAAATCAAGGCCACCGGGATGTCGCTGTTGTCATCAAAATAGTGCAGGGCCTTGAGGTTTGTTTTCGTCCAGCAATAGCCAACGACACCGACCATTTCATAAGAATTACCGTCAGCGTCCTCAACGGTGCCTTCGCAATCCAGTCTCTTGACTTTATAAACCCACACAGAGTCGTAGTTGTAGTTGTCCGTGTAGAGCTTGTAGATATTGTAGTTACCGGGTTCCACGGGGGCGGTGAGAGTTCCCCATCCCTCAATCGTGTAGTCCTGATCCGGAGTGAGGGTGACAACTTCCTCATGGCCTCTTTCGAGTTGTGCCTCTGCAACGCCTGCAGCGAACTCGAAGCCATCGGCAGTTTCCTGGAAGGCAAAAGCCTGTCCCAAAATAATTGTGGTGCCATTTGCGTTGGCAGCACCGCCGCTGAAGCCGTGAACACGTTTCGCGTCTCCTTCTTGTGCTGACAATACACCTGCGCTAAAGAGCGCCATCATCAAAATCAGTAAGCTTTTTTTCATATTCATTTATTTTTTTTATTAATTATTCTTCTTTCAGTATGAGCCACTATCTTTCCTCTTTGAGAACGCATTTTACACCGTTTTCAGACGGCAAAAGTCAAACTTTTGCGCAAAAACCGCAATTGCAACAACTTTCAAAAAGTCTTTTAAATGCCTAATAATCATATAGTTATGACTCATTACACTCTCTACTTTTTCTTATTTAATCAACTTGCAAATATATAAATTATTTGAATAGCAAATCTTTTTTTTGATTTTTTTCAAAAAAAAAAATTGCTATTACTGTTCGGATTATACGATACAATATTATATATGTTACACTAAAAGCTAACAGCTTACAGCTAACAGCTAACAGCTAACAGCCAACAGCCAACAGCTAACAGCCAACAGCTAACAGCCAACAGCCAAAGTACTAAGCAAGCGTATTGCAAAAGCGGCGAGCCATGCAACCCCCGTGGTATAAAAGATGTTGAAGAGCATCCAGCCGGTGCCCGCCTCCCTCTTGATGGCGGTCAACGCAGCCACGCACGGGAAATAAAGAAGGATGAAGACCATGAACCCGAAGGCCACCCACGGGGTGAAGACCGGTTTCCCGATGTCAGGGCCTGACGACCATGTGTGGTTCTGAAGACTCTTCTGCAACGCCGAAGAGTTTTCATCGGCCTCCGCGTCGCTGTGGTAGAGGACACCCATCGAGGAGACCACGATCTCCTTGGCGGCAAAACCGGTGATGAGGGAAACGCCCATCTGCCAATCGAAGCCGAGCGGACGGAAAACAGGCGCCACGAACTTGCCGAAACGGCCAATGTACGAATTCTCAATCTGGCAGGCGGAACGGTCGAGCTCCAACTGCGCAATTTGCGCGGACTTCTCCGCCTCTGTGAGCGTTTTGTCCTCCCCTACCCTCTCTATCTGCTCGGTATAACGGTCAAGTTCCGGACCACGATGCGGGAAATACTCCAATGCCCAAATGATCACGGTGGCCACCAAAATCACCGAACCCATCTTCTTGAGATACTGTACACTCTTGTCCCACATGTGGATTACGGCGTTGCGGAACGTCGGGATACGATAGGGAGGCAGTTCCATCACGAACTGGTCTCGCACATTCTTGAACGCCACTCTCTTGACAATCAGCGAAGTGACTACCGCCATGATAATTCCGAGAAGATAGATGGAGGTGAGAATCAGCCCCTGATGTTTTGTGAAAAAGGCGGAAATCAGCAGCAGATATACGGGCAACCGCGCCGAACAGGACATAAACGGCACCGTGATTATAGTGAGGATGCGGTCCTTGCGGTTCTCAAGCGTGCGCGTGGCCATGATGGCGGGCACACTGCAGCCGAAACCGATGATATAAGGAATGAACGACTTGCCATGAAGCCCCATACGGTGCATCAGCTTGTCCATGATAAAGGCCGCGCGGGCCATATAGCCGGTATCTTCCAACACGGAGATGAAAAAGAAGAGTATCAGGATGTTCGGGAGGAACGAACAGACTCCGCCCACACCTGCTATAACACCATCCACAAGCAAATCTTTGACCATGCCGTCGGGCATGACACGTGTGATGACATCACCGAGCCAGCCGAAGAAACTCTCCAGCCATGCCTGCGGGTAAGCGCCCAGTGTGAACGTCATCTGAAACATGAACCAAAGGAAGAATATCAGGATAGGAAATCCCAACCATCTGTTCGTCAACAACTTATCAACAGAATAGGCTGGCTGTTTGCTACGGTCTTTCCCTTGTGTGAAGGTCTCAAGGAGCGCACCGCGAATAAATCCATACTTCGCTCCGGAGACGATTGTGGCGGCATCCTCATTGTAACGCTTCTCGATAATCGCCCGCTGTTCATCGGCCACCTTGCCGACACTGCCGTCATCATCATATTTTCCCACCAAGTTGGAAATCACCTTGTCACCAGCAAGCATCTCGATAGCCAGATAGCGGGTTGAATAGGCACCCGAGAGATCCAGATGCTCTTTCATCTCCTCCTTGATGAGGTCTATCGATTTTTCCAAATCAACCCCATAGTTAATATGGATATGCTTGGTATGCTGTTCCAAGTTTTCGTACAAATCCACAATCTTGGCCATAACCTCTTGAATCCCGATTCCCTTTGAAGACACCGTCGGGACAATGGGAAAACCAAAAAGCTCGCTAAGGGTATCCAAGTCAAGATGGTCACCGTTCTTTTCGAGTTCATCATACATGTTGAGAGCCATCACCATGGGCACGTTCATGTCAATGAGCTGTGTGGTAAGGAAGAGGTTGCGTTCGAGGTTGGAGGCATCGGCGATGTTGAGCACAATGTCGGGATGCTGATCCATAATATACTGGCGTACATAGAGTTCCTCGGGGGTGTATTCGGTGAGGGAATAGGTACCGGGCAGATCAGCGAGTGCGATGGTATAGTCCTTGAATTTGAAATAGCCGAGTTTGGAATCGACCGTGACGCCACTGTAATTGCCGACTTTCTCCCTCATACCCGTGGCGTGGTTGAAGAAGGAGGTCTTGCCGCAGTTGGGGTTGCCGACAAGGGCGACATTAATCGTTTTGCCAACCTTGCCAAGAATGCGTTCGGTTTCCTCAGTGACAGTACCGTGGAAAAGGTAGTTGTTGGCGACCTCTTCGGTGACGGGTACCACTTCCACGCGATTGGCTTCGATGCGGCGCAACGACACGTGACCGCCCATAATCTCGTACTCAATAGGGTCATGCAGAGGGGCGTTACGGATAACCTTCACCTTTTCGCCGCGCACGAACCCCATCTCCATCAAACGGTGACGGAAACTTCCGTGGCCCGTGATGCGCACAATCACACCATACTCGCCGGTCTTCACATCGGCGAGTGTCAACACTTTTTCCGAATGTCCATCTTTATTCATCTTACCATTGGCTTTGTCAAGACGTGAGACGTGAGAGTTTAGACTTTAGAATAAGGGATAACATCTTACAACCTTACGTCCCACGCTGCAAAAGTGCAATTTTGTACAAATCACAGCATCCCCAAAAATGGGGATTTTTGTTTTAACACAATCTTTTCTCTTCATTTATATCACTTTGCAACCAGGTTGCAACTTCAACACCATAACGCTACTTTTTATCATTTGGGCTTTTTAATTTCTATACTTCTACATTCATTTCGTCATATGGGTATTCCGTATCAGTATCATAACCATTATTTTTGTATTTTTGCAGCGACTGCCATAGCTCTGATAACCTTTGAGGCAGACTGGGCATCATTTTATTGACAATCAATAGCGTACGAAGCTATTCTTGAACTCCAATTTCCACAAAGTCCTCTTTTCGAGGACCTAACACATCAAGAATCAGTTCGCGATACGCCGTATGTTCGGTGTAGAGGAACTTGTCTGATGTGTGGGCGTGGAAACCTGGAGTTCAAGCAAGAGATACTTCCACGCTTTTTTTACACTATGAAGAAGAACATCGGCGCGACGGATCGCTTGCATATCGGTAATCTCATCAAAAACGTTTTCGACGAAAGCGGACTAAGCGTGTCGGAATTTGCGCGACGCATCCATTGCGAACGTACGAACGTCTATGCCATTTTCGCTCGGATGTCTATTGACGTGGAGCAGCTGATTCAAATTTCCAAGGTCTTGAATCATAATTTCTTTGATGACATATTGTTGTTTTATAATCTTAAGTCATCCCTCTGCCCGAGCCAAATCACCATGACCTTTAATGTACCCATCCCCGATGCTGTTCAGGCTGAGCAACTCACCCAATTGCTGAAAGTGCTTGCGCCCCTCAAACACTAGTTAATATTTATGACATAATAGTGATTTTTTTTCACGAAATAGGAATAATTTCACTATCTATAATCCATATTTTTGCCAATAATTTTTCTACTTTTCTGAAAAAAGGTAAAGGAAAATTGTCCAAATAAAAAAAATCGTAAAATTATAAATAATGAAAAACAAAAAACATTTTATGAATGACATTCTCATCCGCATTGCCACACGGAAACCATTCAAGAATTTGGTGTTAATGGTCATCTCTGCCCTATTGCTGGGATGTGTCTCCATTGCTTGTTCGGGACAGCACAAGGACACAATTGGATCCGTGACGTTGAACGAAACAGCCATCGAATTGACCGAAGGAGAAGCGTTCACCCTCGCTCCGACCATTACCACCTCAAACAATGATTTCTCCGTTGCCTGGACCAGCGACAACGAAAATGCCGCCATCGTCTCCTCCACGGGAAAAGTCCATGCCATTGCCAAAGGAAAAGCTGTTGTGACCATCGTCGTCAAAAACAAAACACAAGAGGTATCCTCTTCATGCACGGTGACCGTAAAACCGGCGCAGAAAGTCAATCCGGGCAAAAGCGACGGGAAGCGTCTCAACCTCGGTTATGCTACATTTGAGGGAGACATAGTAAAAGGGAAGCCTCACGGCAACGGCACGATGGTTTTCACTCAACCGTATGTCATCCCAGGAACAATTAACTGCACCGCCGCACCTGGCGAAAGCGTGTCGGGTGTTTTCAGAGACGGTAAAATCAACATGGGTACTTGGCACCGGCTGGACGGCAGTCAAATGATGGTCAAGGTGGGTCAACGTAGTGCAGAATAAGGCATTTTTAACAATTTTGACAACATGAGAAAGCACATTTTCTTGGGCATCGCTTTGTGTTGCTTCCTTTTTTCGTTCGGAAACAACACTTTCTCTACGGAGCGGTTGAAGGAAATGTCCTCTTATTTGCCCAAAGTACCCTTCTCCACCTTGGAAGTGGGCAACCACACCCAATACCAATATCGCAAACATCCCCTAAACATCCGCGTCAACCAATGGAACGAGGTGGAGCACATCGGTTTTGTCATTTTCACAGACGAAATCAGAAACCAACTGCCCAATCTTGTCTGTGATTTTTTGGAACGCTATTTCCTCGACCTGATGATGCACGAAGAAGTCAACAAGGACGAACAAATGTACATTGACAAGGTCTTCGTGACGAAAGGTTCGCTGGTGGAGTTGTTCAACATCACGGGCAACGAGGACTTCTTGATGAACTACATCGGATTCACCAAATACAAAGTAACGTGGTCACGAGACGGGAATGTGCTGTTGGAATTGTTGTTCGACATGGATTATCAGTTACTGTCGGGTTGTAATGCTTTGGAATTGGAGAAGTTGTTTTTGAGGGACTTGAACCGATTTCCCTACGACACTTCTTACGCCACTGTATTGCCCACAGGCATAGACACTTGCCTCGACCGATATTTTGTCCAAACGGGAGAAACTTATCTCCACGAAGCAATCCGCAACGACCGGTTTTATGCCCGAGATTCACTTGGACGCTGGAATTTGCTTTGCGAAAAGGAAAAGCCCTACTGGAGTGCTTACAACATCCTGCTGTCGCCGCAGCAAGCCGGCAGGTTCAACTTGGTAGCCAAGCTGGATGAATACGGCTACAAGACGCGCGATTTTGAAATTGACATGCAACAATGGATCGACTACTGCCGGAAACACTGTGACAACATGTATTTCGGGATTAAGGCACGCACCGACACCACCTTACAAGGCACAGTCTATATCCCCAACGAAACAGAGGGTTTTTGTCACGTGTTGAGTGTGGAAATCCCCCTGAAAACCATTGAGAATGGTACCGGCCCCATCCTAGGGAGGCTTTTCGTGTATATTCCCCTGCACAATATTGTCGAAGATTATTTTAGTTACAAATATAATTATAGCAATTAGACAATGAAAAAGTTATTATTATCTTTAGTATTTGCCGGTCTTCTATTCGGTATTTCTTTTGCCCAATCCAATGACGATGCCAAGGCAAAAATCGACATGGTCCTGATGAATGACGATTTATATATTTATGGCAATGTCACAGATACCAACAGTAAAACGGCTCTAAAACTAGCTTTGGACGAATTCCAGAACAATTTGGGACAATATCTTTCTGAAAAAGGGCTCACTTCATTAAACAAAGATGCCTTTTCCGATAAGATTGTGAAAATAGAGGTCCCTCGTGGCGACCAGTGGAGAGCTTTTGTGTACGTCAAGAAGAGTGATCTTACGTCCACTCCATCCGCTCCAAGTCAGATTTCACAGTCCCAACCAACACAATCTCAAAACGTGCCACCCGTGGCACGACCCGAAGACAAAGAGCCTGTTGCTGTCAAGCCTCCGGTAACTGAAACCACCCAAGAAACACAAAGGGAACCCGAGAAGACAGAACCTACTCCAACCCACGTGGAGCCCAAACCCGAACGAGTGGAACCGAAGCCGGCACAGGTAGAACCCGCCCGCGCCGCTTCTTATACCCCAAGCAACAACATAGAGGAATCTTTGCTCGCCATGAGTAGGAGCAACGAAGTAATGACCTATTTGGATAATATGAAAAAAAACAACATCATTGCCGACTATAACCGTTACGCCCCCGCCAACGGTCAAGAATCCTACTACGTGGTCCTGTACAAGAGGACTGGAGAAGTCGTAACCATCCTCGCCCCTGGCGGACAAACCAGAAAGAACCTCCAGACCAACGAGGAAGACAGCTTGTCGAACCACCCTGGATGTGGTACCATTTGGTTTAAGATTAAATAATTAAAAAACATACAATATGAAAAAAATAGCTTTAACCCTTGTCATTTTGGCCACATGGGGGATTTCCGCCTCCTTTGGCCAACAAGTAAGAGTACGTCTCACCCACGATGCCTCGTTTACTAATATCTATGTCATCAACACGATGCAACAAAATTTGTCAAAAGTGTTGACAGAAATCAATACTGCCCAACAGATGAATAGACCGCTCAATGTCGCCTTACTCCCTGCAAACGACATGGCCAAGAAAACATTGACGGAACTGTGGGCAAACATCCATTTCTATTGCGACGATCCTCAAGTGATAGAGAGGGTCTGGAATTTTTCGAACGGTTATATGGTGCGGCAAGTGCCGCTGATTATCACACCGACGAAGGAGACATTTGGTGCAGGAACTTTCCAAGAGGCTATCGTCTATTTCGACAGGAACGGAACCATCACCGATTTCTTGTTCTCGTCAGACATCATGAACGGTGAGAGTTTAGAAAAAGGCGGTGATCCCGTGGACATCGAGCGGAAAATGAAAATCCTGCAATATGTGGAACGATTCCGCACCGCCTACAACACTAAAGACATGAACTTCATGAACCAAATATTCAGCGAAGATGCCTTGATTATCACCGGCTCCGTCATTACAACACGCCCTAGCAGCATGGCCGCTCCTGTATCCTCTGTCAGATATAAAAAACAAAATAAACAAGAATATTTGGCGAACTTGAAAAAGGCGTTCGACCGGAACAGTTGGATTCAAGTCAAGTTCGACCAAATCGGCGACCATGGCGAAACAGGGGCCGAGAAGGGCATCACTCAATCCATCAACAATCCCAACATGTACGGTGTCCGATTGAGACAGGAATGGCATTCAAGTACCTATCATGATATCGGTTATATTTTTCTTTTATGGGATTTCACGGATGAAAATGCGCCAGTCATCCATGTCAGGACATGGCAACCCGAATGGGTAGGTGACAAGAAACTTCAACCCGAACAAGTTTTCTCGTTGGAAGATTGGAATCTATGATACAATTAAAAAACAGAGCTTTTTTCCTGCTCTTAATTGTTTTCATGTTGCCCGTGACCTTGTTCTGTCAGCAACAGGTCACGGTGACACCCATGAAATCCGAAAAAATAGGAGGATTGGGTGACAGTGCCATGGTGGTTTTCGTGGCTGATTATAATAATCTAGCGATAGAATCCAATTATAAGGATTTGGACCGAAAAATCCACCAACCCATCCCGCGTAAGGATGGCAAATACGAGTACATTATTTATGCCAATGTCAAAACAAACAGTTTGCGTAAATACAGGATCACGGTACAAGGGACGACCACATCAATAACAGACGAAAAGAGGTCGTTCCAGTCAGGCAACCGTTACGTGTTCCAAATTTCCATTCCACGTACAATTGTGATGGAAAAGGAAGAACTTACTGGTGGTTTCAACCGTCTAACCAGTAATAAACCAGCCATCATTTGTTTTGAAACAACTTCGCCAGGACTTATCATAGAAACTCATGGAAGACTCAAGCAGGCCATAAAGATAGAGAAAGAATCCAATCCAGAAACCCGTACCTACTTATATTGGTTCACGGTGAATATTAATGAGTTCAACAAACTCAAAAAAGACAAGGAATGGAAAAGAATATCCACTATCCGAGTGAAATACGCCAACAGCAATGAGGAAGAACTTGACATATCGCCCTTATCTTATAATGTACACTGGAAATACAAGGTGACGGAAGTCAATGTCAAACTATCCAACTTCGACAAAGTGGCCTTCATTGAGTCCCTGTTCGTGCCCGGATTGGGACAGTTGCGGAAGAATCACATTGGCAACGGTGTATTCATCATGACGGGAGAGGTTCTCTTTGTCGGCGGTGCTGTCTCTGCGTGGGCTTACGGGCGGCAGCAGCTGAAAATCATGCGGGCGGAGGGCACCAGTTACGACACCTTCATGAAAGCAAAAAAGAACTACAACACGGCACGTATCGTCCACTATTCCTTTTGGGGCGCAGCCGCCGCTCTTTACATCTATAATTTAGGTATTGCCGCGACTATGAAGCCTAAGAACAAATCTCTCACCTTCTACCCCACATTGCAGCCGACACCCTGGAGCACGACTCCTTCCTTAGGCTTGACCCTTAAATTCTAACCTGTTATGAAAAGAACAATTTTTATCCTACTATCCATATTGTCAGTGGCTTTTTCCAGATGTATGAAGACGCTAGAAAAAGAAGGTATTTTCGAGGATACCTCCATTCAAGGGGTGGTTATCCTCGGTGACGGGAGCGAACGCCCCGTCGCAAACGTCTTCGTGACCCTCACCGATGGTGAGAACAACCTTGTGGAACTCGTCACCGACCAAGACGGCCGTTTCGAACTGACGGTGACAGCTGAACAAATCCACAAGAAAGACTATTTGGTCTTCACGGCCGACTCTCTATACGAATCCACCACCCGTTCCTTAGAGGAGGTGGGCTACGGCAAAGGAACCTATCTGATGACCGTGGCGGTCAATGGTCCCAAGATGCCAACAGTGAGCACCGCCGAGGTGATGAGTATCAATGTGGAAGATGCCGTTTGCGGTGGCACAGTCCTTGACGACGGGCGTGCCAACATCCTGTCGCGCGGCATATGTTGGGGACTTGCCCACAACCCCTCCATCGTGAACGCCCACCAGTCCGCCCCAGGCGGGGTGGGTTCTTTCACGTGCCTGATGATGGGGCTGTCGCCCAACACCACTTACTACGTACGCGCCTACGCCACGAACAGCCAGGGCACCGCCTACGGTGAGGAACGCACTTTTACCACCTCTGAGGGCAGACCCCTTGTAAATACCGGCAACTTAAGCAGCATCACCCAGAACTCCGCCGTATGTGGTGGCAACGTCACTTACGATTACGGCCATACTGTCACGGCTCGTGGTGTCTGTTGGAGTCCTGCCTCCACACAGCCCACCCTCAATGACACCCATATTGAATCGGGCTCCGGCCTCGGCACTTTTTCCTGCAACATCACGGGACTCCAAAGCGGGCAACACTACTACGTGCGTGCATACGCCGTCAACGACTTGGGAATCGGCTACGGCGAAGTCAAGGAGTTCACCACCTTCTAACAGCGTTCGTTGCAATCATAATGTGGCATTGAATTGAATTTTAATGATTGATATATGAAAAAAATTTTTATCACCTTTTTTGCTATGCTGCTGACGGCGCAGGCATTCGCATACAGTTTTTCGGCCGTCTGCAGTACGGGGCAAACCCTGTATTACAGCATTAACAACAATACATCCACGGTTTTTGTCACTTATCCTGGCAATTACAATAGTGATCCCTACAGTGGTTTTACCATGCCGACCGGCGATATTGAAGTGCCCGCGACCGTGTCGAACAATGGTGTCACCTACCAGGTCGTCGCCATTGGACAATACGCCTTTAGAGGTTGCACGGGTATCACTTCGGTGACCCTGCCCTCCTCGGTGACGAGTTTGGGCAGCCAATATGCATTTTATGGTTGTAGCGGCTTGACATCTATTAACATTCCGTCTGGAGTGACCAGCATTTCGGCCAATACATTCTATGGTTGCAGCGCCTTAGACACTATCGAATTGCCGTCTTACTTAACCTCCATCGGTAACTATGCCTTCTACGGTTGCTCTTCCCTTTCCGGAGTGAGCTTCCCCAACGGGCTGACCACCATTGGCGAATACGCCTTCATGAACTGCAGCGGATGGACGGACACGCTGGTGATCCCCGCCAGCCTGACCAGCGCCGGAGATGGCTGTTTCAGGAACTGCACCAACCTCCCTGCTGTGAAGTTCAACGCAGCCAACTGCACGCAGTTTGGCTACGCTTCTTCCAGTTCTTACAATTATCCCGATTATTATGCTTTCACGGGGTGTTCCAACCTTCGCTTTGTGGAGATTGGCAACGGGGTGCAGAGAATTCCCCTCAACACTTTCAGAAACTGCAATCACATCCTCTCAACCCCTTCGCTTCCTGCCAGTTTGCAATACATTGACAATTATGCCTTCTTGAATTGTTCGCTGATGGCGGGACCGTTGGTGCTGCCCAACAATTTGGCCTCCATCGGCAGTAATGCCTTCAATGGCTGCGGGGCGATGACGGGCAGTGTGGCCATCCCGCCCTACGTGACCAGCATTCCGAATTATGCCTTCTACGGTTGCTCTTCCCTTTCCGGAGTGAGCTTCCCCAACGGGCTGACCACCATTGGCGAATACGCCTTCATGAACTGCAGCGGATGGACGGACACGCTGGTGATCCCCGCCAGCCTGACCAGCGCCGGAGATGGCTGTTTCAGGAACTGCACCAACCTCCCTGCTGTGAAGTTCAACGCAGCCAACTGCACGCAGTTTGGCTACGCTTCTTCCAGTTCTTACAATTATCCCGATTATTATGCTTTCACGGGGTGTTCCAACCTTCGCTTTGTGGAGATTGGCAACGGGGTGCAGAGAATTCCCCTCAACACTTTCAGAAACTGCAACCTCGTCAACGCCATGCGCTCGCGAGAAGAGACCCCGCCCACAGTGGGCAATTATGCTTTCACCAATGTGCCCACGGGTATCCCCTTCTACGTGCCTTGCGGCAGCAGCACGGCCTACGCCGATGCCATGGGCTGGAGTGATTTCACCAACCGCATTGAGAACTTTCCCTACATACTGACCGTCGGCGTGGACGATGCCGCCCACGGCACGGCCACCATCACCCAGGAAGCCTCCTGCAGCAACTTCAATGCCGTCATCTCCGCCACACCCGCCGCACACTTCCATTTCACGCAGTGGAACGACGGCAACACCGACAATCCGCGTACCGTCACGGTCACCCAGGATGCCTCCTACACCGCACAATTCGCCGGCGACAGCCACGTGATTACGGTACACAGTAACAACGCCACTATGGGCAGCGTGAGCGGCGGCGGCACCTACCCCTACGGTTCATCGGCCACGCTGTCGGCAACACCCGCCGCACACTATCACTTCGTGCAGTGGAACGACGGCAACACCGACAATCCGCGTACCGTCACGGTCACCCAGGATGCCTCCTACACGGCCCACTTCGGCATCGACACCTTCTTGCTGACAGCTTCAGCCAATGATGCGTCTTACGGAACAGTGAGCGGCGGCGGCAGCTATCCCTACAACACGACTGTCACCTTGACTGCCACCGCCAACACGGGTCACACCTTCATGCAGTGGAGCGATAGTGTCACGCAGAATCCGCGCAGCGTCACCCTCACGGAGAACCTCTCCCTCACCGCTATCTTCACTGTCAATGACTACACAGTCAGTGTCGTTTCCTCCAACACCGCCATGGGTAGCGTGAGCGGCGGCGGCACCTATCCCTACGGCACAAATATCACCCTCACGGCCACCGCCAACAGCGGATACCAATTCAACAACTGGAACGACGGCAACACCGACAACCCGCGCACTCTCACCGTAACGGAAGATGCCGTCTATACAGCGAACTTCGGCGAAAAAACCTTCAATGTCACCACTAATGTCAACGACCCCTTAATGGGAATGGTAACCGGTGGCGGCACATACCCCGAGAACAGCACGGCAACCGTCACGGCGGTGGCCAACACCGGCTACCACTTCACGCAGTGGAGCGACGGCAGCACGGTGAATCCTCGCACATTCATGGTGACGCAGAATGTCTCCTTCACGGCCTACTTCACCCCGAACACCTACTCCATCACAGTGCAGTCCAATGACCTCTCTTTGGGCACGGTTTTCGGTGGTGGCAGCTACGCCTTCAACACACAGGTGACGCTGACGGCAACGCCAGCCACGCATTGTCATTTCGTGCAGTGGAGCGATGGCAATACCTTCAACCCGCGCAACGTGACGGTGACACAGGATGCCACCTACACCGCCCAGTTCGCCGCTGACATGCAATACACCGTCACTGTCTCCAGCGACGACCCAGCACATGGCAGTGTGACGGGTGGCGGCACTTATTACGATGGCGACCAGGCGACCGTGACAGCCATGCCGGCCACGCACTACCACTTCGTGCAGTGGAACGATGGCAACACACAGAACCCACGTACCTTCACAGTAACCAACGATGTCTCCTACACCGCCCATTTCGCCGAGGATCCGCAATACACCATCACGGTCTTGAGCGGCAACCCGATGATGGGCACCGCCACGGGCGGCGGCACATTCTACATGGGCGAGTCCATCGTCATTTCGGCCGCCGCCAACGAACACTATCTTTTCACCCAATGGAGCGACGGCAACACGCAGAACCCCCGCACAGTGGTCGTTTCCGACAACGTGACCTACACGGCCTATTTCAGCGGTGTGCCCTACGTGGTGTCCGTCTATTCCTGCGACAACAACATGGGAACCGTGAGCGGCGGCGGCACATTCGAGTACGGCACCTCCGTTACCGTGACAGCCACGCCCAATGCCGGCTACACGTTCTTCAACTGGAGCAACGGCTGCGAAGAGAACCCCTACACGTTCACTGTCTATGGAAACATCAACCTGATTGCCAATTTCTCCACTGTCGGAATTGACGACCATGACTTCTCTAAAATCTCCGTCAAGGTCATCGACAGGCTTTTGATGATAGAAGGTGCCGATGGTATGCCGTTTGAGGTTTACGACATGGCTGGGAAATTGGTTGCGCATGGGGCCGATGCTTCCCAAAACATCGTCTTGCCCGCCACTGGCATCTATGCGGTAAGAGTCGGGGAACATGCCATCTTCAAGACAATTGCACTATAACTTCTAACTAACCAATAACAAAGAATAAAATGAAAAAAATCATTATGGTAATTTTCGGTCTTATCCTGTTCGCGACAACTGCCTACGGACAGTGTTTCCGCCCTTATTTGGAGGAGGGCGACAAGCTTAGGAACCAGGGTCGTTGCGAAGATGCCATCAAAGTCTATACCAAGGGCATGGACTGCGTGGATGCCGATATCGAAGTGTTGAATCAGCGGATTGCGCTGTGTCGGGGAGGAGGCACCAATACTAGCAGCACAACGGGGAAATCCTGCGGCAGCGTGAAGGACTACAATGGGAACACGTACAAGACTGTGCAGATTGGCAGCCAATGCTGGATGGCGGAGAATATGCGCACTACAGTGGACAGAGACGGACGTGATATACAAACAGGAAAGGGGGGAAGTGAGACTTCAATGTATCGCTATTGTCCTGATGGCGAACAGGACAACGTACCTCAATATGCCTATTTGTATAATTGGCCTGCCGCAGTGAAGATTTGTCCCAAAGGGTGGCATCTGCCTACCGAAGCGGATTGGACCAAGTTGACCGATTATCTATCCTCCCAAAGCAAATATACGTGCGGAAGCAAAAGAGACAACATAGCCAAGGCAATGGCTTCCACTACAGGTTGGATGAGCAAAAAAAACAATGATCCTTGTATGGTAGGAAACCATCCGGAATTCAATAATGCGTCAGGTTTTAACGCGCTACCCGCTGGTTTCAATAAAATGAAATATGCCTATGGTTTGAATTATTTAGCTTGTATTTGGAGTGCCACCTCATATTCTGAAAAAAATGCGTATTTTCACGTAATAACAATATCATCGCCGATTGTTAATATTTTAGAAAGCAATAAAGCGATTGGCGGTTCCGTGCGATGCGTGAAAGACTAATGGTATGACCCATGACGTGAAAACCAAGTACCGAACAATTTTAAACCTAAACTTTATGAAAAAATCTTTGAAACCATTCCATCTTTTGTTTGTGTTTTTTTGTTGATTGCAGGGATATTCCCACTGAAAGCACAAACATATTCGAAATACTATTAGGCTAGGCTGCTCAAAATTGGTTTGTTGTTTTGCCAATTGCAGACTTTTCAACCGCCTGTCCCTGAATGTTTTTCAACTATTTCAGGTTTAAAATTTTTTTGAATCGTTCGCATTTTGTCTTGGCAATCGGTAGCTTTGCGGCGTAATAGTATTTTTCATTATGATCGACAAAGATTCTGAAATCGCCCGTCTCCGCGAGAAGCTCCAGCAGACAAATCGTTCAAAGGCAAGCTTAACACCGCCAAGGCCAAAGCAGCAAAAGCCCGTGAGGAGGTGAGGTCACTCAAAAAAACGCTGTGTGCCATCTCCCATATCTGCCCTTCCCTCCGTCGAAAATACTTTTTAACAACTTGGAAAAACAACACCGTTGTTTAAATCCTAATTCTAAAAAATCGTATTTTCGCGCCTCAGTTTTAAATATGAATAATATCTTAAAAATAGGAATAGACATCGGCTCCACAACGGTGAAATTGGTGGTGCTGGATGTTGACAACAAAGTCCTTCACGCCGACTACAAGCGGCACAACATGAATGTACGCGAGACCGTTCAAACGGTGCTGAAACCCGTGGCGGAGCGTTTCGCTGAGAAGATGGTCAAGGTGGCCGTCACCGGTTCGGTGGGCATGGGCTACGCCGACTTGTGGGGATTCCCGTTCGTGCAGGAGGTGATTTCCGCCGCCACCTTGGTGAAGGAGTCGTTCCCGCAGACCCGCACCTTCATTGACATTGGCGGTGAGGACAGCAAGATGATCTTCTTCGACAAAGACCGGATGCCTGACATCCGCATGAACGGTAACTGTGCAGGCGGCACTGGCGCCTTCATCGACCAGACCGCCAGTCTGCTGAATGTTGACACCTCCGAATTGAACGCGCTGGCCGAACAAGCCGAACACGTCTATCCTATTGCGTCGCGCTGCGGCGTATTCTCCAAGACCGACATCCAGAACCTGCTGGCCCGTAACGTCAGCAAGGCAGATGTTGCGCTGTCAGTGTTCCATGCGGTGTGTCTGCAAGTGTTAGGCACACTGTCCCGAGGCGTGGATGTTGAAGCCCCCGTGTTTTTCTGCGGCGGTCCGTTCGCATTCCTGCCAAAACTGAAACAAGTGTTTCTTGAAAACCTGCACCTTACGGAAAACGATTGCGTAAACGTTCCCGACATGCGTGTGGTGCCCGCCCACGGTGCCGCCCTCATGGCTCGCACCGCTTGTCCCGACCCCATCCCTGTCACCAAGTTCATCCAAACCATCCAAAGCCAGGCCATGGGCGATGAATCCCGACTGCTTTCCAACCGTTTGGAGCCACTATTCACAGACGAACAGCATTTTGAGAAATGGAAATCCGAGAAGCAGAACTTCTTCGTGGAGCGTGTGGGCTGGGACGAGGTAAAGAGCAACGAGGTCTATATCGGCATTGATTCCGGTTCCACAACCACCAAGTTTGTGGTGTTGGACAGTGAGGGGCGCATCATCTTTTCCGACTACAGCTCCAACAACGGAAACAGCTTCGAGGCGTTCCATGGGGCGTTGAAGCGGTTCGCGCAAGCTTGCAAGGAGCACGACTTCGAACCAAACATCCTCAACAGCGCAGTCACCGGCTACGGTGAAAATCTGTTAAAAACGGCCTTCGGGCTGCACCACGGCGTGGTGGAGACGATGGCGCACTATCTCGGCGCGAAGAAAGTCTCTCCCGAGGTTTCCTTCATCCTTGACATTGGCGGCCAGGATATGAAGGCTATATTTGTTGAAAATCAAGCCATTAGAAGATTGGAAATCAACGAAGCCTGCTCCTCGGGCTGCGGTTCTTTCATCGAAACATTCGCCAAGATGTTAGGTTACACCGTGTCCGATTTCGCCCGTATTGCATGCGAGGCGAAACACCCCTACGACTTGGGCACCCGTTGTACGGTTTTCATGAACTCCAAAGTGAAACAGGCCATGCGCGAGGGCACTTCCGCCGAAGACATCTCCGCTGGATTCGCCTATTCCGTCATCAAGAACTGTCTGTTCAAAGTGTTAAAATTGCGAAAAATCGAGGAACTCGGCGACCACATTGTAGTGCAAGGCGGCACTTTCAAGAATCTGGCTGTGGTGCGCGCACTGGAACTGCTCACCGGCAAGGACGTTCGTTTCGCCGACATCCCCGAATTGATGGGTGCCTACGGCTGCGCTCTCTATGCCCGCGAACAGGCGGTTACCAAGGTGATGACCCTTGACGAGCTGCTTTCCATTCAGCAATTCGAGAACAAACAGCAGATCTGCCCCGGCTGCCCGAACCATTGTACCGTATTGGAGTATCATTTCTCCAACGGACAGACCTTCTATGCGGGCAACAACTGCGAAAAGATATACACCAACCATTCGGAAGTACAGAAGAAAGGCTACAACCAGCACCATCGGCGGCTGAAGATGCTGTTCCAGCGTCCGATGTTGAACGAGTCTGGCGGAAAGCCCGTCATTGGCATCCCGCGCTCATTGGGCATGTTCGAGCTGTACCCGTTCTGGCATGCGATGTTCCGCACCTGTGGAATCCGCACTGTGCTCTCCTCCCCTTCCACAATGAAACAGTACGAAAAAGGCATCCACACTGTGATGAGCGAGAACATCTGCTTCCCCGCCAAGCTGATGCACGGCCATATCTTCGACCTGGCACGGCAGAAAGTGGATCGCATCTTCTACCCTTTCATCGTGATGGAGTCCCCCGATGACAGCAAGGCCCGCAACAGCTACAACTGTCCCATCGTGGCCGGCTATGCCGATGTGGTGCGCAACGCTATCGACACGGAGGAGCGCTTTGGCATTCCCACCGATGAACCCATCATTTCGATGAACAATGAAGAGTTCATGCGGAAAAGTTGTGTCAAATACCTTAATACCTTAGGAATAGACGGCAAAACAGCCAACAAAGCCGTGGATGCGGCCATTATCGCGCAACGAAAATATCAGGAGGAGCTGCACAATGAGGCGGTGGAAGTCGTGGCGAAAGCCCGGAAGGAAAACCGCATGGTAGTCGTTCTGGCGGGGCGTCCCTACCACTCCGACCCCATCATCCAGCACAAAATCTCTGACTGCATTGCCGACATGGGCATTGATGTGGTCACGGAGTACGTTGCCGGCGAAGAAGATGCCGCTGTCTATCGCGAGCTGATGGCCGTAACACAGTGGACCTACCCCAACCGTGTCTTCAAAGCGGCGCACTATGTGGCTAACAGTCCCGACAATGTGCATTTCATGATGATCACCTCCTTCGGTTGCGGTCCCGACGCCTTCATCATCGACGAGACCCATGACATCCTTGACCGCAAGGGCAAGAGTTTCACCTTGCTGAAGGTCGATGATGTCAACAATATCGGCTCTTTGCACCTGCGCGTGCGCTCGATGGTGGAGAGTCTGAAGTTCAGCCGACAAGAGAAGCTCGACAAGCCTTATATCACGACCCCACCCTTCACGGATGCCGACCGTCGCCGCACCATTATCGGGCCCTATTTTGCCGGCGGATATTCCGAATTTATCCCGACCGTATTCAAGATGGCCGGTTACAACCTCATCAACCTGCCGCTCGGTGACAAAGAGTGTGTCGATTTGGGATTGCAATACGCCAACAATGAGGTCTGCTACCCCGCCACCATCGTGGTGGGCAGTCTGCTGAAGGCCTTGCGCAGCGGGAAGTATCCGTTGGACGAGACAGCGGTCATTATCACGCAGACGGGCGGACAGTGCCGTGCAACCAATTACATCATGCTGATCAAGAAAGCGTTAGTGGCGGCGGGCTACGAGAATGTGCCGGTGTTGTCGTTAGCTTTGGGCAACACCTTAGCCAACGAGCAACCGGGATTCACTTTCAACGCCAAAGATCTGGCTCTTCCCAGCATCAACGCAATGCTCTATGCTGACTGTCTGTCACGAATCTACTACGCCTCGCGACCGCGCGAAAAACAACCTGGTATTGCGAAAGAGCTGCACCAAAAGTACATCGACAAATGTCTCCCGCTTATTGAAGCCCGCGACTACCGTGGCATGAAGCGTCTGATGAGGGAGGCAGTAGCTGAATTCACCGCCAACATCGACACCGGGAAGAGACTCCCTAAAGTGGGCGTGGTGGGTGAAATCTACATCAAATACAACTCCTTCGGGCACCTCAACGTCTTGGACTGGCTTGCAGAGCAAGGGGTGGAGGTAGTGGCTCCGTCCATCTACAACTTCTTCATCAACAGTTTCGTGAACCGCCACATCAACAAGGAAAACCATATCAAGCCCGTGGAGTTGCCGCTCTTCTTAACCGATGTGGTCTATAAACTCATTTTCCGCTATGCCAAATCCTACGACAAGGTCTGTCAGGATTTCCCATTCTATCGTCCCTTCGCGGACATGTTCCACGAGGCGAAATTGGCCTCCCGCATCATCAACATGGCGGCCAACTTCGGTGAAGGATGGCTGATTCCTGCGGAAATGTCCTCGCTGGCAGAAGACGGGGTGAAGAACATCATCAGTCTGCAACCGTTCGCGTGCATCTCTAACCACATCATTTCCAAAGGCATAGAAAAGAAGATGCGAAAGCTCTACCCCGATGTGAACCTGCTGTTCCTCGACTTTGACGGGGGAACATCGGAAGCCAACGTGTTCAACCGGTTGCATTTCTTGATTGGGAATAACTGAAACGTAATATAGACGCAAAAGTTGCATCTATCATTGAATAATAACAAAACGGAGTCGTTGTTTTAACGACTCCGTTTCATATACTATGTCCACTGAAAACTACCTTACGATAGTAAGAGAACCGTTGTATGTGACGGTCTTGGCTTTTCCTTTATATTGGAATGTGTAATAATAGACCCCATCAGAAAGTCCGGCGCCGTTAAAAATGTTGTTACCCGGGTAAACTGTGCCGTCCTTGGCGTATGTATCGTAATTCTTGGCATCATACACCTTATTGCCCCAGCGGTCATGGACGAGCAGACGGTTGTTGCGGTAGCCATCAGGATCTTCCGGATTGATATTTGTGTTCAAATTCTCAATAGCGAACACGTCATTGATGCCATCGCCATTCGGGGTGATCACGTTAGGGAAGATAAGATCTTGCTCGATAACCACCGTATGCGTGATTTCGCTTGAACAACCTGAATTGCTTTCCACGTGAAGAGTCACGTCAAAGTCGCCCCATGTGGTATAGGTGTGCGGGTCATCGAAATGGGTGGAATCAATGGTGCCGTCACCGAAATCCCAGTAGAAGCTGCCCTGGCCATTCGCCAGAATAGACGGATCGGCATAATTGATGAAATTGACCACACCACCGTTTTCGTTCAGCATGGAAACAGACGGATCGGCCTCAAATTCAGCGATAGGTTGCGGGTTCACCGAAATATAGTTCCAGTAGGTGATGGAATCTCTACATCCTTCCGGCGTGACAATCTTTATCGTCACAGAATAGACACCTGGGTCATTCAACTGGAAAGTGGGGGATTCCAGCGTTGAGCTGTAGGACACATTCGGCTGGCCATACTCGTCGAAACTCCTGATATACCATTCAAATGAGCTTCCCGCAGGAGTGGAGTGGTTCTCTATACGAAGGTTCAACGGAGCGCAGCCCGATATTTCAGGAAGATCAAAATCGAAAACAGGTCGCTCGAACATGTCAACATGTATTGTGTCTGCACCTTCACAAGTGAGGCCATTCTCGCTTGTTGTGGCGATATGCACATAATAGTCGCCGGCGGTCAGCACATTAATTGTGTCCGTCTCTGCACCAGTATTCCAGAAATATCTAGTCGTCTGTCCTTCTGCAGAACCCTGATTGTAATGGGGGTTTAACACCGTTTCATCACCATAGCAGATGTTGAAATCCGCACCCAAGTACGGTTCAGGATGGCCCACCACTTCCATGTGGTTGATTGTGTCATATACACAACCGAGTTCGTCCATCACATAAACAGAGTATTGGATCTGACCGGCGGAATCCGGAATAACCGTAGGACCATCAGCACCAGGACCGGTCACCCACGCACTATCGACCAGTACTTGATAAGACCAGTCTTGCGGCAACAAAGAGGGGTCAAGGGCGATTTCCCATTCGGTCATCCAGCCGTTATCACCGCCCCAGCCATCCATAACCTCGATACTCCAGGTACCGTTCATCGGACAGCCGACCAATGTGCCGAAACTGGCATCAGGGTGATACACATTGGTCATGTTGGCCACATCAGTGGAATCTATAATTCCATTATGTATAGAAGCGGAATTATACACGTAGGTGCCTGGTGAATACTGATAACCTTGGTTGGTGGCATTGGACCAGCAATAGTTCCACGGAACTCCCATCGCATTGTAACTATTGTTGGGATCACAGCCTGAGGAATAGTCATACGCTTGTCCGAAATAAGCGCTTGTCGTTCCTGAACCGTTCCATCCCCACTCGGTGGAAGGAATCACAGATGCACAGGTAGTCTGACCTGAATTATATTTCTTCAAGATGGAAACATACTGTTGGTTAGGGCAGATCAGGCGAATCCAAATATCGCCCACCCATGAGTGTTCCAATTTGACACGGACAAACAAAATATCATTTGCGGACTGGATGGTGGCCGCCGGGGAGAAACTGGTAAACGTGACAGGGGATATGTAGGAACAAAATTGGGTGTTGCCCACTTCCACACCATTATCGCAAGGCACTCCATCAGGCAAGAAGACCGTGTCACATACGGCAAGGGCAGTAATCTGCTCGCTGCCCACGGTATCGACCTGCAGGGCGGAAAGGTAGTCATAACCCACGGTAAGCTCCACCTCGGTTCCGGCACACACTGCAGGGAAGTCCAACACTTCACGAATCGGGTTAGAAGAGGTACGCACACGGAATGTGTACGGAATATATGACTCACAACCCGCACTATCAGAGATATTGATGGCGATGTCATAACCACGGCCTTCAGGGAAGAAATAGTCCATTGCACTACCACCCAGCGTGTCAATCTCATCCCAGCTCATATCCCAATGGAACGTGCAGTGGGCATCATCCTGGTGATAACTGTAGTCGTTATCGGGGAACTCGCCATGCGCCACAAGGTGAATCATGTCGTACGGGCATACATCAAGATACATATAGCCGTCTTCCTCCAAATGGGGATATTTGCTGCATGCAGCAGTATCGAGTACCACATTGATACGCTGACAGGGGCGCACGCAGTCGGTGGTGATGGCAAAGCCAGCACCTTCGCCAGAACCATCTGTCTTGAAACGGATGGTCAGACACCCGGAAGCGTTATACACTGTGGCCGCCATTGACAGCGTTGTGGCGGAGATAGAGTCGGTGATACAATTCGTCAAGACCGCCAGTATTGGATCATTAATAGACTGTCCATCATAGATAAACAGCGTATCCGAGCAATCCACATCAAAAGAGGCCAGATTCAAGTTCACCCGGACAGAGTGATTGGTCGGGTCGTTGGAACAGATGGTCACATAATTGTCCATGTTGGGGCTGTAATTCCCGTTGAGGCCTCCATTATCATAGACAGACACCGCGCAACCCGTCACAGAAGTTTGCGTGCTCACACCCAGGGTGATCACTTGGGCATTCATGGCAAGCACTCCACACAACAAAGCAAACAGAGATAATATCTTTTTCATTTTTCCAGAATTTTCTTAAAAACCATACTGATGAATATGCGCATTAAGCCGTTCCTCCCAAACGTTCTTGGGCATCACGACCACATAATAACCGCTGCGGCGCAGCTTGAAAAGGTTGTATCGGTAGTCATCCTGCGGGAGATTCCACTTGTAGGGGTTCACATAACCTTTTTGGATAATATCTTCTTCCACATAGGACATTCCCTTGGGCAGATATTGTTCCAATGTGCCCATTTGTTGGAAATTGCCATCCCACAATTTGCCAATCACCAAGGCATAGTTGAACATCGTGTAGTTTACACGGACCAACTCTTCGGGGTTGTTCGCCCTCAAATCCTCCACTTTGGCGGACGTGATTTCCTCCGCCAACTGGGGCGTCACGTAATACTCGCTCATTGGAATATGCTGCTGAGCGAAACCGATGAGCATTACACCCATCATCATCATTGTCAATACTGTCTTTTTCATATTCGAATATTTTAATACTTTAATAATTATCACAAATATATCTTCCCTTTCGTTTCTCTCTGTCGCACCAACCCTTCATTTTGTTACATCTATTATTCACTTTTTTTGTTAAATCAACATATTTGTCTGTTCATCAATATCTTACGATTAAACTTTCATCGTTTCATCGTCTCATCGTTTCATCGTCTCATCGCCTCATCGTCTCATCGTCATACAACAAATACCGCGCCCGCACCTTCTTGAATTGGTCGAGGGCGGGTTGCCATGAGGTGCGGATTTCATCTTCCGATTTTCCAGCCACAATCTGCTTACGCAACATGCTTGTACCGGCTAATTTGTCGATAAATCCGTTTTTGAGGAAAAACTGTTCCTTGTCGGCATAGTTTCGGTAAGCGGTCAACAGGTAGGAAAGATTGAAACGGCCGGGTTCGTTCATATTCTTAACGGCCTCGTCGTGAAGCAGGAACCCGCGGCATTCTTTGTCCTTAAACGGAGGATTCTCGGACACTCCGGGGATCGCGTGCGGGGTAAAGCGGTAATCGCCGGTCTGAAGCTGCGGTGCACCGTACATCTCGAACGGACGGTCCGTGCCGCGTCCCACACTGATGTTCGCACCCTCAAACAAACAAAGCGACGGATAGAGGAATATCGCCTCCGCGGTCTGCAGATTCGGGGAAGGGGCCACCGGCAGCGCATAACGAGTCTGGTGAGTATAACCCTCCAGTTTGACAACTTCCAAATCGCATTGTACACCATTGGCCAGCCATTTCTCCCCGTTGATCATCCGGGCATACTCCCCTATCGTCATGCCATAGACCACCGGCACGGGATGCATTCCTACGAACGACTTGTATTCAGTCTCCAACACAGGGCCATCCACATAGAATCCGTTCGGGTTCGGGCGGTCAAGGACAATGACTTTGATATGGTTTTCGGCGGCGGCCTCCATCACATAGTGCAATGTGGAGATGTAAGTGTAGAAACGGCAGCCCACATCCTGCAGGTCAAAGAGCAGAATGTCGATGTCTTGCAGTTGCTCGGCAGTCGGTTTTTTGTTCTTGCCGTAAAGAGAAACCACAGGCAGACCTGTAAGCGGATCCTTGCCGGAGGCGATGGTCGCGCCCGCCTCCGCCTGTCCGCGGAAACCGTGTTCCGGACAGAACAGCTTCACCAAGTTGACCTTACGGGCAAGCAACGTATCCACCAAGTGTGTATTTCCGACCACAGAGGTTTGGTTGCCGCACAGGGCTACGCGCTTCCCTTCCAAAAGCGGCAGGTAGCGTTCCATGCACTCGGCACCAGTGCGCAATGCGGTGACAGAATCCACAGGAGCCGACTTCGTCGTCGGGTCTGCAGACTTGCTCTGTGCGCAAGAGGTCACAAACAGTGCCAGAATTACCACTATCAAAACAGGCTGTTTCATTATCGTTTATCTTTTTACCACCATTTTTCTGGTTAACACGATACCCTTATACCTAATGCTATAGAAATAGACCCCAGCAGGCAGTACAAGAAAAAAGAAAGCTACCCCGAGAGGTAGCTTCTTCTGTTAAGAAGCGGCTATCTTTCAACAACCATCTTCTTGGTTAAAACTACGTCCTTATAACGCAACGTATAGTAATAGACACCGTTGGAAAGGTTCACTGTGGAGATGTCGAGGTAGTTCGTGCCCGTATCAGCCTCTTGGGAGGTGGTATAAACCACTCTGCCGGCGTTTGTGGTGATCTCGAAAGCAACCTTGCCCGGCTCCGGCATCAAATACGGGATGCGCGTGGATGTAGCTGCCGGGTTGGGCTCGTTCTGGCCTAACCAAACCCCATCCTCGCCTTCATAGTCCGGGACACTCACTCTCGTTTGCACCTGTACCTGCTTGGTGTCATTATGCCAATCCTTGTCATCCGGAATAATCACTGTAGCCCTAACCTCCCATTTATGGATGGTGTTGGTGACTGAGAAAGTATCAGGACTGGTATATACCCAAGATTCACCGGGCTCCAAATGGCGGACAACATGTCTCGTGACTTCAACAAGGTCATAAGCGGCACCCACTCTGAACTTGACATCAAACTCACTCACCGCAGAATTGCCGTTATTGTAGAGTTCGATTATCGGGACGATGAGAGTGTCCGGTGAGAAGATATCATCATCCTGAGGATATACAATGCGGTTGACTGCCATGTCGGGACGGCCTACAATGAGGTTGATGTCATCGATACTCGGGTCAACATTCTTATTGTTCTGTTGGGAGATCTTGAACCGCAAACGCGCAACCTCGTCCACATCATGCAGCACCAAAAGTGTGTCATTCCATTCATCATCGGCACCGGTCTGACCACCATCCTCTTGAGTGAGCTGTCCTAAGCTAATGTAACTGTCATCACTACCGGGAATTGCCTGCACAAGCATCACATACTCAGAACCACTTTTGTTGACCAAATACTTGTAGAAATTGAGTTCTGAAGGATAACCGTTGCGATAGTGCATATTGATACAGCCACTGGTCAGTGTCGTCCATTTGTTTATGCTGTTTGAATTGCTGCTGGCTGACGCGGCGTAATACCAACCGAGATCCTGCTGGAACGTACCGCCATACGTATGGTCATGACCGGGGCCACCACCAGAGTGTACAGCATGACGAACCGGTTTCCATGAATAGTTTTGATGATCATTTACAACATCCCAGCCGGGAATCACCGGATTAGACTGGTCGGTACTCTGGTTGTTGAACGGCTCCACAAACGGCAACTGCTCAACGGGAATATTAGAGACCGAAGCATCAATGTTGCGCATGTCATTGGTATGGTACTGATCGCCCGTGTAGGCAATCTGCACGTTCACGTGGTACTGGCCAGGAGCACTGAGATTCACATTCGGGATGGTCACCATCATGTCGCTGTTCGGCGGAATCACGCCATTAGTCACCACCTTGTTGTAAGTACCAGGAACCGCTCCTGTAACCGTGGCTGTGATGTCCAGCGCGTTGTCAGCACTCAAGGTCTGGGACACCGTACCATAGTTGCGAATAATAATACGCATATTTGCATTGGTGTCGGCACACACCTCGCCGTCAGGATGCCTGATTGCCGAGACACCGAGATCCACATCCTTCGGAGGACTCAGCAGCACCGCATAGTCCTCAGTCTCACCATCACCATTGTAATAACCGTAAGGACAGTTAGGTGTGTTGCCCGAGGTCGTCAACTGTACGGAGGAACAAATCACACGCATACGAGTTAATCCTGCCACTGCGTTTGTCGGCACATTCACAATGTATATGGAGGGAGTACTGTCAGAGGCTTGAATAACGAGACCGGCATTGAAAATAAACTCTTCATTAGTATTCGGTTCAAAAACACCATTACGGTTGAAGTCTATATAGGCTCTCTTCCAGACATTCTTCGTTGTTGAAGCGGTAAAGGCATGTGTGACCGAAAGAGGATATTCCTGACCCAAAAGCAGTTCCACGGGCGCAACCGTCTGTGTGTAGTCGGTGTACCAACCGTCACCAGGAGCAGCCGAATGATTCGTGTAGGGCATACCGACACCGTTGTTGAGTGCCGCCATAGAAACATTGGTGATATGGGCACCGTCGTGGCTTGTCATAGGACGTGACGGACGGGAACCATCGGCAGTCAGATATACCATAGTGGTATCATTGGAATGGTAAGTGTCGGAGGTGAGACCCGTATAGGCTTTGAACGGAGTCGGGAAATAGACACCGGTCAAATCCACATGAGTATTGAATGTCATAGTCGCTGTGGCACCGGAAGCCAATGAGCCGCTGTAGTTCTGGGTAACCGGCGTGTTGTTGTCCAACTGGTAGGAAACCGGGAAGTTCGAAGCGGCCTGGGAGCCGAAGTTCTGGACGGTTACCGTCACGGTTTCGTTGTTCGTGAAATTGCTGGTTTGCGGGACTGGGGCGGTGATAGCCACCACACCCACATCGTGCTGCGGCACCGTGGTGTTGATGGTAATCGTGGCCTTCGGCGACTCACAGGTGTAGTTCATCTTGAATTTCGTATTGACACGATAGCTCTTGTTTTGGAAAGAGGCCGAACCAGTCACTGGTCCTGAACTTGATGGCGTATGGAAATAGCCTATCTTAGAGAATGAAGAATTGTTGAATTTCGGTTTGGGGCTGACACCGAACGTTCCGCTTTGTTGCGTACAACCGCCATTATCACCGCAGTTGTGTTCAGCGAACAGCAACAAACCTTCTCCGTTATAATCATATCCACCTTCCACGGCAAAACCGATCCAACCTTGGTGGTCAAGAGCTATTTCCCCGTCAAACACCAACGTGGCATTGGCAGTTTCGCCCGCCCAGTTGATACTCTTATTGCCCGTACCAATGGTCTGTACAGCGGTGGTGTCCTTCAACCAGAATTTCATCGGGATCGAAACGCCGTTCACATCCGCTGTTGATACAGAGAAATAGATGCTGTCGATACGGCCTTTCACTCCCAAATCCTCCTTGCGGTAGAGCACCTTGGCATAAGAATGTCCTTTTTCAAGGTTGAACATCACATCTTCATGATTACTGCCCGTACCCACAATCACAGGGGCGTTGAAGCCGTTGGACTCGACACGGCCACTGTAATAATACGTGGTGGGACTGTAAATCGGTTCAGTGGTGAAGCTATTGCCTTCTGCCATCGCCTGGTTGTCGCTGTCATTCTCATAGAAATAGTAATAGTTCAAGGCAGATGTGCCAGGCGTTACCATCTGCGTGCCGCCGTAAGGCACCGTGTATGTCAACGGTTGAGGTGCTACCGGCAGTGCAGGAATGTAGATGGTACCGGAAATGGTGTCGTTCACCGTGTAAACGGGCATCGAGGCATTCGCCGGCGTAGTATAGACCACATATTGGTAAATCCGGTTCTGCGTTGCGGAACCAAGATTTGTCCCATTATCAAAAGTGATGGTGTCCTTAACCAATGAAGCGACAGGATCGTTAACCAGACTGGTACCGCTGACGTTTGCGGAACCCGTGAACTGCGCATTCAGGTTGAATGTACCCGCCGGTATCACGGATGTTGATGTGGTGTCGCGGTTGGTGACAGACACCTGAAGGTTCGGACTCAAGGAGGTAGGACACTGGTAAGAAACCGGATAAATCAATTCATCTGTACTGAAATCATATTGTGGACGGAACACATTGACAATCACTTTAATACGTTTCGTTTCACAAGAATGGTTACCCAACGACGACGGAGTCGCATTTTTTGTCTTTCCTGACACCCAATAAACCATGGTATCATATAGTGCAGGTGTCGCATAGAACAAGGTTTGGACATTGTTCGATGAACTTGTACTATAGAATGGTGCAGCAGTCTCATTCCAATGGAAGAAATATTGGTTGATGTCGGCAGGTCTGTCAGCCAGTTTCAAAATAGTATCGGGACGCGTATATGCACCTGTATAGACAATGCTGTCAGGCAGATAAGCCGTGCGATAGGAGACGAAGCTGCCCGTAATGGTGTCGTTGCCCGTATAAACGACAGACTCATTACTTAACGTAGTATATATAGTATAGTTAAATGTGATGTCTGACGTAGGAGCACTGAAATCGAACGGAGTGTCAAACAACACTTCCTTCACCTCTTCTGAAGCGAACGTGTCCGCAATCGTTTGGGTGATCTCAGATCCGTTGAAGACCGCATGAACCACCACTTTGTTGGCAGGAATCGGGATATTCAACATGTTCTTGAGCTGCACCTTGATATGCTCGTCATAAAGAGCGCACTGTGTCACAGGTTCCAACAGTTCCTGGGTCTCCACATCGTAGGTCGGGATGTCGGGCACATGGATACGCATCGGCAGCTTCTCACTTCCGCATTCCAAGTTAGCCACCATGAAACGGGTGTTGATATGCTTGCTTTTAGCAGTTTGATTTCCTGTAAGTTGAGCGGCAGTATTTTGTGACTCCGTATAGCAGCTTCCTGAAGCAGCACTAGACACATAAAATTTTGGAGCACCACAGTTATTGGTTGCATTGACAGTTCCGGTACAGTAGTCCGCACAATTGGTTTCCACATAGACCACCAAGTTGCCGCTGTTGAAATCAAACGGGGTCAGCAAATTGAAATAATTCCATCCTGTATGGTCAAAATAGACACGTTCGTCCACCACCAATGTGGCCCCGATAAGTTCGTCATCCCAGTTGATGTTAGGAGTTAACGTATTGTCATTCGTACACTTCATGTAAATCTTCATGGGTACTCCGTCTGCAGCCGCAGCACTTGCCGGTGTGTTCACATTATAGGCGAAAGCAGAAATAGTGCCGTGGTGGCCGATTTGCTGTTCCAGATAAAGGGTTCGATTCCTATTTACACCTTTGTTGAAATTGATAGGATCCGTGTTAGAGGGGCCTGAAGTGCTTGTTCCCACAATCGTGTCATACACAGCGCCCGGATTGGCCGTAACATAGTAGGTGGTGTCGAAATAGATGAGCGGGGTCGTATAGGTGGGGCTGTAACCCAGCAGGTTCCATGACTCGTAGCCCGTGTTGGTGTACCAAGCGATGACACCCTCAGGAATGGAGGCGGGGAGCTGGGCGGAAAGCGTCGCCGTGGTGTGGTAGTTCACGATGACCGTGTCCGGAGCTATCGGCAGCGGGGACTTACCGCGGGATACCACCAAAACATCCAACGAGTCGTTGTAGGTCAGACGGTCCTGATCCAGCTTGGTGGACCAGAGGCTGATGTTGTAGTTGGAATCGTAATCGATCAGATGGTTCGTGAAATTATAGATGCTGGAGAACGTGAACACCGTGGTCTCGTGGCTGCGCAGCGTGTCCGTGAAATCCTCGGTCACCACCGCACCGCCGTTGACCGTGTAATGCAGCTGGATCGGAGGCACAATGTCCGTGGTGCCGTTGTTGGTTATCCGTACTTTCAGGTGCTCATGACCCAAATCGCAATTCGTAACCGGATTTACCAGATCCAGGATGGCCATGTCATGCACGAACGGCGTGTCCACCACCGCACCGATCATGAAACGCCCGCTCGTCTGTGGAACATACGTGCCGTTTTGTAAGTAGTAAAACGTGGAGTCGCGAAGCGGGGATTCCACCTGGGCGACAAGATAGTTGCCCTGTGCCAGCATCTCCAAGCCCACGTAGAACTCGCCGGTGGTGTTGGTCAAAGCGAAATTGCGGATGGGGATCGTATTCCACGCTCCCTGCTGCAGCGTGCTGAAGTCCACCTTCTCGGATGTGGCGAGGATGTTGCCCAACGCATCTGACACAAAGGCTCTGAAACCGTTCTCAGGATTGGCTATGTAGGTCTGGTCGTAATAGTATTTCACGGCCGTCACCGCCAGATCCTCGTTGGTCTTGTATCTCACACACGGACGGATGATGCTGTTGTAGTCGCCCAGAAGGAGGATGTCCGTGGTCGTGTCCGCGATGGTGGCGACATTCTGCGTGGTCACCATGCGCCAGTGCTGGGTATTGTTGAGGTTCTGCTGGTCATTGGCGGCTCGCACCTCCACATCCTTCACCTCCTGCACACTGTACTGGTGGTCAGGGAAGGTGACCAGCGTCTCGGCGTGATACGGCAGGCTCGGGATCGTCAGGGTGTCCTGCCACTGCTCGTTCGCGCCGGTGACATTCAGATACACCTGCACGTTGTTCTGCGCCAGAGCGCCCTCGTTCCGCACCAGGGCGCTCACCACGCCGCGCATCGAGTACTCGGTGGGGGTCTCGCCCACTCCGTATATCTTGGTCACGGCCACATCGTTGTCGTAGCGGTTGCGCACACGGATGCGGTCGATGTTGATGTTGTTGCCTCCCTTGGCGGCTGCGTCGAACGCGATATAGACACATCCGTTGGACACATAATTGGAGAGGTCATACGTGTACAGTGCCCATTCCGGGGTCGTCGCCGTCTGTTTGTACCGTTTCAGAAGGGCTGTCGTCTGCTCCTCCGGTATCATGTTGGTATAGGTGACGCCGCCGTCCGTGGATATCTTCACCGTGACACCCTCGTCATTCTTGTTGGAGGTGTTGTCGTGAGCGAACCACAGCTCCAGAATGGGGTTCGTGGAGCCGGTAAGGGTCACCACCGGCAGGATGGCGCGCGAAACAGTGGAGGTGCTGAAGTTCTTGGAGTTGAAGTAGAGACGGCCCGTGCCGTAAACCGGGGCTATGGCAGGATTCACGCCCGTGCCGCTCTGGAACGTCCAGTTACCGGCACCGGATACCTGCTGGATTGTCCAGGTCTGCTGCGTGCCGTTGCTGAAATTCTCCTCATAGTCGGGAACAATCGTCTCCAGAACGAATATCTGACTCAAAGTGTCGTTGCCGGAGTTGTTGTCTCCCTGTGTGGTGAGGACGATGGTGAAGTCAACGGGCTGGTTCACAGGGATGCTCGCATTCTGTATCAGAACCTTGTTCATGCTGTTCAGCGCCGTGACAGAGCCGGAATTCACAGGGATGTTCTGGTCCAGATTCATGGCTCCAGAATGCAGATGGACAACCGCTGGGGTAGTGGCGAAGTTGATGGTCTGCGCACCCTTGTTGGTGATTTCAATCGTGATGTCATACGACAGTTGGGGACATTCGCCCAGTGCCGGGCTCACCAGGGCGGTGAGGGCAGCGTCAATGGCGGGTATCGCATCCGCATAGGCACCCATGTAGGTGACCTCGGAACGGTTCATCCCGCGAATATCCTCCATGACGGCACTGTTGCGCCAGCATTCCAAACCCGTGAAAGAGGACGGCAGCAACGATTGCGTGACATTCGCAAAAGGAGGCAGCAGCGAGATGCTGTGGTTGAGGTTTGTGTCCGCAGCTTCCAACTCCGCGACGGTGTTTCTCGGAACCGTCTTGTAGGCTATCACGCCAGAACCGGAATGGAAATCGTTGTAACTGCCGTGTGCCTTTGATGACGAGTTCAGATAGAGCGGATAGTCCGTGTTGTCACTGCACACCACCTGGTTCAGCAGCAGGTTGTTGTGCAGGTATGTGGCCAGATTGCCTGTGGCGTTTATATACAAGGCCGCTGAATTGCTGTACGGAGCGTCAGACTTGACCAGGAAACTGTTGTTGACCAGTCTGAGACCGTTGCTGCTGTTGATCTGCATGGCATAGCTGTTGGCCGAGGTCACCGGGTAAAGAATCACCTCGTTGTTGTAAAGGTAGCCGGTGATATTGTTCGTCGAGGAGCTGGAGGTGACATAAATACCCGCCGTTCCGTTGCCCACATGGACTTTATTATTGCGGACATAGAAGTCTGCCGAATTGGCGGCGTTGCCCAGATAGATACCGTACTCCAGCTTGATGACTGAATCGACGGTGTTGTTCCTGATATCCGCTCCCACTGGATAATCCGTGTAAATACCGGTGAAATTCTGCGGGTTGGTGGAAACCACCTGCTTGATATGGTTGTTGATGATCGGTCCATTGGTGTATTTCGTGTAAATACCCCTGTAGCAAGAGGTTATATCACAGCCGTCAATGGTGACCTGGTTCTTGCGCGTGTTGGATCCCGTGTAATTGACACCGAAATTACCGCCCGTGATCTCACAGTTGCGGATGACAATCGTGTCGGGATAGGTGGTGGCGGCTGTCGTGCGGGTCACCGCGCTGCTTGCCACATCCGTGGAGTGGGTGTTGTAAGCCGTGATCTTACAACCTTCGAACAAGATGTTGGTGCTTCCGTTTCCGCGGACCACCACACCACGTGAAGGAGTGGCAATCTCTTTACCCTGAATGGTCAGGTTCTTGAAGAAATAGTTCTTCACGTTCACGAGAGTGACGGCACCGAATATGTTGGTACCCGCATCCGTGTGGTTGTTCGTGACAATCACCGTGTTCACGTCATCGCCCTGGAAGGTGATCGTGTTCTCAGCCGACTGGTTAATATAGTTCTCGGTAAAGTCAAAATCCGTATAGGTGCCCGGACGCAGGTGGAACACAACAGGACCGCCAAGACCGCAGAACGACAGTGCCTCCTTGACCGCGTTCATGTCCGCGAAGTCAGGATTGACACCGCCCACGGTGTAATCCCCTCTCAACAGGCTGTCACAGGAATAGGGGGCAATCTCAATAGTGTCGTTGGCATGGTAGCCGTCAACCTGCCCGTTACGGGTGTTCACAAAGACGGTCACGTAGTTGTAGCCGTGATGAGGTGTGAACGATCCTAAAGGCAATGACGACGGGATGTCGAAACAGATGTCGCCGGTCCACGTTAAAGTGGTGTCGTGGAACAACACGTTGTTCTCATCCCGGACCTGTATGGTGAATGTACCCGAGGTCATAGTGGAGGAGTTGGGGGAATGGAGAGCATCGCTTCGGTTCGTAAAATAGACCACGATGTCCTGCGGGGTGTTGGTGATCAAACAGTGCGGCATCGAGTTCAGGCTGTCAAGACGGATATCATTCTGTTGAATGTTTGTATAGTCATGGTGTGCCACAAGGAAGGTGTCGAAACGGGTCTTGCTCCCGTGGGTATCCTCCAGATAGATGTGGTAATAGATGGTATCCTGATAACAGATGCTGGGCAACTCCCACTGGGCCTGGATAGTGTGACCGCTGGCGATCGGACCACTGTTGCTGGTGAACGTGTTAGGAACTATGACCGTAGGGCCGCTGTTGATCTCATAGCTGAACTGCACCAGGTTCTCGGCAATGGAGTCGTTGTCGAACAGTTTGGCTTTAATGGTGTAGGGTCCCACGTTGTTGACGAAAGAGTTGTTGGTGTTATAGTAGAACGGGGCGACCATGGTGATCGCAGGGCGTATCAGCTCGCAATTGGACAGGCGGACGACCACGTTGTCGATATACCATCCCGCACAGGTATCCGTACCGGAAGTGGACGGGGAGGTCTTGTTCAAACGCCACTGGAAGCGGAAATGGGTGGGGTTGGTCCCTTCGAGGAAAATCTTGGAGGTGAGATCGATCATCTCGTGGTGCCACCATGTGTTGGTGGGAACCGCATAAAGTGAATTCGAGTTCCAGTTGGGGTACATTTTGTCAGACAAGGCACCGCCGCTGAAAGCAGAATTGTTGTTGCTTTTCGCATCGCCATAGTAGAAATCGCTGTTGCTGGCGAAGTTCAGCATTTTCCACTGTCCCCAGTTGTAGTTCCCGTACTCGTCAAACCCCTCGGCTACCTGATAGTACAAGGTGGCGTTGTCCAAGTAGTTAACTTTACAGATGTGGTCGAAATCGATATACACATAGTGTACATCCAAACCAGGTGAAGACAACGGAATGGCATCCGTGGAAGCCTGCGAGTTACCTGCGGATGAATACACCGGCGAGTGGAAAGAATTGACCGGGGATTTGTACAACGGCAAGTTATGCCATGTAGCGGGATACGTGTGGTTGGGGCCGACAATTCGCCAGTCACCGAGTGTGCCACCGCCCGCCGGCAAATGGGACACGGTCATCTTAATAGAATCTCCTTCGAAATTTTCTCTGAAGATAGTGGTGGTGTCCATCGGCTGTGCCAACAGCAGCACAGGGAACAAAACGACCAAAAGAACAAATAATCTTCTTTTCATATTTTTACACTTTATATTATTCCAAGACATTGATATTCAACCTGATATATTTTACAACAATTACTCTTTGACTATTTTTCCCTTATTGTATCAAAGTGGGCAAAACACAACTACACACACCTCACTTTAATTTAAACAAATAAGGTGGCAAAAATATAAAAAAAAATGTTTCGTCAGGAAAAAAAAAAGCTAACCGCGTAAAATTTCTTCGCACTCTTTCAACGAAGTAGCAGCCATCAATTTTATGCGTTTCGGTTTGAAATTGAAAACGCCCCGAAAATATCCGGCATACATGGTACGCATTTCAATCACAGCGGCCCGTTCACCCTTTGCGCTCATGTTTTCACGCAAATGTCTCATCACCAGGGAAACCCTTTCCGCATAATCGGGATCATGGCAGGGCTCTCCTTTCCGCAAAGCTTTGATTTGGCGGAATATCCATGGATTGCCGATGGCGGCGCGACCGATCATGACCGCATCCACGCCGTATCTCGCCTGGTACTCCAAGGCTTTCTCCGCACTGTTTATATCCCCATTGCCGATGACGGGGATATGCATTCTGGGGTTGTTCTTGACCTCTCCGATAAGAGTCCAGTCGGCTTCTCCCCCGTATTGCTGGGCGCGTGTACGGCCGTGTATGGCAATCGCCTGTATGCCAATATCTTGTAATCGTTCCGCCACTTCCACGATGGGTTTGTCGGCACTCTCCCACCCCAAACGGGTCTTCACGGTCACTGGAAGGTCCACCGCTTTGACCACCGCGGAGGTGAGAGCCACCATCTTGGGGATGTCCTGCAGGATGGCGGACCCGGCACCTTTGCTCACAATCTTCTTGACCGGACAACCCCAGTTGATGTCGATGAAATCCGGTTTGCAGGCCGCGGCGTGCTGTGCTGCCGACACCAGCGCGGCCTCATTGCTGCCGAAAATCTGAACCCCGTATGGACGCTCATCCTCGGTGAAATCCATTTTCCGGATACTCTTTTCCACCTCCCGTGACAAAGCATCGGAAGAGACAAACTCCGAAATCAAGACATCTGCACCATATTCCTTGCAGATACGACGGAACGCACCATCCGTAACCCCTTCCATCGGGGCCAAATAGACGGGAAAATCCATTTTCCGCAAAAAATTAATTATCGTTGTCATATTAGGCTGCAAAAATAAATTTTTTATCTTTGCAGCTTGAAAAAAAGAAGAATCACTAAATTTTAAAACGATGAAAAAAATTTTTGCATTATTGGCATTTGCTTTCGTATTCTGCTCATTATCAGCCCAAAGAGTTAATGAGACAGTTGCCTTGTTCGGCAAAGAGCAACTTAACGGATTTACCATAAACATCGCACAAACCCCCTCCAACATTGTCGAAAATGCCATGGCTGACAAATTCGAAAAAAACTTTTTGATGAAAGGCAGCAAGAAAAAAGGGTATTATGTGTATTCGAACCAACCCTGCTCCGCATTCGGAGAAGCACGCTATGATGTGTATTTCACAACCGCCGAAGTCGGGAAAAAGAAAAACAAGGCCACACAAGTCACCTTGGTCGTCTCCACAGGCAACCAAAATTGCATCACTTTCTCGAACGATCCCCGCACCTCCAGAAACATTGTCGCTTTCCTCGAAGCATTCCCCAACGATGTGGAAGCTTACAAAATCACTTTGAGAATCAACGAGTTAAAGGATGAAATTGCTTCTCTTGAAAAAGATCGCACCAACTTGGAGAAAGATCAGGAGAAAGCAAAGCAAAAAGCCACCAAGATAAATGAGGACATGCAACTCAATGTGGCACAGGTGGAAGCCAAAACCGCAGAAATCGCAAAACTCCAAGAGAACTACAACCAAACACACAACGAAACCATCAAAGAACAGATTTCCACGGCTGCCAAAGAAAAACAAACACTTCAAAAATCACAATCCAGCATGCAGAAATCCCTTCTCAAACTGAACGATGAACTGCACAAGAACGATGTGAAATTGGAGGAAAATTTAAAGAATCTCGACAAAAAGAGAACTGAACTGCAACAACTTCAACGCTAAAGGACATGGCCACTATCATTGACGGAAAACTCATCTCCGAGAATATCAAAACGGAAATCGCCATTTCTGTTAAAGGTTTGTTGGACAAAGGGTTGCGCGCACCTCATCTTGCTGCAGTCATTGCTGGCGATGACGGGGCGGCGCTCAGCTACGTAAGCAGCATCGAGAAACAATGCAAAGGCGTAGGGTTCATTTCCTCCGTCTATCACCTCTCCGCCAACACCACGGAAGAGGAATTTCTATCCACGATAGACTTCCTGAACCGTGACGAGGAGATTGACGGCTATATCATCCAGATGCCGCTGCCGAAGCACATCTCCGTTGACAAAGTGACGGCTCACGTGGCCCCCGAAAAGGACATGGACTGCTTCCACCCCATGAATATGGGAAACCTGCTGTTGGGAAAGGACTGTTACCTGCCCGCCACGCCGCACGGAGTCATTGAGCTCATCCAACGGAGCAACATCGAGACTAAAGGCAAGAATTGCGTCATCGTAGGACGCAGCAATATTGTGGGCAAACCGCTGGCCATGCTAATGCTTCAGAAAAGCATTAACGCCACCGTGACCGTTTGCCACAGTCACACCCAGAATCTGAAAAAAGTGTGCCAACGTGCTGACATCCTTATTGTTGCCATCGGCCAACCCGAAATGATCACTGCCGATTACGTGAAGGAGGGAGCCACTGTGATTGACGTGGGCATCCACCGTCTCGAAGCACCTGAACTGCCAAAGGGGTACCGACTCTGCGGCGATGTCCTTTTCGATGAGGTGTCCAAGAAATGCGGGGCCATCACCCCTACCCCTGGCGGAACCGGCTCTATGACCACCGCCTGTCTGCTGCAAAATACCTTGAAGGCACGATTGTTGAAAATCAACGAATAACGACCTTCCTTAGGAAAACGCAAGGGCGTGAAAAAACGTAGGGGCGTATGCGATACGCCCCTACGTTTTTTTGCAATAACCTAATCCTTCTCTTTGACGCATCTTACGCTGATGCCGTAACCGGAGTGGATGTCTGTCCGTTGGATTTCACTACAATCATACGTAATCTTGTATGCCGTGCTGTGAACCTCGCCATGAATCACCTCCGTGGCCCAGAAATAGGTATCCAACAGCATTCGCTCATACTGCTGGGCGGCACCGTTGTAATAACCCGCCGGCAAGGCCCTGAAGCCCGTGGCATCGTTGCCACCGCCGTCAAGCCAGTACAATGGTGAACGTAATCCGTTGGCTGTCAAGATGCTCGTACCTCCTCCATACTGATACAGCTCTTCGTACTTTTCAGGTGTCGGCAGATACCAGCCCTCAGGACAGATACCACGGATATGGCCGTGCTCGTTGATCAAGCTGTCGTCCAAAGCGGCTTCAGCACAATACAGTCGGCCGTAGATATCCACATTCTGATCCACATTCGGGAAGGACTCGCTCTCATACTCATACACACATGGTATCGGATCCTCACACTCGCCGCTCTCCACGCACTCGTTCGGGTCGCCATAGCAGTTCGACAGCAGGTTGGTCTGCGTCCAGCAGTCGCAACCGATACGGACACCGTGATAGACGTTGCCCTCGCAGTCGATAGCGTCAGGACACTGCGGGAAGACCACCACAATGTGCTGGTCGCACGTTACCGTGTTGCCGCACACCAGGTCTGTCATCGTGTAGGTAATCGTCGTCGTGCCCTCGTAGTAGAGGTTTTCTTCAGGAATCTCGCTGTTTATCTCAAACGGCCATTCTGCAGGATAAATGGTAGCGGTCGGTGTACCAAACGCCTCGGGATAAATCTCCATCACGCAGTCACCGTATGCTAACGTGTCATAGTAGGTGGGCGGACAGATGATGTTCAGCTCGGCTACCGGAGCCGATGCAATCGTCACGGTCGTCGTGGCCTCGCAGCCGTTGGCGTCCGAGGCATGAATCGTATAGCTGCCGTCCGACAAGCCGTTGAACACATTCGAGGAGTGGTAGTTCACACCGTCCAAGGAGTATTCTATCGGCTCAAGGCCGCCCGTTGCCGCCACCGTCACGCTGCCGTCATCGCCGCAAACCTCGTCAGTTTTGGAAATTGCCTGTATCGCGCTGTGGTTTATTGTCAAGTGCAACGTCACCACGCTGTCGCAACCCAATGAATTAGTCGTATTAAACTGGTAATCTCCCGATTCAGTATGGGTTTCTCCGTGCCATGTAAAGCTTTCGCAAGCAAACGCCGTCGTGTCGCCAATTGTGGCGTGGTTCAACGTCAGGTGCATGGTAACCACGCTGTCGCAACCCAGTGCATTGGTCGTATTAAACTGGTAATCACCCGATTCCGTGTAAGTTTCTCCGTGCCAAGAGAAGCTTCCGCAGACAACCGCCGTCGTGTCGCCCGTTGCGCTGTGGTTGATCGTCAAGTGCAAGGTCACCACGCTGTCGCAACCCAATGAATTAGTCGTATTAAACTGGTAATCACCCGATTCCGTGTAGGTTTCTCCGTGCCACGGGAAGCTTCCGCAGGCAACCGCCGTGGTGTCACCGAAAGTGCCGTGGTTCACTGTCAAATGCAAAGTCACCACGCTGTCACGGCCTGTCACATCGGTCAAGATTTGCGTGTATTCGCCGGTTTCCGTATAAGTTTCGCCCCGCCAAGAAAAACTCTCGCAGGCCACTGCCGTCGTATCACCTTCAGCCCTTTGATTGACAATCAATTGTAGTGTAATAACGCTATCGCAGCCATTACTTCCCGTTAGTGTTTCCGTGTAAGTCTGAACACCTGGACCATTCACCGTAAACTCGTGATTCGAGAACACCATCGTATATGGTTCATCCGCATACAACGTATCTTTGTATAATGTTTCGTGATGCACATATTCGTAATTCACCGTCAATGTCACAATGCTGTCGCAACCGTTCTGTGTTGTCATCCGCAGGACAATCGTATTTTCCTCGCCAACATCTGTAATCACCACAACTTCATCGGGTTTCAAGGACGAAGCCGTAACACTCCCATCGGCATTCACCGTAACCGACACTTGACCATTATAGTCAGTAGTATAAGTGTCACCACTCAAACACAAATCCAGCACATCTGAACTCTCACCCGTCGGGTTCACTGTCAGCGACAAGTAGGTTATCGTATCAATAGTGACTCCATTCAAGGTCAACTCTCCAGGGAACTCATAATATCCGCTTCCTCCTGTCATCATATAATCGAATGGCTGACCTTCCCATTCCAAATGATCTGTCAAACTCCTCCAGGATCCATCATCACCATATTCAGCTTCACACACATCGAGTTCCTGTATGCTTTCCACGAACAAATACACGGTAATGACCGAATCACAGCCTCCATTAGTAGAATTAACATATTCTGTCTGCATATAAAGTCCCGGAGTGAAAACGTCATAAAAGGTCATGCAGGCTACAGTCACCTGATTGTCAATCACTCGCTCCGGCATGACAACGTAATAGAGCGTGTCATAAACAGGTCCTCCTTTTTCAAGATGCAGTCTAACCAAAGAATCACATCCGTCTTCGGTAAAATAGTAGTATTCATAAACTCCTGGGGAAGTCAAGGTTTCGCCATCCCAATAATAATAATCGCAAGTATATACCACTATGTCAAATATCATGTCGGAGCAAGGCTTCTCCATCACGGCAAGATGCAGCACCACAATGCTATCACAACCTTCATCTGTCTGAAGCACAAGGCGATATTCTGCTTCATGAGGGGATGAAACGTCCAAGTCCACAAAGTGATCATCTATTTTGGATGTATATGGATTATCGGACACTATCGTGGTGTCATAAAGCCAAACCTCATCGGAGGGCGGATTGACCACGAGGGTGAACGTCACCATTGAGTCGCATCCTCGAACACCGGCGCCTTCCAAATTTTGGATAAAGGTATAAGTTCCCGGCTGCTGTACCGCCTCACTCAGTTCCTCGTAGGAAGCCACGTCTGGAGATATGCCGTACGGGTCTTCGTAATATCCTGATTTCCTTTGACATACCTCATCCTGAAGCGATACGGAATTGGATTGCATCGGAATAGCGATGGCCACGCCGGGGAATGTTTCCACTAAACCGCTCCAACCTGACGAAGACACGCTACCTCCCGTAAACAAAAGGGTGAGGGTATCGCCGTATGAGAACAGCAAACCGGGATTTTCCACCCCTGCCGTAAAGTCGTACAATAGCGAATCGGGATTTAATGCACCACCAGAGAAAACCAACAAATGAGCTGTTGTGGAAAGATCCATCTTGTCAAAGCTCACCGTAACTGGTCCCCCTTCCGAAGACACAAAGCGATGAACCAATATTTCATCCGCACTGTAATCCCCCATGTCGCCACCGGAATCATAGATTTTAAGCCCACGTCCACAGACTATATGCGTAAGTCCATCATGCATATTCAGCGTATCCTCATACAATCCATTCACAGTCGGGCATTTCCCCTCTTGCTCCACCGCCGCGTACAACAATGTCCGATTCACTATTTCTGCAGTGTCATAATACGACCAATCCGCTCCATCGTAAATGGTATCTGATTTCAACCACCTGACTAATTCATAATCGCCATACCACTTCAACGTATAAGGGGGGCGCAAGGTGGAATGTGCTTTGAGGAGGGCATCTCCACCAAAGCACACTGTGTCGTGTCGGGTTTGGATAGAGCAGGCATACAGAACGTCTGAACGGACATGCAGATACAGGGTGTCCTCTGGATTCGCACCTGCATATCCGCAACGACCATCGTCCACCATTACCGGATAGACCTTGGCCTCCGTGGTCGTAACATAAACATCCGTGACAGTTTCGCCCGACACGGCTGAATAATGGCGCAGTTCCACGCCCTCCTTGTTGGAGAACTCCATGGTAAAGTTGACCACACTGTCAACAAACGGGCTGTGCGGGGTGAAGAAGAGTTTCACAGGCTGGCCAGGGCACACGGTGGTATCTGGAGACATCGTAACGCTTGGGGACTCGTTCACCATTAGGAAAACACTGTCGTAAAGGGTCTCCGCGCAACTATTGTTGTGTATGGCCACCTTGTACCAGCCATCGTTAGCCCCTCGTGGCACAAAGACTTGGGGATCCGATGTCAAGGAGTGGAATCCGTCGGGACCCGACCACTCATACTGCAGTACATCCCCGATTGACAATGCATGCACCTGGATGGTAGAGCCTTCGCAGGCATTAGTGACCGTCAAGCCTCCGTCAAACCATATTTTCTGCAAATCAGCCAAAGCCCGCGGATAAAAGTTCACATGAAAATAAGCATGGCATGAATCTTCCACCAGACAGGACATCTCTTGGTCGGATTGCATCGGAACATTCAAAAAAACACCTGTATTATTGACCGCAAGCACTTCTCCTTGCTTGTCTGGATGGTCAAACAAAGTGTAGGTATAAGGCTTGACACCGTTGGATCCCAACACAAAAGTATTTCCTGAAGTGGAAGACGAGTCGCACAATAGCGCATAAGCATATTCAAACTCCACCGTAGTCTCGTCAAAATACACCGTATCATAATATTCCAGCGGCTCACAGATATCATCAAACGGATTAGAGAACACTCTGAACACGTATGTCCCCGGCAGTGATATACGAATCAAATCGCCTGCCCTATATCTTTTCGGGCTATAACCGCCTGCCGGTCCGCTGACCACTTCAACAAGGAACGTCACTTCCAGAACCTCTTCATCCAAGGGCAAGCCCGTCTCAGCAGAAGTGTTGTACAATACCTTAAACAACTTTCCCCGTGTGTATTTCAAGTACTGATTAGCACACTCCCGAACTACCGAATAAGACGGTTCTTCCACCAAACGGGTTCTGTATATATACGGAAAAGCAATATGATCACTGACCGTGAACGAGTCACACGGGGTGATGATTTCAAATGTATATGGTCCGGAAGGCAGACAATAATCCTTTAATGCCAAAGAACATCCGTCAACTCCACCCGACACCAGGGAGGTATTCTCCACACTTGTCTTGACAATCTGCCAACTTCGGCTATCCGAATGGTAAACTGCCTCGAAATTATAACGGTTGTTGTACGGACTTGCCACCAGCCGGACAATGGTGCCATCCGGATCCACCCTCGGGGTATATCCCGTATGGACAAAAACTTCACGCATCTGCTCACAGCAATGATCATCCCCTATATGCGAGATTTTCCAACAATTCGAAGCCAGAACCTTGCGATGGTAAAAGGTCATGGTGTCAAGGGTTGTATAAAGTTCACAGCCCTTGGCATCCAACAGTTTTCGCTCTACAGGAATGGTGATGGTCGTGTCTTGTAAAGAGCCATAAATCCCTTCGATGTCTGTATCGTACAAATAGGAAAAATCCACAATTGTCGCTACTGTATCCTTTTTGATTACTCCGCCATTCCTCGCATCTGTATATTCCCACACCAGCGGATGCGTGTAATGGTAACGGTGATATATATGATCCTGACCCGCAGTCACCCTTTTGGGCACATATATTCCATCATTATAAAGATCGCTATAGTAACGGATACTGTAATAATGCCTATGCTGGTACGCAAAACGGATGCACGGGTTCGCATCGTAAACTATAGAATCAGGCAAATCGGCTGTGTCTTTTGGAAAATATTTCGGATTTGGTCTGTAATATTGGAACGTTTTCCTAAGAACAGTATCCACACAAAGCGAAATCTTATATTCCAGGGTGATATCCTTGTCCATAATATCGCAATACCTGCCTATTTCCGACACCGTGTCATAGACATTCATTGAGAAGCCATAAGAGGGCAGCTTTTTCCACTCACCCTCTGCAAGTCCCTCATAAACAAAACGATATCTGACATACTGATCCATCAATTCTTCATACAGGGAAGCATCCCTGTCTAATTCCAAAATCACTCTCACAACATTGCTGTCATTGAAATCACCTGTGGAAGCATAAACATAAACATCATTCATTTTCGGCAGCTGGGCGGCCATAACATTTTGGTTTACACGAGGATAACCGTATCCGCAACCATCCTCTAAATAGAAATCCCAATTTCCGGCAGGCATACTGTCAAAAGTATAATAGTCTTTATAATCGTAAAAATCCGGATTTGTGCCGCTGTACTGACGGTCATCAAAGACTGTCGTTCGGAGCGTATCGCCGGTAACATGGTCGCGCACTGTGACCGTATAGGGGAAACGCCCTCTCAGAATCCGAAGCTGCACACGTCCTGTGTTCAGACAGCTCACCGACGGCACCAACCCCGCATTCTCATATCTGCGCGGAATGTTGTACAAGGCCGCAACATCGGGCTTCTGATAAGTGGTGCCGACCACCATCAACAAATGCGTGTCCACGACAACATATCCGTCGCCTTCTTCAAGCAAGCCTTCCACACCCACAATGTAATTGCCGCTGTTTACCGTCATCGTGTCTGTCCCGCCCGTATAATACCAACCCATATAATGGGCGGAATCCGATTCTGACAGTTTATAATACGCCCGCACTTGGGAAAGTCCTTCCGGCAACATCTCCAAAACATTTCCTTCGGGATCTGTCAACGCGTAGGCTATCTTGCCATTATTATAACACGAAGCATCTGTCACCGAAAATGACACATGAAATGGCCTTTCTTGCCCTTGCAATGAATACATACTGGCGACCAATATCACCATCAATAATAAATTCAGCTTTTTCATTATCTTATATTTTAAATTAATTGTAAATATTACATCATCTTTTATGAAAATTTTAACGCGACAAAAATAAAAAATTTCAACATCAAAACAATAAATAAATTAAATTATTTTTTATGTTTCGTTTTTTAAGAATTAACTGTTAAAATTAAGGACAAAAAAAAGGCGAGAAGAAAATTCTTCTCACCACAAATATTTACAGATCAACAAAATAACTACAAAGCGACCAATTTCATCACGCAAGAGGAACAATCAAAGATCAAACGGAATTTGAAACGTCCTGAAACAAGATAGAGGGGTTGTGGAGGGCATTTTTCGGAAGATTTTTTGCTGCACCATCCCATTTCGTGCCGCAAGCAGTACTTGCAAATCATCACGATTTTGTCTGTATAATCCTCCGTCTTGTCCAACCCGTACTCAATCTCTTTCGCTCCAAATTCCTCATACACAGATTTATGCGCTTCATTGGTGATATTACGAAGATAATCAGCATGTTGAAACAAGGTTTCAGGATGATAGCATAACGGAAGGTCTTTAGGACGGAAATGCTCCACTCGGACTGCTGCCAACCGATCCAACACTTTGGTTTTCAACTCGTTGATAAACCCAGTCCGAAGAAATACCGTGCATATTGGAATAACGATGTTGCGTGCCTCGAACGGTGTGCCGCCCAACTTCGACAAGGCCGTGCGCAGGGTTTCAGCCATTTTCTCCGGCTGTTGTGCCGGGACCAGCTCAAGACATTCCTCCACGAATGCTGTACACCCGTCTTCATCAACGACTGTAAGCCGCAATCTGTCAGACAGTTCCTCAAAACGTATATCCACCGCAATCTTCCGCTCCGCCGTCTTCCCCGACAGCACTTTTTCGAAATTCTTGTCTATATTTCTATATAGGGCGACTTTTGTAAACGACGACAACGGCTTATGTGGAATAATACGATTCCCTTCCACTCCATTTACCAAAAAGCCTTCCAATTCACCCTCTGTATTGATAAAACACAGCCCGTCACCATTGACGATTGTGCTACCGAGCTTCTTGCCCCTGCCGGGGCTGCTCAAGGAAGATGTTTTTGAATATTGGGGTTCAACGTAATATTTTCCGTTTCTTTGGATGAGTGCACCGATGGGTTCGCCGATTGCCTTCGGGGTGTCAAAGGAGGCAATTTGTTCGCGACGACCATCAATGAAATACTGGGTGTATTCGCGGTTGAAGGTTTTGTGCAGGTCGGGAGTGAAGAAGAAGCGAGTAATGCCGCTGCCAACCCGTTGATATTCAGGATTTCCCTCAAGAATAGCATCCAACCTCCGACGGTAAAAGGCGGTCACGTTCTTGACGTAACTCTCGTTCTTCAAACGACCTTCAACTTTAAAAGAGACGATGCCTGCTTTCAGCATAGCTTCGATATAATCGGCACGGCACATGTCCTTGAGAGAAAGCAGATGTTTGTTGCGTATCAGCGTTTTGCCGCTGGCGTCCTGCAGGTCGAAGCGGGTGCGGCAAATCTGGGCGCACTCTCCCCTATTGCCGCTTCTGCCCGTCATCATCCGGCTAATGTAGCACTGTCCGCTGTAACACACACACAACGCACCGTGTACAAAAGCTTCTAACTCAATGTCCGTTTGATTATGAATCTGTTGTATAGTTTCCAAGTCGGTTTCCCGCGCTAATACCGCCCGCGTGAAACCTAACTTTTCAAGGAACTGGATTCGCTCCACTGAACGGTTATGGCATTGCGTGCTCGCATGCAAGGCTATCGGAGGAATGTCGAGTTTCAACAACCCTAAATCTTGAATCAACACGGCATCCACCCCAATGTTATATAACTCCCACAGCAGTTTTCTTGCTCCTTCTAACTCATTGTCATACAACAAAGTATTAACAGTCACATGAACTTTGGAACCGTAGAGATGGGCATACCGCACCAGTTCCTCTATGTCGTGGAGGGAATTGCCTGCTGCCTGCCGCGCTCCGAAAGCCGATGCTCCGATATAAACGGCATCCGCGCCATGGTTGATGGCGGTCATGCCAGTCGAGAGATCCTTGGCGGGCAGCAAAAGCTCAATCTTACTCATCAGCAAAACGTTTCGCTTTCAACGGGAACTGTTCAGCCAGCTCGCCGGAAAAATAAAAGTCGTTGCAGATCACCCCGAAAGTGTAAATTGCATCATGCACGGTGATGTGCGAGCCGCCACATTGCGGGTCCGGACCCGGCTTGGAAGCCGCGAAACCGAGATTGAAAAGGGTGAACAGAATATCCGGACGGTTCACGATGTCGTAACCGGAACGCCGCCACTGCAACATCGTCTGGTGCAGGATACAGCCCGTGTAAATGTATGAGTAAAGATGGTTCCGGTAATTTGTAAGACGGCTTATACGTTCCGCCTGATGATTTTCCGTCTTGAAGTCGAGAATATGCTCGTAAGGCTTGCCCATATAGAAGATGGAGGCGGTGTCGGTGAGGTTGCGTTCCACCTGCATGGCGGTGAAATCCTTGATGCCGTTGACACCGAGCGAAAACTGCGACTGCACCGAAAGCACCTTCATCGGGCCGAGATACCGCTTGTACATCTCGCGCTTGCTGTTGAACAGGCGCACCTGCTCACCCACAAGACAGCCCACAATGAGCCTTGGCTCCACGCCTGTAAGGCGCGCCGCCTCGTAAATCAAAGCCGAATCCTTCAAGATGGCGGCTTTCAACGCAGGCCAGGCAGAGTCGTTCATCCAGGGAATCACATTTCCCTCAAATGGCTGCATTTTTTTGGATTTCAAGATATTATCCACATCATCGACCATCTTACGATAGGCGTCAGCGTGGTAATCCTCTTGCATGTACATGTTGGCGGCGTAAATCATCTCCTGTACCGCAGTGGGACGGTCGCTATACCGTGCGGCATTGAAGATGAGGTCGGCGTTTTTGGGATAAAACTGTCGGAGAACGGACAGATGACGATAGCCGTTGAGTGCCGCCTCCTGACTGTTCACTGAATCAGAAGATGCCAAATAATGTTGACTTTCAGTAAGATATCGATTGTTTTTATCGGCACCGCCTTTGTTGTTGGTAAAGCCCAACTCAAAGAAAGCCCAAGCGCCAAGAATGCCTGCGCCAACCAGCGCAAACAGGTGCAATACAATCAAATAGAATTTCGTACGCCCTTTCAGCCGTTTCCACGATTTCCATAAGGAACGTTTCTTAAGCACCTTTTTCGTGGGTTGTTGCGGCGTGTTATCAGATGATTGTAGAGACGCGCCATGGCACGCCTCTACAGAATGATTTGTCTCTTCCATCTCGTTTTTCGGCCTTAAACTTTAAACTATGAACTTTGAACCTTACACCAGATTCGCAAATCCCATGAACGCCATAGCGAGGATGCCGGCGGTGATGAGCGCGATCGGAACGCCCTTCATGCCTTTGGGGATTTCCACCAGCTCGAGCTGCTCGCGCAGACCTGCGAAAATCGTGATGGCCAAGGTGAAACCTATAGCGATGGCAACCGCGTATATCGTGTTGTCAATCACGGAGAAACCGTGGCCGGGAATGATGGTTTGCTGGGTCACGTTGATGGCGACACCGAGGACAGCACAGTTTGTCGTGATCAGCGGCAAGAAGACACCCAATGCGCGGTACAGCGAGGGGCTGACCTTCTTGAGGATGATCTCCACCATCTGCACCAAGCTGGCGATGACCAAGATGAAGACAATGGTCTGCAGAAAAGTGATTTCCAACGGAACAAGCACATACTTCTGCAGCAGCGAAGTGACCAACGTGGCCAATGCCATGACGAACGTAACGGCCGCGCCCATGCCGAGGGCGGTGTTCACCTTGCTGGAAACGCCCAAAAACGGGCATATACCGAGGAACTGCACCAAAATGATGTTGTTGACCAGTACAGCTCCGATTATCATTAATATATATTCCATTGTTTTATTTTATTCGTTTGTTATTTAACAGTGATCAGTGATCAGTGAATTGTGACTTGAGACTTATGAATATCATACGTCTCACGTCTTATTCAGCAGCGCAATGTTTCTTCTTCTCCTCTCTTTTGTTCACCAGGAAGCGCACGGCTGCCATCACAAAGCCGAAGACGAGGAACGCGCCGGGAGCCAACACGAAGATCAGGATGTGGTATTCGGCGGGGATGAACTGGAAGCCCAGAATGGAACCGGAACCTAAAATCTCACGGATAGCGCCGATGAGCGTCAGCGCAATGGTGAAGCCGATGCCCATGCCGAGACCGTCAAGCAGTGAGTCGAACACGGTGTTCTTGTTGGCGAAAGCTTCCGCACGGCCCAGCACAATGCAGTTCACCACAATCAACGGGATGAACACACCAAGGCTGGCCGACAATGAAGGCAGAAATCCCTGGATCAGCAGATCGATCATGCTCACAAAAGTGGCGATGATGACGATGTAGCTCGGGATACGCACCTTGTCAGGGATGATGTTCTTCAACGCGGAGATGAGCATGTTGGACATCAGCAGCACGAAGGTCGTGGCCGCGCCCATGCCCAAAGCGTTGGTCACCGAGGTGGTGACAGCCAGCGTCGGACAGCAGCCCAACACCAAAATCAAGGTCGGGTTCTCTCTGAAAAAACCCTTGGTCAATATACTTAACTTGCTGTTGTTATTATTGTTACTCATGATAATCCTCCTTTATTTTCATAAAAATGTCGTATGCGCGCTGCACGGCGTCACAATAGGCTCGGGAGGAGATGGTAGCTGCCGTGATGGCATCCACATCGCCGCCGTCCTTTTTAACCACCAGTTTGAAATCCGCAGGATTCTGATGGTTGAACTGCATCGCGAATTCGCTCTTGTCCTTGTTGATTTTGTCGCCCAAACCGGGAGTTTCGCCAGCTTTGAGCACTTCCGTATTCACAATGGTACCTTCCGCATCAAAACCGACCATCAGGTCAAAGCGTCCCGCAAAAGCTTTCTTGGTATAGGTTTCGATGCCTGCACCGCAAAGCTCACCGTCCTTGCCAATAGCCAAATGGACGGGGATCTCTTCGTTGTCGGCATCCACAATCACAGTGTCTCGCACCGTGCCTTCATAGTCGGGCAGAACGGCCTGCAGAGCCTTCTCTTTTTTCTCTTTCTGACCCAGTTCGATAGGTCCTTTGGTGAGGGCATAGACGCCTGTGAGGGCCAATGCCGCCAGCAGTGATATGCATGTCAGCACAATCACCAATCTCCAGATAGAATCTTTCTTTGCCATATCGATAGAATTTTAGGGTTAGTGAGCAAATTGTTTCGGTTTGAAGCCTTTGTTAATCAACGGCACCACAGCGTTCATCAGCAGGATGGAGAAGGAGACGCCTTCGGGGTAGGCGCCGAAGAGGCGGATGATGATCGTGAGCAAACCACAGCCGCAGCCGAACACGATCATACCCCACGGAGAGGTCGGGGAGGTCACCATATCGGTGGCCATGAAGCAGGCACCGAGGATGAGACCGCCGGAGAGCAAGTGGATGAACGGGTTGACATACTCGGCAGGGTTCGCCAAGTGGAAAATGCCAGCCACCACAAACACCGTTGCGATGAATGACACGGGAATGTGCCATGTGATGATGCGTTTCCAAAGCAGGAAGGCCGCGCCGATGAGCAGGGCAATGGCTGAAACCTCACCGAAGCTGCCGCCCATCTGCCCGAGGAGCATGTTGGCGTAAGTCGGAATCTGGCTCAGATCGCCACCCTCCTTGATGAGCCCGAGAGTCGTGGGACCCGTCACAGCATCGGCAAAACCCCAAATAGGAGTCGGCACCGGCCAGGAGGTCATCTGCACCGGGAAAGCGATGAGCAGGGTGACACGCGCCACCAAGGCGGGGTTGAACGGGTTGTGGCCCAGACCGCCGAAGGGCATCTTCGCAATGCCAATGGCGACGATCGCACCAATCACCATGATCCATATCGGCAGATTGGAAGGCACGTTGAAGGCCAGCAAAAGACCTGTCACCAAGGCAGATCCATCATCCACAGAGGGCTTCTGATGCAGCATGAAACGTTGGATGAGATACTCGAACAGCACACAACATCCAATGGAAACAGCCGTCAGGATGATGACAGGCAGCCCGAAATAATAGACGGATACCAGAAACGCCGGTACCAGCGAAAGAACCACCGACCACATAATCTTCTTCACAGACTCGTCGCTGTGAACGTGCGGTGATCCCGAAATGTGTAACAATTTATCCATACAGTGTGATTTTAATATTTCCTATTCTTATAAGTTCAAAGTTCAGGTTCAAAGTTATAGTTATAGTCATAGTTATTGTCAAATCTGTCCACGCAATGCCAACAGCTCATATTTGGCCTTCAGCAGTTGGATGCCATGAAGTTCTTGGTTCATAAGCGATTGCAGTTCATCATTATGTTGCCGAATATAGTCGATGGCTGTAATCGTGCCGTTTACCAACTGGCTGGAGGACGTCTTGGTGAGGTTCTTGTATTTGGCGGTGATTTGCTCGTCGAGGACCAGCATCTGTTCGATTCGGTGTATTTCGTTCAGTTTGTCCTGAATGGCAATCTGGTTGGCATTCCGGAAATCTTGCTCCTTGCTTTGCAGAATTTCCTTCTGGATGTTGATGACCTTACCCACGCCGGAAGTTTTCGCCCACTCGATGACCGGCACATGCAAATGCACGCCCGCCATATAATACCACTGATTTTTGTTCAGGTAATATGCATAGGTTGGACGACCGTAACCTCCTGTGGCAAAAAAGGAGAGGCTCGGGAGACTGTTGGAGAAATGCAATTTGCGCTGATACTCCAGCTGACGCTTCTGATTCTCGAAAATAGAGAATTCCAGCCGTTGGGAGTTTCCGTTGAACACATCCGTCTCTGGCAACACAGGAATGTCAAACACGACATCGCTTAAATCCTTTCCGGTCAAAATGGACAAAGAACTGATGACGGAATTCTTTTTGGCTTTGATCTCCTCATAATTCTGTTCTATTTTCAATGCCTCCAACTCCAGTTGCGACAATGTGTTAGCGGATATCACGCCTTCGTGCAGCAAAACTTTGAGCTGTTTGATCTGGTCATCAAAAGTACTCTGCACATTCTCAATGATTCCCATTTGCTTGTCAAGAATCAGATAGGAGAGATAGAGATTGATCACCTGAGCTTTGATTTCATTCATAGCCAGGTCGATCTTATAGATTTCAGCCTCATTTTTCAGATGCTCGTAACGACGACCGAAAAAGATTTTTCCACCCTCAAACACGGTCTGCTCGAAATCCAGGCCGATGTTGTATTGCATTTGGTAGGGAAGATTATTGTCGAAAGGGGAAACATCCGCATATTCTGTACCTTCCCACGGGTTATGGGCGGATTGATAGGTAAAATTCCCATTCAGGGAGAGTTTGGGGTACAAATGTGCTGAAGCGTTGCCTAAATTCTCCTTCAGAATCTGACCGTTAAGGTCTTTCTGTACATTTGCCGAAGTCTGCGCCACCGCCCAGCTCTGACACTGGTCAATGGTGACGTGTTCTTGCGCAAAGAGGTGGAAGCCAAAGGCCAACAGACAAAGAATCGCATATAACTTCCTCATAATCAACTATTACCTATAAAACATCATCCGAATGATAACAAACGGCAAATTTAATATTTTTTTTGATTACGCGGAATATTTCGCAAAAATCACCGTATGAGCGTAACCGTGCCCGACTTGACCATTCTTTCTTCAGGTGTGCCGATTCGGGCGTAATGGATTTTCCACACATACACACCTTCCGGTGCCGGACTGCCGTTTATCTTGCCATCCCAGCCGAAGTTCGGGTCTTTGGTGTAGAAAATACGCTCGCCGGTGCGTGCGAATATCGAGAACTCATACCCCACCACATCGTTCACCCTCGGCAGGAAAATCTCGTTTTTGTTGTCCGTGTTGGGGGTGAAGCCTGACGGCACGAACAAGGCGAAATGATCTTCCACGGGCACCACCCGGATAGTGTCATCGGAGCAGCCGTCCGAATTGCTGACCCTCAGAAGCACCGTCATAAACTCACTTTCCCTCAGATGATAGGTGTGGGACGGTTCCTCGTCACGCGAAGAGTGTCCGTCTCCGAAGTTCCACACATAATCGGTGATATCGTCTCCTGTGGAGTTATTGAAGAAGAAGACCTCCTCTCCGTTACTCGGTTCTTCGGGACCGAAGGTGAAGTCCGCATGAGGATATTCAGAGACGTGAATGGCGTTCTGGTATTTGGCGGAATCATTACAGCCGGGAGCGCTCTCCACAAACAAGGCTATGTCGTAATAGCCGGGTACGGGCAGTTTAATATGTTTGATGACAGGCTGAATGGTGCTTGGTGTGGCATCCAGGGAATCCTCTTTGATAATGGTATCGTTGATGAGTTTCCAGTGCAGATTTGAGGTGTCGGGATTGAACTGGATCCTCAAGGTCACGGAATCTCCCACACAGCCTTTGCTGGGCGAGTGGGTCAGATTGAAGGTGGGTTTGGGGACGATGTTGACCTGCACCGTCGCCGTGTCGGTCATGCAATTCCATTTGTCGGAGGCCACAACCCTATAAGTGCCGCTCTGTCTGATTTTGCAAGGGGTGACCAGCGTGGAATCATCAGTACCAACAACCAAGTCGTTGACGATGCCGGTGCCTACAGTGTCAATCCAGTGATACGTGAACGACGGGACCCCCCTGACCAGATTCACCGTGAGGGTGTCAAGAGAGTCGCATCTCGTGATGACCGTGTCACGCAGCCGGATGCTGTCGTTGGCGCGGAGATAAACTTCAATTGTGTCTTTGTAAGGTTGGAAAGCATCCATAAATCCAGTTCCACTACATCCCTGTGTCTGAATTTCCAGTTTTACGGTTTTCACTGGATTATTTTGGGGAAACTGGGCTGTCGGCAGAACTTTAACATGAACCCGTTTGATAGTGCTATCTGCCTCATAGATGAACGAGGGTGAACCGAAATCAATGGGTGTACCATTCGACAAAGTGAGGGAATAGTCTTGCCCTAAAACAGCGTTCCCCGGTGCATTGATAGGGTTGATGATAATTTCGGTATAGCCGGTCCTCGCAGGATAAGGCAGCGTAAACGTCAAATCCAGCTCTCGACAATTCTGAATTATGGTGTCACCTACTCCCACACTTGTCTGCCATGCCGTATCAATAGTCACCCGCGGGCTGTAGAAACTGCCCTCTTCCAAAAACACACCGGAGTCATACAGAGTGTCACCCACATTAGATATTCCCAACTCCATGTGGTAAATTTGGCAGGCAAGGATGGCAGCCTCTGCTGACAAAGCCGTGGTATAACCGTCGTATTGGATACCATTTGAATTCCCATAGTTGCAGATAAAAAACGATGAGTTGGAAGGATTTGTGCCCGGCCCCGATGAACCTGCATAATGGTTTCCATGATTGATGGTTCCTATGGACACCGGTGTGCCGTTTGGATTTGATGCCGTAATAGAACCCGGCACAATAGCCACATTTTTTGTGGTTGGTGAGAATGTCACAGGATCAACACCCGTCAGACGGAAAGCGAAAACATCATTCACATTGTCAGAATTGACATATTCACAATATTCTTCCGATGCAAATATATAATTGAAGGTAAATGTGTCAGCGGATGCCACAAAATCAAACTCCAAAACGGCTGCACTGGTAACCCTTGTTCCAGTAGTGTAATTAAGCAGCCAATTCGCATTATAATATGGAACTACAGGCTGTGCTTTGCTCGTAGAATTATTCGGTCCTGCTGCCACAGAGACATTGCCCGTGGTCATCACTAGTCCTGTATTAAACGGGAAATTGGTGAAGCCGTTTCGGTTGAAAGTACCTATTTGGGGATATGTAACCGTTGTCTGATTGTTAAACTTACCAGACGTTAAACCGAAACTACCTGTCGGATCCGGATATCCCGACATCAACACACCATCCCCTTGAAAATGCTGCTGTAAAATGGCATCCACAGACATATTTGTCTGCGAAGATACCGTCAGGTTATTTTGAGCATTGGCAAAAAACAATATCAATATGCTAAAAGCCAGGGAAATACTTTTTTTCATAAACAACAATTATATGTTGTATAACGAAAAAAAGGGATGAAGGTTACACTTTTGGCTGTTGGCTGTTAGCCAATCACTGTTGCCTGTTGCCTATTGCCTTTTGCCTAATCACCAAAGCTTCAGAACCGTCGCAGGACGCACTTGTCGGGCACGGGGTCGAGGGTGAATTCGGGTTCAAGTTCGAAAACAGACTCTTCCTTGACATGGATGATGATCAGACCGCTCTCCTTGGCCAGTTCGTAGGCACCCTCTTCGAAATTCACGGCGGCAACACCGGCCAGAACCTCCTTGTCCGCGTGTTCGGGGCAGAGTTCCTTGAAACGGGCCATCTTCTTGAGGATTTTCCTGATATCCTTTTTCTCGCAGTCGGCTTTGACCTCCACTGCTATAACCATGGTCTCTCCATATTCCATCACATCGATTTCCATCGCCGTTTTCCGGGTGTCTTTGTCGCCAATCTGCACCCGTTTGCAGCACCGGCTGATGGGATAGCCCGCGTCTATGAACATCTTGCGGGACGCGGGGCCGAGAAGACCCTCCACGATGTTTCCTGTGACGGAGGACACCTGTCTGGCGAGATTGGAAACGGCCTCCGTTGCTCTGTTCACACTCTTGTCTAACTCGTCCATCCTTGCTTTGAATTTTTTGTCATCCTCCTCCCTCTGTTTTTTGAAGTACTCGTCAGACTCCTTCATTCGCCTGTCGAAATCTTCTCTGGATTTTTTCAAATCTTCATCGAACTTACGATGCCTTTCCTCGTCCTTCTCTTGGGACTTCCTGAGACTTTCATCAAACTCCTCTCGGGACTTCTTGAGACTTTCATCAAACTCTTCTCGGGATTTCTTCAGATCCTCATCAAACTTACGATGCCTTTCCTCGTCCTCCTCCCGGGACTTCTTCAGTTCCTCTTCAAACTTACGATGCCTTTCCTCGTCCTCCTCCCGGGACTTCTTCAGTTCCTCTTCAAACTTACGATGCCTTTCCTCGTCCTCCTCCCGGGACTTCCTGAGACTTTCATCAAACTCCTGATGCCATTTTTCCCTCTTCTCATCAGACCTCTTCATGGCGGCATCAAAGCTGACGGAATGTTCATGAAGAATTTTACGCAGCTCGCGCATATCGCGTTCGTGTTCACGATGGGCACGATCATGCTCGTCGCGGGCGACATCCCAATAGGTTTCGCGCTCCTGTTGCTTTTGTTCTTCCTCTCGTCTTTTCATTCGCATCTCACTGATCATCAGTTCGTTTTTCTCAATTCGCCGGGTGTTTTCCAACACCATCTGCCTTAACTGTGGCAGCTCCATTTCTGCAATTTGTTTTTCTGTTTCCATACAGGTTAGTTTTAAACATTAATAATTAGTTTGGTTTATTCCTTATCATTCTATCATGTGTTCATGCACATAAGGATGATATACATGGACGTGAGTGATACTTAGCGTATGCGATACACCCATACAATGCACGTCATACGCCCATCGTATTCTCACGCCGCAAAAATACAAAAATTTTGATTAAATTATTATTAAAAATAAAATTTTTATTTATTTTTGATAATCAATAATTTACACTTGCATATTTTCAATAATTTAACTAATATTAAACTATTCTACTTCGATTTCATCCACAAAAAGCCAGGCCGGATGTCCAAATCCAGTGTGCCCGCTCGGCAGCTGATGGCCGGTGATACGCACACGAACGTATTGTGCGTTCACAGGCTCGAAGGAAAACCTGTAGGATTCAATGCTGTTAATATGATCCCAATCCGCAAGTCCATAGTGCTCTTCCACTACTCTGCGAAATTTCTTGCCGTCATCCGAAACAAAGACCTCACAGTCTTTCGGGTTGTAAATCCAGTCGTTAATGTTGATGATACTGTTAAAGGTCACCTGTTGTATCTCCGTGGGCTGCTGTAGGTCGATGGTAGCCTCTAACGGCGTGCCCCAGAAACCGATCCAGCGGCCGGTACGGTAGTTCTGGTTGCCGTGCAAACCATCAATGAGCGTGGACGCCCCCGCGTAGGCGTAGTTCTCGTGCGGCGGCTCCGTCAACGTCACGGGTTTCATTGAGGACTTCGAGAACCGGAACTTCGTCTTGTACTCGGAAGTCTGTCCGTCGGGACGGATCAGCACCGCCCGGAAGTCCGTGTTCTTGCGAACCTCGACGGGATCGGAATAAAGCGTGCCCTTGGCGGGGTCGCTGCCGTCGAGCGAATAGCGGATTTCTCCTTCCCCGTATTTGGACAACACGATGTCAATGCAGCCCTTGTCATAGTTGGGAATCACTTCCGCCTGCAAGTCAAAAATATGATGCGCATAGTTGTATTGATACACATCGTAGAGTTTGGCCATCTTGAAACAGCGTTTTATAAAATCCTGATAATTACGTTGTTCAGAACAACACCACTGTAATTCTGCGAGGGCGGCCATACGCGGCAGCGCGTCATATTCCACATCTTTGAAACTATGGATATACTCACCCCAGATATTGGCCTGCACCCCGATGATGTGCTTTTTCTGGTTCTCGGAAAGCGCATCCGGAAGCGGATTGAAGGAATAGACACGCTCCACAGGCAGGTATCCGTCGGCGGCGACAGGCTCCTCTTCAGGAGTCAGCGACTGTCCTTGGCTGAAGTAGAGGTAGTCACCGGGGGACATCACCACATCGTGGCCCTTCTTGGCCGCCTCGATGCCGCCGGAAGTGCCGCGCCAGCTCATGATCATCGCCGTCGAACTGATGCTGCCTTCCAAAATCTCGTCCCAGCCGATGATGCGGCGGCCGCGAGCCTTCACCACTCTTTCCATCCGGTTCATCACATAGCTCTGCAGATGGTCCTCCGCCGAGAAACGCCCGTCATCATGCAGTCCGAGTTGCTGGATCTTCGCCTGACATTTCGGGCACTCTTTCCAACGAGTCTTCGGACACTCATCACCGCCGATGTGGATAATGTCTGAAGGGAACACGTTCATCACCTCGTTGAGGACATCCTCCAGAAAGCGCATGGCGTCCTCGTTGCCGGCACAGATCACCTCATCCGTCACGCCCCAGCGTTGCCACACCTCGTAAGGACCGCCCGTGCAGCCATACTGCGGGTAAGTGGCCAACACCGCCTGCGTATGGCCGGGCAGGTCTATTTCGGGGACAATGGTGATATGGCGGTCGGCGGCATAATCCACCAAGTCACGAAGCTCATCCTGCGTGTAGAAGCCGCCATGCCGCACGCTGTCGTACTGATTGGTGTTGCGGCCCACCACTGTGCCGTCGCGCCATGCTCCGATTTTTGTCAGCTCGGGATATTTCTTGATTTCCATACGCCAACCCTGATCATCCGTGAGATGGAAATGGAACTTGTTGATATTGTGCATCGCCATCATGTCAAGATAGCGTTTCACAGAGTCGAGCGGGATGAAGTGGCGGCTCACGTCGAGGTGCATGCCACGATAGGCGAACTGCGGGAAATCCTGGATGGTGCCGGCGGGGAAATGAACCACATCGACCTTCTCGCCGGCAGGCATGCTCTTGCGCAACGTCTGGATCCCATAGAAGACCCCTGCGGCATCCGTTCCCGTGACCACAATCCGCTCCGGCGTGATGTCAATCTCATAACCATCGGAATGGCCATCCGCCGCTCCGCAGTGCTCGTCGTCCACCACCAGAAAAACCCCGGTGCGGGTGGAAGCCTCAATGGGCTTGATCTGAAAATCTCTGTCCATAAGGTCAGACAGATATTCCGCAAAGAACTCGGCCTCGCGCCGCAACGAGTCACCCTCGTCATAATAAATAATGGTATTCTTCGTCAGCGCGAATGGCGTGTCTTTGTTCAAGTCAATCTGCTTGGGAAGCGGAATCACCTGGTAATCAGCCTCCGAGATCTTCTGTTTACAGCCTGCGAACAATCCGCAGCACAGCATTATGCACAAGACAAGACAGCATTTTGCGTATAATTTTCTCATAATTTGACGATATTTCCATTTGAAACGGCAAAGATAGTTTTTTTTGATTAATAAAAAAAATTTTATCTTTGCGGCTGTTTTTTTAGAAGCAACCCTCTTTGAACTTTGAACCTAATCGTTCTATCAAGCTCTTGCCCCTGACGGGGCTGCTCAAGGAAAACTATTTGAATCTTTGAAACTTGAAACTATAAACGATATGCAAACCATCAATCCCCAAGAAAATTACGAGGCCACACGTGCCGCGATAGGCTATGTGGACCGCAAGGAGGCCACCCAGGCCGACTATGACCGCATCGGGTTCATGTCGGGGCTGGAAGTGCACCAGCAACTGGCCACCAAGGAGAAACTGTTCTGCCGCTGTCCCGCCGGCATCTTCCAGAAGCCGGACCAGTTCGACGCGGAGCTGCTGCGTCACATGCGCCCCACCCTATCGGAAATGGGCGAATACGACGGCACCGCGCTCATGGAGTTCAAGACGCGCAAGAACATCATCTACCGTATCGCCCACCGCACGGCGTGTACCTATGAGGTCGATGACACCCCTCCGTTCCCAATCAACCCCGAGGCGCTGCAGTACGCCCTCGAAATCACCCTCGCCTCCAAGCTGAAGGTCGTGGGCGAGGTTCACATCACCCGCAAGCAGTACCTCGACGGTTCCATCCCGACGGGCTTCCAGCGCACCGCCATCCTCGGCATCGACGGCGAGATTCCGTTGCGCCACAAGAAAGTGCGCCTCATCCAGCTCAGCGTGGAGGAAGACGCCTGCCGCGAGGTTTCCGACATCGGACACACCCGCATCTACCGCACCGACCGTTTAGGAATGCCTCTGATTGAGACGGTTACCTACCCCGACATGGTGAACCCCGACGAGGTGGAGGAGGCCGGCAACGTGATCCGCTTCCTGAACCGCAGCACGGGACGTGTGCGCACGGGCATCGGCGCGGGTCGCCAGGACGTGAACGTGAGCTGCAAGGGCGGCACCCGTATCGAGGTGAAGGGCGTGGCCCACACGAAATGGATTCCGGAGGTCACCCATGTGGAGTGCTTCCGTCAGTGGGCGCTGCTCGCCATCCGGGAGCAACTCAAGTCCCGCATCAAAAAAGAGGATTGGAAAATGAACTATATGGAGCTCAACCCCAAGGATTTCCACTTCTACTTCGACCCCATCACCGATGCCATCAAGCGCGGCGAGAAGGTTTATGCCG
>Ga0310691_10000626_pt1 | contig 62992 bp, 55 predicted proteins | sample 176DNAGHGlowgp2_FD_203887 | JGI IMG/M metagenome (GOLD analysis project Ga0310691, IMG submission 203887) | Sheep rumen microbial communities from Palmerston North, Manawatu-Wanganui, New Zealand - 1766 DNA GHGlow gp2 (v2) (version 2) | ecosystem: Host-associated > Mammals > Digestive system >... | reverse complement strand
ACAGCCAAAAGCGGGAAATCAATCTGCTCTCGCACGCTCTGTTCCATCTCCCATCCATCTGATTGAGGGATTGATGGATCAATATAGCTCGAATCAGTATTGTTTTTATTATTATCATTTCCTTCGGCTTCTCCGAAGTCTGCACTTCGGATTTCCCGATGTCTTGACTTCGGCTTTTCCGAAGTCTGGACTTCGACCTTCCCGTTTTCCAGACTTCGGGTTTCCCGAAGTCTGGAATCGGCGCACTGATCCGGGGGAGAAGGGAGCGGCGGCAGCTCTGCCTGTGTGAACTGCTTGACGTAAATGATTGTCGGTCTGCCCTGGCCTTGTTTCTTCCGTTCGATCAGTCCTATCCCTTTTTCGGAATCCAGCTCGCTCAGCATACGCAGCACACGGTCATGACCGCAGTTGAAATCCTCCTGGATCTCTGTCACGGTGTAGTAGATATACACGCGGCCCTGCTCATCACGCCAGCCGTTTTTTGCGGACAGTCCCATGCGGTCAAGCATAAGACCGTATAAAACTTTTGCATCCATTGACAGCCTCTTGAATTGCTCACCGACCAATAACTGCTTGGGGAAGCGATAGAAAGAATAGCTTTCGGATTGATCTCCGTAGAAATAGCCAAAGCTCATGTTTTTTACTCCTTTACACGTTCACAGAACACCAGGTATCTGAATCTCCCGCCGGTATTGGGCGGATGACAGGTCAAAAGCGTAATCATATCCCTGCCGGGACGGATCAGAATTGCGTTTACATCGTTGGGGGCAATGATCTGAGTCTCTGTGACCTGGTAGCGCAGCGTTCCCCAGATGTTGGTGATCGTTACCTCGTCACCCTCGGAGAACGTGGCAATACCGCTGCTGTCCGTGGTCTTGGTGCTGATGGTGCGCTTGGAGCTGTCGTACAGAGTAAAGCCAACACCGGAAAGCGGGTTTCCGCTGTCGTCCGTCTTGGTGATCTGAAGTCCACCTTTCTCCGGGGTGTTGGTCATGGTCTTTTTCACGATCTGCCCATTGGCGGAAATGGAGACCTGGTACTGCGCGGAATCCAGCACATAACCGGGCAAGGCGCTCGTTTCTGCGTAATAGTAGTTGCCGAGGTCAAGATCGGAGAACGTGACAATACCGCTGCTGTCTGTGCTCTTGGTGCTGATCGCACGCTTGGAAGCATCGTACAGGGTGAAGCCAACACCGGAAAGCGGGTTGCCGCTGTCGTCTGTTTTGGTGATCTGCAAGCTGCCTTTCTGCGGCTGCACGGTCGCGCTTGGTGTTTTCACCGTGAGGAAGCCTCTCACAAAAACGTCCTGTGAGCCGTCCAGTGTGCTTGTGACGATTCTCTGCTGGTTGTAGACGGACGGCGCCCAGAAGAACAGTTTTGCGGTGGGCAGGTGATCCATCCCGTAGGCGCACAACGTATAGCTGCCATTGGCATAGGCAACAGGAATCTTGATCGTCAGCGTTTCCTGATCCGCGCCGGTATGTCCGAGAATCTGCTTGCCCTCCGGCATATCATCCATGAGATCGTATGTGCCGTTGATACCGTTGGTGAGTGTGACGCTGCCGGTGAAGTAGGCGGTCAGGGAAAAGGCTGCGCAGAACATGAGCATAACGCAGAGCAGCACAGCGATGCTTCTGCGCCATTTTGTTTTGAGAATTGGCAATCAGCCTCCTTTTTAAGATTTTGGGGAAAAGAGAGATTAGCGGACGGCATCACCTCCTCCCCCCGGCGGATTGCCCTTTTTGATGGCGGTCACGCGGCCGGGAGTAAAGGGACACTCGGCAAACTTGCAGTACCGATCCTTGCGGTACGGTCTGTGCCAGCGGCAGTTTCGGCACTCTGGGTGTGGGCCGTCCTTGCCGCTGTCATAGTGGTCTGAGCCGGGTGTCCCTCGCATGAGACTTTCAAAAGCCCTATGATCGCCATTGGTAAAATACATGGCATCCCTCCCTTCAAAGGTCAAATTGTGGCTTTGCGGTATATATAAAAAATCCGTTTCACGGTGAAACGGATTACGGACATGTATTGCAAATGTAAGTCGTTTAGTGTATTATATAAAAATAATTTACGCATTTTTGTATAAATGATTATATGATATGTATATCGGCTTTCATCAGCAAGCCGTAAAATTGTCCGTTTCGTAGGGGGCGATCCCCCGATCGACCAGAACCCCGGTTCTTCGTATAAACCATTAGGTTTCGGACTGATGAGGGCGTATGCCCTGCGGGTATATCAGCCCCTACGGAGCAGTTTTTTCACTCTCCGTGTTGATTCTGCCTGTTTTGCTGACTCAAACCGACATCTACGAATGATTATTAAGAGGTCAAATAATGAAAAAGCCATCATTTTTTCGAAGATTAAAACATTTATATTCGAGCGGGTGCCTTGTAATGGGATTTGAACATTTTCTTGTTATGTTTCCTTCTGCCATGTTGATTGCTAAACTGGTGAATACAAGGTATGGTTCCATTATTAGATTATCAGAAATCCTGTTCGCTTGCGGTATTGGGACAATATTGTTTTCACTTATTACTCATGGTAAGATTCCTTTTTTTCTTGGACCGAGTTTTTCTTATATTGGCTTTGTCAGCTATCAAGTGGCACATATTAACACACCAGATAAAATTGAATTGGTACGAACTACGCTGTTTTGGGGATATATATTTGCCGGCGTAAGTCTGTTAATTCTAAGCTTTATATATCGATACAAGCCGGTAAAACAATTTATTAATACGATATTTCCCTCAACAATCATGGGACCGGCAATTTCACTTATCGGACTTGAATTGGCAAATATGGCAGCACAGGATTCAGGGTTCGTTAATGGCTTACCTTCTTATAGATTGTTAGCTATTATAACAGTCTTTATCATAATTGTTATTTCATTGTTGAAGCACCATTTTTTTCAGAATGCTTCCGTGTTATTGGGCGTAATTATTGGTTGTATTATCGCAACGATTATGAAAATAGCATCATGGCCACAATTTTCGCCGACCAGAATGCACTTAACGCTTCCGTCTCATTTTTATCAGCTAAGACATCTGAATCCTCCGCAGAATTGGATTACTTTGTTTATTGCAGTTCTTCCATGTACTCTCATTGCTTTTGTGGAAAGTCTTGGCAGAGTCAAGGTGCTGAATGGCATGTTTCAAAGAGACAAAATAGTCATCGACAAACGAGTTGAAAACAATGCTCTATCAAAACATGCATTTGCAAATGTCGTTACTGCTATAACTTTTATGCTGCCGAGTGCTCTTTATGCGGAAAATTTGGCAATCATGAACTTACATAACACCGATTTATCAACAAAATCACACATTGAAAAAGACGATGATGATTTTGTTAATAATTGTCATTCTCCCTATTCCATTTATCCATATATAATAGCGTCAATAATAAGCATTTTTGTAGCACTCGTTCCAGGACTTCAAGATTATTTTTCTGCTATTCCAATCCCAGTATTGGGAGGAATGGAATTATTTATTTTCGGATTGATATCTGCCCCCGGAATTCAAATGTTAGTTGATCAGCAGGTCGATTATAAAAAAATATCTAACCAAATAGTTACAGCATCTGTCTTCTTGGCTGGAGTAAGTCCCATCACTTTTACTTATGGCTCATTAACATTGAAAGGGATGAGCTTAGGCTTGGCAACGGGCATCGTAGTTAATCTTATTACTATGTTTCTTGATTATGTGGGTTACTTAAATGAACGAATCACTGTTTTAGATATTTTTGATGAAGCAGTGGGGCAATTTGATGGAAAAATTAAAGTGGGTATTTACAACAATCGCCTTGAAAGAAAAATTGACATAGAACTGAAGTCTTCCGACGCATCAGGATATATTCGAGACAAACAAATCTTTAGCGTTTTCAAAACAGCCGAAGAAATTAATATCTCATCTATAGACAATAAAAACAAAGTTACAATTATGCAAAATTCCGAACAAATAAAGTTTAGAGTGAATCTTCCGAAGTCAGCAAAGTCTCGTATTACTAATGATTATCCTCGACTTATAATACTTGAAAAGGACAAATATTCAACGACATTTATTGTTGATGAGCATTTTTCCAAAAGAATCCTAAGAACAATCTTTAAAGCCGCAATCCAAAACCGATAATTCTATCTTTGATTTGATAGGGTCAGTTATATTATGAGCATAAGTATTTAAAAGAGGGAGACTTGTCCACGATCTGCTGTACAAGTCTCCCTCTTGAATTATCATGTTATGGTTGAATCTGCTTTGTCGGATTAAGGTCATACTATCTCTGAACCCATTGATTTTTAAGGACTTTCGGGCTGTGTGCTAATGGCACCCACTCATAGGTCATGAGGATCACGCGGTCGGCGAAGCGACCGTGGGCTTCGTAGTCGTGGGCGGTGTAGAGAAGCCCCTCCTGCTGGTCGCTCTCCTTCGGGGCAATGGCTGTGGAGACCATGGCCCCCAGGGGGTGCAGGCGCTCTGCCGCGCGGGCGACGAATTGGCTGTAGCTGTCGCGGTCGAAGGGGTAGATGTACTCAAAGTTGATGTTCAGGCCGTAGTAGTCCTTCTCCCGGATGAGGGCGACGATATTATCCATAAGCCGCGCCTGCACCGCCTCGTCCGTCAGCACCGCGTGGGCGATGTCCGAGGAAAAGCCGCTCGATTCGCTGAGGTTTGTCACCGTCAAAAGCGGCGCTGTCTGCCCCGCGTAGGTCGCCCGGATGAGCCGCTCGTCCGCGATGGGGCGCAGCTCCCCCTCCGCGGTGGCGCTGTGGGAAAAGGGGCAGAGCGTGGTGAAGTACGGCATGCTCTCCGCCAGCACCGCCTGCTGCACGAAGGGGTAGACATAGGCATTGACCTCGATCTGCTCGCGCACGTCCTCTCCCCCGCCGGGTACGACCAGGCTCTGCCCGATCACAAGGCGCGTCGGATCCGCGATCTGGTTCAGGCGCGCGAGTTCCTCCACCGTCGTGCCGAAACGCCGGGCCAGGGCATAGAGACTGTCCCCGGGGCGCACTGTGTAAATCTGCATAGAAATCGCTCCTTTCTGTTAACAGACTTAAAACATTGTATTCAAATGCCCGGCTTTGTTTGCAGTGGGCGGCGCGTTGTGCTATAATGCGCCCATAAAACAACAACTTTGGAGGTCACTATGGATCTGACGAAAATTCCCGAACGCGACGAGATCCCCGTGGAGTACACCTGGGATCTCCGCGATCTTTTCCCCGACGACGAGGCGTGGAGCCGGGAGCTTGCCGCGCTGAACGAGATGGGCCCGGCGGTCACCGCCTTTGCCGGGACTCTGGGCGAGAGACCCGGGCGGCTGCTCGACTGGCTCAAGCTCATGGACGAGGTGAACGTGCGGCTTGAAAAGCTCATAGGCTACGCCAACTGCAAGGGCGACCAGGACATCGCCAACGGCTTTTACCAGGACATGCGCAGCAAGGCCGTGGCCTGCGCCGTCAATCTCTCGGGGCTGAGCGCGTTTTCCACGCCCGAGATCCTGGCGATCCCGGACGAGACGCTGGACGGCTTCTATGCCGAATGCCCCGCGCTCGAGACCTACCGCCGCACGCTGACCCACACCCGCCGCAGACGCGAACACATCCTCTCCCCGGCGGAGGAAAAGCTGCTGGCCGCCGCCGGCGAGATGGCCGACGCCCCGGACGCCGTCGCCTCCGCGCTGCGAAACGCGGACATGCGCTTTGCCGACGCCGTGGACAGCGAGGGCAAGCCCCACCCCCTCTCCGCCGGGACCTACGGCCCACTGATGGAGAGCGCCGACCGCGCCCTGAGAAAGAGCGCGTTTGAAAACTGCTACGCCAAATACGGCGAGCTGCAGAATACCATCGCCGCGACGCTGGACGCCCAGTTCAAGCAGCTTCGCTTTTTTGCTGAGGCCCGCCGTTATCCCACGACGCTTGCCGCCGCCCTCGACCGCACCGAGGTGCCGGAGAGCGTGTACCTCAACCTCATCGAGGCCGTGCATCAGAATCTGGAGCCCATGTACCGCTATGTCGCGCTGCGAAAGAAGCTGCTCGGCGTGGAGGAGCTGCACATGTACGACGTGTACACCCCCGTCGTGAAGGACGCCGCGGTCACGATCCCCTATGAAGAGGCCAAGGAGACGGTGCTCAAAGCCCTGTCCGTGCTGGGTGAGGACTATGTGGAGCTTTTGAAGACCGGCTTCAGCTCCCGCTGGATCGATGTGTACGAAAACCGCGGCAAGCGCAGCGGGGCCTATTCCTCCGGCTCATCCCGCCCGCACCCCTATGTGCTGCTCAACCACAAGGACACGCTCGACAGCATGTTCACCATCGCCCACGAGATGGGCCACGCCCTGCACAGCTGGCACTCCTGCAAGTACCAGCCGGTGAACACCTCCGACTATGTGATCTTCGTGGCCGAGGTCGCCTCTACCTGCAACGAGATCCTGCTGATGCGCTATCTGCTGAACAGAACCACGGATGTAAAGGAGCGCGCCTATCTCATCAACCACTTCCTCGACCAGTTCAAGGGCACCATCTACCGCCAGACGATGTTCGCCGAGTTTGAGCTGGAGATGGGCCGCATGGCCGAGGCCGGTCAGGCCCTGACGGCGGAGGCGCTGAATGAAAAGTATCTCGCCCTCAACAAGCTCTACTTCGGCCCCGACATGGTCAGCGACGACGCCATCGCCCTCGAGTGGTCGCGCATCCCGCACTTCTTCTACAACTACTACGTCTACCAGTACGCGACCGGCTTCTCCGCCGCCGCGGCCCTGGCCGAGCGCATCCTGACGCTCGGGGAGAGCGCCGTCGCGGACTACAAGCGCTTCCTCTCCGGCGGGTGCAGCACCGACCCCATTTCGCTTCTCAAGATCGCCGGGGTCGATATGAGCACGCCCGCCCCCGTCAACGCCGCCCTCAAGCTCTTCGGGGAGCTGGTGGACGAGCTGGACGAAACGCTCTGCAATTCTTAATCTGTCTTAAGATCGGTTGACAGATTGTAACGAATTCGCTAAAATTTCGTCGTAAACACTGCTTTCCAATCAGCAGCTATCCAGTCCGTCCTTGTCATTCTGAGGATATCGTAGTTTTCGCTTTTCCCGAAAGATCCTTCGCTTATGCTCAGGATGACCCCAGGGCTGTATAGTTACTCCAAATACAGAAATACAATGGGAGTGATAAAAATGAGCAAGTTAAGCACCATGCCGCCCGTGGGCCTCGTCGTGATCGTCGTGATCCTGTCGCTGTTTGTCCTGTCGCTGATCGTGCTTCTGATTACCTACGCGCGATACAGCCGCCTGGCGTCCCTGGTCGGCAACCTCAACCGTGAAAACGATTTCATCCGCTTTGTCGTCAACGATTTCGCCGACGCCTACAAGCGCCACGGCCGGGATGTGAACACCCCCGCCATCATCGCAAACGGCGTCAGCACCCGCCTGAGCGGGAGCCTCTTATGTGAGCGCTTTTTGAATAACGCGGTGTCGCTCTTCGTGACGCTGGGTCTCTTCGGCACCTTCCTCGGCCTGAGCCTCTCGGTCAGCTCCCTGACGGAGCTGCTCGGCTCCAACACCGGGGAGTGGCTGAGCGTCCTCGACAGCGTGGGCGGCGGCCTCATGTCCGCGCTGAGCGGCATGGGCGTGGCGTTCTACACGTCTCTCGTGGGCGTGGCCTGCTCCATCCTGCTGACGGTTCTGCGCGCCATTTTCAGCGTGCAGGGCGCGCGCGAGAAGATGGAGACCCGGCTTGAGCTGTGGCTTGACCACGACGTGGCCCCCACCCTGCCGACCGACGCGCCGAAGGACAACGCCGATCTGGTGCATCAGCTTGTGCTGGCTCTCGACCGCAGCACGGACAACATGGAAAACACCCTTGTCAACACCACCAACGACCTCAAGGCCGTCATCAACGCCAGCCGCACCCCCATCGCCGCCATGAACAAGACGGTGGAGAACTTCAACGGCGGTGTGCGTGACTTCAACGAGTTCAACTACAACCTGCGCGGCACGGTGGAGCGCATGGACGTCACGGTGCGCGACCTTGTCGCCGGGCTGCGTGAGGTCTCCCGTATCCTTGAAAGGGGCGGGCGCTCATGAGACGCGGCGGCACCTACTCCCCCCGCACGGAGGAGAGCCACGGCGAGCAGGGCTTCTGGCCCTCCTACGCCGACATGATGAGCGCGGTGGCGCTGATCCTGTTCTTCCTGATGCTCCTGAGCTACATCCAGAACCTCATCACCGGAAACGACCTCAGAAACACGCAGAGCATGCTCGACGATACCCAGAGCCTGCTGATCGACACCCGCTCCCAGGTCACCGCCGCGCAGGAGGAATACGCCCTGGCCCAGCGCGAGCTGCAGGGGCTGACCGCCGACCTCAACAGCAAGCAGGCCGAGCTTGAGTCCTACGCCATCCAGATCCAGAGCCAGACCGACCAGATCAAGGAGCAGGAAAAGCTGATCGGCGACCAGAAGGCCTACCTCGCCGCGGCGGACAATGAGATCCTCACCCTGCGCAGCCAGATGACCACCGTCGCCGCCCTCCGCGTGTCTGTGCTCAAGCAGATCACCGACAGCCTGGTGGACGTCATCGGCGACGCCTCCAAGGTCTCCATCGGCGACAACGGCAACATCATCCTCTCCGAAGGCGTGTTCTTCGACCTCGGCTCCTCCGCCCTCAAGCCGGAGAGCCTCACCGTCCTGGACGAGCTGATCGACGCCTTTGCCGCCTTCCTCAGCGATCAGAACACGCTGCAGTATGTCGACTCCATCGTCATCGCCGGGCACACCGACTCCACCGGCACCGAGGAGGACAACCGCGTCCTCTCCACCGACCGCGCAAACTCCGTGCTGAGCTATCTGCTGGCAGGCAAGAACGGGCAGCTTGCCCCCTACGCCGGGTACTTCTGCTCCGCGGGCTACGGCGAGACCCGCCCCGTCGCAGACAACAGCACCCTCATGGGCCAGGCCCAGAACCGCCGCATTGAGATCTCCATGATCATCAAGGACGAGACGGTGCTGGATATCGTGGAGCAGTATCTCGCGCTCGAGGTGCCGAGCTACTCGGCCGCCGCGGCAGCCGCGACGCCCACCCCGGCGCCGACGCCGACGCCCGCGCCCACCCCGGCCCCGTCCGCCAGAGGCTCCGGCATCTTCAACATGTTCGGCAGACAGTAAACAACGCGCATCATTTATTTGGTAACGCTTCCGTCCCGCATGTCATCCTGAGCGCAAGCGAAGGATCTTTTGTGTAGCCTGCGAACATGATAAGATTCTTCGCCACGTCGTTCCTCAGAATGACAGGAACCGAACAGTTGCGCCATCAGAAGGATATTCTGCTAATTTGGCAGAATATCCTTCTATTTTTAAATCACCTGTTAATTTTATAATAAAGCCAGAAAACCATAACGAAAACTGTTAAGGAGGAACCAACCATGGTCAACACGCTGCTCTACCCCATCGACTCCCTCTCCCGCCGCGCGGTCAGCCTCAACGGCATGTGGGGCTTTGCGCTCGACCCCAAGGGCGTCGGCGTAAAGGAAAACTGGACGGCAAAGCTCCCCTGCCCCGACAGCATCCCGGTTCCGGCCAGCTTCGCGGACTTCTATACCGACAAGAAAACCCGCGAGTACTGCGGCGACTTCTGGTATGAGAAGGACGTGTTCGTCCCCGCCGAGTGGCAGGGCAAAACCGTCTGCGTCCGCTTCGGCTGCGCCACCCATGTGGCCACCGTCTGGGTCAACGGTGTGGAGCTGGTCTCCCACGAGGGCGGCTTCCTGCCCTTCTCCGCCGACATCACCGAGGTCGCCGTCTTCGGCGGCATGAACCACATCGCTGTAAAGGTCAACAACGAACTCAGCGAGACGCGCATGCCCTGTGGTCAGACCAAGGTGCGCCCCGACGGCTCGAAGCGCGCCGCCCCCTACTTTGACTTCTATAACTACTCCGGCCTGCAGCGCAATGTGTGGCTTGTCGCCCTGCCGAAAACGCGCATCGAGGACTATGCGCTGGTACACAGTCTCAAGGGGCCGGACGCCGAGGTGGCCTACAGCGTGAAGACCAGCGACACCGCCTCCGTTTCCGTGAAGCTCTATGACGCCGAGGGCGCGCTTGTCGCCGAGAGCGCGGGCGCCGAGGGTGTGCTGCATGTGAAGGACGCCCATCTCTGGCAGGTGCGCAGGGCCTATCTCTACACGATCGTCCTGCGCCTCACCGACGGTGAAAACGTGCTGGACGAATACTGTGAGAAGATCGGCATCCGCACGGTGGAGATCCGCGGCCGCGAGATCCTGCTCAACGGCAAGCCCGTCTACCTCAAGGGCTTCGGCAAGCACGAGGACGCAGACATGATCGGCCGCGGCTTCAGCCCCGCCGTCATGAAGCGCGACTTTGAGCTCATGAAGTGGATCGGCGCCAACTCCTTCCGCACCAGCCACTACCCCTACTCCGAGGAGATATACCAGATGGCCGACCGCGAGGGCTTCCTTGTGATCGACGAGGTGCAGGCTGTCGGCTGCTTCCCGAGCCTGATGAACTTTGCCGAGGCCAGCACCGGCAAGAAGACCGCCTTCTTCGCCAAGGAGACCACCCCCCAGCTTCTCGAGCACCACAAGCGCTCCGTGGAGGAGATGATCCGCCGCGACAAGAACCACGCCTGCGTGATTGCCTGGTCGCTGCTCAACGAGCCGGAGACCAACGACCCCGCCGCCACCCCATATTTTGAAGAGGTCTTTGCCTGGGCCCACGCCTGTGATCCGCAGAAGCGCCCTCGCACCTTCGCCCTCATCATGAACAGCAAGCCGGACACCTGCCGGTGCCACCAGGTTGCGGACTTCCTCTCCCTCAACCGCTACTACGGCTGGTACGTGCTGGGCGGCCCCGACATCGAGGAGGCCGAGTTCGTCTTCCGCAAGGAGATGGACGCCTGGATGGCGCTTGAGCCGAACAAGCCCTTCATCTTCACCGAGTACGGCGCGGACACCCACGCCGCCATCGACAAGCTGCCCTCCGTCATGTGGTCGGAGAGCTACCAGAACGAAGTCCTCGCCATGTGCGAGCGCGTCTTTGACGACTACGACGCCGTGGTGGGCGAGCAGGTGTGGAACTTTGCCGACTTCCAGACCACCGAGGGCATCATGCGCGTCGACGGCAACAAGAAGGGTATCTTCACCCGTCAGCGCCAGCCCAAGCGCGCCGCCTTCCACCTCAAGGAGCGCTGGGATCTGATCCCGAACTGCGCAGAGTAAATAACGTCCTGAAAAAGCAAAAGATTTTCCTTTTATTGTGTTCATGATTTGTTAAAATAGAATCAGCAAGAGCGAAAAATAAAGTAAGGAGGATCCCGAAAAATGAATCCCAACAAACCCTTTGGCCTTGCGGATAAGGTCGGTTATGCCCTGGGCGACTTCGGCAACGACTTTACCTTCATGCTCTCCACCATGTTCCTGATGAAGTTCTACACCGACGTGATGGGCGTCTCCGCAGGTCTGGTAGGCCTGATGATGATGGTGGCCCGCTTTGTCGACGCCTTTACCGACGTCACCATGGGTCAGATCGTCGACCGCAGCCGCACCACCAAAAACGGCAAGTTCCGCCCCTGGATCCTGCGCATGATGGGCCCCGTTGCCGTGGCCTCCGTCCTCATGTATGCTGTCTGGTTCAAGGACATGCCCATGGGCTTCAAGATCGTCTGGATGTTCTTCAGCTACCTGCTGTGGGGCTCTGTCTGCTACACCGGCGTCAACATCCCCTACGGCTCCATGGCCTCCGCCATCACCGCTAACCCCAAGGAGCGCGCTGAGCTGTCCACCTGGCGCACCCTCGGCGCTACCATGGCCGCCACCGCCTGCGGCGTGGTGCTGCCCATGGTGATCTACTATCAGGACGCCGCCGGCCACACCGCCCTGAACGGCTCCAAGCTGGCCACCGCCGCCGTCGTCTGCTCCGTCCTCGCCGTGATCTGCTACCTGCTCTGCTACGCCCTCACCACCGAGCGCGTGAAAATGGAGAGAACCACCGAGAAGTTCAGCCTCGCGGCCCTCGGCAAGAGCCTGGCCTCCAACCGCGCCCTCATCGGCATCGTGGTTGCAGCCCTCGTGTTCCTGCTGGCCCAGCTCTCCCTGAGCGGCATGCTCTCCTACATCTACCCCAACTACTTCGGCAACGGCCGCGGCCAGTCCATGGCCAACCTTGTCGGCACCGGCGTGACCCTGGCCTGCTCCTTCTTCGCGGTTCCCCTGTCCATGAAGATCGGCAAGAAGGAACTCGGCATCGGTGCTTCCCTGCTCGGCTCCGTGGTGCTGGTGATCGCCTTTGTCACCCACACCCGCAACATGACCACCTTCACCGTCTTCTACGCCCTGGCCTACATCGCCCTGGCTGTGTTTAACCTCATCATCTGGGCCATGATCACCGACGTCATCGACGACACCGAGGTCAAGACCGGCAAGCGCTCCGACGGCACGATCTACGCGGTCTACTCCTTCGCCCGCAAGATGGGCCAGGCGGCCTCCTCCGGTCTGAGCGGCCTGCTGCTGTCCATCATCGGCTACAGCGCCGCCACCGCTTTCGATCCCGACGTTGTGGACGGCATCTACAACATCACCTGCCTCGCCCCGGCCATCGGCTTCGTGCTCCTGGCCCTGGCCCTGATCTTCCTCTACCCGCTCAAGAAGAGCGTCGTGGAAGAGAACGCCCGCATCCTTGCCGAGCGCCGCAGCGCAAAGTAAGACGCGAAACCATAACGCAAACGCTCCCGACCATCAGGCCGGGAGCGTTTTCTTCTTTCTTATGTATTCCCTTTGCTGTCCTCGCGGTATTTGCGCGGGGTGACGCCGGTTTCGCGCTTAAAAAGGCGCGTGAAGTAATTGGCGTCCGGAATGCCGATTTCCCAGGCGATCTCCTGGATGGAGAGCGGCGTCGTAACCAGCAGACGCCGGGCGCGGCGGATGCGCTTTTCCAGCACATAGGCGCTGAGGGGTTTGCCTGTCTCCCGGCAGAACAGCGTGGAGAGATAGCTGTGGTTGAGGTTCAGCTTCTCCGCAATCGCCGTGAGAGAGAGGTCGGCGGTGAGATCCGACAGGATCAGGAACACGGCCTCCTGCACGGGCTTGGAATAGTGACTCAGCGCGTACTGCCGGATCAGCTCACAGTAGCCCATGACAAGGTCGCGCCCGACGGAGGCGAGCTGGATCTCGTTGCCGCACTGCTCCAGGCGCACGACATTGGCGTTGGAGAAGGAGTCGATGTAATACGGGTGTACGCCCGCGTCCTCGGCGGATTTGCGCAGGAGGGTGTTGAGCGTGATGCTCAGATCCTTCACGTCCCGCAGCCTGTCCGGCATGCGCGAGAGCTTGCCGCAGTAGCGGAGAAAGCGGCTGTGCGCGGCAAGGGAGGCCTTCGTATCGCCTGTCCGCACCGCGGAGAGCAGCGCGTTTTCCAGCTCATAGCGTTTCTGGACATGCGCAAACTTCTGCTCCCGGCTTTCCTCCTGTACGGGATCGCTCTGCGCGATGAGCTGCTGCAGGGCGTCCGGCTCGGCGGAGTTGTGGATGAGCTTGACGGTGTAGTTCTCCCGCCCGGAAAAGACCGCGTCCGCCACGGCATAGGTGACGGCGTCAAACACCTCGGCCTCCTTCAGCACCGGCAGCTTTTCATAGTAGCCGCTGAGACTGTGATACAGGCTCTTCGGCAGCTTCAGCTCGTCCAGAAGAGCCAGGATCTGCTCGCCTGTGGGCGGCGTAATGAGCATCGGCCCCAGGGACAGCCAGCGCGCCGTCTCCTCATCCGGCAGCTTCATGATCGCGTAATGCGTTTGGAAGCTGTCCTGGAGGTGATAGAGGCTGTCCGGCTTCAGGCGGTGCACACGGTGCAGCACGGCGTTATAGCGCTCTGTCTCGTTGGGCAGCAGCAGCATGCGCAGGCCCATGTCAAAGCGCTCCACATGCTCAAAGGGCGTCTCAAAGATGTAAGACGGGATATCCGCGTTTTGCATAAGCTCGATCAGCGTTTTTACCGCAGCGCGCATGGCTCACACCTCGGTTTTATGAAGTGTCTGTAGTTTTATATTATATCAAATCTTTTATTCTTCTTCAACAGAAAAGCAGCGAACCCGCCGTCATTCGGTTGCGGATTCGCTGCCTGGTTTATGGGTTTACGCCGGGAGATAGTCCAGCGGGTCGACGCTCTCGCCGTCGAGGTACATGGCAAAGTGCAGATGCGTGCCCTGGCCGATCTCGCAGAGGGCCGTGGTGCCGACCGCGCCGATCACATCGCCCGCCATGATCCAGTCGCCGGGATTGACCGCCGGGATCGAGGCGAGGTTTGCGTACACCGCCTGAGTGCCGTCGCCGTGGTCAACGGTCACGACCGTGCCGTAGAGGCCGTCGTCCTCCACGCTCTGCACAACGCCGGACATGGCCGCGCACACGATCTCCCCGAGCGGCGCGAGGATGTCCACGCCCGCATGGGTGCGCCAGTCGCGCAGCGTCACGTCGTAGTGCAGGTTCTGCACGTCGTGCAGGCGCTCAAGCTCCCCCTCCACGGGCCAGTAGGTCTGGCTCATGTCCGTCTCGTTCCAGACCGGCAGGGCCTCTTCCTCCAGTTCCTCCATGACCGGCTCCGCCTCTTCGGCGGGCTCTTCCGGGATCGCCATGACCTCGATCTTCGGGGCCTGTACATCCGGTGTGACAAGCACGGTCTCGATGCGGTGGTCGCTGAGGCTGAAATCGTTCAGGTCTTCCATAGTCTCGTTTCCTGCGGTCATCATCCAGGCGGAAAGCCCGATGACGGCGGCGCAGAGGAAAAGGACTATGTAGAAGCCCTTCCCCGTCAGAAATGCCTCCAGCCCATGGCCGGAGCTGTTGCTGTTCATTCTGTTTACCTCCTTGAACCAGTTGTTTGCCTTGCGATCCTATTTTTGCCTGGCAGGAGAGGAAATATACACAGGGGCTGTAAAAGATTTGGACAAAAAAAGGACAGGCTCGTTTGAGCCTGTCCCAGAGGTTTATGCGGTTTTGTCTCCGAAGAACTTACTTCTTGATGGAGAAGAAAGCGGCCTTGCCGGGGTACTGGGCGACGTCGTCCAGCTCTTCCTCGATGCGGAGAAGCTGGTTGTACTTGGCGACGCGGTCGGTACGGGAAGGAGCACCGGTCTTGATCTGGCCGGCGTTGACAGCGACAGCGATGTCGGCCAGGGTGGTGTCCTCGGTCTCACCGGAGCGGTGGGAGACGATGGCGGTGTAGCCGGCGCGGTTGGCGGTCTGGATGGCGTCGAGGGTCTCGGTCAGGGAGCCGATCTGGTTGACCTTGATGAGAACAGCGTTGGCAGCGCCGAGCTCGATGCCCTGCTTGACGCGGGCGGCGTTGGTGACGAAGAGGTCGTCGCCGACGAGCTGCACGCGGTTGCCGAGGCGCTTGGTGAGCTTGACCCAGCCGTCCCAGTCGTCTTCGCCGAGGCCGTCCTCGATGGAGATGATGGGGTACTTGTTGACGAGGTCTTCCCACATGTCGATCATCTCGTCGCTGGACATGACGGTGCCGCGCTTGGGCAGGTGGTACTTGCCGTCTTCCTTGTTGAACCAGTCGGAGACAGCGGCGTCCATGGCGATCATGAAGTCCTCACCGGGCTTGTAGCCGGCCTTCTCAATGCCTGCAACCAGAGCCTTGAGAGCATCCTCGTCGCTGGCGAGGTCGGGAGCGTAGCCGCCCTCGTCGCCCACGCCGGAGGGAGGAACGACCTTCTTGAGAGCATGGAACACCTCAGCGCACATGCGCAGGGCTTCCTTGAAGTTGGGAGCGCCGACGGGCATGATCATGAACTCCTGGATGTCAACGGAGTTGGTGGCGTGAGCGCCGCCGTTGAGGACGTTCATCATCGGGACGGGCAGGGTCTTGGCATTGACGCCGCCGATGTAGTTATAGAGGCTCGTGCCGGTGACAAGAGCGCCGGCCTTGGCGCAGGCCAGGGACACGCCCAGGATGGCGTTGGCGCCGAGTCTGGTCTTGTTGGGGGTGCCGTCGAGCTCGATGAGCATCTTGTCGATGCCGGTCTGATCGAGGACGTTCATGCCGAGGAGAGCTTCCGCGATTTCGCCGTTGACATTGTCAACTGCCTTCTGCACGCCCTTGCCGCCGTAACGGGCCTTGTCGCCGTCGCGCAGCTCGCAGGCCTCGTGGATACCGGTGGAAGCGCCGGAGGGGACAGCCGCTCTGCCGACAGTGCCGTCGTCGAGGGTGACTTCGACTTCGACGGTGGGGTTGCCGCGGGAGTCAAGGATCTCTCTGGCCATTACGTCAACGATCTCAAAATACTGTTTCATTGCATCATTCCTCCAATTTTTACTGTGCAGGCTCACCTGTACAGCAAGATTTTTTATGGTTTCCGTCCCCTGCCGCCGAAGCCGAGGGAACAGCGCCGCACGGGCCGCCGCGCTTTTTTGCGCCTTGATCCCATGGGTAATGTGATTATAACCCATGTTTGCGGAAAAATAAAGAAGAGATTCTAAATTCTTCCCCGGAATCTGTGATTTTCTTCACTTTGCACAATACACGGGTGAAAAAAACGGCACGGACGCAGGTTCCGTACCGTTGATATGTATAAGCTTACTTCTTGGCAAGGCCCTTCTGGCGGGCATACTCGGCAGCGCCGAGGGCGCCCATGAGTTGGGGGTCGGTCTTGAGGTTGACGACCTTGAGCTTCAGGACATGCTCGATGGCCTCCTTCAGACCGTCGTTCTTGGCGCAGCCGCCGGTCAGGGTGATGCTGTCGGTGGCGCCGGCCTTCTTCGCCATGACGAAGCAGCGCTTGGCAACCGCCATCTCGATGCCCGCGGCGATCTCGTCCATGGGCTTGCCCTCGCCGACGAGGGTGATGACCTCGGACTCGGCAAAGACGGTGCACTGGGCGGTGATGGGGATGACGTTTTTCGCGGTGAGGGAGAGCTTGGAGAATTCGGGCAGGCTCAGCTCAAAGGAGCGGGCCATGGCCTCGAAGAAGCGGCCGGTGCCGGCGGCGCACTTGTCGTTCATGGCGAAGTTCTTGACCGTGCCGTCGGTGTCGATGCTGATGCCCTTGACGTCCTGGCCGCCGATGTCGATGATGGCCTTGACCGTGGGATCGGTCACGTGCACGCCCATGGCGTGGCAGGAAATTTCAGAGATGTTCTCGTCGGCAAAGGGCACCTTGTTGCGGCCGTAGCCGGTGCCGATGAGGTAGGCGAGCTCCTTGCTGCTCTCGAGGCCGACCTTTTTCAGCACCTCGTCCATGGCCGCGATGGCAGACTGCTCGGAATTGATCTTGCTGCGAATGGTGGTGTCGGCAAGCATTTTGCCGTTCTCGTCCAGGATGACCGCCTTGGTGTAGGTGGATCCAACGTCACAACCGCCGAAGTATTTCATTTACAATAACCTCCGTTAGGAATTAAAGTCGTACTTGGGGAACTTGTCGATCTCGTAGGGCGCCTTGAGGGTGTCCTTGCGCTCCATGTTGTCGTAGTGCTTCTTGAGGAAGGGCTCGACCACGTTGAAGAGGAGCTTGCCGTCAAGGTCGAAGTAAAACACCGCGAACAGAGCCGCGTTCACCGCGAAAAGGATGCCGAACAGCTTCAGAAAAAACTTGCAGATCTTGTTCATTTCATACTCTCCTATCACCAGGTCATGGAGTCGTCAAAGTCCAGCAGAGACGGGTCGAGCGGCTCCTCGTGCATGACGGTGCTCATATAATCGTTGATGAGGCGGCGGATCTCGGCGCGGGAGACGGTGCGGCTGTCGGGCAGGGCGTGGGGGACCCAGAAGGCCTTGATGTCTCTCTTGCGGAACTCGTCCTCAAACAGGCCGTGCAGACCCTGGACGCCCTTGCACTGGAGCTGGTCGTACATGGCGACCATGTCGCAGTTGAAGCGCTTCATATAGTCCCAGAGCTCAAACATGTGGTGCATGCCGCCGACGGCCATGCGGCGCATCGGCGCCCACATGTGGTACTGGGCCATGTCGTCGAGCGTATGCTCATAGGTATCGGTGCGGATCTCCATGTCGAACATGAGCGAGTCCATGTTGATGACGACGTTCAGACCCCAGCAGTTATAGGCCCAGGTGCACCAGTTGGAGTAATAGAGCGGCGCGCACGACCAGGCGATCACGCGGTGGCGGGTCTGGGGGAAGGTCTTGATCTTCCTGGACACGCATTTTTCGAGGATCTTGCGCACCTTCTTGTCGGTGACGTGCCACATCTCCCAGTCGCCGTACTGGGACTGGTAGATGCGGTAGAGCGCCTGGGCGACGCCGTTGATGGGATAGTAGTCGGTCTTCGCGTCCACTTCCCACTTCTCCCACTCGAAGCGCTGCAGCTCGTTCTGCAGCTCCAGCTTCTTCGTGAGCTTCTCCCAGCTGAAGGGGATGCCGTACTGCTGCTCGATAAACTTCCAGAGCTCTTCGATCTCGCGCTTGACGTAGTCCTTGACCAGCGGATCGTCAAAGAGCATAGGCATGGGCAGGGAGAAGAGGGGCTTGTCGAAGAACCAGTCCTGCAGGGTGGAGGTGGAGACAGAAGCGTCGCAGGCCTCGTTGCAGGTGATGACGGCGGGGGCGTAGTCGGGCACGTCGTCCAGGACGAAGATGCCGGACTCGGCCTGGCACATGGGGCAGGGGTCGCCGGGCAGGCCGATGGACTGCACCGCGTCGATATAGTTCAAAACCGTGTGGGAATTGACGTGGCAGGTGACGAAGTAGGGGATCATTTCCAGCGGGACGTTGGTGATCTCCCCGTCCCAGGGATAGAACACGCCGCCCCAGACCGTCTCGTTGTGGGCGATGGTGTGGCGGTACAGCTCGTTCTGCTTGCCGCCGTTGAGACGCGTATCGGCGGCAAACATGCGCTGGAACTGGCGGATGGTGGTGGCGACCATGGCGCGGTAATGCCAGGCGGAGGCCTTCAACGCCTCGCCGCGCATACCCTCCAGCCCGCGGTCAAACCAGTGGAGAACCGGCAGGTAGGTCTGGCCGACCCAGCGGTAGCGCCACAGGCCCTTGGCAAAGGTGATCGGGCCGTGCATGACCATGATGTCCTTGACCATGAAGATGTAGTTATACAGCCAGATATTGTAGAAGTAGTACATGGTGTCGGGGACGCCGCGCCACTCTCTGTGCTTGTAGAGGTGGGTCTTGTCCTCGTGCAGATCGCCGAGACGGCGGCCGCCCTCCTCGGCGGTATGGGGCTTGCCGTACCAGAAATCTTTCAGAACCTTGCTGAAGCTCTTTTTAGCCATTTTACTTGCCCTCCTGGATCTTCTTGATCTCCACGCTCTCTACGAAGGCCTGGAAACGGGTGCGAAGCTGGCCGGACGCCGTGTTGATGTACTCCTTCTCGATGGAGCAGACGGGCAGGCCGAAGTCGCGCTTGAGGATGACGGTATCGATGACGCGCTCATAGCTCCAATACTCGCAGAACTTGTTGGAGGCGATGATGACGCCGTCGGCATGGTACTCTTTGGCAAGCTCTGCGATCCTCTTCTTTCTGGCGCGCATCTCGTCCTGGGGCATGAAGCGCGGGCAGTTGGAGGAGTGCAGATAGTGCTTTGCGATGGCGTAGAGGGGATCGACGCCGTCGGGCAGGTCGATGATCTGGCGCGACTCAACGGCGCCGTAGCAGTAACGGTCGCACACGACGCGCGCGCCGCAGCTCTCGACAAGCTTGGTGAAATCGGGATCGTCGTTCTCGGAGCCGGCGAGAACCACCTTGCAGCGAAACTCCTTCTTCCTGTCCGGCTCGCGCGTCTTCATCTCCTCCGCCGTCTCGCGCAGATACGGGAGGATGAGATACTTGGGACATACGAGCGAGCAGAGCTGGATCACATGGAACTCGTAGCCCGTGATGGTGGGGTTATCGAGCTTGCGGTAGTCGCCGATCTCGTTGATGAGACGGCTTACCTCGTTTTGCTGCTCGACCGCCTTGCGGATAGCCTCGTCCGACACGTCGATGCCGAAGCGCTCATGCAGGGGCTTGAGGACGTGGGCGCGAAGCTGGGTGGCATAGTGCTGATAGGAGATCTCGTTGTTTTTGAAGGGAACGTCGGAAAATTCGCAGAAGAAATCGTCGTTGTCGATGATGCGCATATCGTCGACGGAATCGAGGTGCTTTTGCTGCAGGTGCTCCTGGAAGCGGCAGGTGGCGGTGCACGTCTCGGTCGCCATCTGGGCGTCGAGGAAGTTGAAGCCGCCCTCCAGCGCGCGCTCCATCAGGCTTCTCGCGTAGTGGCATACGCGGGCGGACATGTAGTAGGTCGCAATGTCGGGGGATGTGCAGCGCGGCGCTCTCAGCCTGACGGAGAAGCAGCCGGGCAGGTCGAGAAGCACCTCAGGCATGAAATAACAGGTGTAGCCGACGGCGCGCAGGCCGTCCTTCTTGGCCTTCTGCACCAGCTCGTTATTCGCTTCCTGAAGGAGATTCTCAAAGTAGATCAGATGCTTGAGATCTTTCACAAGATAGCCCTCCAAAATGATAGTCCGATTTTCAAGCGGGCGCAGTACGCCCATCCTCATGGGTATATTTTAACAAAGCGTGAACGCAATGTCAATTCTCATTTCGTCAAAGTCGTAACTTCTTTGCTTTTTTTAGTGTTCTTTTTTGTACAATTCCACCCATTCTGTTAAAAGTTTATCGTTTTCAATCTGCTTTCGATTTCCGCCCTCGCCGCGCGGGCGCTGCCCTGGATCATTTGGGGCTTTCCGCCGCCGCGCCCGTCGATGGCGGCGTTGATGGCTCTCGCCCCGGCGCGCAGATCCCGGCGGAGGCTCCCGATGATGTAGCGCCAGCCGTCCGCGTCATTGCCGCAGAAGACCGCCGCAAAGCCGCCCGCCTTTTCCATCAGGCGGTTCACAAGCTCCCGCTGGGCGATCTCGCCGAGGGCGCCGTCGAAGACGAGGATGTTGCCGTCTGTCTCCTGCTGCACTGCCGCCATGTAAGCGACGAGGGCCATGGAGAGCGTGTCGACGCGCTCCTTCATCATCTGCTGCTCGTTCAGGATGCGCTGCACCGCCTGGGACGCCTCGCTGCGCTTGGCGCTGAGGGCGCGGGAAATGTCCGTCACGCTCTCCTGGCGGGCGCGGTAGTCCTCCAAGGCGTCCATGCCGCAGATGACGCTCACGCGCTGCCCGCCCCGGTGGCGCTGGCTGTCGAGGATCTTGATGACGCCGACCTCGCCCGTGCGATCCACATGCGGGGCGCAGCAGGCACAGCGATCCACGCCCGGGATCTCCACGATGCGCACGTTCTCCGTCAGCTCCAGCTTGCTGCGGTATTCGAGGGTTTTGAGCTCATCCTCCGCCGGGAACCAGATGTGCATGGGAAGGTTCTGCCGCACGACGGCGTTGGCCTCGGTCTCCAGCTCCATGAGCTGCTCCCAGGATAGCTCCCCGGAGAAGTCGATGATCATGCACTCCGCGCCCATGTGAAAGCCGACATTGTCGTAGCCGAAGGCGCCGTGCACAAGGCCGGAGAGGATATGCTCGCCCGAGTGGTTCTGCATGCGGCGAAGGCGCTGCTCGGCGTCAAGCGTGCCCGTCACGCGCTCCCCGGCGGGAAGCGGCGCGTCGGTATAATGGCGTATCTCCCCTTCCCGCTCGTGCACGTCCAGAACGCGCACGCCGCCGAGGATGCCCGTGTCGGCAAGCTGTCCGCCGCCCTCCGGGAAAAAGGCCGTGCGGTCTAAAACAATGCTGTACCCGTTTTTCTCCGCGCGGCAGTCAAGCACCGTCGCCTCGAAGGTAAAAAGATGGCTGTCAAGATAGTATAGTTTTTCGGTCATGGTGGCTCACTCCCCTGTGAAAACGATTATCGTCCGGGAAACTTCCCGAAAGAAAGCAAAGACAAAACACGCTAAAAAGCAACCGCCACCCGAAAGTGACGGTTGTATTGCGGCTTGTGCCGCCGTAATAAGCGTCTCTCAGCAGCCGCAGGAGCCGCCGCAGTCGCAGTCCGGGCCGCAGCCGCTGCACCCGGCGCAGGAGCCGCCGCAGCTGCCGCCGCCCGCGAAGTCCGCGTCCGCGCCGTTGATGGGAAGCCTCCCCAAGACGAGCAGATCCGCCGCGAGGTCCGCAGGGCCCTCAAAGCCCGCCACCGGGACGATGCCGTAGCTCAGCAGCGCAGCCTTGGCCTCCCCGCCCATGTTGCCGGAGATGACCGCGTCCACCTTCTCGTCGCGCAGGAGGTCGGCCATGGCCTGGTGACCGTGGCGCTCCCCGGTGGGGACGAGGCGCTTGGTGCAGCGGGTCACGTCCATGTCCTCAAAGTCGTAGACGGCGAAGGTGTCGGCGTGGCCGAAGTGCGCGCCGATCATGCCGTCGTCATAGGCAACCGCGATGCGCATGTCAGACCTCCTTCTCGATCACGTCCACGATGGGGCTGATATGCTCCCCGCTGACGGACTCGACCTCGCCCGCGTCGACCATGGCGGTGACGGCCGGGTCGATGGGCAGGCGCGCCCAATGCGCGATGCCGTACTGCTTTGCCAGGGCCTCCACCTTGCTCTCACCGAAGATGGCGTGCTCCTTGCCGCAGTCGGGGCATTTGAAATAGCTCATGTTCTCCACAAGGCCGATGACGGGGATGTTCATCAGCGCCGCCATGTGCACGGCCTTCTCCACGATCATGCCCACCAGATCCTGCGGGGTGGTGACGATGACGATACCGTCCACCGGCAGGGACTGGAACACGGTCAGGGGCACGTCGCCCGTTCCGGGAGGCATGTCGACGAACATGTAGTCCACATCCTGCCAGAGCACATCCGTCCAGAACTGGGTCACGGCGCCGGCAATGACGGGGCCGCGCCAGACGACGGGCTCGGTCTCATCCTCGAGGATGAGGTTCATGCTCATCAGCTGCATGCCGCTGTGGGTGCTGACCGGGAAGAGATATTCGTCGGTGCCCATGCAGTGCTGGTGCACGCCGAAGGATTTCGGCACGGAGGGGCCGGTGATGTCCGCGTCCAGCACCGCGCAGTTGAAGCCGCGCCGCTGCATCTCGGACGCCATCAGACATGTCACGAGGCTCTTGCCGACGCCGCCCTTGCCGCTGACGACGGCGATCACCTTCTTGACGCTTGCGCCGGGGCGCAGGCTCTTGCGGAAGCTCTCCGCCGTGCGGTCGGCACAGTCCTTGCCGCAGGTGGAGCAATCATGTGTGCATTCACTCATTGTTTTCGTTTCTGCCTTTCGTATATGATAATATATTTTGACTATCAGAATCTTGCCTTCTTGAGTGCTTTCAAGAGATACTGCGCGGCAAGGCCCGTGAAGACGCCGGTAATCACGCCGGAGGCCGCGAGGACAGGCGCGTAGGCCAGCACACCCGGGGTCTTCACGACCAGTACGCAGGCCAGAAGCTGCCCGGCGTTGTGGGCGATGCCCGCGAGGGCCGAGACGATCCAAAGCTGATTCTCCCCGAAAAAGCGCAGCGTCAGACACATCACAAGATAGGCCAGCGCCCCGCCCGCCGCGCTGAAGAGGAGCGTAGAGGGACTGCCCGCGAACATGGCGCCCATCAGGATGCGCACCAGCAAAACGGCGCCCGCCTCCTTCTTCCCGAGAAGCTTCATGGCGATGAGCGTGATGATATTGGCAAGGCCGAGCTTCACCCCCGGCACCGGGACGGGTGCGGGGATCTGGTTCTCAATCACGAAGATCGTAAGGGCGATGGCGGTCAGAAGCGCCATCAGGGCGAGCTTTCTGGTCTTAGCCATCAATATCGCCCCCCTCGATGGAGATGACGAGCCGGTTCGGCATGCAGATGATGGGGATGCCGCTGCCGCTGAGCTTGCCCTGCATGATGCAGATATGATCCGGGCAGTCGGCATGGGTGACGGAGATGGCCCCCGGCTCCACATGGACGATGTTGCGCCCGAATTCAGTGGCGACGTCCAGATCGTATTCCTCCCTGACTTTTGAGAGGTCGATCCTTTCATAGACCTCTCCGTTGACAGAGACGACCGCGACCATCCCCTCGCCCCGACCGAGCTTTCCGTATAACAGGAGCCCCGCGGCGACGATCAGCGCCAGCAGCAGACCCCAAAGCAGGCTTTTGTTTTTCATGGGTTCTATTTTAGTTGACTTGTCCACGGTTGTCAATATGGGCGTTTGTGTGTTATAATAGAATAGATTGGCTCCCCTTGCAGGGGAGCCAAGACGAAAGGAGGTGTCCCCATGGGCGGGCTGGCCGAATATTCCATGGCGCTGAGCAAATACGTGCTCATCCTCGTGTCCATTGCGCTGCTGCTGCGCTGCATACGCTCGCTGCTCTCGGAGCGCTTCGAGCCCGAGGTCTGGGGCTACCTCACTTTCGAGGGACAGAGTTACCCCCTCACCCACTGGGAAAACCTGATCGGCCGCTCTCTGAGCGCGGATGTGCGCATCCTCGCCCCCGGGGTGAGCCGTATCCACGCCGTGCTGCGGCGCGGCGGCAACGGGCGCTGGCGGGTCTACGACATTTTCTCCAAGGGCGGCGTGTGGATCAAGAGCGACCGGGCCGGGGGCGACGGGCTCTCGGTCGAAACCGGGGCCGTCATCAACCTCGGCGGGCAGAAGCTGCGCTTTCGCGCGGTCACGCCGGAAAAGCGGGAGAAGATGGACTCCAAGCGCACCAGCGCGGGGCACGGCGTGTCCCCGGCGGGGACGATGTTCCTGCTGACGCTCTTTCAGCTCACGCTCCTCTTCCAGCATGCCATGACGCCCCGGCAGGAGAATCTGCCCGCCGTGGCCCTGGCCTTTCTCGCGCTCATGGCGCTGGACTGGGCCTGCTATTTCTTCATGCGCTTTCTCAACAAAACCGGCTTTGAAATCGAGATCCTGGCCTTTTACCTCACCAGCATCGGCATGTCCGTCGCAGCCTCGTCGGTGCCGAAGGACATGCTCAAGCAGCTTCTGCTCACGATCGCGGCGGTGGGGCTCTTCGCGCTGATGGGCTGGTGGCTGCGGGATCTGGAGCGCACCATGTCCGCCCGCTCGACCGTCGTCATGGGCTCCATCCTGCTCATTTTTGTGAACATGGTTTTCAGCGACGCGGTGCTCGGCGCGCGAAACTGGCTGAACATCGGCGGCCTCTCCCTCCAGCCCTCGGAGCTTATCAAGGTGGGGTATATCTACGTGGGTGCCTCCACGCTCGACCGGCTTTTCCGCCGGAAGAACCTGACCACCTTCATCACCTTCTCGGCCTTCTGCGTGGTGTCGCTCGCCCTGATCGGCGACTTCGGCACGGCGCTCATCTTCTTTGTCACCTTCCTTGTGATCTCGTATCTGCGCTCCGGCTCGTTTGCGACCGTGCTGCTCGCCGTTGCGGGCGCTGCGATGGCGGCCTTTCTCGCCGTGAGCATCCGCCCCTACGTTGCCCGGCGCTTTTCCACCTGGGGTCACGTGTGGGAGGACGTGTACGGCGCGGGCTTTCAGCAGACGCGCGCCATGTCCGCCGCCGCCGCAGGCGGTCTTTACGGCAAGGGCGCGGGCGCGGGCTGGCTCAAGGACGTGGTGGCGGCGAACACCGACATGGTCTTTGCCATGGTGTGTGAGGAGCAGGGGCTCATCATCGGCGTCATCATGGTCGTCGCCATGGTGGTGATGGCGCTCTTCGCCGTGCGCAGCGCGCGGCACGGGCGCTCGGCCTACTACTCCATCGCGGCCTGCGCCGCCATGAGCATGCTGCTGACCCAGCTTGCCATGAACGTGTTCGGCTCGCTCGACATTCTGCCCTTCACGGGCGTTACCTTCCCCTTTGTCTCCCGCGGCGGCACCTCGCTTTTGAGCTGCTGGATGCTGATGGCCTTTATCAAGAGCGCCGACAACCGCCGGGACGCGAGCTTCGCCGTCCGCGCCGCCTCGCAGGACTCGGACGGGGAGGAGGATCTTTCCGACTGGGAGGTGTGGCAGCCACGAGAAAAATAACGAACCGCGCCTTTTCGGTGCTGCTGATCGCGGCCCTGGTGGTGTGCGGCATGGGCGTGTATCTCACGCGCTACATCGAGCACGGCAAGGACTGGGCCCTCTATTTCTCCCGCGCAAACTCCGGCTCCACCGGGCATATCGTGGACAGAAACGGCATCACCCTGGCTTATTTTGACGAGACGCACAGCGTCTATTCCCCCGACCGCATCACGCGCGCGGCAAACTACCACGTGACGGGCGACTACTGGGGCCGCACGGGCACGGGCATCCTCTCGCGCCTCTGGGACGATGTGCACGGCTTCAGCCTGCTGACCGGCACAACGCATGTTTCCTCGAACACCCAGCTTGAGCTGACCTATGACGCGCGGCTCAACAACCAGATCTACGAATCCATCGGCGAGTGGGCCAGCGGCTGCATGCTGGTGTGCAACTACCGCACCGGGGAGATGCTGGGCATGGTGTCCACCCCCTCGGTCGACCCGCTGGACACCAGCGGCGAGCAGCGCGACGGCGCGTTCATCAACCGCTGCATCTCCGCCGCCTTCACGCCCGGCTCCATCTTCAAGCTCATCACCGCCGCCGCGGCCATCGAGCGCATCCCCGACATTGACCAGAAAAGCTGGTACTGCGAGGAGGAATACAAGATCGCGGGCGTGCCGTTTCACTGCGTGGCGGATCACTACACGCAGAACTTTACCCAGGCGCTCGCAAACTCCTGCAACATCGCCTTTGCGCAGATCGCGGTCTCCCTGGGACAGAACACGATGATCGACTACGTGCGCAAGTACGGCTTTCTGGACAAGCACAGTCTCGACGGCATCCCCACCGCGAAGGGCAGCTACCCCCTCGAGTTCGTGGGCGACCCGGAGACGGGCTGGTCGGGCATCGGGCAGTCCACCGACCTTGTCGTCCCCTATTCGATGCTGCGCTTTCTCTGCGCCGTGGCAAACGGCGGCAAGCTCATCGAGCCGCACTTTCTCCCGAATGAGACGGCGGAGGTCACGGAGCTTGTCGTGCCTGCGACGGCTGAGCGCCTCAAGGCCCTGATGCGAAACAATTCCATCGCCCACTACGACGCCGACGTGAACTTCCCGGGCCTTGCCATCTGCGCCAAGACCGGCACGGCCGAGCTTGGTGAGGGCATCCCCGACAACTCCTGGTTTGTGGGCTTTCTGGACGATGAAGAACACCCCTACGCCTTTGTGACCCTCGTGGAGCGCGGCGGCTTCGGTCTGAGCAAGGCCGGGCGCATCACGAACGAGGTGCTGCAGTGGGCCGTGAAGAATATGTAAGGAATTAAACCTATGACCGATTTATCCGTCAGCAATCTTGTAAAATCCTTTGAGATCGGGAGAAACGTCCTCGACGGGCTCTCCTTCACCGTCACCGCCGGGGAGCGGGTCGGCATCCTCGGCCACAACGGCTGCGGGAAGACCACGCTCTTTCGCATCCTGACGGGCGAGCTGCGTCCAGACGAGGGGGAGATCGCCATTGCGCCGGGAAAGCGCCTCGGCCTCATCTCCCAGATCCCCGTCTACCCCGCGGGCTGGACGACCGAGATGGTGCTCAAAGACGCGCACCGGCGTTTGTATAAGATCAGCGAGCGCATGGAGGAGCTGGCCGAGCGCATGGAGCGCGACCAGTCCCCCGCGCTTTTGCACGAATACGACCGCCTGCAGGAGGACTTCCGCCGTCTCGGCGGGTACGAGATGGATGTGGACCGTGCGCGTGTGGCAAACGGTCTGGATATTCCGCCGCAGATGCTGGCGCAGGAATTCGACTCCCTCTCCGGCGGGGAGAAGACGCGCGTGAACCTCGCCCGTCTGATCCTCGAGAACACCGACATTCTCCTGCTCGACGAGCCGACCAACCACCTTGACCTGCGGGCCACCGAGTGGCTGGAGGACTATCTGCTGCACTTCAAGGGCAGCGTCCTCGCGATCAGCCACGACCGCTTCTTTCTCGACAAGGTGGTGCAGCGCTGCATCGAAATCAACGACGGCAAGGCGGAATTTTACAGCGGCAACTACAGCTTCTATGTGCAGGAGCGGCAGCACCGCTTTGAAGAGAAGCTCAGAAAATACGAGAAGGATCAGGCGAAGATCGACCAGCTCACAAGAGCGGCCGAGCAGATGCACCTCTGGGCCTTCATGGGCAACGACAAGCTGCACAAGCGCGCCTTCTCCATGGAAAAGCGCATCGAAAAGCTCAGCCGCACCGAAAAGCCGAAGGAGCAGCGCAAGCTGAACGTGAAGTTCAAGGAGCGCGAATTTGTGGGCGATGAGGTGCTGGTCATCGACGGGCTCGAAAAGCGCTACGGGGATCGGGTGCTGTTCTCCGGTCTCGACATGCTGGTAACCGGCGGGGAGCGCATCGCCCTCATCGGGGACAACGGCACGGGCAAATCCACGCTGGTCAAAATGATCATGAACCTCGAAAAGCCGGACAAGGGCTGGCTCTATCTCGGCCCCACGGTGCGCACGGCCTATCTGCCCCAGCTCGTCGGCTTTTCCAACGAGCAGCGCTCCGCCCTCGACACGATGCTCTACGACTGCCGCTGCCAGCCGCAGGAGGCGCGCGACCGCCTCGCCGCCTTCGGCTTCCGGGGCGAGGATGTGCTGACCCCGGTCGGGGCGCTCTCCGGCGGCGAGAAGAGCCGCCTGCGCCTTTGCATGCTGATGGGCGGGGACATCAACTTCCTCATCCTCGACGAGCCGACCAACCACCTCGACATCGCCAGCCGCGAGTGGATGGAGGACGCGCTGTCCGATTACGAGCAGACCCTGCTTTTCGTGTCGCACGACCGCTACTTCATCGACAAGTTCGCCACGCGCGTCTGGGAGCTGCGCGGCGGGCAGATCACCGATTTTCGCGGCGGGTACAAAGAGTTTCGCGCCTGGCAGGAGCGGCAGGAGCTTGTCACGCAGATCGAAAAGCAAAAGGAGCGCGAACAGCCGAAGGAGAAAAAGCCGAAGCCGGAGCGCCCCAAAAATAACGACAAGGCCATCGCCCGCCTCGAGCGGGAGATCGCCCGGCAGGAGGAAAAAATCGCGGAGCTGGACAGTCTCGCCGAGCAGTACGGCAGCGACTATCAGAAGCTCATGGAGATCCAGGCTGGGAAGGACGAGCTGGACGCCGCGCTCACGGAGCTTTACGAGCGCTGGGAGGAGCTGAACGGATGAAAAAATACCTTTGGGCAATCTCGGCGGCAGGCCTGATGGCGCTGGCCCTCGCCCTGCGCTTCGGGGCCGGGATCCACTATCCCGCCTACGCCCTCGGCGCGGCGTCCGCGGGGATCGTGCTGTGGCACTTTCGCAAAAACCTGCCCGTGCTGGTGGGCATCCTCACGGGGGCGGGGCTTTTCCTGCGCTTTGCCCTGCGCGGCTACGCCTGGTGGGGCTACATTCTGTTTTTCATCGCGGCGCTGCTGGTGATGCACCGCTACTTCCCTCCCGCTCTCTGGCGGGTGGTGGTCGTGCTGGTGTGCATTGGGCTTGCCTACTTCTGCTTTGTGGAGTATTTCATCATCAAAAACGCCCGCACCGACAAGGACGCGGGGCGGGATTACCTCATTGTGCTGGGCGCTGCGGTATACAAGGATCAGCCCTCGCTGACCCTGGTGCGGCGGCTCGAGGGGACGCTGCAGTATCTGAACGAGCATCCCGAGACCGTCGCCATCGTCTCCGGCGGCATGGGCAAGGGCGAGCAGATCACCGAAGCCCAGGCCATGCACGACTGGCTGATCGCCCACGGCGTCGCGCCCGAGCGGATCATCATGGAGCCGAAGGCCACCTCCACAATGGAGAATCTCAAATTTTCCTTTGACATCATCCGCGCGCGCGGGGACGAGCCGCAGGGCCATGTCGCCATTGTGTCGAGCGCCTACCACCTCTACCGCGCAAAGCTCATGGCGCGCAGCCTCGGCGTGACGGACGCGGCGGGCGTCGCCGCCCCGTGGGGCTACTTCTTCGTGATGCTCAACTACTTCATCCGCGAGGCCTTCGGCGTGACCCATCTCTGGGTCTTCGGGAACTGAGGTGCGGCATGGACAGGCTGGAACGCTTCAACCGCTCGCGCGCAGCAGCCCTGCTGGTTCTCGCGGGGATCTTTCTGCTGCTGCTTTATTGCACACATGAGACCGATCTTGTCGCGGACGATTACCGCTACTGCTTCAGCTATGCCGACGGCAGCCGCATCACGTCGGTCTGGCAGATCCTCCCCTCCATGGCGGCGCACCGGCTCAGCATGAACGGGCGCGTGGTGCCGCATTTTCTGGTGCAGCTTTTCCTGCTGCTGCCAAAACTTGTATTTGACGTCATAAACGCCGCCCTCTTCACCGCCCTGGTGTGGCTCGTTGCGTACAGCGCCGGGCGGGGCGCGAGGCCGAACGCGCTGCTTTTGCTGAGTGTTTTCGGCTGTCTCTGGCTTTTGCAGCCGGACTTCGGGCAGGTGTTTCTGTGGCTCACCGGCTCTGTAAACTATCTCTGGTGCGGGGTGCTGTGCCTTGTGTGGCTGCTGCCCTGGGCCACGGCGTTTCTCACGGGGAAAAGCCCCGCGCGGGGAGTGCGGATCGTTTACGTTCTCTTTTCCTTCGTGGTCGGGGCGTACAGCGAAAACGGCACGGTGGCCATGGTGGCCATGGCGCTCGCCTTTCTGCTGCTGTTATGGTTTGAGAGGAAGCAGACTCCGCCGCGCTGGATGCTGCCGTCTCTCGCGCTGATGCTGGCGGGCTTCTTCTATATGATGCTGGCCCCGGCAGAGAGCATGAACAAATCCGCCGAGATGCGCCTTGACGTGCTCTTTGCCAATTTCCTTGCAAACGCCGGGTACTTCCTGCGCTTCTGGCCGGTGATTTTGAGCTTTGCGGGGTTCTATCTTCTTGCCGTGAAAAAGGGCGTTTCACGGGCGCTGCGGCTTTTGTCGCTGGTGTATGTCTTCGGCGCGCTCGCGGGGCATTTCGTGCTGACCTTCGCCATGTACACCGCGGGGCGCAGCACCTTCATCGGCCTCGTCCTGCTGCTGACGGCAAACGCGCTGCTCTTTGTCCCGCTCTGGGAGACGGAGCATCGCCGCATCCTTGCTGTTCTCTGCGCGCTCTGCCTTGCGCTGAGCGTGTGGAAGGTCGCGGTCGGGGTGCGGGATATCCGCCGTACACACGCGCTTTTGCAGTATAATGAAGACTTCATCGCCGCATGCGCCGCAAACGGCGAGCGCGTCGTGGAGGTCTACCGCCCCTATGCCAAAACCTCCTACAGCGCGCTGGAGGGGCTGCCCTATCTGAACGTCGACGATCCCGGCGACTGGCCCAACGTCCACATGGCGAAGTACTTCGGCGTGGACGGCATCATCGGATACTGAGGAGGACGCTATGAAAAAGACGATGATATTCTGCTCACTCTGCCTTGCGGCGCTGCTGCTCGCCGCCTGCGGCGCTGCGGAAACGGCGCAGATCGCGGCGGTGACGCCCGTCCCCACCGAGGCGCCGGCCGAGACGCCTGTCGCCATGGTAAACCCCGTCCATATAACGGACCCGGAAGGACTCGCGCAGGCGACCGGGCTTGTGCTGACCCCGCCGAAGGGGGCGCAGGATGTGCAGTACCGCTATCTCTCGATCCCCGACAGCGCGCCCATTGCCGAGATGGATTTCACGCTCGATGAAGACGCGCTGCTGCTGCGCGCCCAGCGCAGCACAGCATCCGAGCCGGACGATATCTCCGGCCTCTATTACGACTGGACGCTGGTGCAGGCCGCCGAGGTGAAAGGGCGCAGGGCGGTGGTCTACACCAACGACGAGCAGGGGCACATCGACTGGGTCGACCCCGACGCCGGGGTTCTCTATAATCTCAGCCTGTCCCAAGGCGCAAGCGCGGATAAGCTCACCGCCCTTGCCGAGCGGGTCTTCGCGGCGCTTCTTGGCGAACCGGAGCAGCCCGTTGAGACGCCCGACCCCCGCTATGAAGCGTACCGGGAGCTGGTCGGGCAGATCGGCCTGGGTCTGGAGCGCGGCTGGGTCGCGGATCTGGTGACGGAGCGCGGCATCAGCGAGGTGTTCAAGACCGCGCAGAAGGGCGAATACGGCTGGCTGCAGGAGGATATCAACCACGACGGCACGGACGAGCTGCTCCTGGGCGGGCTCGTCCCGGAGGAGGAACCGAGCCCCATCTACGATATCTACGCGATGCTGAACGGGGAGATGATCCACCCCTCCACCGGCTGGGACTACAACCACTGGTATCTGCTCACGGACGGGATCTTTGTCAACGAGTGGCACGGGAGCAACTACGACACCTACCGCACCGCCTACGGACTCTTCAACGGCAAGCTCATCCCCGCAAACCGCCATGTGGAGCGCATCGAGTATATCCACCTGGATTTCAAGCCCTTCGAGGCGCAAGCAGATCAGGGGAATACGTGAACATCAGCCTAAAAATGCCGCAACACCGAGGATACTGCTTTTCGCAGCCCTCGGTGTTGCTTTTTTTATTTGCCCTTTCTGTCAGGGGATCGCATCAATCACCGGCATGCGCCGTGCATCAGCGCAAAGGAACAGCGGGGAGGACAGGCGCCGTCGGGATGAGCTTTGCGGACGGCGCTTCCGCCGGCGCCTCCGGTTCGGCATTGGCGGCACTGACCAGTTCAAAGTCGTACAATGCCGCGATGCGCGCCGCCTCGGTGTCCGGATTTCCGTACACCCTGACATTCGCGCAGCCTTCAAAGGCTGTGTCGTCAATATGCCGGACGGAATCCGGGATCGTGATCTCACGCAGGTTCATACAGTGGGCAAAGGCGTAGGGTCCGATGGTCTCAACGTTTTCCGACACCTCGACCTTTTCGGCTGCGATTGCTTCAAAAGCCCTCTCCCCTATCTCCGTCAGAGCCTTCGGCAGGGCAAGGCCAGGCGTTGTCTCCCCCGCTGTGCCAAGGCTGAGGCTGTCGACCTCGCTCAGCATCATGGTTTCAGGATCCAGAACGACGACGCTGGCGCCGTCTATTCTGATCACCTCGACCCACGCATCCTCCTGTGCCCAGGCGGCGGAGGAGGATACGCTGAGCAGAAGCGCAAGCGCAAGGACAATGCACACTTTTTTCATTGCGCCCCCCCCTCACTTTCGTTATTGTCAAGATCTAGAAAATCCGTATCTCCCGGGAATCTGCTTGTTGTAATCACATCCGGCATCGGGATCATTTCGCAGACAGGCGGTTCATAGTTTTTCATTTCGATTTCCTTTCTCAGGAGCCGGCTGCGTACGCGTTCGCCGCCATCGCATATTCGTACAGTGCTGTGAGCGCCAGTTCTTCCGCCTCCGAACTCCCGCCGTCGGCAAGTGCATAGTTCACAAAGGAGAGGGGCGCGGCCTCCATCGTAAAGACCTGCTGGCCGTTTACGGAGCACGTGAAGGAATATTGCTGTTCAAGTGCCGTCGCCGGAAGATTCCGCAGGCTGAGCACCCAACTGTTTCCGGTTCTTTCCCAGGGCGTCACCGGCTGCCAGTTGGCCGTGCCCTCGACGGGATCGTTTTTGTTGCGCAGGTATACCCGCACGTTCAGTATGGTGTCGGAGTCCAGCGTCAGATAAAACTGTGACTTGCTCACCAAGGCGGAATAAGCCGGTTCTTTATGGAACGAAACCTTGTAGTCACCATATTTTTCTTTTGGGTTCTCCGCAGGTGTGACCGGCCCGTACGCGTCCATTTCGGCATAATCCACGTCCACCGTCCAATGGTTGGTGACGGCAAGATAGGGCTGAATGTAGTGCCCGTAGTTCTTGGTTGCCTGCACGAGCGCAAGGGTTTTCCCATCCAGCTCGCTCGCATGCTCAAGCAGATAATCCAGATACTCCTTTACGCTGTAATCCTCATGAACAAATTCCTCGACGCCTGTGTGCGCATTGCTGTAGTAGTAATAAGCCTGGATGGTGTCGGCCATCTGGTAAGCATTCACCGGGCAGGCAAAGTACTTCTTGTCGTCTTCATCTGTCGGCGCGTCCTGATAGCTTATCGTCAGGGGCTCCTCCCTGCCGTTTATGTAGAACTCCATCCGTTCATTGTTTGTGTGCTCCCAGCCGTTGGGATAAGCCATCTTAAAGCGCAGCCTCAGGATGCCGCCCAGCTCCAGGTCGGCTTGATCGAAGACCGGTCCGATGACCAGCTCGGCCTCCCCGTCATTGTTGATGACGACCATATAATCGTCGTCATCGCTGACAAAGTTTTCGGCTTTGCCGCGGGCAGCCTCGCCGCCATTTGCGTTCAGTCCTCTGGTGATCACGCCCGGCGTCTGCATGCTGACATGGATTTCCGAGGCATTGTCCAGCTTCCCGCTCACAGTGATGGTCTTCCCGGTGGGGAGATAGACGTTGGAGGCGTTTACGCCAACCGTGTTGTCCTTGATGATCACCGTGCCGGACACGCTGAAGCTGCCGCCGACATACACGCCGCCGCCCTTCGCGTTCTGGTCGTTTATTCCGGCTCTGTTTCCGCTGATCTCACCGCCGCTCATAGAGAATACGGCATTGTTCGCGATGTAAACGCCGCCGCCGTTGTTGCCGGCAGTGTTATTCCTCACGGAGCCGCCGCTCATGATGAAGTTGCCGCTGACGCTTACGCCGCCGCCGTTGCCGGTCTTGTCATTCAGCATCTGCGCCTCGTTTGACACGATATTGCCGCCTTGCAGAGTAAGCGTTCCGTCTGATCCAACGGTGATACCGCCCCCGTTGGCGGTCGTATGGCCGCCCGTGATCATGCCTCCGATCGTGCCGCTTGTCGGCACCAAATCCGTAATTGCCAGTATGCCGACGACATTGAGAACGCTTTGCACCTTGGGTGCAGCCGCTCCGTTCAGCATCATGCCGTTAAGCGCCAGGACACTTTCACTATTGCCTTCGATTTTGATCGTGTCATCCGTTAAGGTTGCAGTAACGGGTTCGGTCATGGTAAAGATGCGTTCCTTCTTCAGGGTATCGCCAAGGTCCTTCCACTTGGACTGCCATTCCGCCCGAAGAATGACGGGCCCAGTGATCTTGAGCTGATCTCCCGGCTTCTTCTTATCCTCGATCTCTTTTATATCCACCTCGCTATAGGTATAAACAAGCTTGTATAGTGTGCCTTCCTTTACGATCTTGACGTAAACGGGCACCCTCCAGGTGTTGAACTTGTAAAACAGGCGCTTCCATTGGTTTTCTTTGACCGTCTCCTGTGTGCCGATCTCCACATACTTGGGATTCGGTTCCGGTGTCAGCGGGTGGCTGCCCTTCGCGGGATCCTCCGTAGAATCATGAGGCGCGTAACCGTACGGGAGCAGCCAGTGTACCTGGACCGTGATAGTCTGGTCGTCCGGACCGGTAAAGTTGACCTTCGTGACCTTTGAATTATTCCAAAGCCAGTCGTCAAATTCCAGTTTGTCACTGTTTTCCACAAATTTCCATTTTGAAGATCCCAGCACTTCTTCCCAAGGTTGACCTTTCCCATGCGGTATGAGTTTTACATCATCAATAAAATCAACCGCTGTATCTGTCGTGTCAATCACTTCGGGGATGTTTGCCTGCTTGACCAGCTTATACGGCGGAACCTTTTGATCGGTATCGTCAGTTGTCTTATACTTCGGTTCCACCTTGTAGTGTGTGTACATGTCCTCGTCTATGCTGACACTCACCGGAAGGTCATTTATCTCCAAAATCTTGCCGCACTCGCTGCAGCGTACGTATTCCTTAACGGAAGAGTAGTCATTTGCCCATTTCAACTCGCAGCGCCAGATATGAGATTCGCATTCTTTTTCCTGATCATCGTCACTGCTCGTTTTGTCCCGGTCACATACGACGGCAGCCAGGATTCCTCCGGCAGCCAAAGCCCCAAGCAAACCGAGTGCCCATCCCTTTAACGAACTTACACTGCCGGCAATCGGGAGGCCGAGCAGTAATCCCTTGGCTCCTGATATAAGATTCATTATTCCGCCGACTACATCGATGTTATTAAATTTATGCCCATCCAGATCCGTGTTGTTGATGATTTTGGTATTCGAGCCGAGCTGAACCTCACCGCTGTTGACAAAGAGGCCGCCGGCATTCTGTGCACGGTTGTTTACGATCGAAACATTCAAAAGTTTTGCGTTCGTTGATCCGGAGGGGTCACCGAGAAGTCCGCTATTGGACGAAGGCCGTTCGCCGCCGACATAAAGGCCGCCGCCATACTGATTCGCCACGTTATAGATGATTGTGCTGTTGTTAAACTCCGCCTGGGAAAAGTCTACCATGTAGACGCCGCCGCCGTTCTGGGCATGGTTGCTGCTGACGGTGACATTGTTTGTTATCAGGGAGCCGCCGTCGAACAGATAGATGCCGCCGCCGTCGCCCCTATTGTTGCCGCCGGTCACAGTACCGTTATTCAGCGTCAGGCTGCCGTCCACACGGATGACATAGCCGTTGGCTGCCGCAGTGTTCAGGCCGCGGTTGACCGTATGGCCGTTGAGATTCAGCGTCGCGGTGACGCCCTGCGGCACATGGAGATAGATGTCCCCCTGCGCCGGGCTGATATCACTGTACAGCGTGATCTCCTTGCCCTCGCTCAGCGCATCCTGGACCCTCGCCCAGACGGAGCGCCAGCCTGCTGTAAAATTGGTATCCTGCCTGATTTCCACTCTTGTGCCGACGCCATAGATTCGCATCCCATCGTACAGCCCGGCCAATACCGCGCCGGCGGGCGGGTTCAGGGGAGCCAGCATATCCTGCTTCACGGTGAACACCGCATAATCCGTATAGCCCGTATTGTCCGCGTTCCTTACCTTCGGCATTCTGAGGGTACCCTCTGTGCCTTGCACGGTCACATTGAAGAATGGAATATCATTTAGCTCGACACTGTAGGTCTGCCCGTCGCCCTCGTATATTCCCTCAGCCTTGATGGAAAGGGTGTAGGTCTTCACATGCGTTTCAGGATCTTCTGTCTCCGTCTCGGTCCGGGTGATATTTGTCGCAGGGAAAGTGTGCGTAATCTCTCCGGTTTCATCGGTTATCGTGATCTGCGCGGAAGAATAGTCCTCCGCCCAGTCGGCGGTCACAGTATCGGAAGGCTCATCCACGAACGCAACGGTGTATTTGCCTGCGGATTCGCCTGTACCCTGTTGGTGTTCGCCTTTTCCCAGCTTGGATGTTGAATAAGCTATGATCTTGACGTCTGCACCGTTAACAAAGGCGCTGTCCGCAATTGTGATGGACTTGTTATACGCCCGCAGCTTCAGGGTCAGATTCTGAATATCGGCAAAAGCGTTGGCGCTGATATGCGTGATCGTGCCGTAATCCATGATCTCGACCTCAGGGGGCGCAGCCTGCATTTCCTGTGGCAGCGTATAGAACGGATTCTCACCGTCTCCGAGGAAGCTAAGCTCTAAAGCCGTCAAGGGATCGTTGGGATTCTCTGGATTCTCGATCGCCCCCGGCAGCAAAATATAGGTCCCCTCCGCATCAAAACCGCCGGTGTATGCTGCAATGCCCCTGTTTGCGCCCTGTTGAACGAATTTGAACATGTCCAGCCTGAGGCTTTCCTCGGTGCATTTTGCGCCGGGGTGACCGTCCACCTCGGTAAAATAGTATGTTGCGTTCACCACGTTCAGCTTATAATGCGCCTTTGTGCCGGAGTGGTAGACTTTGTTCTCGTCGATTCGGGGCTGCTGTTCCTCAACGTGAAGGGGGTGCAGCTCCAAACGACCCTCGTAGTTCTCGCTATCATGCTCCACTGACGCATTGGCGTAAAGCTTTTCTCCCGTTGTGTCGTACTCGAAGGTCACCTCGATATTCGAAGCCGTCCAGATCACTTGGCCGCAGTTTTTGCAGTGCATGGTTGCCGTGGCTGTGGTGAGATCGTCGCTCCAGACCCATCTCGGCTCAGATTCGGCTTCGTGGCCTTCCGGTTCAATGCTCAAACAGTCGCCGCCATCCTCATACAGTCTGAATCCTGTGTCGGCCGTAAAGATCTCTATGCCTTCCGAATAAGGAATATTTCCAGCGAACCTGCCCACCAAATTGGCACCGACGCCGATATTAGCGCCAGCTGTCAAGCCATTGTTGTCCATCGGTTCGGTAAGATAGACGTTCGAGCTTCCGTTGTCGGTGACGACGGGGCTGCCGGACGACTGCAAGCGAGCATTGCTCATATATATGCCGCCGCCCAGATCCGTGCTTGTATTGCCGGTAATGCTGCCGCCTTTGAGGTAGAGGTTGCCCCCTTCGTCATAAATGCCGCCGCCCTTGGCCGCGCTTGTATTGCCGGTAATGCTGCCGCTCTCTATGGTAAAGTAGCCATCGTTGCCCGTCACATAGACGCCGCCGCCGTTGGATGTGCTGTGGTTGCCGGTAATGCTGCCGCCCTCCATGATCAAGCGGCCGCCCGCCACGCAAACGCCGCCGCCCATGCCGCTATTATAGCCGCCGGTGATCCTGCCGGTCTTGTTCGTGCTGCTGTCGCGGATAGTCAGATCGCCGCCGTTCACGGTCAGGACATTGCCGTTTTCAGCCGCCTGGGTCAGCGCGCGGTTGATGGTATGGCCGTTCAGGTCAAGAATAACCGGGTGCGCAATATTCTCCATCACCAAGCGCGAATTTTCGGACGTAGCCACAATGTCTGCGCCCAATTCGATCCAATACTCATCCTCGACCTGAACACCACCGCTGTTCAGGGCCGCCTGGAGCTCCGCCCAGGTCGTGACCACAGGCGTGAGCCTGAGCTTGACAGCATGATCCGCTCCGTCATAGAAAAGCTCGGTATTCGGCTGCTTGCTGTCAATCACAAAGATGTCGCGGCAGTCTGTTTCGGAATGGGCGATCACGACCGGATTTGTGAGGGTCGCGATGGATTCAAGCTGAACATGGACAGGCTCCGTGGGGATTCTGTTGACCGTGATGAACTTGTCCGCGGGCAGATAGACGCTGTCTGTCACATTCAGTTCCGCGCCTTCGGACAGGGTAAGCGAACCGTCCTGGTAAATTCCCTTGCCATTCTGAATAGCGGTATTGCCGGATATCGTGCCGCCCTTCAGATCAAGGCTGCCCGATTCGATAAGAATGCCGCCGCCATTATTCATGGCTGTATTGCTTTGGATGCTGCCGCCATTTATGGTGGCGCTGCCGTCCGGCGCGACATAAATCCCGCCGCCGTCACTTGTGGCGGTATTGCCACTGATGCTGCCGCTGGTCATGGTGGCGCTGCCGCCTGCGGCCACATAGACACCGCCGCCGTAAAGGGCTTGGTGATCTTTGATTTCACTGTCTTCTATGGTAAGGCTGCCTTCGCCGCCAACAAAAATGCCGCCGCCATGAAGGTTTGTGTCGCCATATCTATTGCCGGAGATAACACTGCCTTTTATGTTCGCGCTGCCTTCTATTACATAGATGCCGCTGCCATATGTTTTGGCCATATTATCTTTGACGCTGCCGCCCTCCATAATGAAGCTGCCGCCGTAGACATACACACCGCCGCCGCCGGACGTGGCATAGTTGCTGGTGATGCTGCCGCCCTCCATGGTAAGGGTGCCGCCGAGCACGCGAACGCCGCCGCCCTCACCATCATTGTATCCGTCTTTGATTTTGCCGGTCTTTTCTGTGCTGCTGTCGCGGATGGTCAGCGTGCCGCTGCTCACGGTCAGGACGTTGCCGTTTTCGGTTGCTGCCGTCAGATTGCGGTCGATGGTATGACCGTTGAGATCGAGAATCACAGGATGCTGGGTATAAGCGAACACCAGCGTGTTATCACTGCTTTCGGCGGTTAAGTCCTGCGTGAGCTGGAGCATATACGTATTGTCCGACTGTAAATTGCCGCCTCTGTCGAGAGCGTCCTGAAGCTCTTCCCACGACGTGATCACGGTAGAAAAGCACCTTAGTATAATCTGATTGTTCTTCCAGACAAGCTCGGTATTGTCCGGCAGATTATTATTATCAACTACAAAGCTGGAGCTGCAGTTTGTCTCAGACTGTGCAATGACAACCGGATTACCCATGCTCGGGATAGTCTCGAGCATCACATGGATTTCGGAACCCGCCGCGGGGGCTTCACTGACAGTAAGGGTTTTTCCCGAGGGCAGGTAAAGGCGGTCCACTGTAATGGTCGAATTGTTGGACAGCTTGAGAGAAAAACTGTTTTCCACATAGATGCCTTTGAATTTTTCATTGTTCGCGGTGTAGTTCGTGGTGTTGTTCGAAATCGTACCGCCGGAGAGCTCCATTTTGGAGCCGTTGAGGTAAATGCCGCCGCCAAGATACGTCGAAGTATTGCCGGTAACGCTGCCGCCGGACATGACGATATTGCCGCCGTTCATATAGACGCCGCCGCCGTTGTCACGAGAATTGTTATCGGCAATGCTGCCGCCGGAGAGGTTCACAGTGCCATTGTTGGCATAGATGCCGCCGCCGCTGCCGGAAGCAGTGTTATTGGCAATGCTGCCGCCGGACATGTTGAGCGTGCCGGCGTAGTCGACATAGATGCCGCCGCCACCGCCGACGCCGGATGTCGCGGTATTTTTGGTAACGTTGCTGTTCTGCATCGTAAGGGTACCGCTCTTCACACGGATGCCGCCGCCATAACCGGAACGATTGCCTGTGACGGTGACGTTGGACAGGGTAAGTTCGCCGCCGTTCACACGGATGCCGCCGCCGTTTTCGTTGCTCTTGCCGCCTGTGATCGTACCGTTTTTGATCGTGACGCTGCCGCTCTCTACTTCGATGACATAGCCAAAAGTCGAAGCTTCACTTGCTTTTCTGTCGATCGTGTGGCCGTTCAGATCGAGCGTAACATTTTCCACGCTTCCAAAGACCAGCGGATTGCTGATGCTGCTATCCGCGGTGATATCACCGGCCAGCGTAATTGTACCTCCGGGACCGGTCTGCATAATCGCTGTTCTCAACTCACTCCAGGTCGAAGGTCTGCTCCCCACCTCCGACGTTTTCGGGGAAAAGCTGACGCCGCGGTCAGCCGCAGGCTCACCGCTTTCCGTCTTCATCGTCCCGGAGACGGGCTCTGATGCGCGCTCCGCTTGCGCGGCAAAGGCCGCACTCGGAACCATGCCGAGCAGCAGCGCCAGCACGCATAGGATGGAAATGATTTTTTTGAAAGAGCGGTGCATATTTCAATTCTCCTTTTTTACGCTGAAAGCTGACGCTTCCATCGTAAAATTTGATTCAAACGCGTCCTTCTCGCCGATGACGCGGCAAGCGGATGACATGCGTGAAAATCCCCATGCCGACAGGGCTTTCCTTGATTGCGGCGCGGCATTGCCGCATGTGGACTTATTGGAAAAAATGCTGATAGCTGAACCGTACACGCTATATTTCTCTGTCACAGCCCCGAATTCCGACAAACCGATTTTTCGTATATTATATCATATTCAATACCTGTGCGCAAGTAAAAGCAGAGCTGCAGCATTCCTTTTGTTTTGCTGCAGCTCTCTTATTCTTATTTCAAATAGTCCTTCAAAAACAGGATCGCCCGGCGGTAGCCCTCAAAGCCGAGACCCATGTAGGTCTTGACGCAGGCCATGCCCGCATAGGAGATCTGTCGGAAATCCTCCCGGCTTTTCACGTCGGAGATGTGCACCTCCACCGCCGGGATGGCGACGGCCTTGAGCGCGTCCAGGATGGCGACGCTGGTGTGGGTGTAGGCCGCGGGATTGATGACGATGCCGTCCGTGTTCCCATAAGCGGCCTGGATTTTGTCCACGATGGCCCCCTCATGGTTGGACTGAAAAACCTCGACCTCGATGCCTTCCTCGCGGCAGGTGTCGCGGATGAGCGTCTCAAGCGCGGCATAGTCCTGCCTGCCGTAGATGTCCGGCTCGCGCAGGCCCAGCATGTTGAGGTTCGGCCCGTTGATGACGAGAAGCTTCACCCCACCACCTCCAGGATCCTCTCCAGCGTCTCGTCGACGCCGGCGTCGTTCTCCACGATGGCGTCGGCAAAGCGCCTGTACATCGGCTCCCGCTTTGCGTAGAGCTCACCGAGATCGCTTTGCAGGGAGATGGGGCGCCCGTCCTTCGGCAGAACGGCGGGATCGCGCCTGAGCCAGATCATCATGCCGTTCTGGTGCAGAAGAGGATAGTTTTCCTCGCGCGTCACGCAGCCGCCGCCCGTGGAGATCACCGCGCCCGAGAGCTTGCCGAGCTCGCGCAGGACTTCCGTCTCGCGTTTGCGAAAGCCGTCCTCCCCCTCGCGGGCAAAGATCACCGGGATAGTATGCCCCGCGGCTTTGACGATCTCCTCGTCCGCCTCATAGAGCGGGCGGTTCAGCCTCTCGGCCAGACGCTTTGCCAGGGTGGTCTTGCCGCAGCCGGGCATACCGATGAGGATGATGTTCTGCATATTTTTTTGGAGCGCCGCGGTGATGCGCTGCACCGCTTCGTCCTCGATGCTCTGGCCGGTGAAAAGCTCCGAGCTGCGCCGCGCCTGGGCCACCAGCATGGTAAGCCCCGAGGCATGCGGGATGCCGAGCTTTTCGGCCTGCAAAATCAATGCCGTGCGGGCGGGGTTATACACGATGTCAAAAACCCCCTCGCAGTCCGGGAACATGCGCAGATCCACCGCCGCCGTGCCGTTATTCGGATAGGTGCCGAGGGGGGTGGTGTTCACGATGATCCCGGCGTCCGCATGGCGGTCGAGATTGTCATAGTTGTCCGCGCCGCTGCGGGAGATGACGGTCACGTTTCGCGCGCCGAGCCTGCGCAGGATATAGCACACGGAGACGCTCGCGCCGCCGCTGCCGAGAACCAGGGCCTTCTTCCCCGCGACCGGGATGCCGCTGAGCTGCACCATGGTCTCAAAGCCGCCGGCGTCGGTATTGTCGCCGCAGATCGTCCCGTCCGCGCGGCGCACCAGGGTGTTGACGCTGCCGACGGTGCGCGCCGTCTCGGACAGCTCCTGGCAATAGGGCAGGACGGTTTTTTTATACGGGATGGTCACGTTCAGACCGTCCCACTCCCCGTTTCGGAGAAACTGCCCGACCTGCTCCGGCTCCCGCTCAAAGAGGGCGTAGTCGTAATCCGCCAGCATGGCGTGGATGGCCGGAGAATAGCTGTGGCCCAGCTTCCGGCCCAGAAGTCCGCACTTTTTGCCCATCAGACCACCTCACTGTAGCTGCCGAGGTAGTGGAACTCCTCGCACACGCTGTCAAGCTCGCCCATGAGCTGCATGAAGGCGGGCGAATAGATGGAGGTATCGAGATCGAAATAGAACATGAACTCAAAGTTGCGCTCGGGCATGGGACGGCTCTCGAGCTTGGAGAGATTGATGCCGAGGGCGTAAAAGCGGCTCAGGAGCTTATAAAGCGAACCCATCTTGTTCGGCAGCACCAGCATCAGACTCGTCCGATCCGCGCCGGGGTAGATTTCCAGCGCGCGGGCAAAGCAGATGAAGCGGGTATAGTCGTTGCCCTTGTCGGTCTTCACGCGCACAGAGCGCACGATGCGGAAGTTGTGCTGCATCATGAGGTCATACACCGCGTTGACAGAGCCCGCCGCGCTGTTTTCCACAGGCACCACGCCGTATTGGCAGAGACCCTTTTCCACCGCGGAAAAGACCGCGTCATAGCTTGTAAAGCCGAGGATGTTCGGCAGCTTAAAGAGCTTGTCGCAGGCAAGGCGCGCCGCGTCCTCCTCCGTGCCCTGGCAGGCGACGGTCGCCATCTGCGGGAAGAGCTGGGGCGTTGCGTCGATGGCCTCGCGGATCTGTTCGGTCAGGGCGTTTTCCGTGCCGAGCAGGCGGTTCTGGCAGCTCCGGCTGAGCTCCATGATGAGGGAGAAGAGACTCACGGTGTAGTCCTCCATCCCCTCGGGGGACTTTTTGGCGACGTCCAGGAGCTTTTCCCGCTCCCGGCCCGCGTCCAGCACGGGCAGGCCGTTTTCCTTTTTGTACGCGCCGATCTGCGCCGCGATCTCCATGCGGCGGCAGAAGAGCTCCAGAAGGCCGTTATCCAGGGTGTCCAGTTCTCTGCGATAGTCCTGCAGATCCATTTTTATCTCCCGTCCTTTCTGCGTGCAAGCCACGCGTCGTATACCGCGATGGCCGCGGCGGCTTCGATCACCGGCACGGCCCGGGGTACGATGCAGGGGTCATGCCGCCCGCCCACGGTGACGCGGGCGCTTTCCATGGTGCTGAGCTTCACGCTCTGCTGTTCGATCGCAATGGACGGCGTGGGCTTGAACGCCGCCCGGAATGCAAGCGGCATGCCGGTCGTGATGCCGCCGAGAATGCCGCCGCAATGATTGGTTGCGGTGACGATTTTTCCGTCCTCGACCGCGAAGGGGTCGTTGTTCTCGCTGCCGCGCATGGAGGCGACGGCAAAGCCCGCGCCGAACTCCACGCCCTTGACCGCCGGGATGCCGAAGACGAGCGAGGCAATGCGGTTTTCCATCCCGTCAAACATCGGATCGCCGAGGCCTGCGGGCAGGCCCAGCACCTTGCACTCCACGATGCCGCCGAGGGAGTCCCCGGCAATCTTCGCATCAGCAATCGCGGCCTGCATGCGTTTTCCCTGCTCGTCGTCCACGGTGGGAAAGGCCTTGTCCGCCGTCGTGGAAAGCAGCTCTCCCCGGTCCGGAATACCGCCGATCATGGCGATGCGGGAGATCACTTCCACGCCCAGGCTCTCCAAAATCTGTAAGCACACGCCGCCCGCGATGCAGAGGGGCGCGGTCATCCTGCCCGAGAAGTGTCCGCCGCCCGCCGGATCCTGGAAGCCGTGATAGCGCACAGACGCGGTATAGTCCGCGTGGCCGGGGCGCGGCGTCTCGGCAAAGGGGGCGTAGTCCTTTGAGCGCGTATCGGTATTGCGGATGATGGCTGTGAGGGGGACGCCGCAGGTCACATTGCCCTTTAAGCCGGAAATGAACTCCGGGAGGTCCGCTTCCCTGCGCGCGGTCGACCAGGCGTTTTGTCCCGGGGCGCGGCGGGCGAGAAAGGCATTGAGCGCCTCCATGTCGATCTCCGTCCCGGCCGGCAGCCCCTCGAGCGTCATGCCGATGGCCGGGGAGTGGGACTGGCCGAAGATCGTGAGTTTCAGGTTTTCGCCGCAGCTGCTGCTCATGGGCTGTCCCTCCAAAGCTGTTCATAGTCCCGCCAGAAGCGGGGATAGGATTTCTCCACGCACTCGGCGCCGAGGATCGTCACGGGCTCTGCGCACACACAGGCCGCGACAGCCGCCGACATGGCGATGCGGTGATCGCCCATAGCGTCCACCGTGCCGCCGGTGAGCATCTTTCGGCCCCGGATCACAAGGCCGTCGGGCTTTTCCGTAATATCCGCGCCGAGAGATTGGAGCATCCGCGTCGTGCTCATAAGCCTGTCGGACTCCTTGAGCCGCAGGCGCCCCGCGTTCACGATGCGCGTCTCCCCCTCCGCGACGGAGGCCACGACGCTCAGCACCGGGATCAGATCCGGGATGGGTGCGGCGTCGATGGTGAGCGCCTTCAGCGCCCCCCGGCGGATGAGATGGTCGCCCTCGGACACGAAGCCCTCCGCGCCGAAAGCGCGCAGGATATCCCACGCCGCGCGGTCGCCCTGCGGCGAGGATTCCGAGAGACCCATGACCTTCATCCCGTTTTGGGAGAGGGCCCCGACGGCGAGGAAGAACGCGCCGTTTGACCAGTCGCCCTCCACCCGCAGTTTTCCGGAGACGGCCCCGCGCTGTCCACCGGGGAGTTTATAATGCTGTTCGTCCTTTTCAGTCTGAATACCCGCGAGACGCAGAGCGTCCTCGGTCATGGTGACATAGGCCGCCGATTCCAGCTTCCCGCAGATCGTGAGACGGCTCTCGCCCTCCAGGCGCGGCAGCGCCATCAGAAGGCCGGAGATGTACTGTGAGGACACGTTTCCCGGCAGGGTATAGTCCCCGGGGCGAAGCTGACCCGCGCACTTTAGGCGCGCGCCCTCCTGCTTGAGCTCCATGCCGTGGGCGCGAAGCTCCGCATCCAGCGGGGCAAGGGGTCTTTGCGGCAGTCTCCCCTCCATGTGGAAGACCGCCCTTGCGCCGAGCGCGCCCACCACGGGCAGCAGAAATCGCAGGGTCGAGCCGCTCTCCCCGCAGTTTAAAACGCACTCCCCCGCCGGGATCTCCCGGATCGGGCGGACAGCAAGTCTGCCCGGCTCTGTCTCCCGGATCTCGGCGCCGAGGGCGTTGAGGCAGGCGATCGTCGCGGCGATGTCTTTGGAGATGCCGTCGCACAGGATCACGCAGTCCGCGCCCCCGAGCGCGGCGCAGATCAAAAGCCGGTGCGCCTGGGATTTGGAGGCCGGGATGGTCACGCAGCCGCAGCGCGCGCCCGGCAGGACGTCAAGCTTCATTGTACGCCTCCCAGCCGCAAAAGTTCACGCGCATCGGAAAGCGGCATGGCCTCGATGCGGCAGCGGCCGATGTCCTCCGGGATCACCAGATGCATGGTGCTCCCGCTCAGCTTCTTATCCGTGCCGAGGGCCGCGAAAAGCGCGTCCGCGCTGTAGTCCGTCTCGGTCGGCAGGCCGCAGCGCTTTAAGAGCGCAAGAAGCCTCTCCAGCGCGGCCTCCGGGCAGTCGCCCCGGCGCACCGCCGCGCGGGTGATGATCGCCATGCCGATGGCGACGGCCTGCCCGTGCAGAATGCCGAAACGGCTGCACGCCTCCACCGCGTGTCCGAAGGAGTGGCCGAAATTCAGAAGCTGGCGCTGTCCCCGGTCAAACTCGTCCTCATGCACGATATCGCGCTTCATCTCGACGCAGGTACGGATCACGTCCACGAGCTGCGCCTTCACGCCGTGCTCTTCGAGACTTTCAAAAAAGGCGGCGCTTCCGAGCATGCCGTATTTGATGACCTCCGCCGTGCCGCAGCGAAACTCCGCCTCCGGCAGGGTATCCATGAGATCGGGGTCGCAGAGAACCGCCGCGGGCTGATAGAACGCGCCCACCTGGTTTTTCCCGGTGGGGAGATCCACCGCCGTCTTGCCGCCGACGGAGGAATCCACCGCCGCAAGCAGGGTCGTCGGCACCTGCACATAGTTCATGCCCCGCTGGTAGGTCGCGGCGGCAAAGCCCGTGAGATCGCCCGTGACCCCGCCGCCGAGGGCGATGAGCACGTCCGTGCGGGTCAGGCGGTTTTCGGATAAAAACTGCAAAAGCTTTCCGTAGGTTTCGAGCGTCTTGTACCGCTCCCCGTGGGGGATCACGCAGGACAGGGTGCGAAGCCCCGCCCGCTCGAGAGAGGCCACCGCCCGCGCCCCGCAGAGGGGGAACACGATATCCCCCGCCACGACGACGGCGGTCTGCGCCTTCGTCGTGCGCCGGACGATCCCGCCGAGCTCATCCAGCAGGCCGCGCCCAATCAGCACGTCATATTCTCTTGACGCTGTGACATGCACGGTGGTCATCGGCGCTGAGCCTCCTTCGCGGCTGTGACGCTCACTGCGTCACAACCTTTCTGATCTGGAACACCTTGGCGGCGACCTTCGCGTACTCCTCGGGCCGCAGGGACTGCGCCCCGTCGCAGAGGGCGTGGACGGGATCGTTGTGCACCTCGATGATCAGGCCGTCCGCGCCGCTCGCGGTGGCGGCCATGGCCATGGTCGGCACGATGCGCGCAATGCCGGTGGCGTGGCTGGGGTCGACGATCACGGGCAGGTGGCTCAGCTCATGCAGCATCGGCACGGCAGAGAGATCGAGGGTGTTGCGGGTGTAATCGGAGAAGGTGCGGATGCCGCGCTCGCAGAGCATGACGCGCTCGTTGCCGTTTGCCATGATGTATTCCGCGCTCATGAGAAGCTCCTTGAGAGTGTTGGCAAGGCCGCGCTTTAAGAGGATGGGCTTGTCAAGCTTGCCAAGCTCGCGCAGAAGGTCGAAGTTCTGCATGTTGCGCGCGCCGACCTGGATGACGTCCACATCCTCGAAGAGGGGCAGATCCATGATGTTCATAAGCTCGGTGACAATGGGAAGCCCGGTCTCGGCGCGGGCGATCCGCAGAAGCTCCAGCCCCTCGGCCTTGAGGCCCGAGAAGTCATAGGGGGAGGTGCGGGGCTTGAACGCGCCGCCGCGCAGCATGTTGGCGCCGGCCGCCTTGACGGCCTTCGCCACCGTCACGATCTGATCCTCGTTCTCGACGGAGCAGGGGCCCGCGATCATGGCGAAGTGGCCCCCGCCGACCTTCACATCGCCCACCTCGACCACCATGTCGTCCGGGTGGAATTTGCGGTTGCAGCACTTGAAGGGCTCGGACACGCGCTTGACGGAGTCCACGATTTCAAGGCTCTCCAGAAGCTCCATATCGACCCCGCTGGTATCTCCGACAAGGCCGATGACGGTCTGAAACTCGCCGTTTGAGACGTGGATGGTCAGGCCCTTGTTCTTGAGCCAGGTGACGAGCTGATCCTTCTTTTCCTGCGGCACGTTGTGTTTGAGAATGACGATCATGATTCTTTCCTCCGTTCATTGCGATTCGCTCAAAAAGAAATGCCGCACAGGGTCAACCTGTGCGGCATGAACAAGCGGATTATCGGCTTTTTCGTGCACCACAAATTACCCTTACCGTTCGGAAACAGTAAAGTAATAGTAATATGCGGTAAAGAGAGAAGCCTTCATTTTCCGATCCTGAGCTTTCTTTTGGATTATAAGCACACTATAACGCATTAAAGCGCTGATGTCAATTGAGAATACTTCACAAATTCGCCGGATTTTGCGGCGCGGGACTTGTGAGTCATTCAGAATGCCGGGCGGCTTACTGCGGCTTTCGCGCGTCCGTATCGTCCGGCGCTTCCTCTGCGGCAGGCGGGTTTTGTTCCTCTGCGGCGGCAGGCTCCTCCTGCGCCGGGGCCTGCCTACGGTTAAAGAGCAGCGTCCAGCCGACGACGCCGATCACAAGCCCCAGCATGAGGCCCGTGTTCATATTGTCCATGAGCTTGCCGATCACCGTGCCGACAGCCACGCCGATCACGATGGCGAGACTCAGCCCCTTGGTGCCCCGGTACTGTTGGGGCTCTCTGTTGTTCTGATCCATGGCGCTCCTTTCGTTATGTTTATCATATTATGTTAAGCATTCATTCAGTCAGCGTGTCATCCTGAGCGCACGCGAAGGATCTTTTGTGAAATGTGGGAAAATGATAAGATTCTTCGTCACTTCGTTCCTCAGAATGACAAAGACTGAATAATTGCTATGTTAATCAATACACAGTCTTCAGCTTTCCCTCCTCCACCTGATAGCGGCGGCAGAAGGTTTTGAGATCCTCATCCGTGCGGATGAGCATGAGCTCGTGCAGCTTGCCGGTGTCCTTCTCGCGCATGCAGGCGACGCGCTCCCCCGTGCAGATGCTGGCGCGGATCACGGGTTCAAACAGGGCCGGGTCATAGCGCGTGACCTCCGGGTCGGGCTGTCTTCGGCTGAAAAGTCCCATGGCGTGTGCTCCTTTCCGTTGACGATAATTTATTTTACATAATATCGTTTACTTATTCTTGTTTCCGTAATGTTTTGAATCATAATTTATTTTACGTAAATCAGTTTACGTAATTTAAAGCTCAATGTAATACGGGCAGATGTCCTCATAGTGTCCGTCCTTCATGCGAAAGCCGCCGGGAATGGTGCCGAGCTGTGTAAAGCCCAGCTTTTCATAGAGCCTGCGGGCGCGGGTGTTGGCTGCAACCACGGCGTTAAACTGCAAGACCCGGAAGCCGAAGGCGGGCGCCGCGGCGATGCAGTCGCGCACCAGCTTCTCCCCGATGCGAAGGCCACGGCTTTCCGATGACACGGCATAGCTTGCGTTGCATAGATGACCGCAGCGGCCCACATTGTTCGGATGCAGGATATACAGGCCGAGGATGGCCCCGTCGCTCTGCCGTTCAGCCACGGCGCTGCGGCTCTGCGATGCGAAAAAGGCGCGCGCTTCGTCAGGGCTCAGGCAGTCCTCCTGGGGAAAGGCGACGCCCTCCTCCACCACCTCGTTCCAGATTGCTGCCATGGCGGGCAGGTCCGCTTCGGTGTAGGCTCTCACAATGATATCGTCCATGTTTGTCTCTCCTTTATTGCATGCCGCTCTCCCACTGCCGGAAATCGCGTCCGAAGTCCGAACGGGCAGAGTTGAGGTAATCTGTGTACAGTACCGGGAAGCGCGCGAAAAGATCATAAATCTCGCCGTCCAGATCCCATGCGGCGGCGCTGCGCAGGTCTCCGGCAAAATAGGCGCGGTTGATTAGGACAATGTACGTTGTCATGCGCTCCACCTGTTCGTCCGTATAGCCGAGCAGGGACAGAAGCTCTCCGGTCTGCGCACGGTTTCGCGCATCAAACCAGTCCTGCGCGTATTGGGGGAAGTCCAGCAGATTCCGATCCTCACTCCCCTGTGCTGCCGCGCGGGCGGCAACGTCCGTCTCCCGCGTCTCATAGCGGTATGTACCATTGGATTCGGTCAGCACACCGTACTGACACGGCTGCACGGACAGCGCCCCGGTGGCGATCTCCGTGAGCCCCTGCTCGCTTTTCCAGTGCTGACAGTGCAGGTGCCCGCTGAGAAAGAGGGTCACGCCGTACTCTCTTAAAAGCGCCGCAAGGCTCTCCGCGCCGCCGATCACATAGCCCGTGGTGAAGACCGTCTGCCGAAAGAGGTTCTGATGCCCGGCGGCAAGGACGCTCTGCCCCGCCTCCCGCGCATTTTGAAGCTCTGCCTCGACCCATTGCAGGGTCTTATCCGACACGCCGCTGGGGTCGTGCGCGGTGTTGAAGTCCAGCATCAGAAGCCGCGTTGTGCCGTTCAATTGCACGATATAGCTCAGGGAATCGTCGTCACAGCTCAGCGCCTCGTCAAAGCCGAATTCGGCGTAGATGCGGCGGAAATCGGCCGCCGCGGCCGAGGGGACAAGGCGGTGGCTCTCCCCGGTAAAGGCGGCGGCGTTGGGATTGTCAAGGTCGTGGTTCCCGGGCAGGACATAGACCGGGACGCCCTCCGTTTCCACCGCCCGCAGCTTCTCCGCGAGGGCCGTATGGCTCAGAAGCGCGCCGTTGAAAGTGAGATCCCCGGTGAGGATCAAAGCCTCCGGTTTTTGGGCAATCACCTCAGCCAGAAACGCGTCGGTCACTTCCTCGATATAGCGCATGAGCTTCCCGTCGCCGCTCTCGGTCAGGGCAGTGAAGGCCGCGCCGTGATCGGTCAGGGCCGGGGCGAGATAGTGCAGATCCGTCGCCGTGATGAAAAGGCGCTTATTCTGCGTGTCCGGCTCTGCAAAGCCGCAGAGCAGCAGGGCAAAAAGCAGCACCCAGAATGCGGTTTTTCTCATACGGCTCACCCCCTGTCTTTTCATATAATATACGTTTTTTCTCTGTTTTGCAATCCGCGAATCGACCTTATCTTTAGCTCCCTCTACCGCTGAAGCGGTCCCCCCGCCTCCTGCCGCCGCATGCGGCTGAGGGAGTACACCTACTTGCAAGTCATCCGTTCTTCTGCTAAAATACAGCCAAAACCCGCGTAAACAGGAGGCACGGCATGCATCCCATCGAACACTTCAAAACCATCACCCGGCACCGCCATCTGGTGTGTCAATACTGCTTCCGTCTGGGACTCGTCAGGCAGGGCCTTTGCCACGATCTGAGCAAGTACTCCCCCGCCGAGTTTCTGGTGGGAGCCAAATACTACCAGGGCAACCGCAGCCCCAACGACGCCGAGCGCAAAGCTACCGGCGTGTCGCTGGCCTGGCTGCACCACAAGGGGCGCAACCGCCACCACCTGGAATACTGGGTCGATTACGTCATCAACCCCGACGGCAGCGTGGGCTACGGCGGGAACAAAATACCGCTGCGCTTTGTTGCCGAGATGTTCTGCGACCGCATCGCGGCGAGCAGGGTCTACATGGGCGAGCAGTACACCGACGCAAGCCCGTATGAATATTATGTAAACTCCAAAGGCGTCATCATGATCCACCCCGAGACGGGAGCGGAGCTGGAAAAGATGCTGCTCGTCCTCAAGGAGCAGGGCGAGGATGCGGCCTTCGCCTATGTGCGCAAACGGTTGCGGGAGGATCGGGAACACAAAACATGAACATGGGCGTGTTGCAAAATGTGTGTCATCCGTCACTTCGTTCCTCAGGATGACAGAACGATAAGCATTTTGCAACGCGCCCATTTTTGACCGGTATTATCTGTTATAAAAAACCCTTACAGCCCGCCTCCTGGCAAGAAGAGAGATAAGAAAAAGGACGCCCGGGCGGCGTCCTTTTGGTTTTGCTGTTGCGGATTATCTCCAGAGCATGTTGTTGACCAGGTTCTGCACCTCGTCAGGATTGTAGCCCGCAGCGAGGAGATTTGCGCGGCGGGCGGCGTTGTCGCCGTACTTGCCGTTGATGACGTCGTTTGCGACGGGGCCGTAGCCCTTCCACAGGGCGTTGACCAGGGCCTGCACTTCGTTATAATTATAGCCTGCGGCGACGAGCATTCTCTTGCGCTCCTCACCGGCGCTGTACTTGCCGGCCAGAACGTCATAGGCTGCCGCCAGATTCGCGGTGACGCCGCCGGAAACGCTGTCCAGCTGCTGCTCGTCCATCAGTTTCTTTTCTTCACTCATCTTCCATATCCTCCTTGTTATTTGTCTCGTTCCCTTTTGAGGTCAGGCGTATTATAGCAAAGTATACAGAAATTGTCTACAACATGGACGCTTAAGAATTGTGAAGTCGGCTTGGCTCCTCCCTTTTGAGAGCGCCCAGCAGATCGCTCAAACCCCTTCCACCGCTGAAGCGGTTCCCCTCCCCCGATCGCCGCAAGCGGCTGGGGGAGGCAAGCCCTCTGTTATTGTCCCTTGTCTTTCGGTTTACATAACAGAGAAACGATCAGTCCCGCCACGACGGCGGCGCCGAGACCGGCGGAGGCGGCGGTGAACTCCCCGGAGAAGACGCCGAGCAGTCCCTTCTCCCCCACCGCCTCGCGCACGCCCTTGGCGATGGCGTTTCCGAAGCCCGTGAGCGGCACGGTCGCTCCGGCCCCGGCCCATGCGGCAAAGGGGCCGTAGAGCCCCAGCGCGCCGAGGATCACGCCCGCCACCACATAGCTTGTGAGGATGCGGGCCGGGGTGAGCTTCGTATAGTCGATCAGAAGCTGTCCGATCACACACAGCGCCCCACCGACCACGAAGGCTTTCAGATACGGGATCAGCATGCTCACGCCCGCTCCCTCCTCTCGATGGTCACCGCGTGGCAGACGCCCGGGATGCTGCAGCCCTGCTGACACGTAAGCGGCGACATGAGCGCCCCGGTGCCGGCGAAGAGGACGCGGTTCCAGACGCCGCGCTCCATGGCCGGGAGGATATGCCCCGCGAGCACCGAGGCAGAGCAGCCGCAGCCCGAGCCGCCCGCGTGCACGTCCTGAGTCAGAAGATCATAGATCAGCACCCCGCAGTCGAGGTACTTGAGACCCGGGTCAAGCCCTTCCTTCTGCAGAAGATCCTGCAGGATGTCGTGCCCCACCGCGCCGAGGTCGCCGGTGAAAATCGCGTCGTAATCGGCAAAATCCCGTCCCGTATCGTCAAAGTGGGCGAGGATGGTGTCATAGGCCGCAGGGGCCATGGCGGCGCCCATGTTGTTGGCGTCCGTGACCCCGGCGTCCACAACGCGTCCCGGCGTCACATGCGTTACGCGCAGAACCTCCGTCTCGTTTGCCAGGAGAACCGCTCCGGCCCCGGTCACTGTCCATTGGGAGGTGGGGGTGCGCTGTCCGCCGTATTCCAGCGGGAAACGGTACTGCCGCTCCGCCGCGCAGAAGTGGGAGCCGGTGAAGGCCAGGGCGTTCGACGCCCCGCCGCCGTCCAGCAGCAGCGCCGCGAGGGCGAGCCCCTCCGCCATGGTGGAGCAGGCCCCGTAGAGGCCGAGGTAGGGCGCTGCGCGATCCCTGACGGCGAAGGCGGAACTGACGCACTGATTCAACAGATCCCCGCCGAGGATCACGTCCGGCTTCGCCCCGCCCGCTTTTTGCAGGCACCGGTCGATGCAGCGGCCCAGCATCGTGGTCTCCGCCTTTTCCCAACTGTCCTGCCCGAAGTACGAGTCCGCTGATATCTCGTCAAAGCCCTTTTTGAGCGGCCCCGCGCCCTCCTTGCCGCCGACCACCGCCGCATAGGCGGCGACGCCCGGGCGGTTTTCCAGCGCCAGCGTCCGCTTTCCGATCCGTTTTGCCACAAGACCACACCTTTCTTTTTTGGTCTTATACTAACCCTTAATAAAAACCTGACAGTCCTTCTGGCAGGAATTGTGCCATACGGCGTTGGCTTTCTTGACCATATATCTCCATTATGCTCCGCGAAAGCCGCCTTGTCTGGCGCAATTCCTGCTCAGAATTACAAGTCAGCTTTCTATCAAGGATTAGTATTAGTGTGCCGCGAAATCGTTTTAAAATGCAGAACGTCCCGGTGAAACGTAAGTTTTTACATTTCACCGGGACGCTGTTCATTTCCCTGTTTACTTTTTCTGTGCGGCCTTAATGAAGCTCTCGATGGTCTGGACGGCACCGTCCACGCCCACGCGGGCCACATTGATGCAGAGGTCATAGCAGTTGACGTCGCCCCAGGTCTGGTCGGTGTAGTAGCGGTAGTAGCTGCCGCGATCCTTGTCCACGGTCTTGACCAGCTTCTTCGCCTGCTCTTCGCTCAGCCCCTTGCGCTCCATCATGGCCTTGACGCGGTAGGGGTAGTCCGCCGTGATAAACACACGCACAAGATCGTCCCGATTGCGCAGCACGTAGTCGGCGCAGCGGCCGACGAACACCGCGTCCCCCTCGGAGGCCAGGCGGCGGATCGTGTCAAACTGGGCGGAGGCGATCTGCATATTCAGGCGGAAGCCCTCATCCATGCCGAAAAACTGCATGCCCGGCGCGACAAAGGGCGACACGCGCTTTTCATCGTAGGAGCGCACGACCTCCGGGCTCAGGTTGGAGTCCTTTGCGGTGTGGTCGACAATGGCCTTGCTGTAGCAGGGGATCGAGAGCTTGTCCGCCAGGGCCTGGGCGACCGCGTGGCCGTTGCTGCCATGCTGTCTGCCGATGGTTATAATCATATAGGATTCCTCCTTTTGCTTTCCGATATGCGTATAGAATACCACTCAGGCGCGCTGTTTTCAAGCGTTTTTGATTCCCCGGGACAAGTGGGCGCGCTGCGGCGCATAGACTGTACCCATGGAAAAACGGGAGGAACAGAGCATATGAAACGGGTTCTGGTATACAATACGGCGCTGCTGACGGCGTCCTCGCTTTTGATGAGCGGGATTGCCATGGCCTTTCAGGTGTGGCTGGCGGGAAAGATCGGCTCCGCCGGGATCGGGCTGTATCAGCTTGTGCTGTCGGTGACAAATCTCTGCGCCACCTTCGCCATCTCGGGCATACGCTTTGCCTCCACGCGCCTTGTGGCCGAGGAGCTGGGCCTCTCGCGCCCCGGCGGCGTGCGCGCGGTGATGGGGCGCTGTCTTGCCTACGGGGCCTTTTTCGGCTGCGCCGCGGCTCTCGTCCTGTGGGCGCTGGCAGAGCCCATCGGCTTTCTCTGGATCGGGGACGCGCGCACGGTCTGCCCCCTGCGCCTGTCCGCGATCAGCATGCCCTGCATCGCCCTCTGCTCCTCCATGTCCGGCTACTTCACCGCCTGCGGCCGGGTGTGGAAGCCGACGCTGGTGCATCTTCTGGAGCAGCTCTGCGGCATTGCGCTGGTGGCGCTCTTTCTCTCCCGCGCGCCGATGGGAAACATTGAAAAAAGCTGCGCCGCCGTCACCCTCGGGCGGGTGACGGCGGACGTGGTGAGCCTTGCGCTGATGGCGCTGCTGTATTTTTTCGACCGGCGCAGGCATTACCGGGGCGAGAACCCGGACGGGCGCCTCACCGGGCGGATGCTGCGCATTGCGGCGCCGCTGGCGCTGTCGGCCTACGCGAGAAGCGCGCTGACCACGATGCAGCATCTGCTGGTGCCCCGCGGACTCAAGGCGGCGGGCTTTTCGGCAAACCGCGCGCTCTCGGGCTATGGGGTGATCCAGGGCATGGTGCTGCCGGTGATCTACTTTCCCGCCTGCATTCTCGGCGCGGCGGCGGAGCTCATCGTCCCGGAGCTCACCGCCGCCCAGGTGCAGGGCGACGGCAGGGGCATCCGGCGCACGGCGCGGGAGCTTCTGCGCCTGAGCGTGCTGTTCTCCCTCGCGGTGGCGGCGTTTCTCTTTCTCTGTGCCGACGCCCTCGGCATGCTGATCTACGACAGCCGTGAGGCCGGGCGCTATATCCGCATCCTCGCCCCGCTGGTGCCCATTATGTACACGGACATGAGCGTGGACGGCTGTCTCAAGGGTCTGGGCGAGCAGGTGTGGAGCATGGGCGTCAACATTCTCGACGCGCTGCTGGGGCTGCTGCTCACCTGGCAGCTTCTGCCGCGCTACGCCCTTGCGGCCTATATCGGGATGATCTACGTGACGGAGCTGTTTAACTTTGCGCTGAGCCTCGGGCGGCTCGTGAAAATCATGCGGCCTCTTTCGCCGTCCTGCGCTGCTGACGGCGCTCGTCGCCCCGGTGCAGGATCGGGGAGATGCGCTTATAGAGCAGGAAGGTCAGAAGCGAGTCCACCGCGCCCTTGAGCAGATTGAAGGGCACGACCGCGAAGAGCACGAGGGTACTCACGCTGGTGATGGAGGGGTTGATTTTGGTGCCCATGCCGATGATGGCCTCCATGGGCATGCCGTAGAGCGCGGCAAACTTCGGCAGGAGATAGACGGCGTTGAAGGCGCTGCCGAACACGGTCATGACGAGGGTGCCGACCAGCATGCCGACAAGGGCCGAGCGGCGACCGGGCTTTGCGTGATAGATCATGCTGGCCGGCAGGATGAAGGAGCAGCCCACGGCGAAGTTGGCAAAGTCGCCCACAAAGGCGGTGGAGGTACCCTTGAGCAGAAGCTTGATGAGCACCTTGATCAGCTCCGCCGCGACGCCCGCCACGGGGCCGAGGTAGAAGGTGCAGATCAGGACGGGGATCTCGCTCAGGTCGATCTTATAGAAGGACGGGGCGAATAAGAGCGGGATCTCAATGAACATCAGCACCCCCGCGAGGGCCGCGAAGATGGCGGTATAGCTGATGTAGTGGGTGTTGGAAAAGGCCTTTCTGTCCTTGACCGCATGCTTTTCAAAGAGCCAGGCAATGATAAACAGCAGCGCGATCGTTGTGATGCAGGCCAGCACGAATCCCAGATTTTCCATTTTGTGTACCTCCTGTAACAGCAGTTTCCTCTGTCATCGTTTTTGCATGACAAAGCCCGACCGTTTTCGCAGTATTGTTTTGGTATACTGCGATCGGTCAATAAAAAAACACCCGAAGAATCCTCTTCGGGCGCAGCGGCAAGAACCCGCGCAAACCATGCGCGGTTATCTTCTTCCATCCAGACTGTAACTGTCGGTACCGGAATCACACCGGTTCGGCCAAAACGGCTCGCGGACTGTACCGCCGATCGGGAATTTCACCCTGCCCTGAAGATGGGTTTATTATAGCACAGGAGATAGCTTTTGACAAGTGCTTTTTTATAGCGTACAATGGAGCCGGCGATTTGCTGTCATCCTGAGCGCAGCGAAGGATCTTCCCACCCTTTGTATAAGATTCTTCGGCGCAAAGCGCCTCAGAATGACAGACTTTCTATACTCGACGCAAAGGGGGCGAGGGTTACGTTTGACAGAGAACACAGCTGCTGCTTTACCGGGCACAGGCCGCAGAAGCTGCCCTGGGGCATGAACGAGGACGACCCGCGCTGTCTCGCCCTCAAGCGGGAGATCGCGGCGCGGCTCGACGCCGTTTACGAGCTGGGCTACCGCCGCTTTCTGTGCGGCATGGCCATCGGCTGCGACATGTACTTTGCCGAGGCGGTGCTTGCCCTGCGGGAAAAATACGGCGACGTCACGCTCGAGGCCGCGATCCCCTTCGGCGACCAGCCGGGGCGCTGGAGCCAGAAGCTGCGCCTGCGCTACAACAAGCTCATTGACAGCGCCGATCAGGTGACGGTGCTGCAATACGGCTACACGCCCGACTGCATGATGCGCCGCAACCGCTACATGGTGGATCACGCCTCTCTCCTGCTGGCCTGCTACGACGGCAGACCCGGCGGCACCATGAACACCATCCTCTACGCCGAGAGGAACGAAGTCAAGGTTCTCGTTATCGAGATTGAAACCTGAAAGCCTGCATTCCGCCCGACTTTACTTCACTTCACTTTCCAATTTTCACTTTTCACACTTCTCCCCCTTTCTGCATACAATACGGCAGGAAGGGGGAGCAATTTTGGATCAGACATTTTTTCTCGCGGCAAACTCCGGACAGGGTTTTTTCTCGCTCTACGACGCCTTCCCCGGCGAAGGGCAGTTTTTGCATATCATCAAGGGCGGCCCGGGGACGGGCAAATCCGGCTTCATGCGGCGCATTCGCGCGGCGGCGCAGGTAAAGGGGCTCGACACCGTGAGCGTCCTCTGCTCCGGCGACCCGGACTCGCTGGACGGACTGTGCGTCCCGGCTCTCGGGCAGGCCTGGGTGGACGGCACCGCGCCCCATGTGCGGGAACCGCGGCTTTTCGGCGCGGATGCAGATTATGTTAACCTCGGCCGCTTCTGCCGCCTGCCGCTCGGCGATGCGGATCGGGCAAGGGCGCTGGCGCTGAACCGGGCGTACAAGGACAAATACAGCGCCGCCTATGCCCAGCTTGAAGCTGCGGCGGCGCTTGAGGCAAACGAGGAATTGCAGGACGCCCAGGTCGCGCAGGAGGAGGGGCGGCGGGTGCGGACGATTTTGGACGCATACCCGGATCGCGCGGGGAAGGCCAGTGTGGAAAAGCGCTTTGTCTCCGCCATCTCCTGCCGGGGCTCCCTGTTTCTCGGGGATAGTGTAAACTCATTATGTAAACAATCTTATCATCTGCGCGGCGGCAGCGCGGTTTTGGAGCAGGCCGCGGCTTTAGCAAAGCGTAAGTGCAGCCGTGTGATCCTCTGCCCGCGCCCGCTCAGGCCGGGGCAGCTTGAGGCGGTGCTGCTGCCGGAGCTCTCGATCGCCCTCCTGCGCGCGCCCGCAGCGCTGATGGTGCCCGACGGGGAGCGGCTTCTCAGCGGCGAGGCGCTGCATGCCGCCATGGACGCCCTGCGCGAAGCCAAGGCCCTGCACGATGAGCTGGAGGCCGTCTACCGCCCGTATATGGACTTTGACGCACTGACGGCGTTTACGGACGAGTACGTGGCGGGGCTTGGACTGGCAGAGTGACAAGCGGAACGTGAAGTTGTTGTTTCTCCGCAATGCAAAAACTCCCCGAAGGGGACGCCACACTCCACACTTTACAAACGATCCCCGGACGGACGTCCGGGGATCGTTTGTTGTGTATTCAGCAGCAGAAGATCAGCGGCAGGCCGCAGCGGCCGCCGGTGCAGAGGGACGCAGCGCACAGGCCGAGCCACAGAGGATTGAGGTTCAATGAGCGGGCATAGCGGCCGGAGTAGTTCTCGTAGAAGTCCCCGCCGCTCTGCAGCTGCTGCAGCAGGCGCCGGTAATCGGAATTGTCCGGCTCCAGGGACACGGCGCGCTTGGCATGCTCCAGGGCCGCAACCTTGTTGCCCATGTACATGTTCGCGCCCGCGGAGAGATAGTACCACCTGCCGTCGCGCTCCTCCTCCGGGACGCCGGAGAGGGCGTTGAGCGCCTCACGGTACATGCCGTTGCGGATGAAGTTCATGGCGGCGGTATACTCGCTGCGCTCACTCTGGCGGGCCTGGGCGTTCTGACCGGCCCAGTACTGCTGTTGGTACGCGCCCGCGCCGTAAGGGTTGTACGGCCCGTAGCCCTGGGGGCCATAGGCCGTGGAGCCGGGGATGTTGCCGCTTTTGATCTGGTCATAGGCGGCGTTGATGTCGTTCATCTTCTCGGCAGCCTTGGGATCGTCGGGGTTGAGATCGGGGTGGTATTTCTTTGTCAGGTCGCGGTAGGCCTTCTTGACCTCCTCGTCGGAAGCGTCCGGCGACACGCCCAATACCTTATACGGATCTTGAACCATCTTCAGGTTCCTCTCTCATGTATTTTTGATTAAACGCCGCCCAGAGGCCGACGCAGAGGATGTTTTTCATGAGGCCCGCGTCCTGCACCAGCGGAAGCCGGTCAAACCACCAGACGCAGTCCCCGAGCTGCATGCGCAGGATATCGCGGAAGCGCTGCTCGTTCTCCGCATCGCCGTTCAGACGCAGGAAGGGGTTATAGTGATTGCGTTTTGCGTCCTCGTCCAGATCCATGGCCGCGTCCAGCAGATAGAGAAAGCGGCCGAGGGAGTCGGCCATATGGCGCAGGGGCTCTGCCCAGCGATCCTCCCGGTACACGAAAACCTCGCGCATCATTTTGCCGAAGCAGACCGCCGCGGCGTCGGGATCCTCGCGCCCCTCCTGCTCGATGGCGGAGAGCTCGTCGAGGGCTTCTTCAATCGCCCTGCACTGGCGGGGATAACGCTTCTGCACCCGCTCATACGCGGGGCGCAGGGTCCTGGCCTCCGACCAGGCGACGACGCTTCTGTCGTCCTTCCAGTCGTCCAGGCACTTGAGATAGGCCATGGCGATATTCATATTGGCCGCGTAGTCGGACAGCGCGCTCATCACATAGGGCTGGGGCTTGATCGGGTGGCGCGGGCAGGCGCTCTCCCCCGTCTGCTCCTCCGGCTCATAGAGCGAGGAGAGCAGCAGGACCAGAAAGGTCATGTCATAATTGAGCGTGAGGCGCGCCGCCTGTCCGAAGCAGCGCTTCAGGCTCCGGCAAAGGCCGCAGTAGACCTGCTTATAGCGGTCAAGCTCGTCCTGCTCCAGCACCTTTGCCGCGGCGACAAGATAACCGAACATTTTTTAACTCAGCACTTCCCCGTGAAGGAATTACCGCACTTGCGGCAGACGATTTTGATTTTGCCGTGGCCGCGCGGCACACGCAGGGTGGTCTTGCAGGAGGGACATGTATAGAACTTGTAGTCCTTGCGCTGCACCCATTTCTCCCTGCGGATCTTCCAATTCGCCGCAAGCCTGTATTTCAGGCGCAGGTACTTTTCGTTCTCCTCCCGCCGGCGGGGAAGGTTTTTGGAGAACATGCGAAAGTAGATGAAGGCCAGCAGCGCCAGCGCCGCGATCGAGAGCCCCCGCCCGACATTGCCGCCGACAAGCGCACCTGCCAGCAGAAGCACCGCATCCACAGCGAACAGAAACAGATTCAATTGGTCATTGCCGTTTCTCCCGGCCATAAAACGTGCAAGCTTCTCTCTCATTGCAGCCGTGCCATCTCTTTCATCAGGATTTCAATTTGTTATTTTACCACAACATGACGGCAATGTATCAAAAAACTGTGAATTTCTGAAAAGAGCAGAAAACCCTGTAAGCTATAAAATACCACCAAAGCGCGGCGGGCACAAGAGGGAATTCACACCCTTGCAAAAGCGCCGCGAAACCTGTACACTGTTGCCATCACGAAAAACAGGAGACGGCCATGACACGCAACTTCAAGCTCACGCTCTGCTATGACGGGACGCGCTACCGCGGCTGGCAGCGCCAGGGCAACACGGACAACACCATCCAGGCAAAGACGGAGGCGCTGCTGACGCGCATGCTCGCCCAGCCGGTGGAGATCGCCGCCTCCGGGCGCACGGACGCGGGCGTCCATGCCCGGCGGCAGGTCTGCTCCTTCAAGGCGGATACGGGCAGCGACGTTAGTTTTATGTTAACTGAATTACGTACACATCTCCCGGAGGATATCGGGGCCGTCGCGCTGGAGGAGGCACCGCCCAGGTTTCACGCAAGGCTCAACTGTCGGGAGAAGACCTATGTCTACCGCGTGTGGAACAGCGACGAGCCAAACGTCTTCGAGCGGCGCTGGCTGTATTTCTTCACCGCCCCGCTGGATCTCGACGCCATGCGCGCCGCGGCGGCGCTGCTTCTCGGGGAGCACGACTTCTCCGCCTACTGCGCAAACAGGCACATGAAAAAAAGCGCCGTGCGGCGGCTCGACCGTATCGAGATCGAGCGTCTCGGCGGCGAGGTGCGCCTCAGCTTCACCGGCAGCGGCTTTCTATATAATATGGTGCGCATCCTGACGGGAACGCTGCTGGAGGTCGGAAGCGGGCAGCGCAGCGCGGAGAGTGTGAAAACAGCGCTTTTGAGTCTTGACCGCGATCAGGCGGGTTTCACCGCCCCGGCACAGGGCCTCATTCTGTGGGATGTGGAGTATTGACCCTGTCATAATAATATGCAGCCCAGCCGACAGAGCATTTTTCTGTCGGCATGACAAGCACGCCATCCCCCCGGCCGTACTGCTGGATCAAAAGGCATTTCCACATTCCTACCCTTTCGCAAAGCGCAGCATGATCTTCGATGAATTGTCGATCAGCAAGCATATCCGATATGAAGTTTTCGTAGTCGATTTTTTTCAATTTTATGGTTTTTACAATCTGAAACGACCGTTCCTTTTCAACAAGATGCGGTAACAATAAATCCCCAATCATTCTTGGCCTTGCAACGAAGCAGGCTTTTCCACAAAGCTCCATTCTTTTGTCCTCCGGAAAATATTATGTACTTAAATTAAGTACACATTACACATTCTAACATGTACTTGAAATAAACTCAAATTATCTTTTATCAAGTACATGGAGGGAAACAAGTGGATGCTTTGAAAAAGGATAAGCACCTTGGTTTGAGAATTGACCATGATCTGCATTATAAACTGCACTATATTTCCAGGTACGAAGGGCGGTCTGCCAACGGCGAAGTCATCTACCTGATCCGAAGGGCAATTGAGGACTTTGAAAAACAACACGGGGAAATTGTTATAGAAGATCCGTAAGGAGGCAAGTGCGTTTTCTTTCCGATTATTTGCACAAAACAGGATTGACAGATTTGTAGAATCCTGCTAAAATGGGGCATCTCAATTGGATATACCGAGTTTATCCGAAGCAAGATATCGACCGCCCCCAGGGGCCAAGGCCATACGGACAGCCGGGTCGGATGCCGAAGAACCGCGGAAGGCGGCGGCAACTTCTGTTGCCTTATTGATTGAGTTAAAAGCTCAAATTTTATGGTTTTGTAAAAGCATACAAATCTGTGAAATGGTCAATAAGAGTAGTAAAAGTGTTCTTTGCTATATAGACTCTT